>Ga0066376_10004493_pt1 | contig 12085 bp, 10 predicted proteins | sample Knorr_S15_td_Bot_FD_77009 | JGI IMG/M metagenome (GOLD analysis project Ga0066376, IMG submission 77009) | Marine microbial communities from Southern Atlantic Ocean transect - Knorr_S15_td_Bottom_ad_5009_LV_A | ecosystem: Environmental > Aquatic > Marine > Oceanic | place: Southern Atlantic... | reverse complement strand
GGGCCGCGTTGGGGATGCCACGGCCCCAGATCCTAGGCGGAGCGTTGAAGGCGTAGCCGTAGCTACTTCGAGAGGCTCCAACGACGGAGATGGGGCCGTGCCACCCCAACCCACACACTGTAGAGTCATGACACACCTGATGACGGGCGCAGGGGGGTCGCGGCCCTGTAGGTCGTTACTCCTCCTCGGACCACCGCCTTCGGCGGCGGTGCCCGAACAACTACGACTCGTCGTCGTGCCTACTACAGGTCTCGCGAGACCCCTGCGCGCGGCCCACTGTACTTCTTCAACAGCCTTCTAGGGAGACCCTCACATGTCACTAATTCGTGTGCGCCGCAGACGCAAAAAGAACTGGATCGCCGCCACCAAAGGAATGTCGTCTCGGCGTCTGATGACCCTGCTCGCCCTCACGATCGGGTTCATCTGGTTCATCGGCTGGCGATATTAGTGTCTCGTCCTCGCCGAGGGTTCTTCTTCTAGCGGGCGAGGCCTCCGGCGACCATCATGGCGCCGGCGTCGCCCGGGCTCTGCGCGCACGCCTTCCAAGCGCCCGCTTGATCGGGCTCGGCGGCCCGCTCATGGAGCGGGAAGGCGTGGAGTTGCTCGCCGGACTCGACCAGCTGGCGGTCATGGGCTTCACGGAGATCGTGGGCCGGCTCGAGTTCTTCCGGGAGCTCGAAAGGCGTCTCGTGGAGGAGCTCTGGGCGGCAGATCTGGTCGTTGCCATCGATTATCCCGGCTTCAACATGCGGATCGCCCGCGCGGCGCACGAGATCGGATGCCCGGTGCTTTATTACATCGCGCCCAAGGTCTGGGCGTCCCGCCCCGGACGAGCCAAGCGGCTGGCGGAAGTGACGGACCGGGTCGCCGTCATCTTCCCCTTCGAGGTCGAGATCCTGGAGCAGGCGGGAGCCACGGTCGAGTACGTCGGCAACCCGCTGCTCGAGCGAACGGACGATGTGGCGGACGCATCGACTTTTCACGAGACGTGGGGACTGGATCGGGACCGGCCCATCTTGGCAATCTTGCCGGGCTCCAGAAAACAGGAGATCGCTCGGCATCTCGATCTCTTCTGCGAGGCGGCCGAACGGGTATGCCGGGCCCTGCCCGACGTGCAGCCCGTGATCTCGAAGGCGACTACGTTGCCAAAGGAGCTCTTCGACCGCACAGCGTTCCCGGTCGTGGAGGACACCCGCGCTCTGCTTCGTCACGCGCGCGCGGGCTTGGTCAAGTCCGGGACATCGACCTTGGAGGCCGCGCTCGAGTCGACCCCGTTGGTCGTGGCGTATCGCATGTCTCCTCTCTCGTGGGAGATCGTGAAGCGCATGCTGCGCGTGAAGAACGTGTCGCTGACTAACTTGGTCGCAGGTGCGGACGTCGTTCCCGAGCTGCTGCAGTACGCGGCGGTTCCCGAGCGAATGGCAGAGCTTCTCGTTCCACTTTTCGACGACGCCAGCTCGGCCTATCGCAGCCAGATCGATGGGCTGTCCAGAATCAGGGGCCTGCTGGGTACGCCGGGCGCCTCCGAGAGAGTCGCGGAGCTCGGCATTGGCCTGCTCGAGGCTCGATCGTGAAACTCGGCTTCGAGGCCGCCGGAGTGCTCGGCGCGGGCCTGGTCGGCGCGCTCTTCATGACCACGCGTGTCCGGCGCGTCGGGGCGGAGCACTACCTGCAGTTCAGGCGGGACGGCAAGCCGGTCATCTTCGTCTGTTGGCACGGTCAGATGCTCCCGTGGGTCCATTACCACCGTGGCGAGGGGATCGTCGTGCTCGTGAGTGAGCACGCCGACGGCGAGTACATCACGCGGATCATCGAGCGCAACGGCTTCGAGACCGTACGCGGGTCGAGCACACGCGGGGCCACCAGGGGCCTGCTGGGCCTCGTGCGGGCCGCGAGAGCGGGCAGGGACCTCGCGTTGACGCCCGATGGTCCGAGGGGACCCAAGGGCGTATTCAAGACGGGAGCGCTGTCGGTCGCCCGGATGACCGGCCTCCCGATCATTCCGCTGGCCGTCGGAGCGTCGTCGGGCTGGCACCTAGGGAGCTGGGACGGCTTTCTCGTGCCCAAGCCGCTTTGCAAGGTCCAACTGGAGTACCTGCCGCCACGGTTCGTCCCCCGGGACGCCGACGATGCGGAGCTGGACCGCATGGGCGCGCAGATCGGCGAGGAATTGAACGCTCACGCGGCGAGGCTGAACCCCGGCTGGGGCGCATCCGGCGCCGCTGAGCCATCGGGGCGGGCGTGAGGGGGGCGTTGTCGATATTCGCCCGCCGGGCCTGGGCGGGTGAGGCTGGGGTACTCGGGCACTTGGTCTCCGGCGCGCTCACTCCTGTTTCCTGGGCATACGGTCTGGGCGTCTCGGTCAGGAATCGCGCGCTCGACCGCTTCGGGGGACAGCAGGTGCCGGGGCTCCGCGTCGTCTGCGTCGGCAACCTCGCGGTGGGCGGGACGGGCAAGACGCCCGTTGCTGCCTGGATCGCGCGTTTCCTGATGGCCAAGGGTGTGCCTGCGGCCATCTTGTCGCGTGGCTACGGAAGCGACGAACTCGCGCTGCACCGCCAGTGGAACCCGGACGTGCCAGTGGAGGCCGACTCCGATCGAATTCTCGCGGCCGAGCGGGCGCGTGACGCCGGTGCACTTGTTGCCGTCCTCGACGATGGCTTTCAGTATCGCCGACTCGCGCGCGATCTCGATCTGGTCCTGTTGGCGGCCGAGGATCGCTTCCCCGGCCGCCTGCTGCCCGCCGGACCTTATCGGGAGCCCGCGGCGGCCCTCCCGCGCGCGGACGTAATCCTGATCACCCGTCGCACCGCGTCCCTGGTGCGTGCGAGGGCTCTCGCGGGGGCGGTGCGTCGTGTCGCGCCCTCGCGTCCGATCGCAATGGTATATCTCGCACCCGACGCGTGGCGCGACCTGAGCGGCGGCCCGGCAGCGGCGCCTGTGGGTGGGGTACTCGCCGTTTCCGCGGTGGCCCGACCCGACGACTTCCGCGAGAATGTCGCGTCGATCCTGGACGGCGGGGTGGGGCTGTTGGCGTACCCCGACCACCACGAGTATTCCGACGTCGACGTGCGGCGGATGGTGAGCGAGGCGAGCGGTCGAGCCCTCGTCGTCACGGAGAAGGACGCGGTAAAGCTGGGGGCGTGGGCTACAGCGCTGCCCGACGCGCGGGTTCTGACGCAACGCCTCGTTTGGGAGTCGGGCCGCGAGGAAATCGAAATGAGACTTGGCTGGCTCGCCGGGGGACATCAGTGAAGCTGCTCGTGGTGGCCGTAGGCAAGGTGAGGGGCGCGCTCGCGCCGGTGGTGGCGGACTACGAGCGCCGCGCCGGGCACTATTGGAGGTTGGTGGTCGAAGAAGTGGACGCGGGGACACGGGGCGGCTCGAAGGACTCGGAATCCGTCATGACGGCAGAAGCCGAGCGCCTGCTGGCCCGGGTGCCGAACGAGTTGGAGTTGATCGCGCTGACGCGCGGGGGCAAGCCGATGGGCTCGCTGGAACTATCGGGGTATCTTCAGGAGCATGCGGTCCGATCGTCCGCTGGCGTCGCTTTTGTGATCGGAGGCGCGCACGGCCTCGGCCGCAGCGTGCTCGAGCGAGCCCGAAGACGGCTCTCACTGTCGTCCATGACGTTGCCGCACGAGGTCGCCCGGGTCGTTCTGGCGGAACAACTCTACCGCGCGGGCACGCTCGCCCGTGGCGAGCCGTACCACAAAGGCTGACTCCATGGAATTGATCGTAGGTCGTCCGGCCGGCTCCCGAGTCGTGCAGGACTACGTGGAAGGGGAGGCCGCGGCCCGGCCGTTCTTCCCTCACGCTTTCTCCTCCCAGCAGGACTTCGTGGCGAAGGCCGCCGAAGTCGATGGTCGCTTCGATCGGGCGGCCAGGGAGCGCGCCGTGGAGGCGATCATCGTGCCGGCAGGGGGGGATGCGGCGCGGCTCGAGGAATTCGTCGAACGCGGTGGCTACATGGTCACCACGGGTCAGCAGCCCGCATTGTTCGGTGGGCCCTTGTACAACATTCACAAGGCGCTCACAGCGGTACGGATGGCGGAGGCGCTCGAGGCCACGCTCAGCAAGCCGGTGTTACCGGTATTCTGGGTGGCCTCCGAGGATCATGACTGGGCCGAGGCCAATCACACCGACCTGATCGGGGTCGACAACGAGCTCCATCGTTTCGAGATCGAAGCACCGGACCCCGACGTGCACCCCCCCATCCACCGAATTCCCCTAGGACCCTCAGTCTCGGGGACGGTCGAGATGTTTCTGCAAAGCCTTCCGCAGACAGAGTTTAGCGGTGAATACTTCGACCTGATTCGAGGATCTTTCACCCCGGGTGTGACGCTCTCCGAGGCCTTCCACGCGGTGTTCCAGCACTTGCTCGGCCGTTTCGGACTGTTTTTCACCGACGCGGCCCACCCGGCGGTGAAGCGCCACTCGGCACCCACGCTGTTGCGGGAGCTCGACCGATGTGCGGAGTTCGAGGCCGTCCTGCGAAGCACCGCGGAAGGCCTCTCCGACGCGGGCTATGGGCTTCAAGTGCCCATCCTGGACGGCGGTGTGAACCTCTTCCTGGAGGGGCCGGCCGGTCGCGAGCGCTTGTACCGGGACGATGGCGGGTTTCGCCTCCGCACTTCCGGTACGCACCTCTCGGCCGCCGAAGTGCGAAGCCGGCAGGCCGAAGCCCCGTCCGTGCTCAGCCCCAATGTTCTGCTCCGTCCCGTCGTCGAGAGCGTGGTCTTCCCGACGCTCTCCTACGTGGGGGGGCCCGGTGAGATCGCGTATTTCGCACAGTTGGGCGCCTACTTCCAGGCACACGGGCTGGAGATGCCGATCGTCTGTCCACGGTTCGGCGTCACCCCCGTGGAGAGCAAGATTCGCAAGGTCCTGCAGAAGTTCGGGCTGGACGTGCAAGCGTTGCAGCGCCCCTTCCACGAGGTCGCGGGTGATTTTGCTCGTGAGGAGGTTCCTGGCGAGGTCAAGAGGGCGCTCGGTGCTCTACGAGGCGCCATCGGTAAGGGTGTCGGGGAGCTACAACAGGCCGTCAAACCCATCGATCCGACCCTGAAAGGGACGGTGCAGCACGTGCGCAGCCAGGCCTTCAGCGCGATCGACGATCTGGAGAAGAAGATCCTGCACGCGCTCAAGCGCGAGAACGAGATCGCGCTGTCTCAGCTCGCGAAAGCACAGGTGCATCTCTTCCCGAGTGGGAGGCCCGCCGAGCGCGTCCAGAATCCCTTGTACTTCCTCACGAGGTACGGTGGCGCGGTTCTTGATTCCCTGTACGATCAGTTTCGGGTGAACTTCGACTGACGGTCTCACGTATGATCTGTTGTGTTGTGCGCCCTGCCTTCTAACTTCGGGCCATGCTTCCACTGATTCTGATCCTCGTCGTCCTCATCCCGCTTCTGGCGATCGTGCTCGATTCGTCGGTCGGGCGCGCTTTGGCGTCCCGTCTCGAGCGCCGCAGCTTGGACGGCGGACAAGATCTCCTGGCGGAACGCATCGCGTTTCTCGAGGGCGAGATGGAGCGACTGACCGGGGAGATCGCGCGCCTGGATGAGGAGGGTCAGTTCGTGACCAAGCTGCTCTCGGAGCGGTCGGAGTCTGGAGCGGCCGCTCTCCCCTCGGGTGACGACCCCGCCTGACGAAGCGCCGTCCGGCTCCGGCCGGGAAGCCCGTGCCGCCACCAGGGTAGGCGCGGGCATCTTTTTGAGCCGCGTGCTCGGTTTGGTGCGCATGCAGCTCCGGGCCCACTTCCTGAGCACCAGCGACTTTGCGGACGCGTGGACCGTAGCGCTGAAACTGCCGAACACGATCCGCAATCTCTTGGGCGAGGGAACACTCTCGGCGTCCATGGTGCCGGTCTATTCCGAGTTCCTGGAGCAGGGGAGGCACGAAGACGCGAATCGATTCGCCGGGGCTGTGCTGGGCATCGTCGCGGTCACCGCGGGCGTTCTGGTCCTGCTCGGCGAGATCTTAGTGGCCCCGCTCGTTCGCCTGCTGCTCTTCGACGGCTTCCCGGAGAAGCAGGACCTCACGATCACGCTGGTGCGCGTTCTCCTTCCCATGAGCGGCATCTTCGTGATCTCGGGTTGGGCCATGGGTGTGCTGGACAGCCATCGGCGTTTCTTCGTGTCGTACGTGGCGCCGGTGTTCTGGAACCTCGCTTTGATTTCCACACTGGCCGCCGGAGGCTTCTACTGGGGTTTGGGACAGCGCGATCTGGCGGTGGCTCTCGCGTGGGGGGCGCTCGTCGGCGGTGGGCTGCAGTTGGCTTTCGTGACACCCTTCGTACTCCGGCATCTGGGTGCTCTCCGTCCTTCGTTGGGCAGAGGCGTCGCCGGAGTTCCAGAGGCGATTCGCAACTGGGTGCCCGTGGTCGCGGCGCGCGGCGTCGTCAACGTGAGCAGTCTTATCGAAGCCCTTCTCGCGGCCCGACTGTCCGTCGGCGCGGTTGCGATTCTGGGATACGCCCAGACGTTTTACCTGCTCCCCATCTCGCTCTTCGGCATCTCGGTCGCAGCCTCCGAGCTGCCCGAGCTCTCGCGTATGCGTGGTGAGCACCGTGACGTGCTCTCAGCGCGAGTGTCGGCCGCGCTCTTACGAGTCTCGTACTTCCTGATTCCATCGGCGATCGGGTACCTCGCCCTCGGCGACGTCGTGATCGCCGTGTTCTTCGAACACGGTGAGTTCGGGGCGGCGCAGACGCTGGTTACGTGGGCGGTGCTGGCGGCGTTCGCCGTCGGCCTGCCCGCGTCGGCGAGTTCACGCGCTCTTTCATCAATGTTCTACGCGCTCCGTGACACCAGAACGCCCGCCCGGATCGCATATCTGCGGGTCGGCGTGTCGATCATGATCGGCGTGCTCGCGATGTACCCGTTGGATCGCTACGGCTTTGCCGGCGTGCGCTTCGGCGCCGTTGGCCTCGCGCTGGGCGCGTCCTGCGCCGCCTGGCTCGAGTACGTCATGTTACGGCGCGCCCTGGGCCGAGAGATCGGCCCTCACGGCCCCGCGGTGGGGCCGATCGTGCGGTTGGTATTCGCGGGGGCACTCGCGGCGGGTGCGGGTGTGACGCTGCAGCTGATCCTACCGCCGGCGCAGCCTTGGCTCGTCGCCCTGGAAACGCTCGTCCCGTTCGGGGTAGTCTACCTCGCCGCCGCGGCCCTGCTCGGGCAGGGGATCGACCTTCGTCGTTCCACGTCGTAGGCGTCGCCTCACGTTCTCATTCGCCGGACGTCACCGGCGCCAACGACCACTCCAGGGAGCAACGCGGTGCCTGTCGATACTGACACCTTGCGCACACTCTCGACGAAGCCCGGTGTCTATCTGTTCAAGGATGCCAAGGACGGAGTGCTGTACGTAGGCAAGGCGAAGGCACTGCGCAGCCGCGTGCGCAGCTACTTCCGGCGCGAGGCGGATCTGAGCGCCAAGAACCGCGAGTTGGTCCGGCTCATCGACAGCGTGGACACGCTCGTGGTCGGGACGGAGGCCGAGGCGTTGATCCTGGAGGCCAACCTCATCAAGGAGCACCGGCCGCGCTTCAACATCCTCATGAGGGACGACAAGAAATACCCATACATCAAGGTGACCGTGAAGGAGCCGTTTCCCCGCGTCTATGTGACCCGCAGGGTGGTCAGCGACGGCTCGCGGTACTTCGGTCCCTATACGTCCGTGGGGCCGATGCGGCAGGCGCTCGAGGTGGTGAAGAAGCTGCACACGGTGCGCTCGTGCCGTTACAACCTGCCGAAGGATACCCCCGACCGACCTTGTCTCGACTACCACATCGGACGGTGCAAAGCCCCCTGCGTCGGGCTTCAGAGTGAGGCCGACTACCGCTCGATGACGAACGAGATCTTGCGCATTCTCGAGGGCGATACCGAGGAGCTCAGGGGGGACGTCGAAGCGAGCATGGGCGAGGCGTCCGCCGCGCTCGACTTCGAGCGTGCAGCCCGCATGCGCGACGTGCTCGCCGGTCTGGATACCCTCGCCAAGGAGCAACGCGTCCATCGCGCCAAGGGAGGGGACCTCGACATCGTGGGCCTGGCGCGAGACGGGGACCTCGGGGCGGGGGTCGTGCTCAAGGTTCGGTCCGGCATGCTGCTGGGTCGCGACGCGCAGCGCTTTGCCAAGATTCGGGACGAGTCGGACGAGGACCTGCTGAGTTCGCTCGTTTCCCGGCACTACCTGGGCGCAGGAGACGCGGGGTTGGTCGATCTGCCGAGGCTGGTGCTCCTCCCTCGTGAGCTCGAGGATCATGCGTTGCTCGCGGAGATCCTCACGGACGGTGCGGGCCGTCAGGTCGCCGTCACCGTCCCCCAGCGAGGCGAGAAAGTGCGTTTGCTCGAGCTGGCCGAGGAGAACGCCCGTCAGGTGCTCGAGGACCGGGTCGCGGCGCTCACGTATGCCGCGGATCGCGCCGAGGATGCGCTCTTCAGTCTCCAGGACGAGCTCGACCTCAAGGTCGTGCCCCGACTCATGGTGTGCTTCGATATCTCCCACATGCAGGGCACCGACACGGTAGCCAGCGCCGTCGTCTTCCAGAACGGAGAGCCGCGCCGCGCCGCCTATCGCCACATGCGCATCAAGGGGGAGTGGGGGAACGACGACTTCGCGTCGATGGAAGAGGCGGTCGAACGGTACTTCCGACGCCGTCGGGACGAAGGCAAGCCGCTTCCGGATTTGGCGGTCATCGATGGCGGCAAGGGACAGCTGAGCGCAGCAGCGGCCGCCCTGGCTTCGCTCCAAGTACAGGACGTGGGCCTCATCGCGCTCGCCAAGAGGGAAGAGGAAGTCTTCGTTCCCGGCCGATCTCAGCCGATCCTGCTCGACCGGAGAAATCGAGCGCTGCACCTGCTTCAGCGGATTCGGGACGAAGCTCACCGATTCGCTGTGCGCTACAACCGCAAGCTTCGCCGCAAGCGTACCATCCGTAGCGAGATCGGCGACATTCCGGGCATTGGCCCCGCGCGCCAAAAGGTCCTGCTGCGTCGATTCGGGTCCGTTCGCGGGTTGCGAGAGGCGACCAGGGAGGAAATCGCCCGCATTCCTGGGTTCTCACAAGCGCTCGCCAGCCGAGTATTGACGTATCTCGGGCGCTGATCCCCCGGATCAGCGATGGGTCGACCGTGTCGGTCCGCTCTGGTTTCGCACCGAGTCCCCCTAGCCGGCAGCACCTCTAATTCGGCAAAAGCCTTGCGGCGGTTGGAATGAATGAGGCTCTTCGGCGTATAGACGACGCGCTGGGGTAGGTGAACCGGTTCGGAGCCCGCGCGCGCGTGGGAATTCGGCCTCGCTCAGCCCTTGGCGAGCTTTTTGCCGTACTCTAGTTTACTCAGTCCATCTAGCGTTACACGTATGACCCCAATGGAGGATCCCCGGATGAAGATCCGTCTCGGACTCGTCCTGACGCTGGCCTTTGGTCTCGGCTTAACCGGTTGCGCCTCTGGTGGTGGCGGAGGTGGTGGCGGTGCCGCTGGCCCCACCGGCTCAGCGCTTACCCAGGGCGAGCGCCCCCGTCAGACAGAGAACACCCGTGCAGCACAACGACACATGGACGCAGCCGACGACGCTGACGATGAGGGCGAGAAGCGCGTGCACCTCGAGCAGGCGCTCACGTCCGCCATGGCGGCGATCGCCGAGGATGGTCGTAATCCGCTCGGTCACCGTCAGGCGGCACTGGCCAACCTGGGCCTCGAGGACTATGCGGCCGCAGGCGCACATTTCGACCGCGCCGCGGAGCTCCGCCCGATCTACGAGTTCGAGGATGCGGGGATCCGTGAGCGCGCCTGGATCAACCTCTACGAGGAAGGGATTCCCCTGGTGAATGGGGGTGAATACGAAGCCGCCATCGCCATCTTCGACGACGCCAACGCCATCTATTCGGCTCGTCCGGAGGCGATGTTGACCCTCGCCCAGATCCATGCGCAGCTACGGAACCACGAAGCGGCTCTCGAGAACATCGATGTTGCCCTCGGGATCATCGAATCCGAGCGGATCGCGGAGATGGACTCTACGACCGCAGCGAGTTGGCGCGAGCAGGCCGAGACCTTGCCGACGCTGCGGGCCCAGATCTTCGCCGACGCGGGCCGTTTCGAAGAGGCAGCCGACGCATACCGAGGGTTGCTCGCCGCCAACCCCGATGATCTGCTTTCAGCGCGCAACCTCGCCGGCATCCTCGTCCAGATGGGGAACGAAGAAGAGGCCTTCGCCGAATACGAGAAGCTGATGATGCGCTCCGATCTGGGCGCCAGCGACTTCTACACCATTGGAGTCGGATTCTACACCGGCAGTGACTACACTCGTGCGATCCAAGCCTTCTCCGGCGCAGTCGCGATCAACGTGAACGACCGTGACGGCATCGAGATGTGGGCGAGGTCGCTGCAGCTCGACGAGGCATATGCGGATCTTCCCCCAGTGGGGGACCGGTGGCTCGAGCTCGATCCCTACAGCCAGAGCGCGCTCCTGGTGATGGCTCAGGCCGTAAACCAGAACGGTGACGAGGACCGGGCTCGCGACTTGATCGCCGCCGTCGAAGCACTCGAGGTCGAGGTATCCGATCTGCAGCTCACGCGCTTCGGCGATGGCGGGGCGCGCGTGAGCGGCTCGGTCGCCAACAAGAAGCTCGACCAGGGCGCGCGGGTGACGCTGACCTTCACGTTCTACACCGAGTCGGGTGACGCCATGGGTACGGTCACGCAGGACGTCACGCTGGGTGGTGAAGGCATGAAAGAGGTCTTCCGGGTCGAGTACGCGAGCGCGGAAGCGGTCGGTGGGTACGGCTACACGCTGGCCGTCGGCTGATCCAAGGCTTGAAAGGCTGAAGCCTAGCGGCTGACGCCTGGCGGGCGGTCCGGTTCTCTGGGCCGCCCGCTTTCTTCTTCGGCGATTTTCTCGGCCTTCTACGCCGGGGCATCGCATCGAGGCCGTTTCTTGACCGGTTGAAGCGCCCGGCTAGATTTCGTGCCCCAAGCGGGAGTAGCTCAGTTGGTAGAGCATCAGCTTCCCAAGCCGTCAGAAGCTCGGGGAGCCGACTGCTAGAAAGCCGCGCTATCGTTGAATTGTCCTAGCGATGGCGCGGCTTTCTCGTGCCCCCGTCCACGAACTTCCGGCCCGCCAGATGGCCGCGAACCAGGTCCCCGGTTAAGCGAACTTACACACTTACTTGCACACCCCCCCTCAAATCCATCGCCGGGGGCAGCGCTGGTGCTCCACCACATACACATGCCGAAAGATCTCCGAAAAATTGGGGGTTCTTACGTCCAGCCGCCTGACTTAGTCCAAGCACCAAGTGCACCCAAAAGATTCCCAGACAAATCTGAGGACCTCCAGGATATGACCCCGCACCTCTGGGGAGTAATGCCCTTTCCTTTTCATGACTCCATCCTCTCAAGGCTTGGAGTCTCCGACAATCCCGGGGCGGGTCAGACTGCCCGGATGGGGTAGCTTGTGTAGGCAGCGGGGGGGGTGGAAGTGCTCGTCCTCAAACTCAGACAGCTTCTTGAGCCGAAAGCGAACCACGCGGAAGCCAGATGGCGCCTCCTCGACCCAGGAACCCTCCACCCGAAAGAGCCCGTCGTAGCGGAAGCCGGATGGTGGAGAGTGCGCCGGGTCGCCCGAGGCTTCTCGAACCACCCGAACGGGGTTGCCGGAGTGCTGGTTGTATGCCAAGGCGCGGTTACCAGAGGCTCCGGGATCCTGGTGGTCGATCTGCTTACGCGTGTTGGGGTCGTTCCCTCCGTGCCCCGTATAGATGATCTCGTCGCCGTGATCCTCGTCGTCTTCCTATCCACCAGAGACGACAATGGAATCAGCGCCCGGATTTCCAAGCCGCCGGCAAGGCCAGTGCGCCGCTCCGCGAGAGGAGCGCGAAACGATCGTAGCTCCATCCGGGCGGCCCCCACTCCATTCCTTGCTGGTCACCGGACTGACCCATAGAGTGTGTGCATGCCTTCCGGTCGGGGAATGTTGCTCGCAGGGATCGCCCTGCTCGTCGCATGCGGCGACACGATCACGTCCGTGGGCCGGATCGACGATCGTAACGTATTGGAGACGCCCGCTGGGACGTCGTGCGCCGGTGTCGATG
>Ga0066376_10004492_pt1 | contig 12093 bp, 11 predicted proteins | sample Knorr_S15_td_Bot_FD_77009 | JGI IMG/M metagenome (GOLD analysis project Ga0066376, IMG submission 77009) | Marine microbial communities from Southern Atlantic Ocean transect - Knorr_S15_td_Bottom_ad_5009_LV_A | ecosystem: Environmental > Aquatic > Marine > Oceanic | place: Southern Atlantic... | reverse complement strand
TATGAACCGGCCCGGCTTCGAGGGCGCCAAATATGTCTGTAGCCCGCCGCCGCGTGACGCCGCCAATCAGGAATTCGTCTGGAACGGCATCGCATCGGGAGTGCTGTCGGTGTTTTCCTCGGACCATGCGGCCTATGTTTATAATTCGTCTACAGGCAAGAAGGCGAAAGGTGAGAACACTGCCTTTAACGCCATTCCCAACGGTGTACCGGGGCTGGAAATCCGCCTGCCCCTGCTGTTCTCCGAAGGGGTCGGCAAGGGACGTATCAGCCTGGAGCAGTTCGTCGCCATCACCGCCGCCAACGCTGCCAAAATTTACGGGCTCTATCCGCGCAAGGGGACCATCGCCGTGGGTTCCGATGCAGACATCGCCATTTGGGACCCGGAGCTCGAAGTCACCATCTCCATCGACATGCTCCACGACAACATGGATTATACCCCCTACGAGGGCCGCAAAATCAAAGGCTATCCCATAACCACTTTGTCGCGCGGCGAGGTGGTGTGGGACGGCGAGAAGCCCACCGGCACCCCAGGCAACGGCCAGTTCTTGCGCTGCGACCTGCCTGAGCCGGCCAAGCCCCAAGGCAAATTCGTCGCCGGTTTCAACCCGGAGAGCGGGGAATTCGACTGATGGCGACCACCTGCATACGCAATGCCGCCTGGGTCGCGGCGTGGGATGCGGCGGCTGGCCGCCATCTTTACAAGCGTGATATCGACGTCGTCTTTTCGGGCGGCAGCATCGACCATGTGGGGCCCGGCTACGACGGTGCTGCGGATACGGAAATTGACGGACGCGATCTGTTCGTCATGCCCGGGCTGGTCAATATTCATTCCCACCCGACCACCGAGCCCGCCATGCGCGGCGTACGCGAAGAGCATGGTGTCGCCGGGATGTATCAGTCCAGTCTCTACGAGCGCTCAATCGCATTTCACCTCGATGGCGAGGGCCGGCGGGCGGCGGCCGAAGTCGCCTATGGTGAATTGCTGGTCTCCGGGGTGACGTCCCTGGCCGATCTTTCGGGCGCCTTCGACGGCTGGCTCGACATCTTGGCGAAAAGCGGCCTGCGCGCCTTCGTGGCGCCGGGCTATGCGTCGTCGTCGTGGCATCTGGAAAACGATCATGACCTCAAATTCGTCTGGAACGAGGAGGCCGGCCGCCAGGGCTTGGACGATGCGCTCAAGCTGATCGACGAGGCCGAGGCCCATCCGTCGGGCCGGCTCAGCGGGGTTCTCTATCCGGCCCAGATCGACACCTGTTCGGAAGCGCTGCTGCGCGACAGCATGGCGGCGGCCCGCGAACGGGGCCGCCCGCTGACCACCCATATCGCGCAATCCGTGCCCGAGTTTCTCGAAATGACCCGGCGCCATGGCGTGACGCCGATCCAGTGGGCCCAGGATATCGGCCTGCTTGGCCCCGGAACCATTCTCGGCCACGCCATCTTCATTGATGAGCATTCCTGGCTTCACTGGCCGGGCCGAAACGACCTCAACCTGCTGGCCGACAGCGGCGTCGCAGTGGCCCATTGCCCGACGCCTTTCGCCCGCTATGGCCAAACGCTGGAGGATCTGGGCCGCTACATCCGCGCCGGCGTGACCATGGGGATCGGCACCGACTGTGCGCCCCACAACATGCTTGAGGAGATGCGCTGGGCCGCCATTCTCGCTCGGATCGCCGCCGGTGATCTGGCGACGTTATCCACCGCCGATGTGTTCCACGCCGCCACCGTGGGGGGCGCCACGGCACTGATGCGCGACGATATCGGCCGCCTGGCGCCGGGCATGAAAGCCGATATCGTGCTCGCCGATATCACCATCCCGGAGATGATGCCGGCGCGTGACCCGCTGCGTGGCATGGTCTACACGGCGGCCGAGCGGGCGGTGCGCGACGTCTATATTGACGGCCGGCAGGTGGTCGCCGACGGCAAGCTGTTGACCCTGGATAGGGCGGATGCCGCCGGCCGCCTGACCGAAGCCCAGGCCCGCATGATCTCGGCCACGCCCCAGCACGACTACGCCGGCCGCACAGCCGATGAAATATCGCCGCTCAGCTTGCCGCTAACCTAGAAGGAGACTGCCATGAGCGCCTACCTGATCTGTACGGTTCGGGTCGAAGACCCCGAAGTCTACAAACTCTATACCGCCCAGACGCCGGCGCTGATCGCCAAACACGGCGGGCGCTTTCTGGTGCGCGGCGGGCCGGTTGAGACCTTGGAGGGCCCGGACTTCGGCGATCGCATGGTGGTCATCGAGTTCCCCTCCCTGGAGGCGGCCAAGGAGCTCTATGACTCGCCCGAATACCAGGCGGCCATGATCCACCGCCAGGCCTCGTCGCAAGCCACCTTCCTGCTCGCCGAGGGCGTACCCGACGGCGATACCGCGCCCGAAGCCAAGGTCGCCAAGACAGGGTGAGTGATCCGCTTGCCCGCGCCTGCGTTTCCTGGCAGCATCGCGCCGCACAGTTAGGGGAGGGCTAGTTCTATGTCCCGCATCATCACCGTAGGCGCTGCGCAGATGGGGCCGATTCAGAGGGGCGACGACCGGAAATCGGTGGTCGCGCGCCTGCTGGCGCTTATGGCAGAGGCCCACGGCAAGGGTTGCGATCTGATCGTGTACCCTGAGCTTGCCCTGACCACCTTCTTCCCGCGCTGGCTGATGGAGGACCAGGAAGAAATCGATGGCTGGTTCGAGAGCGCCATGCCGTCGAACGAAACCCAGCCGTTGTTCAACGCGGCCAAGGAGTACGGCTTGGGGTTCCACCTGGGCTATGCGGAACTGGCGCGGGAGAATGGCAAGACCCACCGCTACAACACGGCGATCATGGTCGATAAGCAAGGTCATATGTTCGCTAAATTCCGCAAGATTCACATACCGGGCCATGCGGACTATGAGCCCACGTATCGTTATCAGCATCTTGAGAAGCGTTATTTCGAGGTCGGTGACCTGGGGTTTCCCGTGTGGAAGGCTTTCGGCGGCCATGTGGGCATGGCTATCTGCAACGATAGGCGCTGGCCCGAGACCTACCGGGTGATGGGGCTGCAGGACGTTGAAATGGTGCTGATCGGCTACAACACGCAGTCTCTCGCCCAGGACGGTTCCTACCCGGCTCACCTCAGCATGTTCCACAATCATCTGTCCATGCAGGCCGGCGCCTATCAGAATTCCACCTGGGTCGTCGGCGTGGCCAAGGCCGGATGCGAGGAGGGTATTGATATGATCGGCGGCAGCGCTATCATCGCCCCGACCGGTGAGATCGCCGCCCAATGCATCACCGAGGAAGATGAATTGATCGTCCATGATTGCGATCTCGACGCCTGCAAGCCCGCCAAGGAAGATATGTTTAATTTCGCGGCCCACCGGCGTATCGAGCACTACGGCCTGATTGCCGAGCGCACCGCCGCCAAGCCGCCGAGCGACTAACCAAGGAGACTATCACTGCATGTCCCGCATTATTACCGTTGGTGCCGCCCAGTTGGGGCCGATACAGAAGGCCGAGAGTCGGGCGTCCGTGGTCGAACGCATGCTGGCGTTGATGGCCAAGGGCCGGGAGCGGGGAGTCGAGCTGATCGTTTTTCCCGAACTTGCCCTGACCACCTTCTTCCCACGCTGGATGATGGAGGACCAGGCCGAGGTCGATACATGGTTCGAGCGCGAGATGCCCAACGAGGCGACGCAGCCGCTGTTCGACGCGGCGCGCGACTATGGCATGGGGTTTCATATCGGATATGCGGAACTGGTTGAAGAAGATGGTGTAGTCCACAGATATAACACGGCAATTACTGTCGACAAAGCAGGTAAAATCGTCGGGAAATATCGTAAAATCCATCTGCCGGGCCATTCGGAGTTCGATCCGGATCGCAAGTTCCAACATCTCGAGAAACGCTATTTCGAGATCGGCAATCTGGGCTGGCCGGTGTGGCGCATCTTCGGCGGTATCATCGGCATGGCGATCTGCAACGATCGGCGCTGGCCCGAGACCTATCGGGTCATGGGGCTCCAGGGGGTTGAGATGGTGCTGCTCGGCTACAACACGCCGACGGTCAATTCACAATCGGACGAATCGCCCCACCTGCGCATGTTCCACAACCAGATGTCCATGCAGGCGGGGGCCTATCAGAACGCCACCTGGGTGATCGGCGTCGCCAAGGCGGGCTGCGAGGACGACAACGACCTCATGGGCGGCAGCGTCATTATCGCGCCGACCGGCGAGATCGTTTCCCAATGCCGCACTCTGGAGGACGAGCTGATCACCGCCGATTGCGACCTGGATGCCTGCAATTTCGCCAAAGCGACGATTTTCAACTTCGCCGCCCACCGGCGTGTCGAGCATTACGGCCTGATTACCGAACGCACCGGCGCCGAGCCGCCGCCGGAGGATTGACGTGAGCCAGCGTATCATCGTCATCAATCCGAACTCGTCGGTTGCCTGCACCGAGGGTATCGATGCGGCGTTGGATGGCCTGCGCCTTGACGGCGGGCCCGTGATCGACTGTCAGACCATGGCCGAGGGGCCGCCCGGCATCGAGACCCAGGCCCATGTGGACGGCATTGTCGAGCCCCTATGCCGTAAGATCGCCGACCAGGACAGCAGCGCCGACGGTTTCGTCATCGCCTGCTTCTCCGATCCCGGCCTTCATAAGGCTCGCAAAATTACCGCCAAGCCGGTGCTCGGCATCGCCGAGAGCGGTCTGTTGACGGCCCTGACCCTGGGCCAGCGCTTCGGCATCATAGCCATTCTGGAAGCCTCCCTGCCGCGTCATTTGCGCTTCATCCGCGCCATGGGCGTCGAGTCCCGCCTGGCCGGGGAGCGCGCCGTCGGCCTCGGCGTCACCGAGCTTGAAGACGAAGACAGAACCCTCACGCGCATGATCGAATGCGGTCGCCAGCTCAAGGACGAAGACGGCGCCGATGTGCTGATCATGGGCTGCGCCGGCATGGCGCGCTATCGCGAGCGTCTTGAAGACACCCTCGGCCTGCCGGTCATCGACCCGACCCAGGCCGCCGTAGGCATGGCCATCACCGCCGTGCGTTTGGGCTACGCCTCAGCTAGATAATAACTTCCGGCGCGTCCGCGCTGGCTATTTTCCATTCACAAGTTGCGCCGAGATCCTCGCGGGCGTGTTTGGTCAGTTCCTCGGCGGCGTTTGTGAGCCGCTCCGCGCCGTCATCGGCCAGGGTCTGCAGCACCAGAGTCGCGTCGCTCGTCGACGGCTGGATGCGGCTGCGCGCGTCCTGGCGCCAGTTCCAGCGCCGGCACAGCACATGGGCGGTATCGGCCAGCACCACCTCGCCAGGCTTGGGCGGATCGTCGCTGTCCGGGTCGCCGGCGAGGTCGCGGAAGCCGTCGCCGGGCTTGGCATAGCGAAAGGCCAGGGGCGGGCTGAGGGCGGCCAGATCATCGGCCCCCGCGGGGATGCGGTATTTCACGCTGAGCGCGTTATAGAGATCGACCAGGGGCGCGACATGCGGCAGCCCATCACCGCGCCCGATGCGCCGAAGCAATGCCTCGCAGGCGTTGCGGTAGCTGGTCTTCTTGATGCCGAAGGAGCGGTAGGCGGCGCGCCATTGCCGGATTTCCTCAAGCTCGGCAATCGCCGTCGCCGACAGAATGGCGGTGGTCTCCCGTTCGGTCTCGGCGGCCAGAGCCTCGATGCCCGGCCCGCAATCGCTGGGCGACCGGATACCGCGCAGCACGGCGAAGGCGACACGGAAGTCCGGGTAGTCGCCGATGACGTCGCCGATATGGAGAGCGATCACGGCTACCAGCCGAGACCGTGCTGTATGTGGTAGGGCTGGCGGGCCAGGCCGACGCAGTAGTGGCCCACATGATCCTCAAGCGCCAGGCTCAACTCGCGCATCTCGGCGGTGGCGCCGCGCAGGCGTTCAACCGCCGCCTCGACATCGGTCATCAGCTTGCCGTAGTCAAATGTGGTGAAGCGGCCCTCATCGAGCAGCATGCGGCCACCGACCATGACGCTTGAGACGGCGCTGGAATCCTCGCTATGGACGATCTGGTTGGTGGGGTCGTTGAACGGCACGAAGTTGATGTTGTCGAGGTCGAGGAACAGCATGTCGGCCTTGTATCCAACCTCGATACGGCCGATCTCGCCGTCCATGCCCAGGGTCCGGGCGCTGCCCACGGTGGCCGCCATCAACACCTCCTCGGTGGACAGCCAGGCGGTATAATCGGGCGTGCGAATCCGCGAGGCGAAAGAGGCGATGCGGGTGGCGTCGAACATGTTCTGGTTGTCGGAGCAATTCGAGCCGTCGGTGCCGATGCCGACGTTGAGCCCCGCCACCAACATGTCGCGCACCGGGGCGACGCCCGAGCCGAGACGCAGGTTGCTGCCCGGGTTATGGGCCACCGAGGCGCCGTTGTCGGCCATGCGCTTGATGTCGTCGCTGTCGAGCCAGACCGAGTGGGCGCCGGTGAAATGGGGGCCGAGGAAGCCGAGCTCATCGAGGTGTGCGGTCAAGGTCTTGCCGTATCGCTTGATGCCCGAGACCGCCTGGATCTTCGATTCAGCCAGATGCATATGCAGCCCGATATCTTCGTCGGCGGCCAGGTCGCCGCAGGCGGTGATGAAGTCGTCGCTGCAATGAAGCGGGATGGTCGGCGCCAGGGCCGGGCGCACCCGGCTGCGGTCGAAGGACCAGCCGTGGATCATGGCGCGGGCCGCCGCCAGGCTCTCGCGGTAGGGCGCCGCCTTGACCTGCTCGACCCGCTTTCGCAAGCCTGAGGGCAGGGCGTCCATCAGGCCGGGGATGGCTTCGAAGAACAGCCGGTCGGCCATCATCGGCGCGACCACGGCCCGCATGCCGACCTCGGCATAGGCCCGGGCCACTGCCGCCATGCCTTCCGCGGTGGGCAGCGGAAACTCGGCATAGAGATCATAGGCGGCGGTGCAGCCCTTGCGAATCATCTCGGCGGCATTGAGCCTGGCCGACAGATGCAAATCGTCGAGGCTGCGGCTGCCGCTGATCCACGGTCCGGCGTTAAGCAGCAGCTCGAGAGTCCAGCGATCGCCCAAACCCTTGGCCAGGGAACCATGGCCATGGGTATGGGCGTTGATCAGGCCGGACATGATCAACCGTCTTGCGGCATCGACTTCGCGGGCGCCGTCGGGCGCGGCCATGCCGGGCTCGCCGATCTCTCGGATACTGTCGCCCTCGATCAGAATATCTTTTGGATCGGCACTGTGTCCGGCGATGTCGAGCAGCCGTCCGCCCCGGACGATCTGGAAATCCAGATCAGTCAATTCGTGGGTCCAATCAGCCGGTCTGCGATCAGGGTCAGGGCGGAGCGGTCGGTGCCGATGCGGGCAAAACTGTCGCCATAGCGCCGCGCGGTGGCCGCCATGCTGGCCTCGCCGAGATCATCGCGGAGTTTGCGCAAGAGCCAGCCCTGTTCGATGAGCAGCCGGGCGGCGGCGTGGCGCAAATCTTCGAAGCGGTATTTGGCTTTGCCGTCCGCGTCGCTCATGCCCAGCTTCTTCTGCAGCCGGGCAAAATCGCCGCGCTGGAAGAGCCCGGCGCTCATCAGCCCGCCGTCCTTGCCGGGAAACACCAGATTATGGCTGTCCTCGGCATGGGCATCCCGCCATTCGCTCAAAATTTCTACCAGCGTTGACGCGATGGGCAGGCTGCGCCGGGCCGGCTTGGGCCGCACGGGAACCATCTCACCGCTGCCGGCGGCGCTTCGTCGCACATGGATCATACCGTTATCCAGATCGAGGTCGTCCCAGCTCAGTGCGCGCATCTCATTGACTCGCAAGCCGGTCAGCAGGGCGGTCGCCATGCGCACGAACAGCGCATCGCCGCCCGCCGGCAGCAGGGTGCGAATCTCATCGGTGGTCGGCCCGGCCGGGGGCTTCTGGGCCGGTTTATCGAGGGCAATCTTGACCCCCTTGGCCGGGTTCATACTGAAATGACGTCGCCGAACGGTTTCGGCCAGGATCGAATTCATCGCCGCCAGAACCCGGCGCGCATCGCCCGGCGCCACCTGGCCGACAAAGCTCTCGATCTGCTCGGCTGTCAACATCCCCGCCCGGTACTCGCCGAGGGTCGGCTTGATGATATTCTCCACCTGACGGCGTCGCTCGCCCAGGGTTTCCGCCTTTAGCCCGCGATCCTGGCTCGCCGCCAGCCATTCATCGCAGGCTTCGGTGACGGTAATGCCGAGGCGCGGCTGGGGAGAGGCCGCTTTGGCGGCTGCCGACGGTGTCGTCGTCGGTGGTCGAGGGCGGCTGTCTCCGGTCAGTACATTGAGAGCACCGAGGATACGGTTTCCCAACCTGCCTTCGTTGATGTCGGGAAGCTGATCGATGACCCGCCTGGTAACCTTGATCGCCTCGTCCACATGGCGCGCGGTCACCCGCTGGTCGCGCTTGGCAAAAGCGGCCAGCAGGCTCTTGTCGGCAATGATGTTGGTAATACGCGGTATGCCCCGGCTGGCGCGGGCTATGGCCTTGACCGCGCGGGCGTTGAACAGCGGCTTGGTGGTGCCGCCTTCGACCCTGCTGAGCTGGATGCGGTGGTGGATGTAATCACCGGTCTGCTTGACCGACAGAGGCGGCAGGGTGAACGAATAGCCGATGCGCTGGTTGAGCTGGCGCAGCTTGCGCTGATCCAGAAGCTCGTCGAGTTCGGGCTGGCCGAACAGTACGGTCTGCATCAGCTTGGTCTGATCGGTCTCCAGGTTCGACAGGCGCCGCACGGTCTCCAGGCCGTCGATGCCGAGGGCCTGGGCCTCGTCGATGACCAGCACAACGCCGCGCCCGGCGGCGTATTGCCTAAGCAGAAAGCTGTTGAGAAGATGCAGCCGGTCGTCGGTCTTTTCCGGGTCGAGGCCGAACTCGCGGCACACCGCGCCGATAATCCAATTGGGGTCGGTCTGCGGGTTGATGATATAGGCAACTTCCTTGGTCTTGAGCATCTCGGCGGTCACCATGCGGCACAGCAGGGTCTTGCCGGTGCCGACTTCGCCGCTGACCTTGATTACGCCTTCGCCCTGGTCGATGGCGTGCATCAACGAGGTCAGCACTTCGTGATGGGCCTTGCTGGGGTAGTAGAGGCCGCTATTGGGGGTCAGCGCAAAAGGCCGCTCGGTGAGGCCGAAATGTTCGAGGAAAGGCATGGGCACTACAGGCCAGGCTGGTTGCGCGATACGGTGAGAGAGTAGCATACCCGATCCGCGTTGACAGGGCCCGCCGTGCAGCAGATAGTCTCCGGCTTTCCGCGCGCAAATAAACTCAGAGGAGAAATTTCGTGATTACGCCGATCATGCCGACCTATGGAGAATACGGCCCTGCATTTGAGCGGGGCGAGGGTGTCTATCTCTATACGGCCGACGGGCGACGATTCCTCGATTTCTCATCCGGCATCGCGGTGAATGGATTGGGCCACTGCCATCCTCATCTGGTCGAGGCCTTGGTCAGTCAAGGTTCGACCCTGTGGCATACCTCGAACCTGTTCGGTATTCCCAACCAGCAGCGCCTGGCCGAGCGGCTGGTCGCGAACAGCTTTGCCGACACCATGCTGTTTTCCAATTCCGGCGCCGAGGCCATGGAATGCGGTTTCAAGATCATCCGGCGCTATTTCGATTCCATCGGTCAGGGCGAACGCTATCGCGTCATCACGTTCGAGGGCGCCTTTCATGGCCGCACCCTGGCGTCGATTTCCGCCGGCGGCAAGAAATTGCATCTTGAAGGTTTCGGCCCCGATACCGAGGGCTTCGATCACGTCGCCTTCGGCAATCTCAACGAACTGCGCGCCGCTATCGGGCCCGAGACGGCCGCAATCTTGGTCGAGCCGGTACAGGGCGAGGGCGGTATCCGCCCCGCCGATGCTGAGTTCCTGCGCGGTTTACGTACCGTGGCCGACGAGTTCGGCCTGTTGCTGATGTTCGATGAGGTGCAATGCGGTATGGGCCGCACCGGTAAATTGTTCGCTCACGAATGGGCGGGTGTCACGCCTGATATTATGCCTATTGCCAAGGCGCTCGGCGGTGGCTTCCCGGTTGCCGCCTGCCTGGCCACCGAGCGAGTCGCTTCCTGCATGACCGCGGGCAGCCACGGCTCGACCTTTGGCGGCAACCCGCTGGCAACGGCGGTCGCCAACGCCGTGTTGGATATCATGTTGGCCGACGGTTTTTTTGAGACTGTACAGCGCATGGGCGATCTGTTTCGCGGCCGGCTCAACGAGCTTGCGGCTAAATATCCCAGGGTCATCGAAGAAGTCCGCGGCATGGGCCTGATGATAGGCTTGAAGCTGCAGAACGATAAGGACACGGGCACTGTGATTGCGGCCTTGAGGGAGAAGGGCCTGTTGACCGTTCCGGCGGCGGAAAACGTCATTCGCCTGCTGCCGCCGCTGATCGTCGAAGAAAGCCATATCGACGATGCCATGGTCATGCTCGATGACGTCTTATCGGAAATGCGGTGATGAGCAGTCCGCGTCATTTCCTCGATGTCGACGCGATCGATTCATCATCCCTGCGTGACATGCTCGACCGCGCCGCCGACGCCAAGAAGCGGCTCAAGGCGGGTGAGAGCCTGACATATCTGTCGGGCAAGACCCTGGCTCTGATCTTCGAGGCGCCATCGACCCGCACACGGGTCTCCTTCGATGTCGGCATGCAAAAGCTCGGCGGTGGTGTGGTCACCCTGTCATTGGTGGATTCCAACATGTCGCGCGGCGAATCGATTGCCGATACGGCGCGTGTCCTGTCACGCTATGTGGACGCGGTGATGATCCGCACCAAGGACCATAACCGCCTGCTTGAAATGGCGGAATATGCCGACATACCGATCATCAACGGCCTGACGGATCGCAGTCATCCCTGTCAGTTGATGGCCGATGTGATGACCTTCGAAGAGCATTGCGGGCCGATTGCGGGCCGGGTTGTGGCCTGGTCCGGCGAAGGCAACAATATGTCGGTATCCTGGATACACGGCGCCGTGCGGTTTGGCTTTACCCTTCGTATGGCCTGTCCCAGCTCGTTGGGCCCGCCTCAGGAAGCCCTCGATTGGGCGGCGGCGAATGGCGGCGACATCGTGGTCAGCGACGATCTCGATGCCATGGTCGATGGTGTGGACTGCGTGGTGGTCGACACCTGGGCGTCCATGGCGGGCGAGCGCAGTGATGTCGATCCGGGGCTGCTTGAGCCCTATCAGGTTGACGACCGGGTGATGGCCCTGGCAAAGCCGGAAGCGATCTTCATGCATTGCCTGCCGGCCTATCGGGGCAAGGAAATGACCGCCTCGGTCATCGACGGGCCGCGTTCGGTGGTTTGGGATCAGGCCGAAAACCGCCTTCACGCCCAGAACGGCATTCTGCTATGGTGCCTGTCTTAAACTTGAGGGTCGGAGATTGACAATGATAGGACGATTTTCCGCTATCCTGATTGTGACGCTGGCGCTGACCGCCTGCGAGACGCCGGGTCCGCCGGGCTTTCCCGATATCACCTTCAGTCACCTCAAACCGATCAAGCTCGATATCGGCGCGGTCGATTACACCCAAGCTTACGTGCCGCCGGCAAAGCTTCCCAATGTGGATCATCTGTTCCCGCAGCGACTGACGGTGGTCGCCAAGCGTTGGGCCAGTGAACGCATCGCGGCGGTTGGACCAATTTCGCGCATCGCCCGCATCACCCTGATCAACGCCGCCGTGGTGGGCAGCGCACTGGACACCACCCAGGGCCTCAAGGGCGTGTTCACCATCGAACAGGCCGCCCGCTACGACGCCACGGTCGAGATCCTCATCGAAATCGTCAACAGCCAGGGTGTGGTCGAGGGTCAAGCGAACGCCGTCGCCCAGCGCTCGCAGACGGCGCCGGAGAACATCACCCTCAACGACCTCGATCAGCTGTGGTTTGATCTGACCGAAGCGGTGATGAATGATCTCGATCGGGAGATGGAAGCAACGATCAGGAAGTATCTGGCGAAGTACGTGCGTTAGCTGATTCCGGCGTCGCCGGTTCCCGACACCACGGCGCAAACCCGGGCGCCGGGTGGAATTTCAATTTTGCCTTGGCGCAAGGCCGCCATGGATGCGGCGCCGGCGAGTTCGGCGGCGACTCCCATTTCCTGCCACAGC
>Ga0066376_10004490_pt1 | contig 12095 bp, 12 predicted proteins | sample Knorr_S15_td_Bot_FD_77009 | JGI IMG/M metagenome (GOLD analysis project Ga0066376, IMG submission 77009) | Marine microbial communities from Southern Atlantic Ocean transect - Knorr_S15_td_Bottom_ad_5009_LV_A | ecosystem: Environmental > Aquatic > Marine > Oceanic | place: Southern Atlantic... | reverse complement strand
GGGTACGCCGGTGCCGGAGAGAGTCCGTCCTGGTTGCTCTTGGAGTACATACCCCGCGGAAGCCCCGCTGCAGACTACCCGGAGCGCCTCGGGGAAGCCCTTGCCATCCTTCACGAGCCAGGCGAAGGACCGTACGGCTGGCACCGCTCCAACTACATCGGCTCGCTCCCCCAAACGAACGCGCCCATGGACGACTGGCCCGCGTTCTGGTGGTCCGAGCGTCTCGAGCCCCAGTTGGCGCTGGCCGCCGACAGCGGGCGTCTGGGCGGTCTGGAGCGTGAGTGGGCCACACTCGAGGCGAGGCTCCCCACACTGGTCGGAGGCGCTGAAGAGGACGGGCACGCCGTCCTCCATGGAGACCTCTGGAGCGGAAACGTGTACCCGGGACCCGACGGAGGGCCGGTCCTGGTCGACCCGGCCGTGTATCGAGGGCACCGGGAGGTCGACCTCGCCATGACGGAACTCTTCGGAGGCTTTCCGAAGTCTTTCTATGCCGCCTATGAAGAGTGCCGACCGCTCGCATCGGGGTACAAAGAGATTCGCCGCGGGGTGTACCAGCTCTACCCGCTGCTGGTGCAAGTAAACCTCTTCGGGGGAAGCTACGTCGACGGAGCGGCCGAAGCGTTGCGGAGGGTCCTACGGTCCGGATGATGTAGTTACCCTGGCGTGGACACCTGACTGGCCACCACCTCCGCCACCCGCCTCAGCGCGCTCTCCATCAACTCGTCGGAGGTGGCGAAGCTGATGCGCACGAAACGGTCGTCGCCGAACGCGACACCGGGCACCATGGCCACGCCGCTCTCCTCGAGCAGCCACGAACACAACGCCGTGGAGTCGGAGTGTCCGTCCCGAAAGAGGGCATCTACGCGAATGAAGAAGTAGAACGCACCCATCGGCTCCACGAACGAGAGCTGCGGTAGGAGCTCGCCCAGAAGAGCGACGACCCGGTCCCTCCGTCCACGAAACGTCGCGGTCATCCCCCGTTTGGCCTCTCGCGCACGCTCCAGATCCGAGTATGCGCTCAGGGCGGCCACCTGCGAGGGGGACGCGGCGTTCGAGGTGGCGTGGCTCTGAAGGGCCCCGAGCTTCTTCGCGCGCTCCACCTCGGAGTCCGAGAACCCGATACGCCATCCCGTCATGGCGAAACACTTGGAGGCCCCGTCGATCAGGACGTACGGGCCAAGGGACTCCTCCGGCAATTGGAGAATACTGGGCGCATAGGGCCTGTCGTCCCCAAAGTAGATCTCACGGTAGATCTCGTCGGCAATGAGGACGATGTCCTTCTCCTTGGCCCACTCGGCGATCTCGCGCAGCTCCTCGAGCGCGTATACCGCTCCGGTAGGATTGGACGGAGAGCATAGAATCAGCCCTCTGGTCCGCTCCGTGCTGGCGGCGTCGAGATCGGCTCGGGTAAGAAGGAAATTCCGGTCGGGATCTCCGGACACCGGGATCGGCTCGGCCCGAGCTAGGGCAACCATCTGGGGATAACTCGTCCAGTAGGGTGCACCGATGAGCACCTCGTCGCCTGGGCCAAAGAGCGCAAAAGCAGAGTTGAACAAGGCCTGCTTGGCGCCCGCCCCCACGACGATACCCTCCCAGTCCACGGGTTTGCCGCCGATCGATTCGAGATATCCGGCGATCGCACGTCTCAGCTCCGGCATCCCCGACACCGGCGTGTACCGGGTCGAGCCGGATCGTATTCCTTCGATCGCGCCATCGGAGATCCACTCCGGCGTACCGAAGTCCGGCTCGCCGGCACTCAAGTCGATGATGTCGCGGCCCTCCGCGCGGAGACGTTTGGCGAGAGTGCTGACCGCGATCGTGGCCGATGGCTGTAGCCGGGAGATGTTCGGGCTGAATTCCATGACGGGAATATCGAATCACCGGGAACTCGGATCAAGTAACGCCGCGTGCTGCGCCGGAGGCCCGTACTCTACAGAGGTTGATCGCGGCGAGGACGGAGGGCAGCTTCGTCGAATGGACGATATGCCTCTCCTTGTCTTCTACTTCGATTATGTCGATCCCGGATCGTACCTGACCCACCGGCAACTGGGCCAAATCCTGCCCAGCGGGATCGAACCCGTTCGCCATCCGTTCGAAGTCTGCCCTGTGCCGGACGAGCTCATCGACGGGTCGGGCCCGGACTGGAGAGCATACGGAGAGACGGTGGCAGGACTCGCGCGGGAGGCCAGGGTCCGGATGGCTCGCCCCACTTTCATACCCTGGAGCCGGAAGGCACACGAGCTGCTCATACACGCAGCCGAGCAGGGATTGGAACCGCGGATGCACGAGGAGCTCTTCTCGGCACGCTTCCAGGAAGGAGCCGACATCGGACGCGTCGACGTCCTGGTCGCATCAGCGGAAAGGGTGGGGCTCGATCCGAGCGAATCCAAGGCGGTCCTCGATGTCGACAAATATCGGGACCGGGTCGTCGATCTTCGGCGAGAGGCCGAAGCTAGTGGCGTGCGCAGAGTGCCGACCCTCCGCTCCGGTGCCATGAGTCTTGAAGGTCCCGCTTCGATCGGCGAGCTTCGACACTTCCTGGGGCACGCACGACTCCTATAGCCGAAGACTATCCAAATGGCTGGCTATCAGCGAAGAACGGTCCTCTCTCCCTCCGATATTCTGTCGAAGGCGGAAGAGTTGCTTCCCGAGTGGATCGGCCTGACAAGAACCAAGAGCACATCCCACACCGCGACCTTCTCGGGCGATGAAGGCACGGTGACCCTCACCGCGCACCGGCACGGCCCGTACACGGAAGTGCTGGTCTCGAGTGACCGGCTCAGGACTTCGCGCCTCGACTACGAGATTCAGAAGTTCCTGACGGAGCTCCCCTACGAGCCGGGAGATACCGGCGGACGCGGTTCTGGGGAGCCCTCTTAATGCAGTCCTTCGAGGATCTGGAGCTACCCTCGGAAATGACCGAGGCACTCTCTGCCGAGGGCTTCGAAGAACCCACCGAGTTTCAGCGGACGGCCATTCCCGTTCTTCGGAGAGGAAACAATCTCCTCGGGGCCGTGGGCCCCGGAGCCGGGACACTGCTGACCTACGGGACGACAATACTGGAGAAGATCGAGACCCAAGCCGGCCGCCCCGGAGCTCTCGTGCTCGTGCCGACGGCGGCTTCCGCCACCGGCCTCGCCGAATCATTGGCGAACCTCGCGACGACCACGGGGCACTCGGTCGGAGCGTTCGGTGGCGCCTGGCTGCGGCCCGAGCAATGCGATGTGCTCTTCGCGACCCCGAGCGACGTGAAGTCGGCGGTCGATGGATCGGATCTCACACTGGAAGGGGTCCGGTTCCTGGTTGTCGACGGAGCCAGCGCGATTGAGGCGACTTCAGGCCCCGATATTCTGGGCGTGTTGTTCGAATACGTGCCGGCTGGAGCCCAGAGGGTCGTCCTGAGTCAGCCAGTCACCGAATCCATCAAGGCCCTCGTGGCCGCACACGTGTCGAAGGCGGTTCGTGTTCCGCCCGGCCCGGCTATCGAGGGCGCACCCGAGAAGCCACCGGAGCGGGGGGAAATACGTTATCGCATCACGGGAGAGGGAAAGGAAGATTCTTTGGCTCCGCTCGTGTCCGAGCTTCTCGACGCTGGTGCTCGCCATGTGCTCCTATTCTGCCGCACCGCCGACCGGGCAGCCGATGTGGGAGACTTCCTCACCCTTCACGGCTTCATGGCTGCCGCGCCGGGCGATGAGACGGCCCCCGTCTGGTTGGGGGTGGACGCGCTTTCGGCACGCGAGGCTCTCATCGAGAGCACGTCTCCCGCCGCGGTGGCGACCGTGAGCTTGGACTGCCCGGCGGACGTAGACACGATGGACCGGCGCCATGGTGCCGGAGGACAGGCCACGGTGCTGCTCCTTCCCCGCGAGGTTCCCCACTTCAGAGATACGGCCCGCCGTACCGGCTACCGTGTACGGCCCCTACCTCCGCCCGAATCCGTAGTCGAGGATCGTATCGCTGAGATCCGTGATCGCCTCGAGGAAGCGGCGACTCGTGGAGATCTCGCCCCCCTTTACCTGGTTCTGGAGCCCCTGTTGGAGCGATTCAGCCCTCAGGAGCTCGCGGCGGCCGCCCTCGCCTTGCTCCTTCCACAACCCGCTGCCGCCGCCCCACCCTCGGGCACCGCGGCGCGCGCCGAGAAGGCGACCGGGACCGACGGATGGACTCGTCTCTTCGTCAGCATCGGCGAGATGGAGGGTGTAAAGCCTGGCGACCTGTTGGGCGCGCTCGCCGGAGAGTCGGGCGTAGACGGATCGTCCTTCGGGAAGATTGAAATACGCGATACCTACTCCCTGGTCGAAGTCCGTCCGTCCGTCGCGGAGACCGTCATCAAGGCAGTGAACGGATCGAGCATCCGCGGCCGGAGCGCGAGAGTGGACTATGACCGGGGCAGTGGAGGCGAATCGGCAAAGAACAGGCCGCAACGCAGCCAGCGCAGCCAGAAGCGGGGATAAAGAAGAGGCCACGCCCCCGAGGGGACGTGGCCTCTATCCGATCCTTCGATTTTTCCGATGCGGGGCTTACCCACCTATTGTCGCTACACCAGCGTGCTACTCCAGTGTCGCTACTGGATGGCGTCCTTGAAGCCCTTGCCGGCCCGGAAACCGGGTGTTTTCGACGCGGCGATGTGAATCGTGGCGCCAGTGCGGGGGTTCCGGCCCATGCGAGCTTTGCGATGCTTGGCTTCAAACGTACCAAAGCCGGTGATCTGCACGCGCTCTTCGCGCTTCAACGCACTGGCGATGACACCTGAGGACCCGAACAGTGCATCCAGGGCCCGTGATGCGTCAGCCTTGGTCATACCAGCGCTGTCTGCGAGGGCGTCTACGAGATCGGATTTGTTCATTTGTTACTCCTCAAAAGGGTTGATGCCTCTTGACTTCGCGACCTCTGCCGGCCTTCCTCTAACCCCGGGCCCGACTCGTGCGTGTCGGGACCTTCACGCACTCTATTTCGGGTCAACAGCGAACCGAAGCGACTCCGACGAGCAACGGTCCAGCGTACGGTAAGGCCCGCTCAGCGGAGCGTCAAGTGACTTAATTGGCTGAAAATCCGCGGCCTGCCTAGCTTCCTGCGGGAGGGGTCCCCTGCGGTCAGATCAGGTTCACCTGGAGAAGTCGTCGAGCGATGCCCGTCTTCATCCCGAGATTCTTGCTCGCGATCGCCTATCTCGTTGCGCTGACGGTCGTTGGGACAATCGGCTATATGACGATTCATGGGTGGCTGTGGCGAGAAGCCCTCTACATGACAGTGATTACAGTGACTGCGGTGGGTTTCCAGGAAGTCCGCGCACTTTCCGAGCCTGGCCGGGACTTTACCATGATTCTCCTGGCGGACGGCATCACGGGAATCGGCGTCTGGTTCGCATTGATCACTTCATTCATCGTGGAATTCGACCTGACTGACCATAGAAAGAAACGCTGGAGGGCACGCATGTTAGAAAACCTGGACGGCCACATACGTCCTGTGTGGGGGGGGGGCGAACCGGTCGGCAGGTGATGGAGGCGCTGATCGCCCTCGGGCAATCGTTCGTGGTGATCGAAAGGGATTCCCAGCGGCTCGATTTGATCCATGAGCGCTATCCCGAGGTCTTGACCCTCGCGGGAGACGCGACGCTGGATGGGAAGTTGAAGCCGGGCTACAACCTATTTGTAGCGGTAGGTCACGCGGCCCTTGGTGAGATCGTAGGGCGACAATTCCACCTTCACGCGATCTCCCTCGAGGACGCGAATGTAGTGTTGCCGCATCTTGCCCGAGAGATACGCCAGGACCTTATGGCCGTTCTCTAACTCCACACGGAATTTGGCGTTGGGGAGGACCTCGCTGACCAATCCCTCGATTTCGATCGCGTCTTTCGCCACTCGCCTCTCACGTCTGATCCGTTACTACCGGCACGATAGCACCCAGCCAACCAGGGAGCAACGATGTTCTTTTCGACTCTTCCGGCGTGCAAGCGCCTGTTTGGGAAGACCCGGCTGTCGGCCAGAGTGTTGAGAGCGAACCGAGCCGCGCTCTTTGCCTTGCCCCAACTACATGGCTAACTCGATAGGTGCTAACGCGAATATGACCGACTCGAATAGGCCCGACTCGATATCGCTGGATCGAAAATTGGCTGACCCGAATATCGCTGACTCGAATACGACCGACTCGGTAGAAACCCGAGAAATTTCGTTCGCGTGACCGAACCACTCGGGCCCGATGAAGTCGAACGCATCCGCGCTGCTCTCGCGGGCGGGTCCGACCCTGTCTGCCCGCGATGCGAGGGGCGCTTCGATCGCACCGACGTCCCGCCGCGGAGCGATGTCCCTTACGTGAGAGATCGAATCTGGCTGATCTGCTCTAATTGCGGAGTGACCCTCGTGGTGGATCGGCCCAAGAGGCCGGGTGGCTTCGCCCTTTGACTCGTTTGCACTCTTTAGGGATTATCCCACTCACGGCCGGAAGCGCTGGGTTCCAGAGCCGACCCCTCTATCCACAGGATCACCATGGCAAACCGACTCGCACACTTCACGACCAGCCTGGGCGATTTCCAGGTCGAGCTCTTCGAGGGCCGTGCCCCCGCCACGACGCAGAACTTCATCGACCTGGTCGAAAAGGGTTACTACGACGGCATCGTCTTCCACCGTGTGATCAAGGACTTCATGCTCCAGGGCGGCTGCCCCGACGGGAACGGAACCGGCGGACCGGGCTACACGATTCCCGACGAGTTTCACGATGAGCTGGGTCACGATTCGGAGGGTGTTCTTTCGATGGCAAACTCGGGGCCAAACACCGGCGGATCCCAGTTCTTCGTGACGCTCGCAGCCACGAGCTGGCTGGACGGCAAGCACGCGGTGTTCGGCAAGGTGGCAGAGGGCATGGAGACGGTCCGCTCGATCGGCACAACGGCCACGGGTCGCGGGGACCGCCCGCTCGAGCCTGTGGTCATAGAGAGCGTACGCATCACGAGCGCCGACACAAGCACCGAGTAGAGTCCGCCGGTTACCGGTACCCTGCGGCCTGGAGCGTGAACAGCTCCTCGTAGCGCCCGGCGAGCAGGAGCAACTCGTCGTGCGTCCCATCTTCGATCACGGTGCCGTTCTCCAACACCACGATGCGGTCCGCCATCCGTACGGTCGAGAACCGGTGGCTTATGAGCACGGCCATCCTCCCTTCCGTGAGATCTGCGAATCTCTCGAACACCTGATATTCAGCCCTGGCATCGAGTGAGGCCGTCGGCTCGTCGAGAATGAGAAGCTCGGCATCGCGCATATACGCTCGCGCCAGGCCGACCTTCTGCCACTCGCCCCCGGAAAGGTTGGCGCCGCCCTCGAAGCGTCGCCCGAGCATGTGATCGAGGCCACTCTCCAGACCAGCGACAACGCTGTCAGCCAGACTCATCTCGGCGGCCCGTTGGATCCGTGGCTCGTCGCCGATCGCGTCGATCTGCCCCACGCCGATGTTCTCACGCACCTTCAGGTCGTATCGCACGAAGTCCTGGAAGATGACGCCGATCACGCGGCGAAACTCATCCACGTCGTATTCACGGAGGTCGACGCCATCCAACAGGATCCGCCCTTCGGTCGGATCGTAGAGGCGAGCCAGAAGCTTGACCAGCGTCGTCTTGCCGGCGCCATTCTCACCCACGAGCGCCACCCGCTCGCCAGCGCCGATCCGCAGCGAGACGTCCCTGAGGGCCCAGTCCTCTTTGTCCGGATAGCGGAAGCCCACGTTCTCGAAGACCACGCCGTCCCGGATCGGCCGGGGCACCGACACGGGATGTTCGGGACTCGCCGTGCGGGGCTTCATCTCTAGGAAGGTAAAGAGATCTCTCAGGAACAGGCTCTGTCGATACATGTCGGCGGACCGCAGCAAGATACCACTGATCAGGCCGCGGCTCCGCTGGAACGATCCGACCAGGAACGTGAGATCGCCAAGTGTGAGGAACCCCCCCACGGTCTGAACGATGATGACCACGTTCGCTGCATAGTACCCCAGGGTGGAGACGGCCGTGAGACCTCCAGAGGTGGCGGCACGCTTGATCGAGAGCGCCCGGTTGGCCTCGTAGAACTCGTCCGCGAGCCTCTCGTACTTGCGAGTGAAGTAGTCGGCAAGGCCGAAGAGCTTCACCTCCTTGGCCGTCACGTCGCTGGTCGCGACATAGCGCAAATAGTCGAGCTCCCTGCGCTCAGGCGTCCACTTGAAGAGGAGCGAATACGAGAGACCCGCGAAGTGCGTCTCTCCGATGAACGACGGCAGTACGGCCAACACGAGCAGCAGCACGAGCCAGTAGTTGAAGACGATGAGCGCACCGAGGAGAGAGATCAATGTGAGAACGCTCTGGCCGATGCCGAGCAGCACAGCCAAGAGCCCGATCCGCCCGACGGTCTGCTGGCGGGCCCGCTGCAGCGAGTCGTAGAACTCGGGGTCCTCGAAGCTCTCCAGGTCCAGCGTGGCGGCGTGCTCCATGATCCGCACTGAGAGCCGATTGCCGAACAGGTCGCCGAGAAGGCTCTCGAGCAGATTCGACGTGCGCTGGAGCACGTCCGAGGCGAACGCCACCACCAGCTCCAGCGCGACCAGGCGAAAGATGTAGGTCCAGTCGGGCGTAGCCACCCCGATGTTCGCCAGGACCCCGTCGATGATGAGCTTTCCGATCCAAAGCTGGACGACGGGCGAGAAGGCCAGCACGACCCGAAACGAGATGATGGCGGCGGCATAGGCGGGCTGTGCCGTCCACACCATGCCCAAGAACCTCGGTATGAGGCGGAGCGCGATCATTCGCTCCTTGAAGGGTGGAAGATCGTTCGAGCGGGCTCTTCCGAGGCCAGGCGGCATTAGACCCGCTGTACTCCTTTCGCTGGATCAGGCTTCCCCGGGATCCACAACGCGGCTCCCAAACTGCTGATCCAACATGAGCAGAGCGGCCTGGTCGTCACCGGCCATGCGCACCTGGTCCCGGGCGGTCGACGCCGTGTCCTCCTCCTCGACCTGTTCGCCGATGAACCACTGGAGCTCCTGCTGAGCCGCCCAATCCCCCTCCTTTCCCGCGAGCTCGAACAGCCCGTGGATCATGCCGGTCACCGACCGCTCGTGCTCCAGCACACTCTCGAAGATGGTGAGTGGCGGTCCGAAATCGGTCGGGGGGGCATCGATGCCTGCGAGCTCGACCCGGCCTCCTCTACGGAGCACGTAGTCGAACAAGCGCATCGCGTGCTCGAGCTCCTCCTGGGCCTGAAGGCGCATCCAATGGGCGAACCCGGGTAGGTTTGCGTGGTCGAAGTGAGCCGACATGGAGAGATATAGATAGCCAGAAAACAATTCGTTCTTGATCTGTTGGTTGAAGGCATCCCGTACCACATCGTTCATGGCGTGACCTCACACTGAAGGTTTTCGCAGTTTTCTGACTAGGGCACTATCTGAATCTGACGCGGGACACTCAGGACACTCAAGGGAAAATAGCGGGATCGAGCCAGCCGGGTGGGGCCGACTCAATAGCTGTACCCACGACCTGCGCAGAAGTGCAGGCCGTTGGGAGGGTGATCGGAAAGGGGCGCGAGCCCTGTTGCAGATTCCACAGGTGGGACCGACCCCCGTCACTTCAAATGGGTCGCCGACCATCCACTGTGGGCACGCTCGGCCATCTCGCTCTTCGGGAGAGGCTGTCGATCGCCGCCTCGAACCATCTGCTCGACCTGGCCAAGTAGCGTGTCGCTTCCCGCTGTGCTCGTTCCGAAGAGGCCGTCCGGATTTTCGTCGGCCCCCTCCGTAGCACCGTAGAGGTTGAGCCACAGATCGAGCCTCTCACTCACCCTCATCATCTTGTAGCAAAACCGCCGCCACCCGTGGCGTCGGAAGATGAGGTCTATCCCGAACGCGAAGAACGACATGGTGAAAACGGCGGTGTCTTTCGATGCGTCAATCAGCAGCTTGAGCTGAAAGATAGCAAAATCACGCATTGAGACCTTCGTCATGGGATCCATATCTATGCCTCGATCTATGCTTAGTCGCAGGAGTGTATTCCCATCCGTCATTGCGGTATACCCTACGAAGCTATTACGTCTTTTGCTTCACCTGGACGGGGGACATCCGACGGACGCCCCCGGCGAGGAACCTTTCCCGTCAGAGAAACGTACCGATATGCCCAGCCTGGTCAGGGCATCGCGGTCGGCGGTTAGGCCAGGTACGCTGTGGGAAAGTATCACCGACGAGAGACTGGAGCGTATCGTGCGGGCTTTATTGCCAATTACGAGTGCCGTCGCGCTGATCTTCCTACTCGGCTCCCCGCCAGCCGTGACGGACGCTACGGCTCCGTACGAGCCCGCGGCGGAGCCGCAGTACCAGCCCGCGGCGGAGCCAGGTTCCGACGCCACGAAGATCGAGAGTTCGGCCCCATTTGCCGAGACCCCGGCCCGCTTCTTGACCTCGAGTTATGTGTCCGAAGCTCTGGCGAGACGGGGGGGTCTCGAAACAGTGCTTCGAGCGGAGATCCGAGCCGACGACGCTCAGATTCAAACCTCCGGGGTGCCGCATGAGTTCTACTTCTCCCGTGTGGCCTACAGCGGGTTCGGCGGGTTTTATGGCGGGGGGAGATCCTGGGCGACCGACTATCCGAAGGCGGACCAGATCTTCCTCTCGTTCATCGAGCGACTCCTCCCAAACCTCGACGCCTACAACAGGGAATTCGTAGTTCAGCTCCATAACCCCGACCTGCGACGTTTTCCCTTCCTCTACGCACTCGAGGTGGGCAGGATGTCGCTCATGCCACCGGAAGTCGAGGGACTCCGGAGCTACCTGCTCCAAGGCGGGTTCTTGGTCATCGACGACTTTTGGGGTAGCCAGGAGTGGGCACAGTTCGAGTACGAGATACGACGGGTTCTGCCAGAATTCCAGATCGTGGACCTGCCGCTCGACCACAATATTTTCACGGCATTCTACGACATCGACGAAATTATCCAGGTGCCGAATGTCGGCAACGGAACTCGCGGCGGGCCGACCTACGAACGCGACGGATATATTCCCATGGTCAAGGGGATCTTCGACGATCAGGAACGCCTCATGGTCGTCATCAACTGGAACACCGACCTGGGCGACGCCTGGGAGTGGGCGGACGACCCCTACTACCCGATCTTCTACTCCACGTATGCTTATGAGATGGGCGTCAATTTCATCGTCTACGCGATGAGTCACTGATGCACGGGGGAGCACGCTGATGGATACGGTCTTCGAGTTCCTGTTCAAGTACAGGTTGCTCCTCTTCCAGGAGGGTGAGTTCACGTTCGCCTCGTCTTGGTCGGCCCTCCTCATCCTCGGCGGTGTGGCTGTAATCACCATGCCCGCCCTCTTTACATACGGAGCGGCAAGAGGCGACAGCCGCCGATTCGACCGGGGCGTCATGGCAACGCTCCGGCTCGGCTTGGTCGCGATCCTCGTCTTCATTCTCTTCCAACCCACGCTGATACTCACTGCGGTCGTCCCACAGCGGAACTTCGTCGGCATTCTGATCGACGATTCGGAGAGCATGCGCATCAGGGACCAAAGCGGAGTGGCCAGAAGCGACTTCGTCCAGTCGACGTTCGGAGCTGAGGGTGGCGAGCTTCTGACGGCTCTGGAAGAGAAGTTCGTGCTCCGCTACTTCCGCTTCAGCCGCGACGCGAGCCGCCTCAATACTATGGCGGATCTATCCTACTCGGGCGTCGAAACTAATCTCGGGACCGCCATGGTGCGGGCTCAAGAGGAGCTGGCCGGCGTTCCGATTTCGGGCTTGGTGGTCATTTCGGACGGCGCCGACAATTCCGGCGAGGCCCTGGCCGAGTCCCTCCTGCCGCTCCAGGCCGCAGGCATTCCCGTATATACGGTGGGCCTCGGTGAGGAGGAGCTGTCCCCGGACATTCAAATCAGCCGCGTGGAGATGCCCAGGACTGTCCTCGTAGGGACATCGTTGGTGGTCGACGTCATCGTGTCCCATCGCGGGTACTCAGGGCGCACGGTCCAGCTCGTGGTGGAGGACACGGGTCTGCTTCTGGCCTCCGAGGACGTGACCTTCGGGAACGACGGCGAGCCCGTGGTGGCCAGGGTACGGATCATGGCCCAGGACGAGGGACCCCGTT
>Ga0066376_10004486_pt1 | contig 12102 bp, 10 predicted proteins | sample Knorr_S15_td_Bot_FD_77009 | JGI IMG/M metagenome (GOLD analysis project Ga0066376, IMG submission 77009) | Marine microbial communities from Southern Atlantic Ocean transect - Knorr_S15_td_Bottom_ad_5009_LV_A | ecosystem: Environmental > Aquatic > Marine > Oceanic | place: Southern Atlantic... | reverse complement strand
CTCGTCCCATCCTGGGGCTGAAGGCGGTCCCAAGGGTCCGGCTGTTCGCCGGTTAAAGGGGTACGTGAGTTGGGTTCAGAACGTCGTGAGACAGTTCGGTCTCTATCCGCCGTGGGCGCAGGAAGCTTGAGGGAACCTTTCCCTAGTACGAGAGGACCGGGAAGGACAGACCTATGGTGTGCCAGTTGTTCCGCCAGGAGCAGCGCTGGGTAGCCATGTCTGGCAGTGATAAGCGCTGAAGGCATCTAAGCGCGAAGCATCCCCCAAGATAAGGCTTCCCTTCCCTATTTAGTTAGGGAGTAAGACTGCAGAGAGACTATCTGCTTGATAGGCCGGAAGTGTAAGAGTAGTAATATTTTCAGCTTACCGGTACTAACCAGTCGAGAGGCTTGACCCATGCTAGGAGCACCAAACTTGTAATCCGCCCTGGCCTCCTTTACGAAAGGGGGAACACTAGGGGCACAGGAACTAAACTAGACTTCTTGTTCTTTTTATTCGGCAAGCTCGCCAAGAGCGGCTATCCATAGTCCGCTCATCCTGAGCTCCGATTCTATCGAGAGTCTCGACGGAGTCGGACCTGTTGAAGACCGTCGCGGGGTGGAGCAGTGGCAGCTCGTCGGGCTCATAACCCGAAGGTCGTCGGTTCGAGTCCGACCCCCGCTACCAAAAACTTAGGTTAATTAGAAGAAGGCCCCAGGATGATTCCGGGGGCCTTCTTCTATTGTGAGGGAGTATAATTCTGAAAAGGACTCATTTGCGGCGGTGACTGACAATGCCAACAAACTTGATGAAATACACCGTTATATTGGACCCCGAAGAAGATGGCGGCTATTCCATTCATTGCCCGGCGTTATCCGGGTGTGTTAGCCAAGGCGAAAACCGAGCTGACGCCTTAAAAAACATTGAAGAAGCCATATTAGGGGTGTTGGAAGTGCTGGAAGAGCAGCGAGTCGCGATGGTTTCGACCTCCGAAAGCAAAGATTGGCCACCAAAAGAAACGCCGGACGTGATCGCAGAAGAGATTCGTGAGGTGCTCAAAGTTCGCCACGAGGATGGCCGGGATCTAACTATCGAAACTGTTCAAGTCGAAGTGCGTTATCCGGTGCCTGCATAGATGGCCCGTCTGCCCGTCATCTCTGGCAGAGATGCCGTACAGGCGTTTGAGCGAGATGGTTGGCGTTTGGTCCGACAGCGGGGAAGTCATATGATAATGACCAAGCCGGGTATAGCAAGCCTATTGTCAATCCCGAATCATCGAGAGTTGAAGCCCGGAACACTCCGTGGGTTGATCCGGAGTTCCGGATTGGATGTGGCAAAGTTCTGGGAATTGCTGTTCTAATGGAGCATCCCGCTTAGGATTAACCGCAGTTCGTGTACCAATAACTTGCAATGGTAACTCGGCTAGCTCGCAACCTCATTAACTTGCCCTGAGTCCGTCGAAGGGTCGATGGTTCGAGTCCAACCCCCGCTACCAAAAACTTAGGGGATAATTTAAGGCCCCCGGATGATACCGGGGGCCTTAAATTATTAACTGAAGTGGTATAATTGCAAATTGTAATTTCTAATTTCTAGGATGATGCAACCCAAATGTGAGGTGTGGTGATGTCCACGGCAAACTCTCTGTTATCAGGCGGACTCGGGATATTGGCGGGAGTCGCGCTGCGACAAAGGGAAGTCAACCATCTCCGGGTGGAATTGGAAGATTCCCAGATGATTATGGCACAGCAGGCGTAAGATCTGGCTCGGGAGAGGCAGGACAAAAGGCGAATAGAACAAGAATCGGCGAAAAAGGACGCGGACCTGGACGGTTTCCGTACCCGGAATGCTTTTCTTGAAGACCGAGTTTATGAAAAAAATGCACTCCTGGCCAAGATCAGAGAGCTAATATCGCCAGAAGTACTCAAGGATGCTGGGATAGATATTTAGGGTTCGATCCGTGGCCTAAAATTGGTAGTCTTGCAAGGCTACTAATTTTAGGGGGTGTGAGACAGTGAGAGAATTTCTGGCGGCTATTCTAGGTGTCACTATCTCGGTAATCGGGTTGATGGTTGCAGTAGATATATCGAGAGTTAATCCTTTCACCGAGATTGTACGCATAATCAGTGGATAGGTTGCTGAAATATGTGCCCCTAGTAGTAGCGGCCGGGGTTCTCTTAGGGATCATTCTCCATGGATGGATCGGCCGTGACCAGGACCCCTCGACCAGATTGTTAAACTTGACTGTAGTGCTGGTTCTGGCCCCACTCGCGGCCAGAATCAATGTCTTTGGAATCTTTGATTTCCAAAAAACTGTGGATCGTCTTGACGTCGAGATTAGCGACACAAAGAAAGAAGTTTTAAAGATTAGCCAAAGCATCCAAACTCTCCAACAAAGTTTGCATTCCAACAACCGGCAGGATCAAACGATAAACATTAACCTACGGGACTCGGTGAATTTGGAGGCAATTGAAGAACAGGCAGAAGCCGCAACGGAGGAAGTCATCCGAGGGGCCGATGATTCTTCCACGACCATTGTGTTGAGCCCGGCCTATAGTTCACGGAATTTTCTTAGAGAGAATCTCGCAGTCAATATCGCGGAAATTAGTACTGCACTTAACATGTGGCACGCCTTCCATCAGTCAGCGACTGCGGGGCCTTAACATGGTCACGAAGACTATTTCTGGGGCTTCGCATTTAGCCTCAGTCACAAGATGATCAATAAGGGAATGTTGGGTGTGTCAGTTGTGAGTGCGCAGCACTCTATCCTGGCCGATGCTGAGTACGCCGGGTTTAACAGGCGATTCCAAGCTCTCCTCCTGGATGGCCTGGTTGTGGCGCTGCCGTCGTTACTCATTGCGCTAGCCTTAGCTGGGGTTTGGTATTCGATCGACTCTTATTGGTTCAGGGAGGTCCCTGAGTTCTTTGCCTATCTGGTCGGAGGGGCTTGGTGGGTGGCGATATGGGCAATTTGGATTCCGTATTGCTGGTTTTTTACCGTGGTCAGAGGTCAGACACCGGGAAAGATGGTCTTAGGAATTCGAGTGGTGCACAGTCAATCGGGCCGGTCCATCCTGGGACGAGCTGCCCTTCGGGAAGTAGCGATAAAACCAGTGCTGCTTCTTCTTGCGGTTGGCCCATTGCTACTCTTGGGCGGCATTTCATTGGTGTCCGGGCCTGACCCAACCAATATCCTGGAAGAGCTTTTTTCTTGGGTCCCCGGGTCTTGGTGGCTGATTCTGTGGCTGTTCCTCATCGTGATACCCCTGGGTCTTCTTGGCTTCCTCTCCATGACATGGGACTCGCGAGAGCAAGGCTGGCACGATAAGATTGCGGGAACCCGCGTACTCAGAGTACCTAGAGGAGAACCCCGTTGACGCGTTGCTGGATCGACGGGTGTTCCTTTCGTCCCGATGCGCCGGTTTTTTGAATTACTATTTACGGCCCCAAGATACTGCCAACGCCCCAACCCAGCAGGAACGGGTCGCGAGGCTCACCGACTGAAGATAGACAAGAGGACTTGTGTCATGAGTGGGCTGAGGTGTGTTTCGCCATACGTTCCTGACGTCGATCTCGCATGGCAACCGGAACAATCGTCCAAGACAGACGATTTGGCTGGTCGTATCGGAACACTTCAGCGGTTTTTTGCAGGAGGTCGCGGCTGATGCCCGGCTCTCGCAGGATTCCGTCGGCCAAATAGGCTGTGGTGCCTGTCTTAAGCGCCAGTTGACTATCGATTACCTCGTCGTCGTGGCCTTTGGCCATGAGTACCAGGATATCCGCAGCCAACAATCGTTCCCGCACTTGGTAAAACGCCTCACCTGCCACGGTCTGGAGGAAGAACCAGTCAATCAAGTCCGTGGGAGACGGGAACGCCGCACCGGGTTTCGATATCGCCGCCTCAGTGTAGAAGTCACGAACGTCATCGGCGATGTAACGCAATAACTGGGGCATCGGGTGATTGTACCCGTCCGGTACTGCCATATCAGCATTGATGGCGAATCGGGCCAAGATGCCGAGCATCTCGTGAATCGAGTCGACACTTTTGCCGCTGGTTCCCACTTCGGTGCGACCGCGGGCCCGCAGGCCCTCGTCATACCAAGGCCGGAGCAACTGCGCTTCTTTTTGAAGTTGAGCGGTCAGCGCCTCGGACTCACTCTCCGGTACCGAGGCGGGGAATGTTACTGGACAAGACCACACTTCCTCATCCATCGATGTGTCAGGCGCGGTATCGGCGTAATCGATTATCGCCGGACCAGAGGTCTGATCTACCAAGGCCAATGCGCACCGTAGTACATCTAACTGTATATCCGGACGATTTGGCGGACCCAGCGGTCGTCCGAATGGGAAGGGAACCCATAATGCCCGGGACGGTTTGACTGCTTCTGTAACCGGGCGTATTAGGCTCACCCCAACCGTCGCGATGCCGGCGCCACCTTCCATGACTGGCCGCTCGATGTATTGCGCTAATACGCCTACGGCGCGGGTGCAACCGGGTCAAATGGGTATCAGAAGAACCAGATTGACGTTGTCCCCCAGAAGAAACTGGGAAACTTCCCGAGCCGCTCCTTCCATCCGCTCCGGCACGGTCGAACCCATGAATGAGTAATGCCAATCCGCAACAGACTTAATCTCTCCTGAGTCAGAGAAAGTCTGTAGATGCTCCAGGGGGAAACATACGTTAACGTCTTGCTGATAAGCGCTACGATCGAAGTTGACGCTGGAGTGCGTCATGGCCAATTCGCTATATTTGACGTCGCCGGGGATTATTCGATAGTCACCTTCGTGACCCGCAAATGGCCTATCGTCGGACCGGTGAATCGCAGCCGTAGTTATAATCGAAATCCGAGCGTCCCTCAGACTCGGTGCATCAACCCAAGGCGTTAGTTCAAAAGACGGTGACGGAGACGTTGTTAATGCGTCTTGTAATGCAGTGGGAATATCAGCCCAGCGGACCATATCTGCTACCCCTTGGGATTCTATTCCCGGTTGAGGTTGCCCCCAAGATTAGCCTATAGCCTAGCGTACGTTTATTTCCCCATAGTCTTGGTAGGCGTCGATTAAATAGAAGACCAATACTAGGAATCCAATGATCGCGGCAACAGCAATGATGCTAGTTAACACTGTTCTACGCTTGAAACTAAATCGCTTGAAACTCTTCGGGTGGCTAAGTACCTCCCGGCTTTGGAACCTGCCCGCCTTGGAGATTTTGATTCGTTCTTGGCCAGGTGTGCCCTCGAAATCCTCCGACGGGCGGAAAGCGAGCACTATCGTGTAGGTGTTTTCGTCCTCGGAATCGCTGAGGACGTCAAACAACATTCTTTTGCGCAAAATCCAGCGGCGGATAGCCGGGCTAGCCTGTGCGGTCCGAACGGCCATCACTCTGGCTTGTTCAATGTTGAAATCGCGTAGACCCGATCCCCCGCGGCTGAATGCAACTTGTTGTTCCGAGTTTCCCTGTTCCTGGTTCCTCTCTTCTTGGGTTCCTGATTCTTCTGCCATGATGCATTATTATGATAGCAACATGGTTTTGGTCAAGTTCAGGGCGTATGGCTTGATTGATTAGCCATCTTATTTTGTTATTACAACAATGGTATAATTTGCTCGCTAAAAGCACCGATTAGGTTAGTAACTGCATCAAACGACTGCCTACAAACTGATTTGGAGAGATTGAATCCAAGAGCTTGGAAGAAGTCCAGCTAAGGATTTGTCCATCCTCAGAACCCGGTTCCCGGAATTGAATAGCTAAACAAGGAGACGACCACAATGCTATCGCACAACTACACCTACGCAGATTGCCTGGACAACTCGATCAAGGTTTCCTGGAGGGAAGACGATATCTTGGCAGGCAAGAATTTCGACTACTCGAAGCGCTTCTTGCCGAATAAACTGACCGGCGTTGATGAGATTGGGTGCCTCAACGACAATGAGAAGCGTCTACTAAATCAAATCATGGGCAACGGCTATTGCCACCTCTTCGCCTTCGTTGAGGAGTTTATCGTCCCAACTATCGCGGAAGAAGCGATGAAAGATGCATATGGGGATGAAGTCAAAATCCGCGCACTATTGCGATTCGCTGAGGAAGAACTCAAGCATCAGGAACTCTTCCGGCACTCGGTTAATCTCTTTAATCAAGGTTTCGGCAGTGAGTGTGGCCTGATTCCAGGCCGGGAAGAAGTAGCGAGGGTCGTTCGGGGCAAATCGAAGCTGGCCGTCCTGCTCCTCACCAGCGTGATCGAATGGTTCACCCAACGCCATTACATCGAGCACGTGCAGGATGAGGCTGACCTCGATGGACTGTTCCGCGACCTTTTGAAGTTCCATTGGATGGAAGAATCACAGCACGCCAAGATGGACACGTTGCTGATTGGCGAGATTGCCGAAGAAATGACCATGGATGAGCGGGAGGCGGCGATTGATGAGGTTATCGAGCTAGGTGGTGCCATCGATGGTCTCCTATCTCAGCAAATCGCTTTGAACATAGACGCCCTTGAAGCAGCGACCGGTCGGACCTTCACCGCTGCGGAGAAAGAGGAGATAACGGCCAGCACCCAGCGTGCCTGGCGGTGGACCTTCCTAGTGTCAGGGCTAAGTCACCCCAACGTCGTCAAGGTCGTTAGTGAAATCACGAATGAAGGGGTAAGGAAGGTAACGGCCGTCATAGAAGCGCTCTCGGCCTAACACGGGCTCTACCAGCCTAGGAAACCTGAGAAAATCTAGCAACTAGAAAAGGCCCCCGGAATTCTCCGGGGGCCTTAAGTTTTTGGTTTCTAAGATTGCTTTAGACCCTAAAGGTCTCGCTGGCTGAACATCCGGATGCCCAAGGGCGGTAGGGCCAGTAACGGCACCACTAGGATCACTAGGATGGGCCAGTGGAGCGACCACTCGAACTGTCCCTGCAACAGCGTTGGCAACCCGCCCAGCACCCCCACCGGCGAGAAGCCATCGGCCTGGAATGCCAAAAGCACGGTTATGCCCGTATACCAAAGTAGGTATATCATACCCAGCGAACCGGGAGCGTTAGTAATCACCGTGCTGAATGTCACGCTCAGGAACACCAGCAGCGTAAACAGTAGCCCGGTGTATACCACGGCAATGATGATTCCGGATGTGTCCAGGTCGTTGGTGGCGCCATTGAACATCATGGCGAAAGCAACCGGGATGATGATGAGCATGGACATACCTAGGACGGTGGCGGTGCGGGAGGCCAACAGGGCCAGCACATATTGGATTGGGGTAACCCCGTGGCTGAATATCGAGGTTCCCAAGGTCTGGGAGTCGTAGCCACCTGACGAAGAACTGAGAGTCATCACCATAAAGCTGCCCAACGCCAGGTACACCAATAAAAACCAGCCCAAAAGGAAAGAGGTGCTTTCCTGATCGAAGGTACCAGCGAATATGACCAACGACAAGCCACCCACGCCGCTTATGGCTAGCCACATCCACAGTGCCGCTGATCGAAACATGGCATCCAGGTCTTCTCCCACCAGGCTCATGAAGGCGGTCATACTTTCTGTTCCTCCGCAACTTCCTTCGCAACTTCCGCCGCCCCGTTTACCCGCAGCCCTTTCGGAAGGTCGGAAGGCCAAATTTCGGGACTCTGCTCCGAGGTTGCTCCATCGAATACTCGGTTGAATCCCTTTAAACGGTCAGCCTCCAACCGCTTGAGGAAGGCATCTTCAATCTCGCCGCCGGAGCGTATGGACTGTAGCTCCACCGGCAAGCGACCTACCATCTCCAACAGTCGACTGAGTTGTTTGGAGAATTCGTACTCGCTGCTGAAGTTGACCCTTATCACATCAGGGCTCATTCGCTCCCATTGAACGATTTGGTCATCGGCAGTAAGTGCATCTTGAAACGTCTGTATGTCGCCGGACAATCCCAGGTCCACCACGTTTTCACGCACGAATTGTTTCATCTCCATGACGGAGCCGCAGAATACCAGCTTTCCTTGATTCAACACCCCGATGTAGTCGCATACGTGGTCGGCGTCGGGAAGTACGTGGGTGGAGATAATCATGGTCTTGCCTTGGTTCTTTAACTCTTGAATCAGGTCCAAGGCGTACTTGCGGCCGGTGGGATCCAGACCGGCGGTGGGTTCATCCCACATCAGGAGGTCGGGCTCGTTAATCATGGAGGCGGCAATGGCCATGCGGGTAATCATGCCCGCTGAAAGGTTTCCGATGCGAGTGGAGGCGGAGCCTAATAGGTCCACCGCATGGAGCAAGGCCGAAAGGCGGCTCTGGTAATCCTTTCGGGGCATACCCCGCAGCTTTCCCACCAGCGCCAAATAGTTGATGGGGGTCATGTTTCGGGGATAATGGTCGCCCTGGGCCAGGTAGCCGATGCGGCGGCGCAGGTGGCCGGTACTCAGAGTCATAGGTTCGCCGAACACCTTGACCCCGCCGGCGGTGGGGTGGTGCAAGCCCAGGATGAGTCGCATGGTGGTGCTCTTACCGGCCCCGTTGGGCCCTACCAAGCCGAAAATAGACCCTTGGGGAATCTTTAACCCGACACTGTTGACCGCTATCCATCGCCGTTGATAAATCTTGGTCAGGTTGGTGGTCTCAACGGCGTAGACCTTTTCATCCTTGGCGTCGGTCTCAGCCTGTTTCTTTGAAAACAGGCTCTTATTAACCACGATATTCTTAAACACTTCTACCCCTCATCCACACAACTCTATGGCGCACACGCCCGCATTCGTAGCCGGGGCTGGGTTGGCAAGCGGCTTTCTCAGGCGCTACTGATTTTTTAACATAATAAGTATAAAAGATTCAACACATTTCGCTCCCCGTTTTGACGACCTATGATGCCATCCGGCTATTTTGATGGTCAAGCCGCGACGGTAAAGCCTTGAAGCTAAAGTCGCTGAGATAAAGCCGCGAAAGTAAAAACCCATGGTTTCATCCAGGGGCTGTTTTTTCAAGGATTAGATCCAATGAATTTCTAGACTTTTATCTTAGCCACCGGAATCACGTGGACGCCAATCTCGGGCTCTACCATGAACCCAAAGCTGTTGTCTTTGCGCAGTTCGGCGTTATTAAGCCTTTGAACTTCCAGGAAGTTTACGAATCTTGCGCCCACTGTTTCAGCGCCAAACTTCAAGTAGTTGTTGCATAAGCTGTTCAGCCTGAGTAGAAGCTGGGGGTCGAATGCGGATTCCCGGGCCACCACTACTAGGGATTTGCCGTCTACGCAGTGGTCCCGGCAGGCTGCGAAAAAATTCAATACCGAGCGGTCCGGGCAAGATTGGGCCAAACTGCTGATATGGTCCAAGATGATTAGCGTTCTGCCCGGCGGTATCTGCCGGATTTCTGCGGCCAATGCGGACAAAAATTCAGCCGGGTCGTCCGCGCTGGTGGCGAGTTTAATCGCATGAACCTGTAGTTGCTCATCGTTTATGTTGGCCTTGATATTGGCTCTGAGCCTGGCCCGGAGACTGGATCTGATATCCAAATCAATGGATGCCATCTGTTTCATCAAATCGGTTTTTGTATGGTCTGCGCTGAAATAATGCACGTTCTCGCCGCTGGTAATCGCGCCGTAAATCAGGTACTGATAAATCACGCTTTTGCCGGTGTTTGGGCTCCCTTCTATGAGAGTCATTGATTCGAATGAAAGACCACCTGCCAGCACGTTATCCAGTTTGACCAACTTGCCCGCTGTGCCGAAGCCGCTGGTGTTGGTTGCGGCAGTGGGGCGCTCTTCCTCTGGGACCACAATGTCCATGGGGGCGGATTCTCGTTCGATGCGCGCCCTCTCTTCCGCCTCTCGGAGCGCGACCCTCACCGTCAGAGCCAGCGAATCGGTCTTCCAAGGCTTGGATATGAAATGGGTAGCTCCCAGGCGCAATCCGGTGGCCTCGTTCTGATTGGAACGGACCGCTGCCAGCATCATCACGGGTGTGCCTTTCGTGTGGGGGTATCTCTTTAGCTCTTCAAGTACTTTCCAATCGTCCTTGATTGCCATTTGAACGTCCAGAATGATGCCGTTGTAGCGTCCTTTCGCCGCCATTTCCAGGCCGGTTTGGGTGGAATCGGTCTCTTGGATTTCATAGCCAAGTTTGACCAGGTCTGCCTTCATGTTCCTTCTTGCGCTCCGTTGCGGGTCCATTTAACAATATCTTGGCCATTACGCCTATTCTTCCTAGTCTGACATCTAATCCTTTCCAGTGTAGCCAAAGCACGCCTGCAAAGGCAGGGTGTCAATATTTTCTAGGTGGGGTGTGAGCACCTATAGCGGTCGAATTCAATCTAAGACAAGCATTAAAAAGGCCCCTAGATTAGATCTAGGAGCCTTCGGATTCACGAAGTTGGGGCATGTCTACCGGCTACTCTGGTCTAGGACACGCCTTGTTCCAGAGGAGATGTTGAAGGAGCTTTTGAGGGCGCCGCTGGCTGAATCATTTCCAGAATTTCCGACATCAGCAAAGCGGAGTCATATCCCGCCACGGCCCGCAGGAATGCTGCTTCTGCCTGTCGCTCTCGGCCCAATGCGGTGTAGGCCTGGGCTTGAAATGCGTAAGCGACGTTGTGGTCGGGCTTGATGCGGACCGCTTGGGCCATGTCCAGGAGCGATTTAGAAAAATCATCCAGTTCGAGGTACAGCTCGCCCCTGTTGATATATGCACTGTGGAACTGGCCATCAAGAAGAATGGCCTTATGGTAATCAATCAGCGCCAATTGGTATTGGTCCAGGCCCTCATAGGCGACGGCCCGGTTGTTGTAGATAATCGAATTGTTGGGGTCCAGCGGGACAGCCGCATTGAAATCCGAGAGCGCCCATTCGTACCGGTCTGAGGCCAGGAATGTAGCACCACGCCTGAAATATGCTTCCGCATAGTCGGGATTCAGGATGAGAGCCTTGCTGAAGTCATCTACGGCGTCTTGATCTCTGCCCAACATTTGATAGGACAGACCCCTGTTGAAGTAGGTCTCAGCCACCCGTGGTGAGATGTCCACCGCTAAGTTGAAATCGTCTATGGCCATCAAGTAGAGGTCCATGATGAAATAGGCGATTCCCCGGTTATGGTAAGCCAATGTCATCTTGGGATTGATTTGTAGGGCGAAATCAAAGTCGTCTACTGCAAGCCTAAACTTTCCCAGAATGCGATAAGCAGTGCCACGGTTGGCATAACTGTTGGCCAACTGCGGGTCCAACCGTAAAGCCTCTTCGAAGTCCTTTATCGCGCTCTCGTAGTCACCCAGTACCAGGTATGCGGTGCCTCGCCCTTCATATGCCCCGGCATCGCCCGGGTCTACCTGAATGTCATCGTTAAGGTCTTCCAGGGCCGTGATTACACCTTCCGTGAATCGAGACGGAAGTTCCGGTCTGGGTATGTCGGTGGCAATAGTCGTCGCTTCAGCTACGGCCTTCTGTTGGTCCAGACTGGCAATGGAGGGTTGGGCGTGGGGTTGGTTCAGCTGAGCTATCGGCGGGACAAAGGATGGTTCACTAACGGCGGACACTACGGGCTTATTGGACTATTGCGAAATTGACCCAGAGATTAACCCTGTATTGTCTGACGATGCAGGCGTGGCTTGAGACGCCGTTTGACAGCCGATGGCCCCCACGGCCATAAATGCGGCCATGGCGGAGAGCAGGAGTAATCTGGCAGAAAGGATACCCGATGGGCCAATTCGCCGAGAAGACCGTATCGTCTTGGCTTTCAAATCTAAGTGTCCCTGCTTGTTTTTCCAAGTTCTTTTAGAAGCGAGAGGGCAGAGAGCCGCCGAAGAGATGGATGAGGATTTCTGAGGCATATAGTTTCTATTTCAAGTCTTGCTATTTCAAGTCTTGAGCGCTTAGTGAGATATAACGATCAAAAATGCGCCAAAAGCCAAGACGAATTAGTCGATAATTGGCGGACTGCCCACCAATGCCGGAGCGTATTGGCCTTGGAGGGGAGGGGCAGTCCACACAACTTATTTATTTTTACTACGAGGGGCTTTTTCATGAAATGGGGTGAAACCCTACTCATAGGGTGTGGAAACACCCTATTTGCTCGGTGTGAGCTAATCGAATTGCGAATGTTCACCCCGTCGCGGAGATTAGACCTTCTTTCAGGGCCACTCGGATCAGGTTGGCCATATCGTGAATATCCAGCTTGGACATGAGGCTCGCCCG
>Ga0066376_10004485_pt1 | contig 12105 bp, 12 predicted proteins | sample Knorr_S15_td_Bot_FD_77009 | JGI IMG/M metagenome (GOLD analysis project Ga0066376, IMG submission 77009) | Marine microbial communities from Southern Atlantic Ocean transect - Knorr_S15_td_Bottom_ad_5009_LV_A | ecosystem: Environmental > Aquatic > Marine > Oceanic | place: Southern Atlantic... | reverse complement strand
TGGGCGACGACCGCCGCTTCGAGATCATCGACGTGCGCAGCCCCGAAGAGCGCGCGCTGGCGAGCCTCGACGGCAGCGTGCTGCTGACCCCCGAGGAAGCGCAACGCATCGAGTCGCTGCCGCGCGACACCACTCTCGTCTTCTACTGCAAATCCGGCGTCCGCAGCCAGCAAGCAGCGGAAACCTTCTCGCGAAAGGGCTTCGGCGACGTGCACAACCTGGTAGGCGGGCTCGACGCCTGGCTCGAATCCAGCGAGGCCTGAAGCCCCGCTTCATCCAGGAGACCCCCGTGGCCCTGCAGATCCTGAACGCACCCGGAACCGAGACCGCCCAGACCACCGAGCGCATCCGCGCGGCGATTGTCGAAGCGCTCCCGGGTGCCGATGTCGCCGTGCAGTCGGGCTCGGGCGGGCACTACGAGGTGCGCGTCCGCAGCGAGGCCTTCGCCGGGAAAACGCGAGTCGCCCAGCACCAACTGGTCTACGCCGCGATCACCTTCCTGATGACGGGCAACGCACCCCCGGTCCACGCGATCGACCGCCTGGACTGCGACACCCCCTGAGCGTCGGGCACGGCCGGGGCTTGCGCCGCGGGGCGTGGGCCGGGAAGTGAGAAGCGATGGACCGCCAATACATCGGCGCGCCGAACCGCGACGTGCCCCCGGCACGGCCCGGCGAATTCGAGGCGCCGCAGATCGGCCCACTGCGCATTTGGCCGCCGGTGGTGCTGGCCCCGATGGCGGGGATCACCAATCCTCCCTACCGCGGCCTCTGCCGGAGTTTTGGCGCGGGCCTCTACGTGAGCGAGATGATCACGGCGCGGGCCCTTCTAGAACGCAACGCGCGCACCCTGCGGCTGGCGGGCTTTCTGCCCGAGGAAACGCCTCGGAGCCTGCAACTCTACGCGGTCGACCCCGCGGTCCTGGGCGAAGTGGTGGCATGGCTCGTGGGCGAGGACCAGGTCGATCACATCGACCTCAACTTCGGTTGCCCGGTGCGCAAGGTCACCCGGCGCGGCGGCGGCGCGGCGGTCCCGGTGAAGCCAAGACTTCTAGCGGCGATTGTCCGGGCCGCGTTGCAAAACGCTGGCAGTGTGCCGGTGACCCTCAAGTTCCGGATCGGGATCGACGCGGGGCTGCACACGCACCTCGAAGCCGGGCGCATCGCCGAGGGCGAGGGCTGCGCCGCGGTTTCGCTGCACGCACGCACCGCCCAGCAGATGTACGCCGGCGAAGCTGACTGGAGCGCTATCCGCGAACTCGTTGCAGCGGTCTCGACGATTCCGGTCTTTGGCAACGGGGACATCTGGGAGGGGTGGGACGCCCTGCGGATGATGCGCGAGACCGGCTGCGCCGGAGTCGTGGTCGGGCGCGGCTGCCTCGGGCGCCCGTGGCTGTTCCGCGACCTGGCCGACGTCTTCGACGGCCGCGAGCCCAGCAACCCTCCCCACTTCGGCGAGGTCGCAACCATCATGCTCGACCACGCCGCGCGCCTCTGCGCCTGGCAGGGTGACCACCGCGGCATTCGCGACTTCCGCAAGCACGCCACCTGGTACACCAAGGGCTTCCCCGATAGCGCGCGAATGCGCGAGCAACTGATCCGCGTCGAGAGCCTCGCCGAACTCCGGCAGATCCTCGAAGCGGCGGACGCCACGTGCCCCTTCCCGGCGAGCGCCATGCGCGTGCCGCGCGGCAAGAGCGGCGGGCAACGACGCGTCGTGCTTCCCGACGGCTATCTCGACGACCTCAACGACGCAACGCCGCCCGGAGCCGACGCCAACGAATGGCAGGCCGTCTCCGGCGGCTGACGGGGAGAGGAACGGAAAACGAAAACGGGGACGTTCCGACCTCCCCGCTACGGGCGGACGCGGTAGAAGGCGTTGACCGGGTGGTGGAAGTCGAGCGCCTCGAAGTGCCTAAAGCCCGCCTCGGCGGTCATACGCAATGCGAGCCCTTCGGAGAACCCGAGCGTCCCGAGGCCCAGCCCGCCCGGCTCCGAGAGCGCCGACGACATGCAGGTGAGGATCGAGGTGCCGTACATCATCGCCGCCATCGGGTTTCTCTCGACGTTCTCCTCGAAGCTGTCGTAGGCCTTGATATCCGCGATCAGCCAGGTGCCGTCATCGGCGATGGCCGCGCGGATCGCCTGCATCACGCTGGCCGGGTCGGTCATGTCGTGCAGGCAGTCGAAGGTGGTGATGAAACCGAAGCGACCGTCGTCCGGCAGTGGCTCGCGGAGCGCGTGATGAAAAGACACGTTCGCCACTCCCGCGTCGCTGCGGTTGGCCTCGGCCCGCAGGAGAGCGTGCTCGGAGATCTCATAGCCATGGAAGTCCGAAGCGGGAAACGCCCGGGCCATTTCGAGCAAAGCCACGCCTCCACCGCAGCCGACATCGGCCACACACGTCCCCGCCTCGAGGCGCTCGCAAACGCCACCGAGGCGCGGCAGCACCAGCGGCACCAGCAGGTTTCGGAACCAGGGCGCCAGGCCGCGCTCGATGCCCCGGGCCCCCTGCTCGCCGAGAGCGTCGTAATCGAGCCCGATTCCGGTGGAAAAGGCCTCGGGCAATTTCTCGACGATCGTCATCTGCTGAGGGAGGGTGTCGAAAAAACCCGCACCGAAGGCAACGTGGCTTTCGTCCGCCAACACCGCGCGGCCTTCGGCCGACAGCGCGAAGCGGTCGTCGCCCCGGGCCTCGAGGATCTCTGCGGCGCCCTGCTGGAAGAGCCACTCGCGCAGCCAACGCTCGGAAAGGCCCGTGCGCCCGGCGAGCACCGCGGCATCCACCGCCTCTCCGTCTTCGAGCGCCCGGTAAAGCCCCATGCGATCGCCGAGGTGGATCATCGCGGCGGTCATGGCCCCGCCGAGCGTGCCAAAGACGCGCTTGGCAAACTGTTTGAGTCGTTCCGAATCGAGATCGGCTTCCGGTGTGGACACCGCTTCTCCTCTACGCGCGATCGGGTTCCCGCGCCAGCGTCTCCCCCTCGGAGCGGAGTTGAAACAGGTTCATGCGCTCGCCGAGCAGGCAGGCAATGCCCAGGATGAACACCGGCGGCAGCTGAATCGCGTGATAGACGATGGCAAAGGCCTTCGCCGTGTGGGTGCCCACGTCGGGCACCGTGAGCAGGAGACCGAGGACGAGTGGCACGTGAAACTGCCCGATGAAGCCCGGCGTATTCGGCGCGGCGATGAAGACCACCAGGATCGCCTGCACCACGAAGGGCGTGTACCAGGGATAGACGATGCCGAAGGATTCGATCACCCAGGTCATCGAAAGCATGCCAAGACCCCAGGTGACGAACGACCAGCCAATCGCCCGCAACATGTCGCCCGGAGAATCGAAGACCGCGAGCCCTTCGGCGAACACGCCCAGAACGCGCGTCGCGGCGTCGGCAAGCCGACGTGAAACCCGGCCAAGTAGCGCATCGACGACACCGAGCACGCGTTTGCGTTGGAAATACAGAAGCGTCAGCATCGAAAGCACCAGCACGAGGACGACACCGGTGCCGATCGCCCCGATCCGAATCTCATCGGCCCCGAAGACGATGGCGCCCGAGGTTCCGAAGGTGTCTGCCGGGATCACCACGTCTTGCTGGGGACGGAAGGCCAGAACCGAGACCGCGATCACGGCGATCAAGCCGATCAGATCGGTCACGCGATCGAGTGCGACGAAGGCGACGGTTTTCGAAAAACGGATCTGGCTGATCCGCGACAGTGCCAGGGCGCGAATCACTTCGCCCGCGCGCCCGGGCAGCGTGAAGTTCGCCAGAAACCCGATCTGTGTGGCGGAGAAGAGCGCGCGGTACGAAACCGGGTCCGTCGCGCGCACGATATAGGTAAAGCGCTGTACCCGCGCCGGGTAGCTCACGAAGAGAATGATCTGGGCGGCCGCAAGCCAGGCCCAATCGATCCGGCGCATTGCATCCCCGATCGCACTCCAGTCGGTCGATCGAAAGAGCAACCAGAGCAGGAACCCGCCCAACAGCAAGCCCAGCGCCGTGAAAAGAAGACGCTTCACCGGGCTCTGCCCGCAGATCGAGACCCGGCACCCTGCAACCGGCTCACGTGAGCGATGCCCGAACCAATTCGAGATCGCAGTTGAGTTCGTCGCAGACTGCGGTGAGGGACGCGCGCAATTCGCGAATGCCCACCTCTGCGGGGACGGTCATGCGCAGTTCCAGCGAGAAGAGCGGTGCCCCCGACTGCGGCCGTGGCTCGGAGCGCGTTTCGAGTTCTTCGACGTTCACCGACGCCCGCTGCAGCACGTCGGTGATCCGATGCACGATCCCCGGCTGATCCATGGCGAAGATCCGGAGCCGGTAGGGGACCCCCACCGTGACCGTGTGCGCGCTCGACCTCGCCTCCTCCTGCACGTGAATTTCGAGTCGCAACCCGAGCTCCGCAGCGACGCCTTCGAGCGCCTTGCGCAGCGAGACCTCGCACTCGTCGGGAACCTCGGCCAACAGGAGCACTGCGAACTGTCCGCGCAGGTTGATCATACGCGAGTCGGCCAGGTTCGAATCCGATTCCTGGAGCGGCGCCGTCAGGCGACCGACCAGTCCCGGCCGGTCCGGGCCGACCGCAGTGATCACCCAGCTCTTCATCCAGAATCCCTTCACCCGGGGGTTGCCGCAAAGGCAACGGGTAGCGCGCTGGGCGAACTCGCGCCCGATGGGCGCGGCGGACGCTTCGCGCAAGCAATCGCAGTAGAATCACGACAGTGGACGCGCAGCCCCAGAACCAAGCCACGCACCCCGAGGGCACCCCGCCGGTGCTAAAGGGCCCGGCCCGAATCGCGGGGCGAACGCTCGCGATCGCCGCGGCGATCCTCGCGGCGTCGACGGCGCTGCGCATCACCGCCGCCGGCTCGGACCTCTGGTTCGACGAGGTGTGGTCGCTGTGGTTGGCGGAAAAGATCTCGAACCCGATCGAGATCTTCAGCGCGCTTCGCGAAACCAACAACCACCACGCCAACACGCTGTGGCTGTGGCTCACCGGGCCCTCGGAGAACTTCCTGGTGCTGCGCGCCCCGGCGTTGCTGCTCGGCAGCGCAAGCGTGCTGCTCGCCGGTGCGATCGCACGACCGCGCGGCCGCGCCGAGGCGCTCTTCGCCATGACTCTCGTGGGCGGGTCGTACCTGATGATCGACAGCGCCTCCGAGGCCCGCGGCTACGCGCCGATGCTCGGCTTCGCGTTGCTCGCGCTCTTCGCCCTCGAGCGGGTGCGGCAGCGGCGCGCAGCGAAGCTCGGGGCCCTGCTCCCCGCTGCTCTCGTCTTCAACGCCGCCTGCCTGCTGGCCCTGGCCTTCCAGGCCTCCTTCGCCATCGCCTACGCGGCGTTTGGGATCTACTGGGTGTGCTTCGCCCTACGCGAACGCCCGAGCATCAGGAGCTGGCTCCTCGAGGGCGGGTTGCTGCACGCGCTGCCCCTCGCCGGCTTCGGCCTCCTCTACCTCGCCTGGGGCCAACACGCGTCGATCGGAGGCACTCTCTTCCCCACGCTGCGCGTGCTCTCTCGCACCGCGATGCTCGCCGTCGGGCTCGAGGGCGGGACGGCGATGATGGCCATCGGCTCCACTCTCGCCGCAGTCCTGCTGGTCGCCGGGCTCTTTCTGGTGGCTGGCCGGGACATGCCCCGAGCGCTTTTTTACGCGGTGGGAATCGTCGGGGCCCCCTGCGTGCTCCTCTGGCAGCTCGAACCCTCGTTCCTCGCGCCGCGCTACTTCCTGCCGAGCGTTCTGTTCTTCCTGCTGCTCGCCGCCGAGGTTCTCGCTGCGCTCTGGCGACGCGGTGGCGGGCGCCGAGCCGCCGTGTGCGCTGGCCTCGTCCTCTTCCTCGTGGGCAATCTGCACTCGGCCTGGCCGCTCCTGACAGGCGGGCGCGGGGACTTCGCTCGCGCCCTGTCGATCATCGAACACGAGCGCGGAAGCTCCGAGGTCAGCATCGGCGCGCGCTTCGACTTTCGGCACCGCCTGCTCTTCGGCTACTACGCAAGGCGAAGCGCCCCGACCCTTCCGCTGCGCTTCGTGGCCGGTGAGGATTGGCCCGACAACGGGCCCGACTGGCTGGTCGTCGCCCTGCCCAACCCCGATGGCCAGGTCGCCGAAACCGTGCGCGGACCGCGCGGCAACCCGTATCGGCGCGCCGCGGCTTTCGAAGCCATCCGCGGCCGCGAACCCCAGTGGTTTTTGTACCGCGCAATCCGCAGCGGACCGCGCTCCGAGACCCGTTAGGCTCGCATTTAGATGCAAGGGCCCGAGAAACCGCTGCGCCCTCCGATCGAGGCGATCACCCTCGATTGCTGGCAGACGTTGCTCTTTGAAAGCGCCCCAGAGCCCGCGCGCGCGGCGCGCCGCGCCGCGCTGGTGCGTGCGGCCGCGAGCGCCGGCCGGAAGATCGGCCCAGGCGCCGCCCAGGAAATTCTCGCAACCGGCTGGAAACGCCATGAAGCGGCCTGGCAGGCCCACCGCGCAGTCGGCGCCGACGACTTCGCGCGTTGGTCCCTCGAGCGCCTGGGGCTCGCCCCGGAAGCAGTGGGCGAGTTCGCGCCAGGACTCGCCGAAGCCTACGCCACGGCCTCGCTCGATTCGAAAATCGAGGCGCTCGAAGGCGCCCAGGAGACCCTCGATTTCCTGGTCTCTGCAAAGCTCCGGCGCGCGCTGGTCTGCGACACCGGCTACACCCCGGGCTCCGTCATGCGGACCCTGCTCGAGCGGGCGGGCCTGCTTGCCGGGCTCGAAGCGCTCGCCTTCTCCGACGAGGTCGGTGTACCCAAACCCGAGCCCGCGATCTTCCGGCACGCGCTCGCGGCGATCAAAACGCATCCCGCGCGGGCCGTCCACGTCGGCGATCTGAAGCGAACCGACGTCGCGGGGGCACGCCGGCTGGGCATGCGAACCATCCGCATCCGCCAGACCTTCGATGACGGCGCGCGCCTGCGCGACGCCGATTGGGTGGTGGATTCGCATGCCGCCCTGCGGAGTGTCCTGGCCACCGCGCTCGAAGACTGAAGCACACGGGACGTTGGCCCCCACCGGGCGGGACTCTACACTGGCGCCCGCTGCCCCCCGCGCGGCCGCAATGACCCGAGGAGAACCCGCACGATGGACATCCGCGACGGCTTCGTCGACGCAATTGGCAACACCCCGCTGATCAAACTGCGCCGGGCCTCCGAGGAGACCGGCTGCCTGATCCTGGGCAAGGCCGAATTCCTGAACCCCGGCGGATCGGTGAAGGACCGGGCGGCCCTGCACATCGTGCTCGACGCCGAGGAGCGCGGCGATCTCGAGCCGGGCGGCACCGTGGTCGAGGGAACGGCGGGCAACACCGGGATCGGCCTGGCGCTGGTGAACAACGCGCGCGGCTACCGCACGGTGATCGTCATCCCCGAAACCCAGAGCCAGGAAAAGAAGGACATGCTGCGCCTCTGCGGCGCCGAACTCCGCGAAGTCCCGGCGGTGCCCTTCAAGGATCCCAACAACTACGTCCACGTAGCCGAACGACTCGCCGCCGAACTCGCGGCTTCCGAGCCCCGGGGCGTGCTCTACGCGAACCAGTGGGACAACCTCTCGAATCGCAACGCCCACGTGCGCACCACGGCGCCCGAGATCTGGGAGCAGACCGACGGCAAGGTGGACGGCTTCACCTGCTCGATTGGAACCGGCGGCACCCTCGCCGGTGTGGGCATCGGCTTGAAGGAGCGCAACCCCGAAATCCGCATCGCCGCCGCCGACCCCTGCGGCGCGAACATGTACAGCTACTTCAGATGCGGCGTGCTCGAGGGCGAGGGATCGTCGATCACCGAGGGCATCGGCCAGGGCCGGATCACCGGAAACCTCGAAGGCGCCCCGGTGGACGACGCCTATCGCATCCCCGACGAGGAGGCCCTGCCCCTCGTTTTCGACCTGCTCGCCGAGGAGGGCCTGTGCCTCGGCGGCTCGAGCGGCATCAACATCGCCGGGGCGATCCGCATGGCCCGAGACCTCGGCCCCGGACACACGGTGGTCACCGTGCTCGCCGACTACGGTACCCGCTACCAATCGAAGCTCTGGAACCCCGCATTCCTGCGTTCGAAGGGCCTGCCGGTGCCGGAGTGGCTGGCCTGATCCCCGCCGTGCCAGGCGGCTGGGGGGCAACGGACCCGGGCCCCGATGCAACCCAGACGGGGCCCCGAGGCCACGCCAGAAGGAAAAAAGGGGGCCACCCTCGCGCCTTCAGGTGGTAGGCTCTCGCCCCGTTGGTGTCGGATTGCGTCCCGCCACCGCGCCCGACCCAGGCACAACGAGGCGCAGAAGGGGTTCCACTCGATGCTCGCACGAACACTCGCGGCGCTTTCACTCGCCGCTTTTCTCGCCCCCGTGGCACTCGCCGACGGTCACGACTCGCTGGATGAAAGCTGGACGAACGCAACCGGCTACCTCGGCGCCGCCGGCGTGGCGGGGATTTCCGAACTCGGCGCCAGCCTCGAGCGCGATGTCGATTCGGGCGACAGCGGCGGCATCAGCCTGCGGGCGGGCTATCGCATGGGACGCAACGTCTCGATCGAGGCCGAAGCCGAATGGCTGCGCGCACTCGGCTCGGGCCTGAAGAACCCCTACTTCATCACGCTCAACTTTCGCTTCTACTATCCCCTCGGCGAATACGACCGCATCCAGCCCTATGCCATCGCCGGAATCGGCGTGTCGGTCCCCAACGTGAACGGCAAGAACGAAGTCACGGGCGGCTACCGCGCCGGTGTCGGCGTGGACTACTACCTGACACCGAACTGGTCGACGGGCCCCTCGGTGCAGTGGGTCGCGACCACCAGCGGCGACCCGGCGCTGAGCTACGTCGCCATCAAGTTCGGCATCGAATACCACTTCGACGCACCGGACGGAAGCGAAGGCCTCTAGTCGCGAACCGTTTGGGCCTGCGCGCAACGGGGGCGTGCCAGACCGCGCGGTTCAGCCCGCGGCGGCTTCCTCGAGCGCTGCGATGATCCGCGCGGACTCGAAGAGCCACTTCGCATCACCATCCGGGGAGTCGGTCCGCAGGCACGGGACCGTCTCGCGGCCGGTGGCCTCGGCGAGTTCCCGGCGAAAGTCGGCACCCGCATCGATGTCCCGCAGTTCGACTTCGAGGCCGAGGCGCTCGATGCAAGCCTCGACGCGCGCGCAGAAGCTGCACCAGGAGGTGCGGTAGAGGCTGTAGGGAGTCATGCGCAGGGGGCCTTTCGGTGGACGGCGGGACACAGTACCGCGGAGCGGTCGGCGCTCACGCGGGAGGCGGCGACTCGTCGAAAAGTCGACGCACCGCGGCCGCCACGCGCGCCCGCTCGTCCGGGGCAGCGCGCGGCGCCTCGGCCCCGCCCGCTCGCTCTCGAATGTCCCACGGTCGTCCGAAAGGACGCGCCAGACCCCGCTCGCAGAGATCGAAGTGCATGCGATCGAGGTTCCGCGACGGCCGCACATAGCCGCGCTCGAGAGCGCCGTCGCAGAGTGCCTCGAGCCCGGGGTCCGGGAGCCCACGGGCGCGCTGTGGCAACGAATGTCGCACCACCCATTCGCGCGCGAACTGCAGCAGCCGAAAACTGAAACGAACCGGCAGCGGATAGATCCACACCGGTTTCCCGGTTGCACAGGCTTCGACCAGCATCGACTCGCTGTCGCCGGTGATCACGAAGGCATCGGCCAGGCCGAGGAACGCGAGATAGGGGTTGGCGTCGTCCCCGGGCCGAAAGCGGTAGACCAGGGCATCGGGTCCCAGGGCCTCGCAGAGGGCTTCGGCGGCCGCGTCCCCCGTGCGACGGCTGACGGAGACGAGCAGCCCCACCCCGGCCTCGCGTGCGGCCGCGGCCACGGCTTCACCGAGTCGGCGCGCGCTGTCGCGGTCGAGGCGATATTGGCCCGAGGTCCCCCCCACCAGAAGTGCCCACTTCGTTCCCGGAGGATCGCCAAGCCATTCCGCGCGACGGGCGGAGGCCTCGGCGGCAATCTGCCCCGCCCGAATCCGGTGCAGCGGACCCGTGGTCTCGAGCCGGTTCGGGTGAGCCCGCTGCCGGGTGTACCCCGGCGTCACGCAGAGATCGAAGTCGGCGGCCACGTCGGCCCCCTTGCGTCCGAGTTGCACCAGGCGCGTGCGCCCGGCACTCGCCGCGCGAATCCAGCGCGCCACCGGAGCCGTCCGACGCCCCGCTGCGATTACGAGATCGGGCCACGGCGCCTCGAAGTTCTCGCGAGTCGCCCGCCGCAACCCCCGGAGCGAAGCCCCGAGCCAACGATTGTGGAGCTTCGAAAACACTCCCAGCGCGAGGTCGACACGCGAGTAGGGCCAGCCGAGTTCATCCGCCAGGCCGAGCGATTGCGTCGAGTTCCCGGGCCGATCATCGAGCAGCACCCACACCCGGGGCGCTGCAGCCCCCGATTCGCCGCCATTCGCCCCGTCGGCCCCCTCGATCGCGGATTCGGACACGCTCCCCCCTGCGCTTCCGAGCGCCCTCTCGCGAGGCCCCCGACCGCCGGAGGCTATCGCTTCCCCCGCTCCAATGCCTTTGAAGGCGCTCCCTGGGAAGCTTTGGAAAGGCTTCAAGCGGCTGGAATTCCAGCCGAAAAGGCATCGGTGCGCCACGCGGGACAGGCGCTGTCACTCGCCTCGACGGAGGCATGCCGATCCCCCCGAGGGGCTTTCCGGGACCCCGGACCTCGCGCTCGAGACCCCCGCGGGCGTAGTGCAAGCCGTCCGGGCTTGCTATCTAAGGCCCGTCGCGTGACGCGACCGCGGAGGAATTGAATGCGAATTGGCGACGTTCCCGTCGGAAGCGGAGCCCCCCTCGCACTCATCGCCGGTCTAAACGTCATCGAGGCGGAACACGATGCGCTCGACTGCGCACGCGCCCTGCAGTCGCTGGCCGAGCGCCACGAGTTTCCCCTCGTCTTCAAGGCGTCGTTTGACAAGGCGAATCGTTCGAAGGTCGGCGCCTTTCGCGGGCCCGGCATCGACGAGGGTCTTCACGTCCTTTTGGAGGTGAAGCGCGAGACGGGCCTACCCCTCATCACCGATGTCCACGAGCCTTACCAGGCGAAGTTGGCCGCCGAGGTCGTCGACTGCCTGCAGATCCCGGCCTACCTCTGTCGCCAGACCGACCTGATCGTCGCCTGCGCCAAGACCGGCCTGCCCGTCAATATCAAGAAGGGGCAGTTCCTGGCACCGGTGGACGCCGAGCAAGCCATCGCCAAGGTGCGCGCCAACGGCAGCGGCGGTGCGATGATCACCGAACGCGGAACCAGCTTCGGCTACAACAACCTCGTCGTAGACATGCGCGCACTGGTGCAGATGCGGAATTTCGCGCCGGTCTGCTTTGACGCCACCCACGCCGTGCAATACCCGGGTGCCGCCGACGGCGCCTCGGGCGGCGATCGTCGCTTCGTGTCGGCGCTGGCGCGGGCAGCCGTGGCGGTCGGAATCGACGCTCTCTTCCTCGAAGCCCACCCTTCCCCGGACGAAGCACCCGTGGACGGCCCGAGCCAGATCGACTTCGCCTCGCTCGACGCCCTGCTGCTCCAGGTGCGGGCCATCGACACGGCCGCGCAGCAGAAGCAGGGCTTCGGCGAATTCTAGCGCGGAGCTAGCGGAACCCGAGGTTCCGCAGCCGGAACCCGAGCGCGACGGCAACCGCTCCGAAGGTTGCAGCCGGTACGAAGGCCGCGACCGGTGGCGAGAGCACGCGTCCATTGCCGAGGCTCGTGGCCACCCCCGTGAGGAGTACAAAGCCCACCGCCGTCAGCACGCTGAAACAGATCGTGATCGGCGTATTCGGAAAGGGTGGACCGCCCACCGCGAAGATCAGCGCCAGCGCCGGTAACACCAGGCAACCGAGCGGCGCCGCCCAGCGGCCCCACCAGGCGACGTGGAAGGCCCAGGCGTCGTAGCCGCTGCTCTCGACCTCCGCGATCTCGCGGGCCAGTTTCCCCACAGAGAGGTCCCGGGAATCGACCCGCACTTCCATCCCTTCGCCGAGTGCCGCATAGCGCCGCGCCGGGACCTTGCGGATCGAATTTTCGCCGAGCTCGACGCGAATCGGGTCCGAAAGCCGCCAGATTCCATCGCCGATGTGGCTCGCCGAGGTCGCG
>Ga0066376_10004483_pt1 | contig 12113 bp, 14 predicted proteins | sample Knorr_S15_td_Bot_FD_77009 | JGI IMG/M metagenome (GOLD analysis project Ga0066376, IMG submission 77009) | Marine microbial communities from Southern Atlantic Ocean transect - Knorr_S15_td_Bottom_ad_5009_LV_A | ecosystem: Environmental > Aquatic > Marine > Oceanic | place: Southern Atlantic... | reverse complement strand
CGTCACTCGCTGGCCAATGCTTGACGAATTCGAACGCCGGCGATGGATTCCCGGTGCTGTAATCGAGTGCCCGCCGGCGCCAGGCTTGCCAGCGGAACGCGTGTCCGCACCGGTAACAGGAGAGGGTTTCATCGCGCCGCTTGATCGACTTCCTGTGGGAGCGCCAGCGGAGCTGATGACCGCAGGCATGACAGATCAGGAAGGGCCTGATCGGGACAACACGCCTTTGCATTTCGAGCACAGAAATTCGGGCTTTTCGGATCTATTGTCCTCGGCTTCGTCCTGCGGGCGGCGGTCGAAAACCGGCCGACGCAGGCGCTGATGGCAATGCGGACAGGGCAGCACGACTCGCCGGCTCACCGAGGCCCGGTAGCTGTCGACCTGCCACGACTGCCCGCATTCGCAGCCGAGTTCGATTCCGTCCTGGCTGAGGCGATTGTAGCAGTCGAAACAGCGAGGCTGTCGCCGCAGAGCGTCGCGGCAGTCCTGCCAAAGCAAACGCCCCTGGTAGTGCTCGCAGTGGAACCACCCGACCCGGTGATGAAGCCGGAACAGGTCAGCCTTCTGCCGCGCCGTTGGGGCCGGGACACTCCTGCGCTGCACCGCTTCGCCACAGTTTGGGCACGGCACTTCGCCGAGCTGCATCGCCGTTGCGGCCGTGACCACATCCTGGCAGCGGGCGTAGAGCGTCCACCCTACATCGAGCAGAATGTCTTCATCACACAGTCCCTGCCGCGCGGAGCGATAGAGTCCGCGGATCTTTCCAGCTTTCACCCGGCGCGCCCAGTTCATGGCTCAGCTCAAACTCCTGGTCAATGGATGGAACGTGTAGAAGATGCGTCCAGGAGGTGGAAGCGCAAGCCCCCCCGGGGGGGGGTGAGCACCGGGAGTCGGGCTACCGCAATGGAACGCGCCAACTGGGCGCTTCGAGCACCACGCCGAAACGCTCGGCCAGCACGGTTTCATACTCGGGTTCCTCGATCCGCGTTTCCGAGGTGTCTTCGCCGACCTCCTTCAAGGTATTTCCGGTCAGGGTGATACGCCCACGCGGCGTCGCCCGGGTGCACAACCGCTTGTGAACGAAGACTCAGTCGGGTGAGGTCTGTTGCCAGTGACAGCGCTCGGCAAAGCGCTCCCAGGGTTGTGGCTCCGGGTTGAGGATCAGCACCTTCGACCATTCGCCGGTCTGGTACTGCCGGAAGATCCCGAGAAAACCATCGTCTTCAGCGACGCGAAACCACGACCGGCCATCGGTCTGGGCGCCGCGTTGGTCCAGGTTGAGAGGCGTCAAGGTGCTATCTCCCATACCGATGTCGGCCATCCACCGCTCACCGTCGAGGACAACGAGAGTGCACTGATGATCGAACGGAGCACCGGGTCCACCGAGCTCGACGCGTGCTTCCAGTCTCGCTACCTCATAGCCCATGGCGGCGAGGCAGTGGTAGAAACACTCGTTGAGCTCGTAACAGAAGCCGCCGCGTTGGCCGGCAATGACTTTGCCATAGACGGCATCGAGATCCAGGTGTATCGGTCGCCCGAGGTGGATGTCGAAGTTTTCAAACGGCAGGGCGAGCATGGCCTGGCGTTGCAGGTGATGGAGCGTGTCCAGGGTTGCCTCTGTGCTTGTTGCCCCAATGCGATCGAGCAACGTCAGCCACCTGTTCATGCTGCCGACCCGGGACGATACACGGCCCCGCTCCTGCCGTAGGTGTCGCACTTGCCATGCAGGGCGGTGTCACTTCGATCCATGACGATATCCCGGCTCATCGCGAGGTTCGGCTGGTCGCTGGGATGAGAGCGTGAGTGTGCGTGGAATGGAGGTCCGAAAGCTTCTGAGTATAATATAGGAGGGCAGAACGCGTCGGCCTCACTTGCTCTCTTCCATATCGTATAGAACGGCGAAGAAGAGAAACTGCAATCCCATCAGGAGCATCAGGGCGCACAGGACCGACCTCGGACCACTGACGCCAATTCCCGCCCACTGCTGGTATAGCAGGCAGCACCCGAGCCCAAGTCCCAACGGTACCAGGAGGAGCCCGAGGAGGTAGAAGAAGAATAGAGGATGGAAGTCCCTGTACAGATATCGCGTCAGCAGCCGCCAGAAGAACCCCCGGGCAAGCATGTAGGACCCCTTGATCGCGTAGGGCAGCCCCTTTATCTGGGACTGTCGCTCGCCCTCGAGGTAGATCGCTCGTCGCGGGACGTCCTTGACCCGGAAGCCGTAGGCGTTGAGCCGAATCAGGAAGTCCATGGGATACCCGTATCGAGTCCACGCCCGATCCCAGTCGATAAGGTCGATCGCCTGTTTGGTGATGGCGGTAAACCCATCGACCACGTCGAAGATCTTGTAGTATCCCGAGGCGATCTTCGTCAAGAACGAGATCAGAGTGTTTGGCAGCATCCTCGTCCAGGGCATGTCGTCCAGCCCCTCATTGGGCATGAGAAACCGGTTCCCCTTGGTATAGTCCGCCTCGCCATCGACGATCGGATCGAGGAGGTCGACGATCTGCTCCATGGGCATCTGTTGTCGCCGGCGACAACGACGGTGATGTCGTTGCCGTCCGCGGTCGAGTGCTCGTAGCCGGTGATGATCGACTGCCCAACGCCGAGGTTTCTCTCGTGCTCGATCACTTCAATGCGTAAATCTACGCTGGCGATCTCGCTGGCGATGGCGAGCGTCTTGTCCGTACTTCCATCATCGACGAAATAGACGCGGTCCACCAGATCGGGGATCGATTCGAGGGTTGGGCGAATGAGGCGTTCTTCGTTGAGGGCCATTAACGTCAGCGCGACGGTCTTGCCTCGGTACATGGGTTGCTCCACGGGACAGAGGGTGAACCCGTGGGAGATGAGGATCTCCCTCGGGGGCCATCTTTGGGCAGACGGTCCAGATCCGAAGTCCGATGGTGGTCTCCGGGTCTCGTTCGCTCTCGTCCTATGGGCAATCCCTCAATGCGCTTTAGCTTGATTGGGAGCCGTGTGCGACACGCGTCCAGAAGGTCGACGGCTTTCTTGCTGGTCCTGCGGACGTTCTCTTCAAAGGATCGGCACATTTCGTTTGCCATCCACCGCTATTTCTCCAGACTCCGCTCTTGAGCCTGGCGCAGGTTCCCCTCAGATCTTTAATTTCGGGGAAGGCCGAGAAGAGCAGGACTCCGCGGGTTTCGCGGTAATAACTCAAAATTCCAATCCTGGAGACACTATAGCATGGAGACGATTCGATTCGGCATCTGTGGGACGGGCTCGTTCGGTCGCACGCGGGCCAGGGCGCTTCAGAAGGCGAACGGCGCCGTGGTCACGCTGGGCTGGTCGAGGAGTCAGAAGACTCGTGACCTGTTCAGCCAGGAGTTGGACGTGCCGACTGTAGAGCACTGGCGGGAACTGTGCGAGAGCCCGGACGTGGACGCAGTGCTCGTCTGCTCCACCAACGTCGAGCACTTCCCGCATGCCAGAGCCGCGCTCGTCGCCGGTAAGCACGTCCTGGTGGAGATTCCGCTGAGCGCGACCGCGGCCCAGGCAAGGGAACTGGCGCAACTCGCGGACTCACAATCCCTGGTGCTCCATCATGGTATCCAAGGGCGGCATCACCCCGACTACGCCGAGCACATCGAGCAGATCCGCCGGATCGGTCCGCTGATGTACGGCATCGAGCATTCCCACTGGGACTACGGCGCGGCCAGGAGGTGGAATGCCGACCCGACTCTCAACGCCGGCGGACGGGATTTCGTTGCCTACTACATGCCCCGATGGATGGATGCCTTCGGTGAGGTGGAGCAGGCGACCGGCACGCAGAGCCGCGCCGACAGCTGGTCTTCGGCCAGCATTACCATGGACTTTGCCTCGGGCGGTTACTTCACCGTCGGCTACACCCTGGGTGAGGGCGTCTGCTCACTGGGCACTGAACTGGTCATCGGTCGCGATGGGACGATCCGCAACGACGACAACGGCCAGGTGCTGATCATCGGCGACGCCAGGAAGTCGTTGGCTCTGAGCAAGGTGGATGGCGGTCAGTGCGAGGTCGAAGCGTTCCGCGACGAAATCCTCGGCCGGCGCGATCACCGAACGCCCCTGCAGACGGATCTGCGTGCCCTCGACCTGGTGGACATCGCGATGCAGCCGGGATGATGGATAGAAAAAATCTCCAGGCGAGACCGTTCCTTTCCGGCTGTATTCGACACTTGTATAGGAACATTCACAGGATTGCGGAAGCCCGCGGCGAGGTAGCTCAGTTGGCAAGAGCAGCCGCTTCGGCGGAAGGCGTAGGGTTCGAATCCCGACTCTCCCGGGCTTCCGCGCTCAATTTCCGGCATCGATGAAGCAGCAGACCGACGCGGCACTGGTTGCCGCAACGCAGGAGGCGACCAAGCGAGCTGCACTGAGCTTGTGAGGCGATACGAGAAGTACACCTACGGCACGGCGATTGCGATCCTGGCGGATCTCGAGTTGGCGCAGGACATCGCCCAGGACGCTTTTGTCGTGGCCTGTGGGGACCTGACCAAGCTCGAGGATCCGGAGAGATTCGGGCCGTGGCTGCGCGGCATCGTCCGTAACCTGGCGCGAGCGGCGACAGATCGTCCGGCGAGCGCTGGAGCGCATCAGTCGCTCGCACCGCGACGTCCTCTGCCTCCACTATCTGGACGGGCTGTCGTATGTCGACGTGGCCCGCTGCCTCGATCTGTCGGTGACGGTGGTCAAGGGCCGGTTGCAGCGCGGTCGTCAGCGACTGCAGAGCGAACTCACAATCGTCGAGGAGCACTTCATGGAAAACCAGTTGCCGTCCGACTTCGCCGAGCAGATCCAGCGTCTGCTCAACCGCGCCGCCAGCGGCGCACTCCAGGACGACGCGGTGGAGAAGCTGGCGGACATGGGCCCCTCGGTTATCGAGGCCTTGTGCGACGCCCTTACGGACGAGCGCAAGTGGGTGCGGCACGTGGCTGTCCTGTCCCTGTGCGAGATCGGTGATACGCGGGCCCTGCATCCAGTGATGAGGTTGCTTCACTTCGACCCAGGTTGGGTGCCAATTCGCCGAGATAACGGCTGGGTCGACCGCGAGGTGCTGTCGAGGGTGTTGTCTATCCCGGGATGCCGAGTCCGGCTGTTGGAGACCGTGCGTGAATGCGATCAGCACACTGAGTTGCCCTTCGAGGAGCAACAGGCACTGCACCATCGCACGTCTATGTCTCTTCACGCGCTGTCCGGCGCCACGGGCGACGAGGAGGCCTACGACACCGTTGCCAGACTTCTGGATGCACCTCATCCCCACTGGCTGCGGGGCAGGGCCCTCCACACACTGTGTGACATCAAGCCAGACGACGCCCCCGACCTTATCAGCCAGCGGCTAAAGACAGGGGATGAAGCGATGTACGAGGCGGCTTTCGAGATGGCCGTTCCGCACCGTGCCGTCACCCGCGCCGTCCTCGTGCCGGTGGCGGCGTGCGTTCACACCATCGACCACGGACCGGTCTCCATCAAGGGGCGGGCGGTATCGACCCTCTGTCAGCACGGCAGCACAGGTCGTGTGGCCCTCGACGCGCTGCTTTCGTCCGCGTCTCGGGCGACGAGCGCGATCATGGCATCGACGCTGGCTCGCATGGGGGATCCGACGGGGGCCGCCATGCTCGAAGAGGGGCTGCTCGGCACGGCAAGCGGGAGGGACGGATTCGTGCCGTGGGGCGTCCGACACGGGCTCGAGCACCGCAACGAGCCACTGCGCGTGAACCTGTGGACGCTCGCCCTCCGCTATCCCGAGTGCGCGGGCGATCTGATCGAAGGTATCTACGAGGTGGGGGGACCGAACTGGAAGAGGGCGGCTCTGAAGATCCTCTGCCGGAAAAAGGGGCCTGCCATGCTGCCCGAGCTACGGCGGCATCTGGCCAGTGGCCGACCCCACCACAACCTGCTGGCGAAGGAGGCCTTCTGGCAGATGTTGCATCTCGGCGTCGCCGCCGCGTCCACGGCGTCGGAGATGTTTGACTCCGACGACTGGAAGGAGCGCAAGGCGGCTGTCGGTCTCATGCGGCGGTGGGGTACGTTGACCGAGACGCAGCAAAAGAGGGCGGCGGATGATCCCCACATCGCCGTACAGCATGCGGCGGGAAGGCGCTAGCCGGAGCGCGCCGGATCCGGGTTGCTCAACCCGGGTCGCATGCCTTTCTTTGCAGCATGCAGATCCTGTTAATCACGGACATCCACGCGAATCGGTGTGCCCTGCAGGCTGTTCTCGACCGCTACGGCCATGCTGATGAGATCTGGTGCCTCGGTGACGTCGTCGAGTACGGCCCCAGTCCCAACGAGTGCATCGCCCTCGTCCGCGAGCACTGTCGCCACGTCGTGCAGGGCAATCACGACGTCAGCTACGCCACGGCGGAGGGGGCGTCCCAGGCAGACAACATCTGGGCCATGGGGAGAGTACCTGAAGAGGCCGCCTGGTTGGTGGATCTGCCGACGTCACTCACCGTCACGGTCGACGGGTTCTCCTATTACCTCGTCCACGCCTCTCCTCAGAATCCGCTGAGCGGCACCCTCTGGCCACATGCCGAGCCGGCGCAGTTCGAAGAAGCTCGTCGCATCGGCGCAACAGATCGCGTCCTCTTTGGCCATAGCCACATGGCCTTCATCAAAGAGATCGACGGCTGCCTCCTGGTCAATGCGGGGACGATCGGGCAACCCCGCGACGGCGACTATCACGCCCAGTGCATGTTGATCGAGGATGGCGAGATCCGCTTTGAGCGCGTCGACTATGATCTCGAGTCCCTGCGTCGCGACTACGCGCGATCCAATCTGCCCGACGACATCAAGGCGACCTGGTTGCGCTACACGGAGCAGGGCGTCGTCGATGTTCACGGCCTACAGCTGGGGCCGTTCAGTCGACAGCCGTAGGGTGCATCCACGAACTCGTATGAAATATCTCACCAATGGCCTCACCAAAGGCGGGCGACTTTTCGGTCTACTCTTCGTGGAACGGAAAGTAGTCCAGTACGTCGTATTCCCACACATTGGTGGGGAAGATGACGACCAGTTCGGCCAAGTCCTTACCAATGTTCTTAAATGAGTGGGGCACCATCGGAGGTATGTTGACGATATAGGGCGCTTTCAGCGTAAAGACCGAGTGTCGCCAAGCGCATAGAGAATGGTCCCTTCCAACAGGACGTGCGCCTCTTCGCCCACGTGTGTGTGCATTGGCGGTGCGCCGCCAGGAGCAGTATAGGTGATGCCCACGGTCAGATTTTGGTAGCCGTGTCGCTGCCCCTCCATAACGTGAACGTATTCGCCGGGGCCTGGGTTGATGACGGTGAGATCTTCCTTTTGTAGAGCGAAGTCGGCAACCGACTTCATCGCCGAGGGTTGGAAGTCGCCGGGAATCTTGCGGTTTTCGAGAATGCCATGTGGGTGGTGCTGGGCGTGCAACGCTCTTCTGGCCTCATCAATCGACCCGATGAGCTCGCCGTGTGCGATGACCTGTCCCGGCTTGGCATCCTCTGGCGGATACGTAACGCTAGGTTCGGGTGGCAGTGTAGAGGATTCATCTGTCGCGGCCGGTCCAAAGTCCACTAAGACCAAGATGGCGATGAGGATGAAGCCAACGAAACGCGCGGTGCGTACCTATGCATAGGATCTTCCTTTCCGTGTGTGGTAATGGGTTGCAAGTTGATGTGCGCACGTCCTGTAGTTGAACGGCGATCTGTTGCCGCCAGCTTGGGCATACGCCGGATGGACCGATCTCCCGCTCCGGCCATCTCCGTGTCGGCCTGTCACCATAGCTCCTTCCAGTGCATACCAAAGTCTCCGCGCTGTACTTTATCAAGCTACCGGTCCCGCGCTGTCAACACGGCTCTCGCCGCGGATCTGAGTACTACAGGCGATACGTCAAGGGGGCGGCCGTTGCGGGTCACGAATGATTATTGAGGCGATGGCAGTAATCGAAGTGGTTGTCGGGGTCACGTCACGTGTCCCTTCTCGTTGGCGGTGGTGTCGTCGTGGCGGGCGAGCAATTCCCATGAACTCGCGTGGTGACAAGCCAGCGCCACCCATCAAGATCGCGTGTTCGCCGAGTCACTAAGGCGGCGCTCCGCCGTTGTCGTCTCGAGTGCACCCCTGTCATAGCTTCCCGTCGTCGATACTGCGGGCGATCTCGACCACCATGGCCAGTGTCTCCCGCGCCGTCGCTTCGCCCTCGTTGAAGTGAGGGAGGCCGTGCGTTGAGGGTGGCCAAGGCGATCAGGTGATCGGGTCCCCCATTGCCCGACCGCTCACTGGGTCCAGCAAATATAGTGGCTCTTCATGGAATGAGTTTGCTCGATCATTTTCAATCGAAGTATTGGTCTCCTTCCCACAACAACCCCTTCGCCACTTCGTCGTTCAGTTCCACGCCATTGCCCGGGGCTTCGGAAACTTCCATCCATCCGTCGCGTATGAAGGGTCTATCCCCAACGCACATCTCCTCCCACCACGAGACATCTCTGCCGTGGAACTCCAAGACAAGAAAGTTTGGAATCGACGCCAATACGTGACACGCCGTCATCATACCCAACGGGGAAGAAACGTTGTGCGGCGCCACCGGCACGTAGTGCGCATCGGCAAGATCGGCAATGCGTTTCGCCTCCGCGATTCCTCCAGCTTTTGCCAGATCCGGCATGATCACATCGACGGCTTTGCGTTCGAGCATTTCGATGAAATCAAATCGCGAATAGTGGTTTTCGCCAGTACAGATCACGGTGCTTGTAGAGGATCGAACCTGGGCTAGTGCTTCCAGGTTCTCCGCCGGTAGCGGTTCTTCCAGCCACATCAGCCGTAGCGGCTCGACCGCTTTGGCCAGCGTGATCGCTGACGGCATGTCGAATTGACCGTGGCAGTCGATCGCCAGATCGATGTCATATCCAATGGCCTCGCGCGTCGCCGTGATCAGGTCGATCACGTGGGTCATCTCTTTCGCACCAACGGTCCAGTTCCATTGGTCCAACTTCCCGACACCCCCGTGGTCGACGTCGAACTTGACCGCGCTGTAGCCCTCGTCCAGCACCGCGAGCGCTTTCTCTGCATAGGCTTCGGGTGTATGTGTTTCCCCCGCGTGGCAGTCTGCATAGAGTCGGATACGGTCTCTGAACTTTCCACCCAGTAGCTGGTAGAGCGGAACACCCAGCGTCTTCCCCATGATGTCGTAGAGCGCGTTCTCGATCCCCGTGATAGCAAACATGGTCGGCGCACCCGACCCGCCGGAGTACCGTCCCCAACGCCGCATCATCTCGTAAAGACGTCCCACGTCCAGCGGGTTCTCACCGACCAGCCGGTCCCGGTACTTCAGAACTATCTCCGTCACGGCAAAGACACCTGAGGTGAATCCCGCCGAACTGCACTCTCCCGTGCCGACGATCCCCTCGTCCGTGTACACACGAACAAAGGTCCACACACTGCCTCCGGAACGCTGCTCCGGACGCCCGATCACACACGCCTGCACATCCGTAATCTTCATGTCACCTCTGGTTGTTGTTGTGGGAATCTTCACTGAGTTGCGGCCGACTCTCTATGGCCTTACAGACGAGGAGGACCGTGTTGTAGGCGCCGATGCCGTTGGACTCCCAGGGGCGGTCGGCACCAGCACCGGTTCCGGGTGCTGGACAGGCGGGTTCATGCGCTGCCTCACGTCCCGGCTGCGCTCGATGAAGCGCTCGTCGATGAACAGCTGCCGGCGGCTACCGACCTCGATGGGGGGTATGGTCATGATGTCCACAAGATCCGCCAGATGCCGGCGGCAGGCAAGGTGGGGTTCTCGCCTGTGGCTCCAGGGAACTATCCAACGACGCAGAGAGGCGCTCACTGACTTAGTGACGAGCTCGCCGCTTAGTAGAACCGCGTACCTTCGTCGTGGCCAGGCGCGAGGGAGAAGCACAGAGAGATTAAGAGCGGCATTGCCATGGACTATATCGCCTGGCCCGGTGAGCGCATCTTTTCACCTGGAGCCTCGTGCGCGCTCGCGGTCCGTCACTGTATAGCCAGGACTGGTCCGGACCTCGACGTTGGCCTGGTGGAGCGCCTCTGGTCCTCATTCGAACCTATGGTCCTCAGTCGAAGAGGAGCGACCGGATCTGCAGGCTTCGTAATCTGAATCACCCGTATCCAGGAGAAACCCAAATGTCCCGACTGACCGACGCACACATCGAGCAACTCGACCGCGAGGGTTTCCTCATCATCCCCGACTTCATCACGGGTGATGAACTGAAGAGGCTCCAGGAGGCCCAGCGGCGCGTCCTTCCAACCTGGGAGGAGGTCAGGGATAAGCCGCCGCAGGACCAGGCGGGTAACAGTCTGCTATCCTGTTTTCCCCATGAGGAGATGGATCTGTATCAAGCGACCATGGGAGAGGAGAGCATTGCCTTTGCGAGGAAATGGCTGAAGACGGACGCCATTCACATGCGTGTTGGCTGTCTCATCGCCCGCTATCCCGGGCATCAGGGCGGCGGTAAAGGTTCTGATGACTCGGGGCTGCATATTGACAACGGCAACAACTCGCTTCTGCCGATGAGCGAAGATCTACGGGAGTTTGGGCAGATAGGCTTCTGGATCCACCTGGAGGACGTGGCCGCAAATCAGGCGCCCCTACGGCTCATTCCAAAAATGCACGGCAAGGATATGACGCAGAACGTGCCCCTGGTGTGCACAGGTGGGACACTATGCATTTTTACAAACTATTCCTGGCACAGCGCCAGCTCTTATACCCGTGCAGACGGACAGCGATTTACGTGGGGATACAGTTTCGGAAGAGCCGATCATTGCTGGGAAGGCTTCCGCCATTACACCCAACACGGCAAGGGATCACCGGTATTTCAGGCATTTATTGGCAGCCTGACCGCCAAACAGAGGGAGCTCTGGCGTTTTCCCGCCGCAGGACATCCCTACTATACCGAGCAGACTCTGGCTCTCTTGGAGGAGCAGTATCCTGGCTGGAATTCCGACGAGTACCGTATCGGCCCATCTGAAGGCGCGGGCTGACGTGAGATTTGGGCGTGCTCGCGGAAATGCGGCATCTGTCATGCAAGCCACCCATGGTGGGAATCGAAGCCGTGCCTGCGATCCGACACTGCAGCTTTCTCACTTCACGGCGGACCACGGACCAGTCGATTCCGGTCCACAACGCCGCGTCGTCTCTGGGCGCACCAGCCGAAGTTGTCTTTTGCTTTCCCATCCTCGAAGGACGCCAGCTCTCTCGCCACGGAACCCCGCCGGACGTGGGCACGCTGTTCCCCCGAGCCGTAGCTGGATCGGGCTTTCGCGCTGAGTCGATTTGCCGACTCTATCCGCCCCGTTACAGGGCGACATAAGCTTCTTCCGACCTCTTATTGCCGTCCCTCCATAGGCCTGCCTTACGGTTGGCTTGCCAGGCGTTGCGCCTGGCGGAGTAACGGCCTTTCCACGTTCCACGTGATCGACCTTGCGGGCAACCTAGGTGGGACCTGGACGCCGATGGCCAAACGATCCCGTGGACACGTTATCGATCTGCCACCTGGCCACGGCACGCCAACACCCGGCGGCGTGCCTACGACCTGTTAACTTCCGTAGGAACGCGTGTTATGCAGTCCTTGCCATGGCCTCGTAAGCTACCTCAGGTAGGTTCGCATTCTTACGGGCGTGTTCAATCGTCATGCTTACGAGGTTCCCATTGGCATCGAGATCCACGTAGACGTTCTCAGAGATTTCCTTGGTCTCCACGATTTCGTGCCCGGCAAACTCGACCAGTGCCGTATCGGTGTCTTCGAAATACTTGACCTTCATGGGGTGTCGCTTCTGTCTGCGAAGCTGCTGTCAAAGAAGGCATTGTGGACGGTCTCTCGGTCTTCCAAGAGCACCACTCTATGATACCTGTTTTCCTCAGCAACCAAGGTCCACCGCCGCACGCGGCCATCCGCCTGCACTTCTTCCTGCAGCGGATGATCAACCGCCTGTTGGATCCACTCGTCTTTGATCCGCGTCCTATCAGGAGTACTTAAGCCTCCGCTCTGCACTCTGTCAAGCTTCCGGTCCCGCGCTGTCAACCCGGCTACACGGAAGGGAAATCCACCTTCGGGGCAACATCTGCCCCGTTGGGCGTGATGGCTCGGTAATACCTGGATATCCGAAGG
>Ga0066376_10004481_pt1 | contig 12116 bp, 11 predicted proteins | sample Knorr_S15_td_Bot_FD_77009 | JGI IMG/M metagenome (GOLD analysis project Ga0066376, IMG submission 77009) | Marine microbial communities from Southern Atlantic Ocean transect - Knorr_S15_td_Bottom_ad_5009_LV_A | ecosystem: Environmental > Aquatic > Marine > Oceanic | place: Southern Atlantic... | reverse complement strand
CGTATCCAAGGGTGATTACGATTTCGTCAAGGACGTACTCGCAAAGCATGGGGAGATCGCGCTGTGGTCGGTACGCATGCGTCCGGCCAAACCGCTGGCCTTCGGTGTACTGGACGCGCCAGACGGTCGCCGGGTGCCGCACCTCGGGTTGCCAGGCAACCCGGTAAGTGCTCTGGTCGCATTCGAGCAGTTTGCACGCCCTGCGATACGGAAAATGATGGGCAAAGAGCTGACGCCACGGCCCACCGTGCAGGCAATTCTCGACGATCCAGTAAACAACTACGACGGACGGCGGGTGTACGCGCGTGTTGTTGTATACCGTGAGAACGGCGAGTATCGAGCGCGGCTGACCGGGAATCAGAGTTCCGGAGTTCTGACCTCGATGGCACGTGCAAACGGGCTCGCTATATGCCCTGACGACCGGTCACGACTCGAAGCGGGTGAGACGGCAACCGTCCAAATGCTGGACTGGCCGGAAGACGTGTTCTAGCCTGAACACCTGAGAATTCATATTCGGCCGTGAGTTACGACGATAAACGGCGACCGGAATCGGCATACCAACCTCAAGTTACCTCGGAGCATCACAATGAGCGATGAACAAACTGTCGAGGCAGTAATCCACCGGTACGCCATCGACGTGAAAGCGTTTGATGCGTCCGGGAAGTCGTTCGCGTTCACGGTGCGAAACCGACGATGCTGGCAGTGTCAGCAGGTTCTTGACGAGATGGAAGTTGTTATCGGAGACGCCAAAGAGCACATGAAGGAGATCGCCTCATGCTGCTCCGCAAAGCCCGACTATCTGCTCCCGGGAACCCCGCTGACCGAAGCCGTGTTCCGCCTGCTGCTCGCCAACGGCAACAAGCCGATGGCCGCCGAAGAGATTCGGGATGGGTTGGGAACGGCATGGTCCAGCGTCCTCTATATGAAGGACCTGTCGGACGAGTTGTTGATCAAGCTGGTCGAAAGCGAAAACGCGTACAGCATCGGCCCGGTTCCCGTTAAGAAGTAGCGCCCAAAAGCCCTAAAACCGGATATGGAATCCCGGTGGGTCTGACGGACGCGTAGTTTCGTCTTCTGACCAGTCGATCACTACAGACTGGACCGTCGATTCCGGGGGCCCGCTCTCAAGAAGACTCAATAGTTTATCGAGCGCGATCTGACGGCCGGATGCGAACACCTCAACCGATCCATCGTCCAGGTTTCGTACGTAACCGTCTAATCCAAGTCCCGTTGCCGCGCTGCGCACCCATGCTCGGAAGCCAACGCCCTGGACAGATCCTGAAACGCGCGCCGAAAACATCGGGTCGATATTCGGATCCGTCATGATCGGTGCTGAACTTATTTCCCGGCTAAGACAAACCGGGCGGCGTTTTACTCGTCGATTTCTACCGGCCGCCTGCGTCGTTCGACACGTGCGGGCTCGGGTGGCGGAACTGGAGCGGAACTCAAGGTCACAGATTGCTTGCGACCTCCGGCCTTCTTCTTTTTGCTCTGTCGTTTGCCTTTATCGCGTGATTTCGCCATGCGTCGGCCTTTCTGATCAGAAAAGAGGCCGCGTTCTCATACCCGTAGGGAAATCTACACGGCGCAGTGTGGACGGAGATCTGAGTTTACCAGACCGGCGTTGAATGCCTGCCAGTAGAAATAATGCCGATTACGGCCCGGCTCGTACCTTGGGCTTGTAGCGTGATTTCTTGGATTCAGATTCGTACCACTTGAAAAACAGTATCGTCGCTGCGCCCAGGAGGATGAAGCCGCCTGGTACCCACATGATCAGTCCGCCGATGTTCTGGTCTTCTTGCGCTTCCAGGCCCCAGTGCATCGGAGTGTTCTCGTAGTGCGAGTAAGCGACGGTGCCGACGAGCGTGAGCAATGCGCCAAGGGCGGCGCTTGGCGTGAAAGCCAGCATCAGGTAAAGCAGGCGTTGCGGATAAGACAGGGGTGATCGCATCGGCGCCGGACTGACCACAGGCCACCAGAACATCACCCCGACGGTCAAGAACATCAGGTGCTCAAAATAATGCAGCGGTTCGTTGTGTATCGCCGCCTCGTAGATGGCGGGGAGATGCCAGACGTACATCGTCAGGATATAGACGACGATCGCTACTTTGGGAAACGTCAGCTTCCGCATGAGCCAGCCGGTCTTGCCACGCCGTGACACGGACCTGGCGACGGCATGGCGAACACCATCCGGAAGTGACCATAAGTATGCCGCTACAGGGCTCGCAGCCAGCAACAGAGGGGCGGCGACAAGGGTCAGCAACAGATGCTGCATCATGTGGAGGAAGAACATGTCTTCCGCAAGAGCGTCAGGAGGACCAACAAGTGAGAAGGTCAGGGCAGCGAACCCCAGCAAAGTCATCGTGATCCGCCAGCCTGAAATAGAGGCTTCAGCGGCGCGTGAGTTCAGTCTGTAGAGTCCAAACAGGTAGGCGCCGAGTACCAACGCAAGTACCACGGTGACGGGTGACACCAACACCCACTCGCCCCAGAACGCGTAAAACGAGTCGAGCGGCTCACGGCTCCCGGAGCTGATGTGGAGTAGGGGCACTGACAAAACGTTCCTAGGCTTTGGGGCCGACGTTCACTTGAAGATCGGGACGAGCGATCTGATCAACCGATCAATCGTAGTCTTGTTTGTCCGTGCGGGTTATTGTCGGGGCGATGCAGGGATTACGGGGCGATCAGTGGATCCGGGGCAAACTGCCCCTGTACGCTGAGCATGATTACAAACACGAAAATGGCGATGAAGAATCCAGAGGCGAACACGAGGGACAACAGGTTTTTATCAAACCTCAGGTGCATGAAGAACGCGACCACAATGACAAACTTGAGAAGCGCCAAAAGCAGCATGACCGTCACGAAGAGGCCGCCGAAGAAATCGTCGATGGTGAAGAAGTACACCTCAACCACCGTCAACAACCCCAACATCACGCCAATCACTGTGTAGAAGAACGGTGTAGCGTGCCGGCCGCCATAGGTCATGCGGTCGATCCATCTCCAGACCGGTGGACCAGCGTCTCCGAACGGCCCCTCATTCGGGGGGTTCGAGAAGGACGAATCCACTTTCGGCAGGAGGAAATAGCTTCCGCCGTCTTGATAGAACAGCTTTCGCCAGGCTCTTGAGATCGGGTTTGCCATAACTGTGTCCGCTAACCCCCGATGATCGATGTGGCGTGTGTGACCGTTTCGATTCCTTCGCCGTCACTGAAGCCGATAAGGTAAATGACCGTGAAAATGATGATCCACACGATGTCAACAAAGTGCCAGTACAGTCCGGCCATCTCAAGGTCTTCCACTGAGCGGCTTGTTAACGCCCCCTTGAAGTGGGCGAAGGCCATACCGAGGAGCCACAGGACGCCTATGAGGACGTGCAAGCCGTGGAAACCGGTGAGGATAAAGAACGTGGTGCCAAATAGGTTCGAGCGGATCGTCAGACCTTCATTGACGAAAGTTGTGAATTCAACGACCTGGAAGCCAAGGAAGATAGAGCCAAGCAATGCGACAGCGAGGATCCAGAACCGGGTAAGACCCAGGTTGTCCTTCTGCGCATAGTGAAGGGCAAGCACCATCGCCAGGCTACTCATCAGCAAGACGAACGTGCTGACAGAAGTCACAGGAATATTCAGAACCTCGTTCGGGTACGGCCCGACGATGCTCTCGTTCCTGTAAACCAGGTACGTGGCGATGAATGATCCGAAGAACAGACAATCAGACGCCAGGAACACCCACATGAGCAACTTACGATTGCTTATGCCGGTATTCGTGTCAGCGACGTGATCGTGCTGTTCTTGTTCCAAGGCGGCTTGCGCCAATTTCGCGTCCCTTAATCCTTTGTGCGTTTAATCGTCTACTGCAAGTCGGGCGACTGCTAGTGTCCGCCTTCTTCCGTAACCGGCTCGAATATCCATCCCAGGAGACCCCACATACCGATCACGATACCCACGGCGCTTAGCCACGGGAACTGGAGGTCTGTGCTCGGAATGTCGATCCGCATATTCATAAACCCGATGATCGCGAGGGCCATTCCGGTCGCAACCACAAACGGGTAGTAGGACATGCTCGGCAGGTGGATGCTTCCGCCCCCGTGCGTCTCTTCCTCGACTGGCGAAGTGGATTCAGCCTGTTCTCCGCGTTCATCATGGAGAAGTTCCGGGTACTTGGTGTACCAGAAGTCGTCAAGCGATTTCACCTGCGGTACGCGGGCGAAGTTGTAGGCCGGTGGCGGGGACGGGATGGACCACTCAAGGGTTCGGCCGTCCCAGGGGTCGTCTTCGGCTTCCTGTTTGCTTGAGATTGTTCTTATGACGTTGATGATGAAGATCAACACGCTGACGGCGATGAGCATCGCACCAAAAGTTGCGATCGCGTTACTTGTCTCCCAACCCATGCCTTCGGCGTAGGTGGAGATGCGCCGCGGCATGCCGTTCAGCCCGAGCCAGTGCATCGGCCCGAATGTCAGATTGAACCCGATAAGCATGGTCCAGAAATGCCATTTGCCTATCGTCTCGCCGAGCCGTTTGCCGGTCATTTTTGGCCACCAGTAGTAGCCACCTGCAAACAGACCCAGTATCGAACCGCCAAACAGGACGTAATGGAAGTGGGCGACGATGTAATAGGTGTCTTGCTGCTGCGCGTCCGTAGGCGGTGACGCATGCGTTATGCCACTAAGCCCGCCGATGACGAACATGGCGATGAAACCGAGCGAAAACAGCATCGACGTATTGAGATGTAACTTACCGCCCCATATCGTGCCCATCCAGTTAAATATTTTTACCCCGGTAGGCACCGCGATCAGCATCGTAGAGATAGTGAACGCTGAGTTTGCGGCCGGGCCAAGACCCACCGTGAACATGTGGTGGCTCCAAACAAACCAGCCCATGAACCCGATCACCGCGCCCGCCAGCACGATCGCCGCGTATCCGAATAACGGTTTTTTGGAGAAGACGGGCAAAGTCTCAGACACGATGCCCATCGCCGGTAAGATCAGGATGTACACCTCGGGGTGGCCAAAGAGCCAGAACAGGTGCTGCCACAAGACCGGGTCGCCACCGGCCACGGGGTTGAAGAAGTTCGTGTCCAGCACCCTGTCCATGGCAAGCTGGATCAGGGCGACAGCGATGACCGGCATCGCAAGTGCCATCAAGACGCTGGTCACCAGCGTCATCCAGACAAACACAGGCATCTTCATGAGGCCCATACCGGGCGCCCGCATGTTCAGAATGGTGACAATAAAGTTGAAGGAAGCGGCTAGCGACGCGACACCCAGAATGGTGAGACCAAGGGCCCAGAACGTGACACCATCGCCGGGGCTGTAGGTGTTTCCGGTGAGGTTCGCGTAGCCAAACCAACCGGCGTCCGGTGCGCCACCAAAGAAGAAGCTCAAGTTCAGGAAAATCGACCCGAAGAGGAATGCCCAGTAGCTAAAGGCGTTAAGCCGTGGGAATGCGACATCACGCGCGCCGATCATCAACGGGACCATCCAGTTGAAGAAGGCCGCGGACATCGGCATCACGACCATGAACACCATGGTCGTGCCGTGCATAGTGAAGAGCTGGTTGAAGACCTCGGGCGAGACCAGGTCATTTTCGGCGGTACTCAGCTGGCCCCGAATAATGAGAGCTTCAATACCACCGATCAGGAAGTACAGAAACGCCGTCACGCCGTACAACGTACCGATGCGCTTGTGGTCAACCGTGGCTATCCAGCTCCACAATCCTGTGTAGCTGGTCGGGCGACTGATCAACGTTGGAAAGGCGATCGTGGTCAACTATGGCCTCCGGTGTGTGGGGCTCGGGCGGCCCTGCAAAAGAGCAGGTCGTCGTGCGCCTGCCGCACCACCAATTTCCTAGAGCGACTTCAGGTAAGCAATAAGGTCGTTGAGTTCATCGCTGGAAAGCGTGGCCTCAAATATCTGGGGCATCACAGAGTCGGGAAAACCGTCCACGACTACTGCGCCGGGGTCGGTGATTGATTGATGAATTTCGGTATCATTACTTCGTGAAGAAAGGTCGGCAAGTCCGGGACCTACCACGGTTTCTGATCCCGTAGAGTGGCAACCGGAGCATCCACTGCTGCCGTTGAACACGGCCTCACCGCGTTCCTCAGCCGTGCCTCCCGATGCCCCGCCACCGACAGGCTCAACAACAGCATCTGCGGCGATCGGCTTCAATTCAAGCAGATATGCCGCCAGTTGACGAACGTCGTCCGTCGATAGCGAGTTGTCGCGGTACGGAGCAGCCAGATCTTTCATGCGGTTACCTTCCTTGACATCGTCAGGGTCGGTAATCCACTTGATGAGGTTCTCCGAGTTCAGGTCGATCAAGCCGGCTCCGAGGGTTTCTCGCGTGGCAAAATGCGTCAGGTTCGGGGCGGGAATGACGGTTGATTCATCCAGGTTCTCGATGAACGCTGTGCGCAGACCCGCGAGCCGGGTGCGCTCATTACGGGCAGCGGGCGCTTGCCATGTGTTGGTAGCGTGGCAACTGCTGCAGTTCGCCGCAAATAGTGTTTGGCCTGCGATTGCATCTTCACTGACCAGCTCAACCGGCGGCCGACGCATGGAGTCAAGCCAGGCCTGGAACTCTTCAGGTTCCTCCGCTTTGACGCGGAATCGCATCTTGGAGTGTGCCTCGCCGCAGAATTCTGCGCACTGACCAAAGAAGAAACCAGGCTCGTCGGCCTTCATCGCGAGTTGGCGCACATCTCCGGGGATGATGTCCAACTTCCCGGCGAGCTTTGGCACCCAGAAGCTGTGGATCACGTCGTCTGAGTACATCGTGAAGTTGACCCACTGCCCGACCGGAATGTGAATCTCGTTTGATGTGACTACGTCTTCACCAGGATAGTCAATTTCCCACCACCACTGGTGAGCACGGACGTTGATTTCCAGAACCGGTCCTTGATCGGAAGGCGGTCCATCCTGATCATAGATGATCTTTATCGTCGGAATGGAGATGGCGATAAGGATAAATACCGGGACAACGGTCCAGATGATCTCAAGCTTGTTATTGCCGTGTATCTGTGCCGGCAGAGAATCGTCAGAATCACTACGGCGCCGGAACTTCAGAATCGAGTAGATCAAAGCGCCTTCCACAAGCACAAAGACCACTACTGCAATCCAGAAGATGAATATGAAGAGGCTCGCCTGCGTGTCCGCGATCGGACCACTGGTACCGAACGTGGACTGGGCGTCCTCTTTGTTGCACGCGACCAAAAGGGCCGGGGCAATTGGGATCAGAAATAGAAACCGGGAGCGCAACGGGCGCAGCAGACGACGCAAGTTCATTGCGGAAATTTTGGTCCTTCATCGGAGCAATGAACGGAAGCCGGAGAGGGAAGGTTCGACAGCTAGCGGAAAGCCGTTCGTGCTTTTTTGAACAATCGGCGAAAGGATAGCAGGTGCCATATGGCGCTGCAACAGATAAATACCCGGCCAAGCATGAAAAATAAAGAGAGTGACGGAAATAAAATCGATGACCGTGGTTCAGCCACCCATGAATCCGTCCGTAAGTAATCATTTGGAAGCCGAGGCCATTCAATGCCATCAAGCGAACTACCCATACTCGTCATAGCTACACGTAACCCTGGCAAGGCGCGTGAGTTCCAACAATTACTGCAACATCTGCCGTTCCGTGTCTTGTCGCTCGCAGATGTCGGTGTCGATATCGAGGTCGAAGAAACCGGGGACACGTTCGCGAAAAATGCCAGCCTCAAGGCTGAGCAGTATCACGCGGCGTCTGGAGAGTTGACGCTGGCCGATGATTCAGGGATCGAGGTAGATGCTCTGGACGGTGGGCCGGGCGTCCATTCCGCTCGCTACCTCAGGCCCGGTCAGACGGATGAGGAAGGGCGGGATCACCTGTTGGCGCAAATGGTGGATGTTCCCGGCTGGAAACGGCAGGCGCGTTACCGCGCCGTAATTGCGATTGTTGGCTCCCAGATCAGGAATGAGCCGCAATTATTTGAGGGCTGTTGCGAAGGCGCGATAGCGCACGGCCCAATTGGCGATGGCGGTTTTGGGTACGATCCCATTTTCTGGTTGGCCGCTGAACGCAAAACCATGGCGGAGCTAACCGCACTGGAGAAAGATACAATCAGCCATCGCGGCATAGCGGCGCGTAAAGCGGCGCAGTACCTTCAGTCCATCGCTTGAAATACCCATCTACCTGGTTGGGTCTCCCGTAATTGGAGCTACCTATGATTATTTCACCCGGAATCTCGGCCACCCGTCGTACAATTGGAGTTCATGACTCTTGATAGACTAGACGGCCCGACCGATGTCTTTGGCCGTCATCTGCGCGATCTGCGAATATCGGTTACTGATAGGTGCAATTTCCGCTGCCCCTACTGCATGCCCTCCGAGGTTTACGGCGAGCGATATAAGTTCTTGCCAAAACCCGAGATCCTGACGTTTGAAGAGATCGTCCGGCTCGCCGGGCTATTCACCAGGCTGGGCGTCCGCAAACTTCGGCTGACCGGCGGCGAACCCTTGCTCAGGGCCGATTTACCGAAACTAATAGAGGACCTCGTTTCGCTGGACGGTATCGAAGATATCGCCTTGACAACAAACGGGTATCTCCTTGGGGATCAGGCGCAAGCACTCAAGAACGCGGGACTTTCCAGAGTCACCGTGAGCTTCGACAGCACGGTCGAAGAGGTTTACAAGACGATGAACGGCCGGGACTTCGGGACTGAGCGCGTTCTTGCGGGTATCGCCGCTGCTGAAGATGTTGGGCTGGACCCGATCAAGATCAACGCCGTTGTGCAGAAGGGCGTCAACGATCACACAATTGTCGATCTCGCTCGCCATTTCAAAGGGACCGGACATATCGTCAGGTTCATCGAATTCATGGACGTTGGCACCGTCAACTCGTGGGATGCCGACTCAGTCGTAACGGCGAGCGAGATCGCCAGGACCATCAACGCCGAGTTCCCGATCACACGAGCGGCCCCCGGCTACCCGGGCGAGGTTGCGACCCGCTGGACGTACGACGACGGATCAGGTGAGATCGGGATAATTTCTTCGGTCTCAGAGCCGTTTTGTGGCGACTGCACCCGGGCCAGACTCAGCACGGATGGACAGCTCGTGACGTGTCTCTTCGCCGCTGGCGGAAAAGACCTCAAAAGCCCGATGCGGTCCGGAGCCAGTGATGCTGAGCTGCTGGACCTGATAACTGGTATCTGGTCATCAAGGAAAGATCGTTATTCGGAACTGAGGGCATTTCAAGCCGGACGTGATCCCTCGGATGTCGTCGACAGCGACTCGGCGGCACGGACCACCGGCGCTCCAATACCTGACGGAATCAAGAATCTCCGCCGGAAGAAGAGCAAGATCGAGATGTACCAGATAGGAGGCTAGGGCTGATTATCTGGCCGCAGCGTTTTTTGCCCAGTCAGCGGCCGATACCGAATACACAATCACGTCCTCAGTCGCGGATGCCCCGCGGTCAACCCGGAGCATCCGAAAACCAAGCCGCTCTGCCAGTGCCCGTGCCCGCATGTTCCCTGCACCGGCGTGGATCGTGACCCCCGCCAGTTCAAAATGCGGGATGGCTGCATCTACAGCGGCGCGGCAAGCACGGATCATCAGACCGCGCCCTTCCCACTCGCCGCCTACCCAGTAACGGACATCGGCGGTTGCGACATTGCCCGCGGTTTTGGACGGCTCCACGTTCACCGCCCCGATCAGAGCACCAGAGTCATACACAAAAAGCGGAGAGCCCAGATCCTCATCATGCTGTATCGACGATTTAATCAGTTCGGCGGCGTCTTCGCGGGACCGGACACGGGAAGACCAGCCCGACCACCATTCGAGTCGATCCCGGTTGGAATCCAGCAATGTGTAGAGCTCTTCCGCGTCGGTGTCACGCGGCCGACGCAGCATCATCTTGTTGTCGATCAATATTGGCGGCGCTCCGAATGTGAGCGGGCGGCCTGAGGGATCAACAAATCCCATCTCCTGTGCGCCTCGCCACTCAGAGGCCAGCATGGAGTACACGGCCATGTCTACGAACCTGTCTGGGAGTTTGACGGCCTGTCTCTCGACGCCCTCGTGGATGAATCCGAGACGCTCCGGAATAGCGCGGCTCCGGGTGTTTTCCACTGCGGCCCGTATGACGATACGGTTCAATCCCTTGACTCGTAGAAGCTCATCCACTATCGCAGCACAAGAACGCGTGGTGATCCCGCGCCCCTGTTGCCCCTCTGCCCGCCAGTACCCGACGTCAGCTGAGGCGTTTTGCTCCTGAATATTTGCGCCGATAACGCCGACCACGTTGTCATCCACGATGATCAGCAGCGGTTTCTCGCCTCCGGTATCGGCGATTCGCTCCTGGAGCCACTCACGCTCCTGTTCAACCGTCTCAATCGCGAGCAACTCCGGCAACCACTCCCTCAAATGTGCACGGTTGGAGTCGATCAACTCAAATAACCGCTCGGCGTCCGACACGGTCGGAGACCTGAGCGTTATTTCGCTATCTACTCGAATTTCTGTCATGAATGGGACGTTTCACGTGCGATTAGAGACCGGGCCGCCGGGCAATTCCGGCTTCAGGGAGCCATTCAGTATATCTAGGATCACGAAATTCCGACCGGGACACGATAAACTTTCAGCATTCAGATTCATGTTTAAGCGCGAGAGATACACTCCCCACAGCTACCAGGCGGGTCTCTTTCGCCAACGGACAAAAGCACATTGAGTTACCGACTTTTCACTGATGGATCATGCCTCGGAAATCCCGGACCGGGCGGTTGGGGCGCCGTGCTGCGCCCGGACGGAGAAGACGATATTGATCTCTCAGGCGGCGATCCGCACACCACAAACAACCGGATGGAGATGACCGCCGTTGTGCGGGGTCTGGATCAGATACCGGTCGGATCAGAGGTTCTCATAACGAGCGATAGCTCTTACGTCATCAACACGATGACCAAGGGCTGGAAGCGCAAGGTGAATCAGGATCTGTGGGCGGAGTTGGATCGGGCCGTCGGCGAACGCCGAGTGACCTGGCAATGGGTCAAAGGCCATAACGGCCATCCGGAGAATGAACGCGCGGATCGATTGGCTGTGGGCGCGGCGGAGGCGATAAGGGATGGCCAGCCGGCCCCGATTCAGGCCTCGATGATGATTCCGGAATCTGAGAATTCGGCGCCGGCCCCTGAGAGAGACAACAAGGATGCCCCTGGTCCAAATGGCGCAGCGGACAACGATGATGAGCCCAGGCTTACACACCTCGACGAGACCGGCGCAGCTCGCATGGTCGATGTGAGCGACAAGGCGGAGACTGAGCGTGTGGCGATCGCCGGCGGCTCGATCACGATGCAGCCGAAAACACTGGAGTTGATCAGGTCAGGTGGATTTGAGAAGGGCGACGTACTGGCGGTCGCACGGGTTGCCGGGGTTATGGCGGCGAAAAGCACGTCGCAACTGATACCGCTATGTCACCCGCTGCCGCTGACGCAGGTGGTCGTTGAGTTTGACGACTCCGCATCCGACGACCGTATCGACATCAAGGCGACAACGAAAACGACATATAAAACGGGGGTCGAGATGGAAGCACTGACCGCCGTGAGCGTGGCGGCGCTGACCATCTACGATATGTGTAAAGCGGTCGACCGCGGGATGCGAATCGGCGATGTACGCCTGCTGAGCAAGTCAGGCGGCAAAAGCGGCGACTACAAAGCCACGTAGACCCCCCAAAAGAGGTCCAGTCGACCCTGGCTCCTGCCGGGAAGTGGGTCCGGAAAGGGCTTGAATCCGATCCCGGGCCGGAAAAAACCGGCACATCAGTCCACAGCCCACCAAAATAAGGTCCAGGCGAGCCTGGTTGACGCGTATTCCGAGGCGGGGCTACCATCGAATACTGGCCTGTTGGCCAAGAGACCGAATTTCGAAATGGCAACGTAGCTCAGTCGGTTAGAGCGGGCGCTTCATAAGCGTCAGGTCGCTGGTTCAAGTCCAGCCGTTGCCACCAATTCTCAACATTCGGTCCTGATATGGTGAACTCCTGACGCCAATACGGCGATCCGGGATCCCGGGCGATTAGCTCAGCTGGTTAGAGCGCCTGCCTCACACGCAGGAGGTCACAGGTTCGAGTCCTGTATCGCCCACCACTCCT
>Ga0066376_10004479_pt1 | contig 12123 bp, 11 predicted proteins | sample Knorr_S15_td_Bot_FD_77009 | JGI IMG/M metagenome (GOLD analysis project Ga0066376, IMG submission 77009) | Marine microbial communities from Southern Atlantic Ocean transect - Knorr_S15_td_Bottom_ad_5009_LV_A | ecosystem: Environmental > Aquatic > Marine > Oceanic | place: Southern Atlantic... | reverse complement strand
TCTTCTTTCCCGCCTCCTGCGCGAACGCCGGGGCGGCGGAAAGGGTGAACGCCACGCAGACGGCGAAGAAACGACGGGCGATGCCGGCCGGCGCGATGCAGTTTTTTTGTCCTGAATATGCTTCAGTAGTTTGTGTCATTTGGGTTGTTCGGTTTTGTTAAAAAAAAAGAGCCGGGGTTCAGCCCGGCCCTTTTTGCCAAAAATCTCTCCTCAATGCGACCCTCACTTGAACGGGTTGAAATACCTGTCGATTAGCTGTGGGCTTTTCTGGATTTCCATGATCCGCTCATGCTTGATGCTCTCGGCGTGGCCGTCGAAGTAGCCAGCGTTGATGCCGGTCTTGTGCATGGTGTGAATTTTCTCCCCCATCGCGTTGACGCCCACTCCCTGGCCACCCCTGTTTCCAAACGCCGTCCCGTGCGGGTGAAAGCTGGCGTTGCGCATCGAGTGCGGATCCTCATTCAGCAGCAGGAACTTCTCGGACGGATTCCGGACGATCGAATACTTAACGCCGGGATGCACGCCGCTGGTCTGCCCGTTCATGTAACTGGTCATGCTGAAGTTGACCCGCAGCGCCAACCCAATCGCGCCGGTGCTCGGGCAGCGGTAAACCCCGTACACCGTCTTGTTGCGCGTGTCGGGCATCCGGTTTTTGCGGAGGATATCTTGGCCGGTCACGTGGGAGAAAATCGATCCCGCCTCGGCGTGAAAAGCGACGTTCCGGTCGTACCGGCTCCAGTCCCTGTTTTTTTGCAACACCGCATCGCCCGGGCCGCCCCAGACCCAGTCCTCATGCCAGTCCCGGTCGGTCGAGCCGGCGAAAGGCAGATGATCATCATAATCATCCTTGTACATATAGATGCCCATACCGACTTGGCGCATGTTGCTGAGGCACTTGACGGAGCGCCCACTCTCCTTGGCGCTGGCCAAGGCCGGCAGCAGCAGCGCGGCCAAAATTGCGATGATGGCGATCACGACCAGCAGTTCAATCAGCGTGAAGCCCAGTTTTTTTTGAGAGGTAATTAGCGGTTTCATTTTTTCTCGCGGACAAAACTAACGCTGTTTTTTTTAAAATGCCAACGCATTTTTAACTAAAAATCGCGCTATTCTCCACAAACTGGGCAATCCACCCTTGGCCGCAGCCGTACTGTATTAAAAGTCATAGCTCGCAAATCACAGGTGAGCAGTCGGTTAAAGAGCGGCTCGCCCAGCCCGGCGATGATCTTGATTGCCTCCATCGCGCCGAGGCAGCCAACCGCGCCCGACACCGCGCCGATCACCGGGAAGCGCCGCTGCCAGTCGTCCGGCTTCTCCGGATAAAGGCATCGCAGACAGCCGGTTTTGCCCGGCGCAAAGCTCGTGATGTGCGCCTCGGTCTCGTACATCGCGCACTCGACCATCGGCTTGGCCAAGCGCACGCAGGCGTCGTTCATCGCAAAGCGCTCCTCGAACAACGGTGCGCAATCCACCACCACATCCGCACGCCCGACGAGTTCGGCGGCGTTGGCCTCGCTGACATTTTCCGGCACGGCGACGATCTCGAGCCGCGGGTTCAGCGCGGCGAGCGACTCGACGGCGATGCCGATCCGCGCTTGGCCAAGCGCATCGTGGCGCATGAGCAACTGCCGGTTCAAGTCGCTTGGCTTGAGCGTGCCGCCGTGAGCCAACACCAACCGGCCCACCCCGGCCGCCGCCAATTCGTAAGCCACCAAGCCGCCCAAGCCACCGACGCGGCTGACCATCACCGTGGCCGCCTTGAGCCGCCGCTGCCCCTCCTCGCCGAAGCCCGCGACGGTCATTTGCCACGAGTAAACCTCGCGCTCAACATCGGTCAGTTCCGGCAGATCGCTTGCCTCACTCATCGCGTGTCACCTTGCCATCGGCCAATCGGAAGTGGCAACCGGCCAAGCGCTTGGCCTCACTTGGGCTGTGGGTGATGTGTAAAACCGTCACGCCGGTTTCGCGGTGCACGCGCTCCAGTAACCGGCACATCTCCCCGTGCAATTCCTCGTCGAGCGCGGCCAGCGGCTCGTCAAGACACAGCACCGATGGCCGATGCGCCAGCGCGCGGCCAAGCGCGACCCGCTGCGCCTCGCCGCCGCTGAGCTTGTCCGGCGTGCGGTCGAGCAATTCGGTGATCCCGAGCAGCTCCGCAAGCTCATCGACGCGCCCGGCGATCTCCGCTTGGCCAAGCGAGCGCAGCACCAGCGCGAAGGCGAGTTGCTCACGCACAAGCATCGTCGGGAACAGCGCCCGGTCCTGCGGCACGTAGCCGACACCGCGCTCGGCCGGCGGCAGTTGGGTCACGTCGCGCCCGCCGAGGATGATCCGACCACCGGCGATATTGCGCAGGCCGCAGATCGCCTCGAGCAGCGTCGCTTTGCCGCAGCCGCTGCGGCCCATGAGCACTCCGTACTCGCCGGGAGTCAGTTCGAAGCTGAGGTCGCTCAACTCAAAACCGCCCTGCCGCAGCGCGATGTTTTCAAGGGCGATCATGCAAAAATCCGTTTCATTCCAAGCGTCCGGGCGATGACGAACACCACGACGGCGGCGGCGATCATGATGAGTGACACCGCCAACATCCCCTCCGTGCGACCGGCCTGCAACTCGAGAAAAGCGCTCGTCGGCAGCACCTCGGTTTTCTGCCGCGTGGCCCCGGCGAAGACGAGGATCGGCCCAAACTCACCCAGCGCCCGCGCCCACGCCAGCGTGCCAGCCGCCAGCAAACCGCCCCTGGCCTGCGGCATGATCACCCGCCAAAACGCCTGCCGCCGGTTGCAGCCCAGCGTGAGGGCGACCTGCTCGAAGCGTTGCGGGATATGGTCGAACGTCACGCGCATCGTCCGCACCGCGAAGGCGCACGCCACCATGAATTGCGCCAGCACAACCGCCGGCCATTTGTACACCACCGCGTCGCTGAACCACTCCGGCATGTAGCGAAACAGGATGAGCAGACTCAACCCGACGACCAGCGGCGGCAGCACGATCGGGATGTCGAGCAGCGTGTCGATGATCGGTTTGCCGCGAAACTCGAACCGGCTCATCATGTAGCCGATCGGCACCGCGACCCACAGCGACAACAGCGTCGTGAGCGTGCAACTGATGAGGCTCAGCTTGATGGAAAAACGGATGTCCCGGCTCCGCAGCGCCTGCACGAGCGGGTTGGGCTTGGAGAGCGAAAGTTTCGTCGTCGGCACTGCGGAGCCAACTACTGCGAATGAAATCTGGTTCGTCGCCGTGTCGGTGATCTCGCGGACGCCGTCCCACCCCGGCTCGCCGGCGCCGCTCACTCGGATGAACTCGCCCCACAACAACCCGTGCGCCACGTCGGTGGTCACGGTGGCAACGTGATTCGTGACGGCGATCTGCATCACGCGCGACTCCGGCCGCAGCGAAGCCGTGATCGGCGTGTCGTTCGCGTGCGGCAGCAGGACGGCTTGGCCGCCCGTCGCCCGGAACAAGCCGTCGCTCTCGATGCGCTGCTGCCCGAGTTGCAGCCCCACGTCGTTTTTGCCTTTGCGAAAATAATAACTCCGGCCCGGTGTGAGCGACACAACAACCTCGCCGCCGGTGTAGCGCCCCTGCCGCACCATTTCCGGGCCAAGCACCGGCCGGTCGCTGTAATTCAGGAACACCAAGTCCGCCAAGACCATCGCGCCGATGATGAGCAAATAACTGCCACCCAACACGGCCAAGCCAACAAGGAACGGCTTGTCGGAGGCGACATGAAAACTGGATGGCGCCGGGTCGCTCATTGGCCGTTGGCCTCCCAGTGAAAGCCAAGCTGCTCGAACCGCCGCCGCGATGCCTGCGACGTGAGATGCTCCATCAGCCGCTTGGCCAACTGCGGGTACGGCGTGGTTTTGCTGGCGGCGACATTTTGCACGGCGAGCGCGCGCTTGGGCCGCAGCGGCACGGTGGCAAACCGATCTTTCATGTGCCGAATGTTCGCCTCGTACACGAGTACCACGTCGAGTTTTCGGCCCGCCTCCATCGTTTGCACCAGCGTGTGTGCGGTGTCGGCCATCATCACGATGTTCTGCTCGATGGCGTCGAACTGCCCGGTCTCGCGGCACAACTCGTGGCTCAACGCGCCGAGCGTGCTCGCCTTGGGATCGGTCGTGCCGACGCGCAGCCCGCGCTTGGCCAAGTCGGCGAGCGAGCGGATGCCGAGCGGGTTGCCCTTGGCCACGAGCATCACGATCCGCGTGCTCGACACCTTGAGATTGGGGCCGAATGGGTTGCCCATTTTCTCCTGCGCCATATCGAGGTACGACGCGTCGCAGGTCAGGAACACGTCCGGCAACCCTTGGTCGCCGGTCTGCATTTTGCCGACCAACGTCCCACAGCCAGCGTACACGACATCAATCTCGCAGCCTTCGCGCTGCTGAAACTCGCGGATGGTTTTCTCCACCGCCTCGCGGTTCACGCCGCCGCAATCGACGCGCAGCCTAGGCACCTCGGCCCACTCGTCACCGGGCAGTGGCACGTAGTGGTGCCCGGCAAACACCGTCCCGCCCCGCGTCGGCGCGGCGAGATAGCGGACAAACCGGAGCGCCAGCGCCGGTCGGTCGGTCGTCGCCGTGACCGCCGCAGAAATGTCCGCCTTGCCCGCCGCCAGTTCCGGCAACTCGATCACTCGCAACCCAAACTGCCGCGCGACCGAGTCCCACACAAACGCCGCCTGCGTCCCGGCGTTTTCCTTCACCGCCAGCGCGGCCTCGGTCACGGTCGGGAACGAGGCCGCCTTGGCCGCGTCCACCGCCGCCCAGTGGCCGGAGCGCTCGAGCATTTTTTTCATCTTCTTGCCGACACCGGCCAGCGGATCGCAAATCACGAATGAGATTTTTTTTTGCAACAAGTCGTCGCAGTTGGCCACGTCCAAGCCACTGCCCGGCTTGACGCCCAGCACCACCTTCCACGTGGCCACCTTCAGCGACTCGGCGGTCAGCCCGTCGGCCCGCGCGCGCTCGGCGTACACATAGTCCGCCGGGACATAGACATCGGCCCGGGGCGACCCGCCCTCCTTGTCGAGCTTGAGCTTGTTCGCCAGCACGCCGCTGCTGCTGTACTCGAGGGACACCTTCGCGCCGGTCTCCAGCTCGAATTTCCCGGCCGCCTCCTCGACCGCCCTCTTGACGCCGGCCGCGCAGTAGACGACCAGCGTTTGCTCGCCGCCTTGGCCATCATCGGCATCGCGATTCAGGAAAAACACCAGCGCACCCACCAACGCCGTGGTCAACACCAGCCACACAAAGCCGCCCTGTCCGTTGCGGCCATATTTGTAATCAGATTCCCCCATCGTTCCTTCTTCGCGGCGGCAGACCATGCCGCCAGCGACTCCCCGAAACAAGTTTACAAAAGACTTGCCAGCCCGCCGCAACCGGCAATCATATGCGCCCATATGCCAAGCCAAGCGGAAATACCCATTTTGCAGATCGACGCCTTCGCCGACGAACCGTTCACCGGCAACCCGGCGGCCGTCTGCCTCCTCGACGCCGAACCGCCGGGCGACTGGATGCAGCAGGTCGCCGCCGAGATGAACCTCTCCGAGACCGCGTTCGCTTGGCCAAGCGAGGGTGACTTCGAGCTGCGCTGGTTCACGCCGGTCGCCGAGGTCGACTTGTGCGGGCACGCCACGCTGGCCACCGCGTTCGCGCTTTGGGAAACCGGCCGCGTGGACTTCGACGTCGATATTTCATTCGCCACCCGCAGCGGCGTGATCGAGGTGCGCTGCGAGCAGGGCATGATCAAGATGGATTTTCCCGCCGAACCGGCGACGAGCTGCGAGCCGCCCAACGGCTTGGCCAAGGCGCTTGGCGCGGAGATCCTGTGGTGCGGCAACAACCGGCTGGACTATCTCGTGCAGGTCGCCAACGAACAAACGCTGCTCGACCTGCGGCCGGACTTCGTGAGCTTGGCCAAGCTCGACACGCGCGGCGTCATCGTCACCGCCGCCGCCGAGAGCGACAACGCCGACTTCGTCTCGCGCTTTTTTTGCCCCGCGCTTGGCATCGACGAAGATCCCGTCACCGGCTCGGCGCATTGTTGCCTCGCGCCGTTCTGGGCGGACCGGCTTGGCCGCGACGAGTTGACCGGCTTTCAGGCATCGAAACGCGGTGGCTTTGTGCGGTGCGAAGTGATCGGCGACCGCGTCGACTTGGGCGGTGGCGCCGTCAAGATTTTCTCCGGCACAATGAGCGCGCCGCCAGCGGGAGCTTGACCCGCCACGGGGCGAGGCTTCACGTTGGCTCCCGCTGATGGGAACCGACACCCAACCTTCGCCCGAACAAATCGCGCAACACGTCCGGCAAAGCCTGCCCGCCGACGGGCTGTTTGCCGGGCACCAATGGCGCGTCGCCACGCGGCCATTCCCGCTCGACAAAAAAACCGGCAAGCAGCTCGAGCAACTCGGCCGCGTGCTGCTCAAGTTTTATCAGGCCGCCAACACGATTTACCGCTGGAGCGCCGAGGGGCGGCTCCCGGCTTGGCCAAGCGCTTGGCTCGACCGCGGCAAGCCGCAGTCGATCATCGACCTGCAGCGCGACCGGGCCTTCCGCGCCGAGTTGCCGCGCGTCATCCGGCCCGACATTTTGCTGACCGACGACGGCCTGCGCATCACCGAGCTGGACAGCGTGCCGGGCGGCATCGGCCTCACCGCTTGGCTCAACCGCGCCTACGCCAAGGCCGGCACCGAAGTGCTCGGCGGCGCGACCGGCATGCTCGACGGCTTCGCCGGGATTTTCGGCGACGCGGCGAACGTGCGCTTGGTCGTCTCCGACGAGTCGGCCACGTACCGGCCGGAGATGGAGTGGCTTGCCGGGCAGATCGACCCCGACCGCTTCAGCGTCCACGGGCAAGGTTTTGACGGCTTCGCCGACGGCGACGCGGTGTACCGTTTTTTTGAACTGTTCGACCTGCCAAACGTGCCAGCCGCCGGGCCGCTGTTCGCCGCCGCCGCCGACAAACGCATCAGCGTGACGCCGCCGCCGAAAGCGTTCCTCGAGGAGAAAATGCTGTTCGCGCTGTTCCACAATCGCAACCTCGCCGAGACGTGGCGGCAACAGCTTGGCGACAGTTTCCAGCGCACGCTCGGGGCGCTCCTGCCGCAAACGTGGGTGATCGACCCCGCGCCGCTGCCGCCGCACGCCGCCTTCCCCGGCCTTGGCCTGACCGACTGGCAACAGCTCAAGACCCTCTCGCAAAAAGAGCGCAACTTGATCCTGAAAATCTCCGGCTACTCCGAGCAGGCATGGGGGGCGCGCGGCGTCTGGCTCGGCAGCGACCTGTCGCGCGACGAGTGGGCGGCGGCGGTCGACCGGGCGATCGACGGCTTCGACGAGTCGCCGCGCATCCTGCAGCGTTACCACCGGCCGGCGCGCGTGGACGCCGAGTGGTTTGACTTTGAGCTTGGCCAAGCGCAGCCGATGCAGGGCCGCGTGAGGCTTTGCCCGTACTATTTTGTGCACGGCGAATTTGATTCAGCCAAGGCCAAGCTTGGCGGCGTGCTGGCCACCATCTGCCCCGCCGACAAAAAAATCATCCACGGCATGAGCGATGCCATCCTCGCCCCGTGCGCGCTTGGCCAAGCGGTGGCTAAATGATGCCGCGAATCCAGCCGCCCACCTGGTCCCGACCGAAGTGGGAGAGGATATGTTCGCGGGCGCGGCTGCCGGTTTCACGGGCTTCGGCCTGATTTGAAAAAACGTGCCGCATGGGTTCGCGGAGATGCGCCACCGAAGGCTCCGCCCAGTTGTGCCCGGCATACTTGGGGTACAGCTTGCTCGACTCCTCCGAGACCGGCACAACCGTGTGGTCAACAATGTAGGCGTTGTCAGAATTCATAAAGGCAGACTGCCCACCGAACGTCGGGGCAATCGTCGGCAACCCGCAGGTCATCGCCTCCATCAACGGCCGTCCCCACCCTTCGCCACGAGTCGGCAGCACAAAACAATCCGCACTGTGATACAGCCGGGGCATGTCATTTACGGGAATCGAATCGTGAAGGAACCGGATCGCGGGCACCTCCTCCCGCGACAAGCCAAGCCGGTGTTGGACGAAGCCCCATGCCTCGGCCTCGATGTCCGCGGGTAATTGGCCGTGATCGGGGAACACCTTGAGAAAGAGCGTCACTTTTTCATCGCTCGAGAACTCCCGACAATACGCCTCAAGCAAAATGTCCCACGCCTTCCGCGACTGCCAAACAAACGTCGAGAGGAACGTGAATGCGGCATCATCTCTGGACCAAAGAGGCGAGGTAGATTGCCGATACAGCCCCGCGTCGATGGCTTCCGGCAACACTCTCAGCTTGGCTTCACCCACCCCCGATCGGGCAAAAGTCGTTACGTGAAACGCAGACGGCACCCAGACAAAGTCGTACTCATTGCAGGACTCAACCCACTCGGCGGGAATGCGATCCGTCTCAAACATCGTCCGGCAGACATTGACCGCAGCGGCCTCGGCCAGCGGAACCTGCGTGGGGAAAAACTGGTTCACGCAGATGAACTCCGGCGACAATACGCGCTGCGTCAAACCTTGCAGGCGCTCGCGGGTCGTAGCATCCAGCTCAGTGTCCGGCACATCCCAAGGGATGGGTTTCAGGTGAACGGGAACTCCCGCGTCATCTATTCCCAGCACAAAATTACGCGCCTCATCCGCAAACCCCGAGGCATCAAAAACCGGGGCAATCCAGAGCAGTGAATGGCTGTGCAGCAGCGATTGCATCATTACACACCTCTCTTTGCTTCCTCCGAAAGTTGATCGAATGCCTCTTTGATTTCCACCGTGCCGGCAAGCAGTTCAAACATTTCCTTGAAATTTTTGATCAAGGCCGCGCTGTCTGCCGACTCAACAGTCGTGCCGGTGTTTTCGAGACGCTCGTCCACGATGCCGTACAAATAAAGAAAACCCTTTTTGAGATGCTTTACTTTCTTCAGCGCCGACACCGCGCCCCTCAACGCAATCCCGTCGCGGGGAATCATGGGCACCTCCGAGTAAACACCATTGATGCCGTAGAAAAACTGGTAGAGATAATAGTCCTCCCAGACTTGCACCCTTTCTTTTTCCGAGAGGTAATCCATGTACGGCAGGGATATTTTCCAGTGGTGTGCGATCTGCTCCGCATGATTGCCCTCCGCTTTGCTGTCTCCACGGAGTCTTGCGCACGAAAAAACCTTGTCGATAAAATGAAATTTATACCGGACAACAACACGCAACCAGTATTCCAAGTCGATCGAGTAATGCAGCTTGTCGTTGTACAGCCCGATGTCGTCCATAAGTTGCCGCGAATAAAAAATGGACGGTTGACGGGGTTGCTTGTCATGCCACCACCGCATAAAAACACCACCAAGAGTCATGTCCCTCGCTGTCTCCTTGACGAACCTCTCATTCCTGATCTCATCGACAAAAGTTGTGTCTCCATAAACCGCGTGAAGGCCGCCGTCCCGGTTCATGGCCTCTGACACTTTTTCAAAAACACCATCTTTGTACCCGTCATCCGCGTTCAACCAACCGATGATATCGCCGGAGGCCATCTTCAACGCCTTGTTGAGTGCAAAGACCTCTCCATCGTCTGGCTCTGAAATCCATGTCAAATGAGGGTACTCCCGGAGAACATCAACCGTGCCGTCTGCAGAACCGCCATCCACGATAATGTGTTCAAAGTTTTCATAATTCTGGGCAAGCACACTCTCAATGCAATCGCGAATGAATTGACCGCAATTGAGAGTCGGCGTGACGACAGAAATTTTTGGAGTTTCTTTCACTTAATTCCCATTCGATTCTCGCATGGTAGTGCGACAAATCCAGCATTGGCAGCAACTTGAGTGCCACAACCCCCTAAACAACAGGCTTCCCGGCTTGGCTGCTTGACAACTTGCATGACCAAGCGAACTCTCCGCGCGACATGAAACCGGTTTTCAATTTCGTCGGGCTGCTTTTCGCGGGATTGCTCCTCGTCGGCTGTGCCACCTCCGATCGCGAACTGCGCAAACTCGAGTCCGCCTACCAGGCGCAGCTCGGGGAATACGCCACCGCACTCAAGAACAGCGAGATCGACAAGGCCGAGCACGACAAAAAAGTCACCCAGCTCAACGCCCGCTACGGTCGGCGACGCGCCATGATAGAGCAGGACATTTACGGCAGCGGACGCAATTCGAGCGGACGCCGGCCCACGGTCGGACGGGGCGGACGCCGCTACTGAGTTGCTTCCGCGCTTGGCCAAGCTATGCTGCCGGGCATGAATCGCTTCCAGAATATCCTTGCTTCACTGGCGCTTGGCTTGGGCTCGACCACAACCCAAGCAACGGAGAAACCCAATGTCATCCTCATCATGTGCGACGACCTTGGTTGGGGGGATGTCGGGTTCAATGGCAACAAAACCATCCGCACGCCGCACCTCGATGCGATGGCCAAGGCGGGGCTGAAGTTCAACCGGTTTTATGCGGCGGCGCCAGTTTGCAGCCCGACGCGCGGGAGCTGCATCACCGGGCGTCACCCGTATCGCTACGGCATCCCGTTCGCCAACAGCGGCCACATGAAGCCGGAGGAGTTAACGCTGGCGGAGTTGCTGAAAAAGCACGGTTACGCCACCGGGCACTTCGGCAAGTGGCATCTCGGCACGCTGACAAAAACCGTGAAGGAGGCCAACCGTGGCGGCCCTCGCGGCGCGAAACATTTTTCGCCGCCGCAGGCCAACGGCTTCGACGTCTGTTTCTCGACGGAATCCAAGGTGCCGACGTGGGATCCGCTGTTCCGGCCCAAGGGCAACAACTCCAGCAAGTGGTGGGACGCCGTCTCCGCCGCCGGCGAGGCCAAGCCGTACGGCACAGCTTACTGGAACGAGCGCGGCGAGAGTGTCACCGGGAACACCCGCGGCGACGACTCGCGCGTCATCATGGATCGCGCGATCCCGTTCATCCGCGGCGCGGCCAAGCGCGGCCAGCCGTTCTTCGGCATCGTATGGTTTCACGCGCCGCACTTGCCGGTCGTCGCCGGGCCGAGGCACACAGCGATGTACGCCGAACACCCGAAGTACGCGCAGCACTATTACGGCTGCATCACCGCGCTGGACGAACAGATCGGGCGGCTGCGGGCGGAGCTTCGGACGCTTGGCGTTGCCGACGACACGGTGCTTTTTTTCTGCAGCGACAACGGGCCGGAGGGCCAAGCTGGCCAAGCGCCGGGGACGGCCGGGCATCTCAGCGGCCGCAAACGCTCGCTGCTCGAGGGCGGCATTCGCGTGCCGGGAATCGTCGAGTGGCCGGGGCGCGTGAAGGCCGGTCGCACCACGGACATCCCATGCGTCACCAGCGATTATTTGCCGACGATTCTCGACTTGCTCGCTGCCAAGCCGGTCAGCGACCGGCCGATCGACGGCATGAGTTTGGTGCCGCTGCTCGACGGCAACTTGGCCAAGCGCGGTCTGCCGATTGGCTTTGAGTCGAAGGGGCAGATCGCCTGGATCGGCGACCGGTACAAACTTTACCGCAGCGGCGGAGCGACTTTATTCAAGCTGTTCGATCTTGTCGCCGATCCGTCCGAGAAGAACGACTTGGCCAAGGCCAAACCGCGCTTGGTCAAGCGCTTGGCCGAGGAGTTGTGGGCATGGCGCGCCTCCTGCCAAGCGAGTGCGGCCGGAAAGGATTACTGACAGTGCGCCGCCGATCAAAACTGCGTTGGCTTCGCTGGGTGCTGCTGTTGGCGGTGCTCGACGGCGCGGCGTATTACTGGTGGTGGAGCAACCAAGTGGAACGACGCTACAACGGCATCATCCGCGCTGCTGCCGAGGAGTTCGGCGTGGAGTACGCGCTCATCAAGGCCGTCATCTGGCAGGAAAGCCGTTTCCGCGAAGACGCCGTGGGCGACGCCGGCGAGATCGGCCTGATGCAGTTGATGGAACTGGCGGCGTTCGAGTGGGCCGACGACCTCGGCGTGCGCGACTTCGAGCACTCGCACGTGTACGACCCGCGCACGAACATCCTCGCTGGGACGTACTACATCAAGACGCGGCTCGACCGCTATCCGCACACCGACGATCCCCTGCCCTTCGCCTTGGCCGACTACAACGCCGGGCGCGCCCACGTGAACCGCTGGGCCAAGGAGGCGGCCCGCACCAACGGCGCT
>Ga0066376_10004477_pt1 | contig 12125 bp, 9 predicted proteins | sample Knorr_S15_td_Bot_FD_77009 | JGI IMG/M metagenome (GOLD analysis project Ga0066376, IMG submission 77009) | Marine microbial communities from Southern Atlantic Ocean transect - Knorr_S15_td_Bottom_ad_5009_LV_A | ecosystem: Environmental > Aquatic > Marine > Oceanic | place: Southern Atlantic... | reverse complement strand
CTAAGCAACGAGATTCCTCGTCGTTTCACTCCTCGGAATGACAGTTCGGGTGGCATTGCTGCTCCTTATGACACCGGCGGGCGGCGGGTGTTCCAGTTGGTTGCTTGTTCGTAGGCGTGGGCCACTCGGAAGACCATTGATTCGGCGAAGGGTTTGCCTGCTATCTGCAGGCCCACCGGCAGACCCTCGACGGTGAATCCGCAGTTGATGGACAGGGCAGGAACGCTGGCCAGATTGAACGGGGCTGTGAAGCTGCGGCGTCCGCCCAGCATCTCCAGGAACGCCTCTTTGCTTTCGACGCCGGCCTTTTCGGGGATGGGCGATGCCGGTATGGACGACGTGGGCATCACCAATACATCGACCTGCTCCAGGGCGTCCAATATCTGCTGCCGGAGCATGTGCCGCAGGCGCACCGCCTTCTGGTGGGCTTGGGCGGGCAGTATCGCCCCGGCCAGCAGCCGGAGCTGGAGGTTGTAGTCATACTCTTTCAGACGGTTGTCGATACCGTCCCGGTGGACCCCGGAGACATCCCCGTAGGTCACCGCAGTGGAGATGGCCGCTGAATGGGCGATCAAGGGAATCTCAACCTGTGAAACAGCAGCCCCCAATTCACCCAGTTGCGCGATGGCCTTGACCACCAGATCACGCACCTGAGGATCGACGGCGTCACCCTCCACCCGCTCGGTAATGACGCCGACTTTCAGCCCTTGGACCCCGCCGGACATCTCTGCCAGGTAATCGGGCACCGGCACGTCCCAGGTATAGCCGTCTTTGGGGTCGTGACCGGCGATGGCGCCCAGGGTTATGGCGCAGTCGGCCACGGTACGGGAGATGGGACCGACTTGGTCCATGGACCAGGACGCTCCCAGCACTCCGTGGCGGCTGACCCGCCCCCAGGATGGCCGGATGCCGACCAGTCCGCAGAACGAGGCCGGACCCCGGATTGACCCGCCCGTGTCCTCGCCCAGAGATGTGGCGCAGAGGAAAGCGGCCGTGGCGGCGCCGGACCCGCTGCTGGATGTGCCGGGGTTGCGGGACAGGTCCCAGGGGTTGTGGGGCCGGCCGTAGGGATGCTCAAAGGCGTCTCCCATGGCGAATTCGCTCATGTTCAGCTTGCCTAAGAGAACCGCGCCGGCGTCGTTCAACTTGGTGACCACGGTGGCGTCTTCGTCAGGCACGAAATCCTTCAAGATCGTTGAGCCGCCGGTGGTGAGGATGCCCTTGGTATAGACCTGGTCTTTGATTCCGATGGGCACGCCGTGCATCGGGCCACGGTACTTGCCGGAGACGATCTCTTGTTCGGCCCTACGGGCGTCGGCCATGGCCCGGTCGGCGGTGACCGTGATGTAGGAGTTCAGCTTTTCGTCTAGCTGGGGAATGCGCTCCAGATAGGCTTCGGTTGCCTCGACGGGCGAGACCTCCTTGGACTTGATCAGAGATGCCAGTTCGGTCGCGGAAAGAAAGGGTAGTTCTGCTTTGTCCATCGGGTGTCCTCCAATCGGGTCCATGGCGAGGTTTCTTACACAGGCGTAGCTGAAGCACGGCCATTTTGCCCCCGGCCAGTCCCGTTGTCAACGTGATTGCGCCCAAGTACGAAAGGCCCGGATATGGCGCAACAGGCATGGGACCGGGCACAGCCTACCCCAATCCCACTGGTATAATCGTCCCAGTAAACAGACCTTTTTGACGCACAATAGCAGGGGTGGAAACATGGACGACTTGGCAGGGATCATACTGGCCGCCGGAGAGGGAATCAGGATGAAGTCCCGGACTCCCAAGGTGTTGCATTGCCTCTGTGGAAAAGAGTTGCTCCGGTATCCAGTGGAGATGCTGGGCCGGGTGGGCGTGGACCGCATCATCGTGGTGGTCTCCCCCGCCAACCAGGACGCAGTTAAAGCCCTGCTGGGAGATTCCGTCGAGTATGCCGTTCAGTCCACCAAAACGGGAACGGCGGGCGCCGTGGAGTCCGCTGCCGCCACGCTCCGGGGACAGGCCCAGCAGGTTATCGTGATCGGCGGCGATTCGCCGCTGGTCACCGAAGATTCGGTGCGCAGTGTCTTAAACGGGCATCTCGATAATTCGCGTCAGATGTCCATCCTCTCCGGCATCGTCTTGGGCGGCCGCGGACTTGGCCGAATCAAACGTGGCGATGGCTTCCAGCAGAACGTTCTGGGTATCATCGAGGCTGCCGATGACGCAAAAAGGCTTGATGCTGCTGTGGAGGTAAACGCGGGGGTCTACTGCTTCCAGGCAGATTGGCTATGGGAAAACCTGACTAAGGTTAACGCCGGCAGCGGCCCAGAGCGCTATCTAACGGACCTGGCGGCCATCGCCGCGGAGCAGGGAGATGTTGTGGCGGCCTTGCCGTCCAACGACCCTGACGAGGTCCTGGGGATCAACAACCGGGTGGAGTTGGCCAGCCTCGAAGATATCCAACGCCGGCGCATCCGCGAGCATTGGATGCTGGAGGGCGTAACGATCATGGACCCGTCATCGGTGATGATCGACGCTGGGGTGACCATCGGTCAGGATACTGTGGTGCTGCCCAACACCATGCTCCTAGGAAACACAACTATCGGGTCCGGCTGCGAAATCGGCCCCGGCTCAGTGGTCAAAGACTCTGCCGTGGGCGACGACTGCCGGGTCACATCGTCGGCGCTGGAGAATGCGGTCATGGAGGCCGGGGTAGACATCGGCCCCTTCAGCCACCTGCGGCCGGGAGCCTACCTGGAGTCAGGAGTGCACATCGGGAACTACGTTGAGGTGAAGGAGAGCCGGTTCGCCGCCGGGGCAGTCATGGGGCATTTCGGCTACATCGGCGATGCGTCCATCGGGGCCAACGTCAACGTGGGCGCCGGTACAGTCACCTGTAACTACGACGGTAAGGACAAACACCGTTCGGTAGTGGAAAAAGACGCCTTCATCGGCTGTGACACCATGCTCGTGGCGCCGGTCACCGTGGGCGCCGGGGCGGCCACCGGGGCGGGCGCAGTCATCACAAAAGACGTCCCACCGGCTAGACTAGCCGTTGGCGTTCCTGCTAAGATAATAGACAGATAAGGGTTCCAACTGACCTCCCGGCGACTCTTCCCACAGGCATAAAAACCGAAACGGCATATACGTGGGTTGACCGGGGGGACGGGGTGTTTGGATACAGATTATTTACCGCAAACCATAGTTTTTATCGTCTTCGCTCTCTTGTTCTCATACCTGAGCCTCCTTCGCTCGGGTGGGTCTGCCGGGCCGTCCGTCAGAGATGAGAACGCCTTGGCCCTCTCCGAACAGCTCCTCTTCTGGCTGAAAGCGGCCTGTTTCTTCGCGGTTGTCCTCTCCGGTGTATCCCTGATTCAGAGCGTCGTAACCACCGGCTGGTGGCCCATCGCCTTCATGTCCGCCGGACTATTGGCCGGGCTGTTCGTTATCGACCGCGCGGCAAACCTCCTAGCCCGGCATCATCCCGGACTGTCCCGCCCGTGGACCAAGACTGCCCGCGCCAACGGTGGCTCGGCATTTGCGGCAAACGGCCAGCCAAGCAACGGGAACGGGCACGGGTTTTCCGAGTCGGAGCTTGAAGAACCGGCCATCACCGAGGAAGAGTTGACCAGCCTAGATGACCGGGACCGGGAGATGCTGCGTTCCATCATCCGCCTGGACGCCACCACCGTCAGAGAAGTCATGGTCCCCAGGCTAGACATGGCCGCCGTGGAAGCCGACTCTCCCCTGGAAGTCGTAGCCGAGACGATGGTCAGTAGAGGTCACAGCCGCCTTCCGGTGTATGAGGAAACCATCGACAGGATCCTCGGCATAATCCATGCCCGTGACGTCATGGGTTCATTGGCCAAATCAGGGAAATCCAAGGACTCGCTGCGCACCCTGGTCCGCGAGGCGTTCATCATTCCTGAGACCAAACGGGTCGACGATCTGTTGGAAGAATTGCAGGAGCGCCGCACCCAGATCGCGATCGTGGTGGATGAATACGGCGGCACCGAGGGCCTGGTCACCATGGAAGACCTTCTTGAGGAGATCGTCGGCGAGATCGAGGACGAGTTCTCCCGCTCGCGCGACGCGCAGGTGATCCACCAACCCGACGGCACGGTGCTGGTAGACGCCGGAGTGACCACGGAACACGTGGAAGAGCTCTTCGGGGCTACGATCGACAGCACCGAGGTTGATACGGTGGGCGGCTACGTGTACCACAGCCTGGGCCGCATTCCCCAAAACGGAGACATCGTGGAAACAGACCTTTTGCACATAGAAGTTGTATCCATGCTAGGCCGCCGCCTCCGCAAACTACGCATCCACCGAATAGACCAAAAGGCCGCGAAACCAAGCCTGTAACAGATGACGCTCTCCCAGCCCTACCCCCAACTGTCATTCCGAGAAGCGAAGCGACGAGGAATCTCGTTGTCACCAGCCAAACCACGCCGCAGCATGCAGGACAGGCGGCCCGCATAGGGTAGCGGGAGAAAAAAGAGACCCCTCGCTACACTCGGGGTGACAGCGAGGGGTCTAGTTGGCGTTGTTGCAATAGCTGACGGCTGACAGCTTAGCGAAGCGCGATCAAAACGCCCGACACCACCAACCGGTGGTCGTAAACGAACCGCGGCACCGAAGACACCAGGTTGATATCCGCGTCCGGTGTCGAATCCAAGCTCAGGTCGTCTTGGTGGACCACCTGAGTGGCCGTCGCACGGTAGAGGAACTGGTTCACGCCGTTATCGGTGATGATGAAGACATCCTCTCCATTGCGTAGTTTCTCCGGCACCTTTTGCAGGTTGAAGAAGACCGATCCCTCCCGGCTGATGGGACTCTCCGTATGCCCAAAGAACCAAGAAGTCCCCTGCTCACCAGGGTTGGCCGATTCAGGGATGTGGCCAACGGTATTGTCCGGACTCTCATACGCCCGGCTGTCGCCAAGGTCCAAGATAGAAAGTTCGGAAATGGTCGAGTCCACGCCGATGGACGGTACAAGTATCCTGGTGGAAGACCGGATGTCGCTGATCGTGATGCCGGACTCACCGATGGGGAAGAAGCCGTCGAGCAATTCCCGCTGCCTCAGGTAGGCGGGTTCGTAGCCGAACGGGTCGCCCCAGGAATCGGCGGTCACAGCCTTGCCGGGGAACAAACTAATGCTTGAAGCGGCGCTTCCAGTGATGGAATTAACTGTTCGTGGCTCAAAGACGGACGCCAAATCGTCCAGGTTGGACTTGGCGCTGGCCGAATAGCCGTAGTAAGCGCCGCCCGATGCCAGCAGCAGAAAGCCGAAGACTAGAAGGATGATTCCTGTGAGACTGACGATGCGCCGCTGTAGACGCCCATGAAGATAATCGTAACCGGCTTCCATACCACCTCCTTCAACACTCACCACCCAAAACTGATCCAGTAGGGAGAGCGCGGTATTGGGGATTGTCTAAAAAGAGACTAGCGTGCCCTGCCTAGCGTGCCCTTGGAGTATTGGCGCCGCCAGGGGAGATGGGCTCGTTCAGATAGATATCGCCGTTGCGAATCTTGATGTTGAACCCGCACGTTGGGTTGATGCAGACCCAGGCCTTGTAATGGACCGCGGCCCCTTGACCGCCGTAGTCCGAGAGAGGGACGAGACTCCCAACATCACAACTCAAGCATTTGGGCATAGACGATTCTTCCACGGACTTCTCCTCCCAACTCGGAATGTGCCGAGTATACCACCGGGTTTTGTGCGAGAACTACAAGATTTAACGCGATGTTTACTAAAAAAGACGAGCCCAGGCAACATAAGTATGGGATTCGTTATTATGTCACCTGGGTTCATTCCTATTCTTGACTACTAGGACTACTCTAGGAAGTCTTTAAGCTTCCGAGATCGAGTCGGGTGGCGTAGTTTCCGTAACGCCTTCGCTTCGATCTGGCGGATTCTTTCACGGGTCACACCGAACTCACGACCGACCTCTTCCAAGGTCCGGCTGCGTCCATCTTCGAGTCCGAACCGGAGCTCGAGCACCCGCGCCTCACGATCGGTCAACGTGTGCAGCACCTCCCTAACCTGCTCCTTAAGCAGTTGGAAGGACGCGGCGTCCGCCGGCGCCAGCGCGTTGCGGTCTTCGATGAAGTCTCCCAGATGGGAGTCCTCTTCTTCGCCGATGGGCGTCTCCAGTGAGACGGGCTCCTGGGAGATCTTGAGGATCTCCTCAACCTTCTCAGGTCCGATCTCCATGGCCAGTCCAATCTCTTCAGGGGTGGGCTCACGGCCGTATTCCTGCAGCAACCGGCGGTGTTGGCGCATCAGTTTGTTGATGGTCTCAACCATGTGCACCGGGATGCGGATGGTCCGCGCCTGGTCGGCGATGGCCCGGGTGATGGCCTGTCTGATCCACCAGGTGGCATAGGTGCTGAATTTATAACCCTTGCGGTAGTCGAACTTCTCGACCGCACGGATCAGGCCGATGTTGCCTTCTTGGATCATGTCCAACAGGGCCATGCCGCGTCCGATGTATTTCTTGGCCACGCTGACCACCAACCTCAGGTTAGCCTCGGTCAGGCGGGCCTGGGCACGTTCGGCCTCGGCGTCGATGCGCCGGAAGTGGGCGCGGAACAGCGGGTCCAGCTCTTGCAGGTCGGTGAAACTGTTCAACTCCGCCAGTTTGGCGTCCAACTGCTCAAGGGTTGAATCTTGAAGGACGTCGATGGCGTCGGGCGGGACTAGCCACGAACTCAAAGACAGACCAATCACCTGTTGGTAGACGTCGTCCTGATATTCGTTCAGGTCCTCGGCCATGGCCGCCAGCAGGTCAACCGAGACTTGGGCGTCGATGGCGTCCCTGAGTTTCTTGTGGTCCGTTATCTGGGAAATGGTCAGATTGGCGGGCAAGCCCAATTGCTCGGATAGCGATTTCACCAAGGGCTCGTGGTTGACCATCCGCTTGAGCAGACCGGCCGCGATCTCCCACGGGCGTGCCGGGCGGCCTTCCAGTTCCTCTAATTCCTTCCTAAGACCTTCAAGGTGCTTGCCGCCCTCGATCTTCCGGGCCAGCGAGCGCTCGTCAGCGGAAGTCAGCAGGCGCACACGGCCGATCTCGCGCAGGTACATGCGGACCGGGTCGTCCAAGACTTCCACAGACTCGGTCTCGGGCTCCCACTCGGGCTCTTCATCGTCGTCGGAGGAGTCGGTGGGGGCAGGGGAGGAGCCAGTTTCGGTGGCGGTGGGGGTCTCGGTGGAGTCGCCGTCTTTCTCAGCCGTCGCCGTGCCATCCCAAGCCGCGTCACCGGTGTTATCGGTGATGGTGGCCGGCCTGGCTCCGGTCATGCCGTCGCCATCGACGCCTTCTTCATCACGTCCCGCGTCCACGTTTCGGATGATGTCCAAAACGGGGTTGGGAGAATCCGAATCATCTTGCCGGGACTCAAGAAAGTCCTCTGGGGTCAATTCGCTGGAACTGTCTCTTCTGGCCATTAAGCCTCCTCAGCCGGAGATTTCCTGGATTTGGCCTCCCCGGAGGCCTTCATTTTTCTTGATCTGTTGGTTCAACCGTAAGATATCGTCGTACTCGCCTTCCTCAAGGTCGGGAGGCGACTCGGCGAAGCGTATCACTTCTTCTGATTTTAAGTTCTTCAGGTTGCGCTCTTCCAGGCGGGACGCCACTTCTAAGAAGGAGGCGCGCCGGCCGTTAACGTCCAATGGTATCAGCGGCTTTTCCGTTAGCGACCCAAGTTGTCCGGAGACCTCGTCGTCTCCGTCCCTTTTAACAGCCGCCAATGTTTCATCTTTATCCAAACCGGGGCCAGCGTCCAGCCACCGGCTGAACAGTTCCCGGTTTTCGTGCCGCTCAAAGTACTCTGGGAGCAGCCCGCCGGCCAGTTCCCTCAGCTCCGGATAGCCCAAAAGTAACTGCAGGCAGTGTTCCTCCACCGGGTCATGGTCCAACTTGGCGAAGGGCGACGCTGCCGTAGCCGCGGGACGCTGTTGCTCCGGCCTCCGGGCGCGCCGGGCCACCGATGGGCGGCTCAGGGCTGCCTTCACAGTGTCGATGGGCACACTTAGATTGTTCGCCAGTAACTCAACGGCGTTGGCCTGCTGTATCCCCCCTTCAAGAAGGTGGATGAACGGGGCGGCCTCGGCGACACACTTGGCCTTGCCCTCCGGTGTATCTATATTTCCCTGACTTGTTATCGCATTGATCCGGAACGTTATCGCCGGTATCGCCGATTCCACCAACTTCGTCCAATCAGAGGGCGAACGATGGATCACCTCATCCGGGTCCTGGCCCGGCGGCATGACGATTATCCTTGGGTCGGCGTCGACCGTTTGAGTCGAGCCGTCCGGTCCCCGATGGCTGACCTCTTTGGTCCGGAAGTTTTCCAGGACCACGTCCAGACTGCGCAGCGTGGCGTTCTGTCCGGCGGCGTCTTGGTCCAACGCCATGGTCATCTTCCCGGTCAGGCGTCTGATCTCGTCCACCTGGAACTCGGTCAACGCCGTTCCCATCTGGGCCACCACGTTCTTGAACCCGGCCTGGTGGGCCGCGATGGCGTCCATGTAGCCTTCTACTATCACCGCGCCGTCTCTTCTTATGTCGGTGCGGGCCCGGTCCATGGCATATAAGATCCGGCTCTTGTCGAACAATGCGCCTTGGGGCGAGTTCAGATACTTGGGCTCCGAACCGTCCAGGGTCCTGGCGCCGAACCCCACCAGATTCCCATGGGCGTCGCGGATGGGGAACATCAGCCGGCCACGGAAAAGGTCGTGATTAACGCCGTCATCTCCGGCCCGAACCACCCCGGCGCTGGCCAGGTCTTCCTGCGAGTAGCCCTCCCGGATCAGATGGTTCTTGAGCGATTCTCCGTCTGAGGGGCTAAGACCGATCCCGAAGGCCTCGGCGGCCTGTTTATCCAGTCCCCTTTGCTCCAGGTACTCTCTGGCGGACGCTCCCTGGGCCGATGCCAGCGTGCGCTGGAAGAAGGCCCGGGTGTCTTCATTTATCTTGTGGGTTGCTTCGTTCTGGGGGCTCTGTCCCCGCTGAGGCAGCGTGACTCCGGCCTGCTGGGCCATCTGGCGCAGGGCTTCGCCGAACTCCAGGTTCTCCGAGCGCATCACGAAGGACAGAACGTCGCCGCCGGTGGCACAAGAGCCGAAGCAACGCCACGACTGCCGATCGGGAAACACGTGGAAAGACGGCGTCTTTTCCTGATGGAACGGGCAGTTGGCTTTGAAGCTGCGGCCGGAACGCTGCAGAGGCACTCGCTGCGAGATCACCTCAACGATATCCAACCGGCTTTTGACGTCGTCAACGACGGTCATCGTCCGCCCTCTTCCCCGGTGAGCCTGACACCACTCGCCCGCCAGTCTGGTTCGATCAAATGCTTCGTGGCTCCACCACCCAACAACAGCTTTATCCTGACGCGTGCGAATACGCCGCGCAGAATGACTCAACCCTATTTTATCACGGGGATTGACATTAAGACAGGGAATCACCTTCAGCAAGCCACGGTTATGATGCGGCCGGGCCCGAACAGGTTCAGGCCAGTTCCCGCTTGCGCTCCAACATCTCTTCAAGGGAGTCGGTGACGATAGCGTCCAGCTTGGCGGCCGCCATCCGGGCCATATCCCGGTCAAAGTCCAAGTCCCAGGCCAGCACTCTGGCGCCTCCGGAATGGAACCTACGGTGCAGTTTGGAGTTGTACGAGTCGTTGGCCGGGTCGTACCAATCGGCCTGCACCAGAGGGCTGAAGACCCGGGAGCGGATCGGAAACGGGTGGCGGTGGGACCAGATGTATCCCCGTGCGATCTTCGGCTCGATCTTCCGGAGCTCCCACAGTGAGATGGGGTTGAAGCTGGCAACGAGGGTGCTGTCCCTGCGGGCGTGACGGCGCAGAGTTTCCGCCACTTTGTGGGCGATGAGCCTCATCCCTTTCATGATTACCTTCATCTCTACGTTGATCAGAAAATCAGCGGGCAGAGACTCGAACACTTCGTCCAGAGTGGGCGGGCGTTCGTCTGCGAATTCAGGGTTGAACCAAGACCCGGCGTCCAACTCGCGGACCTGGTCTTGCGTGTGGTGGTTGACCGGCCCGTTTCCGTTGGAGGTCCGCTCCAAGCGGCGGTCGTGGAACACCACCAGCTTTTCGTCCTTGGTCAGCCGCACGTCCAATTCGATGCCGTCGGCGCCCAGGTCAAGGGCTTTCCTGAAGGCTGGAATGGTGTTCTCAGGGGCGTTGATGACGTCGCCGCGGTGGGCGATTATAAGGGGAAACGACAGAGAGCCAGGGGGGAAATCCCAGCGTGTGATCCGTTCTGTGTTGCCGCCAGTTGCCAAGTTCGGACCTCATCGCCAGGAGTGCGTCCACCATACTCAGGGCTCGAGTTGGGTGTCAATCAACCGGTCATACCCATGCGAGGAGTAGAATTACTCAGGTTGGACGGCGGGCACGAAATGAGAGCCTATCTCATTGTCATTCCGATCCTTCCGCAGAAGGAGAGGAATCTCGGTGCCAGCAGCCTGCCGATTGCCGGTCTGCAAAGCTCCAACGCGGTTCCGGTTTGGCAATGGGATTCCTCGTCGGCTCCCGCCTCCTCGGAATGACAGATTGGGGCGGCTTCGCTTTGGCATGAGGACAAAGGAGCGTCAGGTTATCTTGGATAGGCGTGAGTCCGGGCATAAAGGAATCTAGGCTGAATGAGGCCATTTTCAGGGGTTAGAGGAACTCTAGTGTCGGTGTTGCAGAACGCCGACTTCCGCATGATCTGGTACGTGGGGAGCGTGGGCGAGTTTGCCCGCCGCATGGAGCTGCTGGTCCTAAGCTGGCTGATCCTCCAGTTGACCGACTCCTACTTCCAATTGGGCCTGGTGCTGGCCTTCAACAACCTCTCCCGGCCGATGATCTCTCTGTACACGGGTTACATCGCCGACCGCTTCCCCAGGCGCAGGGTACTGGTGGCCGGTCAGGTGATCAATGTCCTGACCGCGGCCACTTTGTTGGCCGTGATCGCCTACGACTTCGAGATGATCGAATCGTGGCATGTATTCACGGCCGTGTTCGTACAGGGACTGACCAAGGCCATCGAGGACCCGTCCCGCCGTACCGCCATCTTCGACATCGTGGGCCAACGGCGCCTGGTCAACGCCCTTTCCTTGGACGTGATCAGCAACAACATCGGCAAGATGACCGGGCCGATAATCGGCGGGATACTGCTGGGCGCCGCCGGATTCACCGAAGCCTACGCCTTCCTGCTGGCGGCCCACGTGATCAACCTGGGCCTGATGACCAAGCTACGTATCCCCGATTACCGGGGAATCGCCCAGATCGAGCCGGTGGTGAAAAGCTTAAAGGTCGCCGTCGATTACGCCTGGAAGAGCCCGGTGTTGGTCGGGTTGTTTTATATAACCATCGTGATGAACGCATTGGCCTTTCCCGTGCAGCAGTTCATACCCGCCATCGGCCGCGACCACCTAGGGGTTGGCATCACGCTGGTCGGTCTGCTGGTCGCCGCAGACGGGTTCGGACAGCTAGCCGGGGCGGGAATCATGGCCATCACCCGCGACCTCCGCTACCACGGGCGGGTATTCGTGCTGGGCTCCACCGGAGTCCTGCTGATGGGCATCATCTTTGTCTGGTCGCCTTGGTATGGGTTGACCTTTGGGTTACTGACCCTGAGCGGCATCGCCCAATCGGGTTTTTCCACCATGCAGAGCGCCGTGACCATGCTGGCCACGCCCCACGACATGCGAGGCCGCATGATGGGTCTGCTGAGTGTTTGCATCGGCGCCGGCACGCCCCTGGGGGCCTTGGAGATGGGAGCGGTGGCCTCGGCGGTCTCGATCCAATGGGCCATTTCTCTGAACGCCTTCGCTGGTTTGCTGCTACTCCTGCCGGCCATGGCCATTTCGCCCCTGCTCTGGAAGCCCCTCGTCCAAGCCGAGTCGGACTCAGAATCCGAACAGGAACCGGACACTGCCCCCAAACCGGCCAGGGGAGAGGCATAATCCAGCCGGTTTCTCTTGCCCGCTGTGGGTGGAACCGTTATATTCTGGTGGACTGGCCCTCTTAAGGCGACCTGAAGATACCCCGGAGAAGACATGCAGCGAATCGTAGATTGGCCGGCCCGGATGAAAGAGGTTGCCGACTTCGTTGGTTTGGACCAAGCGGCTCTG
>Ga0066376_10004476_pt1 | contig 12128 bp, 15 predicted proteins | sample Knorr_S15_td_Bot_FD_77009 | JGI IMG/M metagenome (GOLD analysis project Ga0066376, IMG submission 77009) | Marine microbial communities from Southern Atlantic Ocean transect - Knorr_S15_td_Bottom_ad_5009_LV_A | ecosystem: Environmental > Aquatic > Marine > Oceanic | place: Southern Atlantic... | reverse complement strand
CTCCTACTCTTTTTACTCATCGTAGCTCCCTTGCGCTACGGTGTCCTCTATTCTGAGTCAACGGGTTACTCTCCCCTCACCCCTCTTTTCCCCTTCAGTGTCCTTTTTTATGAGTCAACACGGAAACTGCGTTTCAAACCTTGGGCTGTAAGACGAAATCCCTTCGGGATATTAATGGTTCAGTTGGAACTATCGCGACCGTGGATAGAGGCAGGCGTCGATTACTGAAAGGACTTCCTCGATGAAATCGGCCGGGGCGGCGGCGATCGGCTTGGCTTTTCTGGCGCGGTAATCGACGGACTTCATTTGCTCGCACATCACGAATCCGCTCAGCCCCAACCCGGGCGGTACCGGCACGTGGAACGGTGTCTTGCGGTCGGTGTTTGTGATCGGGCAGCAGAAGGCGAGGCCGGTTCCCCGGTTAAAGGCGTCCACGCTGACAACCAGCGCAGGGCGGCGGCCCATTTGCTCGTGGCCGGCCTGCGGGTCGAAGGTCAATGCCACGAATTCTCCCTGCGCCGGAACGTGCGATGCCATCACCAAACCTCTTGGCCCTGCGGTTTGCCCCAATCGACTTCGCCGTCGAACGCGTCGGGCGAACTCGATGCGAGGAGATTCTCGATGCGATGCCTTCCCCGAACCGGCCGCGTGTCAACCGTCGGCGATAGGGTGATTTTGGATTTATCCTCATCGACTTCCAACTTCACCTTGCAGCCGACGTTGATCCCCAATGTGTCGATGATCGACTTCGGGATTCGGACGCCTTGGCTGTTCCCCCACTTTTGCAACGTGGTCTTCATTTCGGAAGTATAGCCCTTGGGCTATACGAGCGCAAGTGTTGATTTATTGTATGTTTTCGGCCATAAGATCAAGCTCCGCTTGGCCAAGTTGCATTTCGGCGGGACGCCAAAATGAGCACGCGAGCCGCGTGTGCTCATCTCAGCGCTGATGTTTTTTTGCGGACGGCTGTGACAGCCATCCCTACCAAGAGCTTGGCCAAGCGGGCTTATTGCAATTTAGAATTATTCCAAGTATTGACACGGCGCTTGGCCAATGGCAGTTTTTGGGCATGGCGACGGATCATCTTCCAGCGTCCGGTGAAACCCTCAATAAACGTTTAGCCGAGAAGGGGCTTCGGTCCACTTCCCAGCGTCAACACGTTTTCGAGGTGCTGCTCAACCAGCGCGATCATCCCTCTGCCGAGGAGGTGTTCCTGCGGGCCAAGCAGTCGAAACCGGAGATTTCCATGGCGACTGTTTACAACAGCCTCGACGCGCTCGTGAAGTGCGGCGTCGTGCGGCAGGTGAACGTGGACCGTGGCGCAACACTGTTCTGCTCGAACATGGGCGAGCACGCGCACTTCTGCTGCGACGACTGCGGCAAAGTTTTTGATATGAACTTGAAAGACTTGCCGTGCGTGCCGGAAGTCGATGTGCCGGGTGAGTTTGTGGTGAGAAAAATCGACATCGCACTGCATGGCCGCTGCACCGGCAAGTGCTCGGACTGCGGACAAAAGGAGGCTGTCGCATGAGGGCTGACACGGACACGATCGATGAATTTGTCGCAAGCGACTACAAGTACGGCTTTGTCACCGACATCGAGAGCGAGTCGCTCGAGCCGGGTCTGGGCGAGGATGCCGTCCGGTTCATCTCCGCCAAGAAGAGGGAGCCTGAGTGGATGCTTGATTGGCGGCTGAAGGCGTTTCGGCATTGGGAAAAACTGAAGTGTCCGACCTGGCCGCACGTGAAATACCCACCAGTCGATTTTCAGGGCATTTCCTACTACAGCGCGCCGAAGAAAAAAGGCGACGGCCCGAAGAGTCTCGACGAGGTGGATCCCAAGCTGCTCGAGACGTACGAGAAGCTTGGCGTGCCGTTGCACGAGCGGGCGCGGCTGGCCGGCGTGGCGGTGGACGCGGTGTTCGACAGCGAGTCGATCGGCACGACGTTCAAGGCGGACTTGGCCAAGGCGGGGGTGATCTTCTGCTCGATGTCCGAGGCGGTACGGGAACATCCCGAGCTTGTCCGGAAATACTTGGGCACCGTGGTGCCGTACACGGACAACTTTTATGCCACGCTCAACTCGGCGGTCTTTAGTGACGGCTCGTTCGTTTACATCCCCAAGGGCACGCGCTGCCCGATGGAGTTGAGCACGTACTTCCGCATTAACGCCGCCAACACGGGGCAGTTCGAGCGCACGCTAATCATCGCCGAGGAGGGCAGCCACGTGAGCTATCTCGAGGGCTGCACGGCGCCGATGCGAGACGAAAATCAGCTGCACGCCGCCGTCGTGGAGTTGATCGCGCTCGACAACGCGGAGATTAAGTACTCGACCGTGCAGAACTGGTACCCCGGCGACGCGGAAGGGCGAGGCGGTATTTACAACTTCGTGACCAAGCGCGGCATCTGCAAAACCAACGCGAAGATTTCGTGGACGCAGGTCGAGACCGGCTCGGCGATCACGTGGAAATATCCCAGCGTCATTCTGAAAGGCGACAACTCGGTTGGTGAGTTTTACTCCGTCGCGCTGACCAACAACATGCAGCAGGCCGACACCGGCACGAAGATGGTGCACCTCGGCAAAAACACCCGTAGCACGATCATCTCGAAGGGCATCTCCGCCGGACGCGGGCAGAACAGTTACCGAGGCCTAGTGCAGGTCGGCAAAAAGGCGACCAACGCACGCAACTTTTCGCAGTGCGACTCGCTGCTGATCGGCGACCAGTGCGGCGCGCACACCTTCCCGTACATCGAGGTGAAAAACACCACCGCAAACATCGAGCACGAGGCGACTACCTCGAAGATCGGCGAGGACCAGATTTTTTACTGCAACCAACGCGGCCTCGAGACACAGGACGCCGTCAACATGATCGTGAATGGTTTCTGCAAGGAGGTCTTCCGCGAGTTGCCGATGGAGTTCGCGATGGAAGCCCAGAAACTCCTCGACGTCAGCCTCGAGGGCAGCGTGGGGTGACAATGATTTTGCACCCCGATGGATTTATTGGAGGAGTGAAAATGAAAGACCCCATTGTTGATGAAGTGCGGCGTGCTCGCGAAGAACTCATGAAGGAGCATGGTTCATTGGAGGCGCTGGCCGAGGCGATGCGCAAGCGCGAGGCGGAATCCAGCCACAAGGTGGTTTCGTACTCTGAAGTTGACCACGCCGCCGACGCGATGATTTTGAAGGAAGAAAAGTAGATGCTACAGATAAAAAACCTACAAGCTGGGATCGAAAACAAGCCGATCCTCAAGGGAATCGACCTCACGGTGAACGCCGGCGAGGTGCACGCCATCATGGGGCCGAACGGCAGCGGCAAAAGCACGCTCGCCTCCGTGCTCGCCGGGCGGGACGGCTACGACATCACCGGCGGCGAGGCGCTTTACAACGGCAACGACCTGCTCGACCTCGCCCCGGAGGAACGCGCCCGCGAAGGTGTTTTTCTCGCGTTCCAATACCCGGTGGAAATCCCCGGCGTGAACAGCGCCTACTTTTTGCGCTCGGCCGTCAACGCGATTCGCAAGCATCGCGGCGAGGAGGAACTCGATGCGATGAATTTTCTCAAGGCCGTTAAAGTGAAGATGAAAGAACTTGGCTTGGGTGAGGATTTTCTCAAGCGCCCGGTCAACGCCGGCTTCTCCGGCGGCGAAAAAAAGCGCAATGAGATTTTGCAGATGACGATGCTCGATCCGCGCTTGGCCATCCTCGACGAGACCGACTCGGGGCTGGACATCGACGCACTGCGCATCGTCGCCGCCGGCGTGAACCGGCTCCGGCGCGACGACAACGCGCAGATCGTCATCACGCATTACCAGCGGTTGCTCGACTACATTGTGCCGGACTTCGTGCACGTGCTGCACGACGGCCGCATCATCAAGTCCGGCGACAAGTCGCTGGCGTTTGAGCTGGAAGAGAAAGGCTACGACTGGCTAATCAAGGAAGCCGCATGAGCGCCGTTGCCACCACAGACCCGGCCAGCGCGCCGGTGGAGGCGTTTGCCGAACTGGAGCAAAACGGTGCCGCACTGATGCCGCTTCGCAAAGCCGGCTTGGCCCGGTTTTCCGAGGCCGGTTTTCCGACGCTTCGCGACGAGGACTGGCGCTTCACCAACGTCAAACCACTCGCCGAACTGCCGTTCCGGCCGCTTCTCTCACCGAGTGCCCAAGCGATTGGCCTAGAGCAACTTGGCGATGTCACGTTTGCCCAACTGGACGCCGATCGGCTGGTCTTTATCGATGGCCATTTCAACGCCGATTTGTCGCGAATCGCCGACCAGCCAAGCGGCGTGACAGTGACCCACTTGGCCGGTGGGTTGGCCGGTTTGGAGCGCGAACTTGGCACGCTTTCAGCCGGCGATGACAACCCGTTTGTCGCGCTCAACGATGCTTTTTTCACCGACGGCGCAGTCATCCAAATCGGCGACGGCCAGCGCTTGGCCAAGCCGGTTCATTTGCTGTTTGTCGCCACGGCAAACGAAGACGGCGCCACGGCGCACATCCGCAACTGGATCGTCGCCGGGGCCAACTCGCACGGCACGATCATCGAGTCGCACCTCTCGCTTGGCCAAGCGGCGAGCGTGACCAACGTCGTCACCGAGTCGCGCATCGGCGACGGCGCAAACATCGAGCACATCAAATTTCAGGATCAATCGGCGAAGGCGTTTCACTTGGCCTCGCTGCACTCGGAACTGGGGCGCGATACGCAATACGCGTTCCACTCGATCGCGCTTGGCGCACGGTTGTCGCGCAACAACCTGCGCATGCGCCTGGCGCAGCCGGGCATCGAGTGTGTGCTCAATGGATTGTACATGCTGCGCGGCCAGCAGTTGGCCGATCACCACATGCTTGTCGAGCACGCCGCGCCACATTGCGACAGCCACGAATATTTCAACGGCATCCTCGACGGCCAGTCGCGCGGCGTCTTTCACGGGCGCATCCTCGTGCAGCCCGGCGCACAAAAAACCGACGCGAAGCAGACCAACAAAAACCTGCTGCTCAGTGACGACGCCACGGCCAACACCAAGCCGCAGCTCGAGATTTACGCCGACGACGTGAAGTGCACCCACGGCGCGACGATCGGCGCGATGGACGACGACGCGATTTTTTATCTGAGAGCCCGGGGGATCGACACCCCCACCGCGCGGCGAATGTTGCTGCACGGGTTCGCCGGCGAGATCGTCGAGCGCATCCGGCACGAAGCCGTGCGCAAGGAACTCGACGCGCTGGTGTGGAACCGGCTCGAGTCAGAGCACAAACTGGACTGAACCGTGGGGAACTTTCTGGACACAACCGTCGATGAACTGGTCGAGAATTTCGAGATTCTCGGCGACTGGGAGGAGCGTTTTGCCTACCTCATCGAGCTGGGCAAAAAGCTGCCGCCGCTCGACAAGTCCGAGAGGGTCGAGGACAACCGCGTGTACGGTTGCCAAGCGATGGTTTGGCTGAAAATACTGCCGGGCAGCGACTCAACTTTTGACATTCACGCCGACTCGGACGCCTTCATCGTCAAGGGGTTGATCGCCGTTTTATTGATGATTTACAGTGGAAAAACCGCAGAACAGATTTTGGCAGCCGAGGGCGCAGAGACATTCGCCAAGCTCGGACTCGACCGGCACTTGAGCCCGACCCGGCGCAACGGGCTGCACTCGATGATGAGCCGGATCAAGGCTCTCGCCGCTGAATCGATCGCACAGCCCGCTTGAATAATGACCCACGAACCCATTAAACTCAGCCGCGACATCGAGGCATCCATCGTCCCCTCCGGCGACAAGGTGACGCTGCAAAAAGGCGAAGCAGCGCAGATCACCCAGACGCTCGGCGGCACGTTTACGGTCATCGTCAACGGCAACATGTTTCGTATCGAGGGAAGCGATGCCGATGCGCTTGGCCTCGAGCCAGTCAAGACCCCGGCGGAGGAAACCAAGCGACCGGAAACAGAGGACGACCTGAAGCAACAGATCGAAACGCAGCTCAAGACGGTTTACGACCCGGAGATCCCGGTGAACATTGTTGACCTTGGCCTCGTGTACGACAGCACGCCGACACAGATCGACGGCGGCTGGCGGGTCGATGTGAAAATGACACTCACCGCGCCCGGCTGCGGCATGGGGCCGGTGCTGCAACAAGACGCACAAAACCGGCTGCTGTGTATCGAGGGCGTCGACGAGGCGGACGTGCAACTCGTCTGGGATCCGCCTTGGAGCCACGACATGATGAGCGAGGCGGCCAAGCTGGAACTCGGCATGATGTGATGAACGCATCGGCGGAAACAGCGAGCTTGGCCAAGCGCGACGGCGCGACCGACTGGGCCGCGCTCCGAGGCGACTTCCCGATCCTGCGCGAAACCGTCAACGGCCATCCGCTGGTCTATCTCGACAACGCCGCCAGCAGCCAAAAGCCGAGGCAGGTCATCGACGCGATCCGCCACTACTACGAGCACGACAACGCCAACGTGCACCGCGGCATCCACGAATTGAGCAACCGCGCCACCGAGGCGTATGAGGGCGCGCGCCAGCGAGTCGCCGACTACCTCAACGCCGGCTCGCCCGACGAGATCATTTTCACACGCGGAACCACCGAGGGGCTGAACCTCGTCGCAAACACTTGGGCGCTCGACAACCTGCGCGAGGGCGACACGATTCTGCTCACCGAGATGGAGCACCACAGCAACCTCGTGCCGTGGCAAATTCTGGCCAAGCGGATCGGCGCAAAACTCGACTTTATCGAGATCACCGGCGACGACGGGCGGCTTGATTTGCAATGGCTCGACGAGCAGCTTGCCCGCGCTCGGCTGCTCTCGCTCACGCATATTTCCAACACGATGGGCACAGTCAACCCAGTCGCCGAGATTTGCGCCCGCGCCCGCGCCGCCGGGGTCGTCACCGTGGTGGACGCCGCCCAAAGCGCCGGCCACGCACCGGTCGATGTGCAGGCGATCGACTGCGATTTTCTCGTCTTTTCCGGGCACAAAACTTGCGGGCCGACCGGGGTCGGCGTGCTGTACGGCCGCCGCGAACTGCTTGAGGCCATGCCCCCGTACCAAGGGGGCGGCGAGATGATCTTGAAGGTCGAGTACCACGATTCCACCTTCAATGTCGCTCCGCACAAGTTCGAGGCCGGCACACCAAATGTCGCCGGCGCGGTGGGGCTGCACGCGGCGCTGGACTACCTCGACGCCGTCGGCCGCGACGCAATTTTCGAGCACGACCAGCGCTTGGCCAAGCGGGCCTGCGAGCGCTTGGCCGAGATCGATGGCATCCGGCTTTTTGGGCCGCTGGAAGGCCGCTCGGGCGTGGTGAGCTTCGTGCTGCCGGACGCCCACGCGCTCGACTTGGCCACGATGGCCGACCAAAAAGGCGTCGCCCTGCGGGCCGGCCATCACTGCAACCAGCCGCTCCTGGCCAAGCTCGGTGTCGCCGCGACCGTCCGTGCAAGTTTTTATTTTTACAACACGGAGGCCGAGGTCGACCGCTTCATCGAGGTACTCCACGGCGTCAGAAAAATGTTTGTCTGAATGAGCGAAACCATCACAAGCGATTCGCCGATGCGGGAGGTGCTTGATGTTTTTCCTGGAGCGCAGCGGGCGTTGTTTCGCAAGTACCACATTGGGGGGTGCAGCAGTTGCGGGTTTCAACCGGAGGAAACATTGGCCGGGGTTTGCGAGCGCAACGGTGAACTCCCCGTCGCCGATGTGTTGGAGCAGATTCGCCAAAGCCACGAGGAGGATGCCCGCATCTTGATCGAGCCGACCGACTTGGCCAAGCGGCGCAAGGCTGGCAACGATGTTCGCGTGGTCGATATTCGTTCGCGCGAGGAGTTCGAGGCGGTGCAAATCGATGGCTCGCAGTTGCTGACGCAGGAGTTGATGCAGGAGATTCTCGGCAGTTGGGACAACGACCAGTTGTTCGTCATCGTCGACCACCAAGGGAAAAAATCCCTCGACGCGGCGGCCTATTATCTTGGCCACGGCATGCCGAATGTGCACGCGCTGCGCGGCGGGATCGATGCTTGGTCGCTTGAGGTGGATTCCGCCGTCCGGCGTTACACGTTGAATTAAATATGAACGACGAACTTCAAAAAAAAGTCGCCGAGGCGATCAGTAATCCGAAAAACGTCGGCGAGATGGCGGACGCCGACTCGGTCGGCACGGTGGGTAATTCCGAGTGCGGCGAGATGCTGCGCCTCTGGGTGAAGTACAAGGAGCAGGACGGCAAAAAGATTATCGACAAGGCGACTTTCCAGAGTTTCGGCTGCGAGACGGCGATCGCCGTGGCGAGCTTGGCGACTGAATTGATTCAAGGCAAAACCGCCGCCGAGGCAATGGAAATGAAGCCGGAGGAACTCTCGGGCGAACTCGGCCCGCTGCCTCCGATGAAGATTCACTGCGCCGAGCTGGTGCAGGGAGCGCTGCGGGATGCGCTCTCGCCCGGGGGCCAAGCGCTTGGCCAAGCGGAGTCGGCGGCCAAGCCGGGTGAGCTTTCCCCCACCCTCCGGGACAGCCTCAACGACGGCCAGGCCAAGTCCGGCGGCATCAACATCCGGTTCCTCGACGAGTAGCCTTGGCGCTCAGACTTCCTTGACGACTCCCCAGTGGACGTCGAGCTGTTTGGTGAGGTAGAGCCGGATGCCGTTCACGAGTGCTTTGGATTCCAGTTTTTGCCCGGCGGCGACGATCTGCTTGAGCGTCATGCCCGGCTTGATGCGAAAACTTTCCTGCGCGATGATCGGTCCCTCGTCGAGGTGCATGCTGACGAAGTGCGCCGTCACGCCGGCGATCTTCACGCCGTGCTCGTGCGCCTGCCGGTACGGCTGCGGGCCGGGGAAACCCGGCAGCAGCGACGGGTGGATGTTGATGATCTTGTTCTTGAATCGCCAGACGAAGTTCGGCGACAAGATTTTCATGAACCGCGCCAGCACGACGAAGTCCGCCCGCGCCTTCTCGAGAATGCGAAGCGCCTTGGCCTCCGCCTTGGCCCGGTTCGCCCATGCGACATGATGAAACGGCAGGCCGGCCTTCTCGACCGTAGCCCGCAGGTCGCGGTGGTTGCTGATGACGGCGACAATCTCCGTCTTTAGTTTTCTGGATTTCACCGACTCAAGAACGGCGTCGAGGCAGTGCGGTTCGCGGGTGACCATCAGGGCCATGCGCTGCGGGCGCTTGGGGTCGGTGAACCACCACTTGATCTCCATGCCCAAGTCGAGGCCCATCGACCGCAGCCCTTGGCCCAGCGATTTCTCGTCGAAAACAGCCTCCCGCCAACTGGCCTGAATCGTCATGCTGAACTGCCCGCGCGTGACCTGCTCCTCCAGCGCCTCGATGTTGGCTTTGGTTTCGAACAGCAGATTGGTGATCCGGGCCACGACGCCGGTCTTGTCCCGCCCAATGACGGTGATGGTCGCGTAACGATTCATCGCGGGGCGCAATTAAGCGGTTTTTGAGGCGTGAATAAAAGCGAAAACGGCCAAGCGCTTGGCCAAGAGTTGGTTTTGGGTGTCTGTCCCCAGCTGTCTGTTTCGAGTTCAAAACCGTCGCTTGAAAATCGCAATGCAACGTGAACAATTCAATTGACACAGAGATTGAAAACTCAAACCCTTCCCTCCATGGAAATAATTGACATGAAAAAACTCATCATCACAGTCGTCGGAGCCGTTTTGTTCGTGGGATGAGCGACCTCACAGCAGCAGTCATCGTCCTCAACATCCATGGGCAACACCACGGATCTCGCATCCCCAGACAGAATCAAAGTCAGCGTTGCCCTGTTCACGCACACCACCCCGGAAGATTTTTTCAAAAGCACCGGCAAGAGGTTGGAAGACGTTGACAATGGATCAAGCAACGTGAGCCGCCAAGAATTAGAGGAAAGTTTCAAAAACGCCAAGTACGCCAACTTTAGTTCAGGGCAGAAAGAAATGTTGGTACTGGTGACCAAATCCGCCAATCATGGCATCATTCTTCCGGAAGTTCAAACACTCAACAGACAGCAGACAACGTTGGGGTTGTTCAATTCCGAAAGCCAATTGTTTCCGACGGGCCCGCAGATAAGCGTCCTTCCAACTATCGAGGGTGAGAAAATCAAGTTCACGGCCATCGGAAAAGTCAGGGAGAAAAGAGACTCTTCCGAGCAACCCTCCGAAGCGCAGGTACAGGAATTCATAACCGGTGATTTTGTCGCCAGCGGCTCGGTGAAGAACGGGGAACAATGCTACATCTTTCTGGACGGCGTTCCCGACAAGTACGGCAATGTCGGAAAGGCCAGCTTGATTCTCACTCTCACCAAAGCGGATTAATCCTCTGGCTGGTTTTTTCGGATCAGGGCGAACAGGTCGCGGGGCTCGCGGAGGCCGATTGCGGCGGTGATCCCCCAGTAAACCAAGGCCGCGACGATGGCCGGGGCGAAGACTTCGCCGATTTTCAGCCACACCGATTCTTTGCCAAATTGGGCCATCCATTGGCCGTGTAAAAACCAGGCGACGCCACCGGCAACCACGGCCGCCAACACCATGCCAGCGAGCGGCCGCAGCAGCGATTGAATCTCCCACTTGGGCATCTTGCGCTTGAGGGCGTACGAGAGCAGCGCGACATTTAAGAGGGAACTAAGGGCGTTGGCCACTCCAAGCGCGCCGGCTTGCAGGCCTTTCGGGAACATGAAAATGAGCGGCACCAACACCACGATGTTCAGACAGAGGCTCACTGCGCTGATCTGCATCGGCACCTTTGTGTCGCCCAGCGCGTAAAACGCCCGCGCCATCACGTTGACCGCCGAGTAGGTCAGCAGGCTCGGCGCGAGGCACATCAGCGCGAAGGAGGCGCGGCGGGTCGAGTCGGCGGTGAACGCGCCGTGTTCGAAAAGCAGCCGCACCATCGGCTCGGCCAGCACCATCAGCATCGCCGCCGCGATAGCGTTCACGAAAAACAGGTAGCCCATGCCGCGCCGGAGGTTTTCGCGGAACTCGGGGAATTGCTTGTCCGCAGCCAAGCCGGCCAGCGTCGGCAAAAGGAACGTCGCCAGCGACACGCCGAACACGCCCTGCGGCAGCTCCATCAACCGCACCGCGTACTCGAACGACGCGACAATTTTCGTGCCGCTGGCGCGCTCGATCCAAAACGCCAGCGTCTGCGTGATGATAATGTTGAACTGGAACGCCGCCACGCCGATCGTCGCCGGGATCATTTTGCGAACGACCTCCCGCACCGAGTCGTTGCGCCACGGCGCGACCCAGCGAAGCCGGTAGCCTTCGCGATACAAAAACGGCACTTGGAACGCTGCCTGCGCCACGCCGGCCACCAGCACGCCGAAACCCAGCGCGAAAATCTGTTCGCCCAAGTCGTCGCCCCAGCGCGGCGCGACGAGCAGCACCGTGGCGATCATCACCACGTTGAGCAGCGTTGCCCCCATCGCCGGGATGAAAAAATGGCCGCGCGAGTTGAGCATGCCCATGAACACCGCCGCGAGGCAGACCAGCAGCATGTACGGGAACACCACGCGCAACAACTCGATCATCAGCCGCGTGTGCGTGTCGAGTTCGCCCCACATCAGCGCCGCCGAGAGGCCAAGCATGACCAAGCCGACCACCCCCGCAGAGGCCACCACCAGCGCCGAGACGACGGCGTTGGCCGTGTGCCACATCGCCTTGTCGCCCTCGGTTTTCTCCTTGTTTTTGAACAGCGGAATGAAAGCCGCCGTGAGCGCGCCCTCGCCGAGCAGGCGGCGGAAAAGGTTGGGGATTTGGAAGGCGTAAACGAAGGCGCTGGCGATGGGGCCATCGCCCATGAACCGGGCATAAATCATCACCCGCACCATCCCGAGCAGACGACTGAGCAGCGTGGCCCCGGCCATGGCACCGGAGGATTTGAGCATGTCAGACAACGCGCGGGAGGCTAGCGGCAAAACCTTAATCCGCCAATCGCATTTACTCGCACTGTCAAAACTCTTTTAAAATGTCCTCATTAAAACTCAAATCAAAATGTCCTCATGGGCGGGGGCTGGAGGGGTGGTCGCGCCGTGTGTATGAGGGGGGCGGTGAGCGGCGCTTCCGCCAACTACCCGAATTTCCGCATATTCCGTTCGAAACGAAAACACAGCCATGAACCCCAGGAAGATTGTATCGCCAAGTGGACTCCGTGTACGCCTG
>Ga0066376_10004475_pt1 | contig 12128 bp, 10 predicted proteins | sample Knorr_S15_td_Bot_FD_77009 | JGI IMG/M metagenome (GOLD analysis project Ga0066376, IMG submission 77009) | Marine microbial communities from Southern Atlantic Ocean transect - Knorr_S15_td_Bottom_ad_5009_LV_A | ecosystem: Environmental > Aquatic > Marine > Oceanic | place: Southern Atlantic... | reverse complement strand
TTCCTGGTGTCAAAGGTGTCTGGAGAACTGAAGCCGGTGGATCTAGATTATTCAACATTATCTGCATAGAACAAAGATACCCTGGTCACGCACGCCAAGCAGGATACATAGCCCAGCATGTTAGGGAAGGCGGATATGCAAACCGATTCACTGTAGTTGTCGACGATGATATCGACCCAACTAGCTGGGATGAAGTCGCTTGGGCAATGAGTACTAGGTGTGACCCAGCGACAGATATAGAAATCCAACGTAGAACCTGGAGTACGCCTCTAGATCCCCTCGTTGAATTTGCAGGAACCGAGCCTGGGATGAAAAATTTGACTTTCAATTCTCGTGCTTTAATTGATGCAACTATTCCTTACGAACGTCTACATACCTTCCCCAAAGTTGCAGAGGCCCCCCGTGAATACACCGAAGAGATAATCAACAAATGGCGTGAAGTAATTACTGGCGTTGAATCTACAAAAAAAGAAACCGTTCTAGAGTAACTATTCAATTTTTATTTTATAAGTTTTTCCCTTTTATCCTAGGAAACCCTTTTTAGTTGTAATGAAACATAACAATCTATAGAAATGAATTCTACTAATAATCTTCCTCTCTCTAGACTTGCATTATCCTCTAAATCATCTCCCATCAGAGAAATGGCCAATCTAGCTTCTCAATATGAGGGCGACGATCTAGTGAGTCTAGCAATTGGAGAACCCGATTTTACCACACCTTCTCATATAATCGAAGCCGCTGCAAACGCAGCTAAGGGCGGGGCAACACATTATACTCAAAACGCTGGATTTCTCGAGTTAAGGGAGGCCATCTCTCAAAAAATGCTATCGGAAAATAAAGCCAATTTCGACCCCGTTTCTGAAATAGTTGTAACCAACGGGGCAATGCAGGCCCTTTGTTTTGCGTTGCTCGCAACAGTCGACCCCGGATCTGAAGTTCTATTTCCCACTCCTTGCTGGCCAAATTATTTCTCACAAGTTCAACTAGCAGGAGGAAAGTCAATTCTTGTCAAACTTCCCCAATCAAATGGTTTTCAATTAGATTCTGATTTATTAATCAAATCAATAACCAAGGACACAGCCGCAATTGTTCTAAACTCACCTAACAATCCCACCGGAGTTGTTTACAATCGAAAAGCAATAAATGAAGTAGTAACTGCTGCTGCAGACAATAATGCATACGTCATCGCAGACGATGTCTACGAAGGATTGATATATGAAGGCGACGCCGATAGTATAGTTTCCTATGTTGACCATCCAGAAAATATCTTAGTCGTAAATTCATGTTCTAAAAAATACGCAATGACTGGTTGGCGGCTAGGCTGGCTGGCTGGGAATAAAGATATAATAGCGGCTGCCACAAAACTCCACCAAAGCACTACTTCTTCCGCCTCAAGTGTATCTCAAATGGCAGCATTAGAAGCTATTACTGGAGATCAGGTCCCTATCAACGCAATGAAAAAAGAATTCCAATCACGTCGAGATTATGTAGTAAATAGAATCGAAAAAATGCAATCGGTTTCCTGTCCAAAGCCCAATGGGGCCATATATGCATTCCTTGATGTAGGTTCCTTAGATGGGTCCGATTCCGACATCGCAAAGCGACTCCTCATGGATTATGGTGTGGTCACCGTCCCTGGAAGTGGATTTGAAGCCGAGGGATCCTTCCTTCGAATCAGTACAGCAACTAGTATTGAACAACTCAAACTAGGATTGGATCGAATTGAGCAAATGCTTGAAAACGAGTTAAATTAAGATATCTGTTTAATGTAGTCTATCACATCTTGCATTTTTTCCACTTTACCATATTTTAAACCCATTTCTTCCATGTGGTATTCATGAGCTTCAATTCGCTTATCCGCAACGCATTCTTCGGGGAGTATTATATTGAGGTCATTTGAAAATGCATCTGTTACGGTAGCACGAATGCAACCAGATGTCATCATTCCTGTCACAATAACTGTATCAATTTTCATCGATGAGAGGTATGTGTCCAACATAGTTTTAAAGAACGCACTTGATCTGCTTTTTTCTAAAACTATTTCCTCTTGATTTGGGGCAAATTCAGGTAAAATTTCCATATATGGTCTCGCCGTTTCTTCACTCTCAGTTCGGATTCCATTTTTCTTCGCCCAGCCCCCCCGTTCGACATCCGTTAATGGTACGCCACTACTCGTGTGGGAAAGCTTTCCACCTTTCGTAAATATTATTGGTATCTTTCTCATCCGCGCATTTGTTAGTAGTTTCTGTATGGCTACTGCGGCCTCAACGCAAGGGGGGTATGAACTCCTTACTTCTTCATCAGCTAGTGCTCGGGTCACATCAATAATCAAAAGTGCCGGATTTTTCCCCCATTCAAACTCTTTCATATCGATTTATTATTGGACGTGTGGGGTCTTAAATGATTATTTCTCTTAACGAAAGTTTTATGTAGAACCTTAACTCTATAATAAATGAATATATTGAAGATTTTCGGAATTAACTAAAATGGCCTATCAACCTATAATTGTCCTGAGTGAGGGCAGTCAACAAACAAGCGGTAGAGATGCACAGAGAATGAATATTGCTGCGGGAAAGGCAGTTGCAGAGGCTGTGAGATCTACATTAGGTCCAAGAGGAATGGACAAAATGCTCGTAGACTCTCTCGGAGAAGTTGTGATAACAAACGATGGCGCCACTATCCTTTCTGAAATGGATATTGAACATCCCACTGCGCAAATGATAGTCGAGGTCGCTGATTCTCAAGAAGAAGAAGCTGGAGATGGCACTACTACTGCAGTTGTTTTAACAGGGGAGCTACTTCTCAAAGCAGAAGGATTGTTAGATGAAGATATACATCCCACCACAATTGTTTCTGGGTACCGACTTGCTGCTAAACATGCCCGTGGAGTTCTCGATAAACTCGCTATCGATGTTGCCCCAACTGAAACAGAAACCCTGCTAAAAATAGCAAAAACCTCCATGACTGGAAAAGGTGTTGGCGATTCACACGACCATTTAGCCGATCTCGCTGTCAGAACAATACAGGCGATCGAAGAAGACGGTCGAATCGATTTAGATAATGTTAAAATAGAAACAATCTCCACCGGGTCTATCGAGGACTCTGAATTAATTGAGGGTGTATTGATAGACAAAGAACCTGTCCATGAAAATATGCCCACCAAAGTTACAGGGGCGAAAATAGCTTTGTTGGGAACTGCAATTGAAATTGCTGAGACTGAGACTGATGCAGAAATAAATGTCTCCGATCCCAGCCAATTACAACAATTCCTCGACGCAGAAGAACAACATATGAAGGATCTAGTAAATGCAGTCGTAGATTCTGGAGCAAACGTTGTATTCGTCCAGAAAGGCATCGACGATATCGCACAACACTATCTTGCGAAAGCCGGAGTTCTTGCCGTTAGACGGACGAAAAAGAGCGATTTAACAAAACTATCTCGAGCAACAGGGGCAAAAGTTGTCTCTAAAATAACCGACATCTCTCAAGAAGATTTGGGACATGTTGGAATCGTGGAACAAAGAAAAATAGGAGATGACGAAATGATTTTTGTTGTCGAATGTGACAATCCAAAAAGCGTATCTCTCATTCTACGAGGAGGAACCGAACATGTTGTAGAAGAAGTAGGGCGGGCTGTAAATGATGCACTCGAAGTCGTTAGAGTGACTATTCAAGATGGAAAAATTCTCGCTGGAGGCGGATCTCCTGAGGTCGAAGTTTCTTTATCCTTGAGGAGTTATGCAGATTCCGTTGGTGGTAGGGAACAACTTGCAATTGAAGCTTTTGCAGATGCAGTTGAAGCCATCCCCCGAACCCTAGCCATCAATAGTGGATTAGATCCGATAGATTCTATAGTCGATCTACGGGCACAACATACTGCAGGCAGTATACATGCTGGACTCTCTATCATTGAAGGTGGAGTTGCAGATATGTTGGCGGAAGGTGTTGTAGAACCACTTCGTGTCAAAACTCAAGCGATTTCTAGTGCCCAAGAAGCAACAGATCTTGTCCTTCGAATCGACGATATCATTGCAGCTGGGGATCTGTCTAAAGGCCCTAGCGACGGTATGGACGACGACCCATTTGAACACGTTTAATCACGCACTAAACTAGTATTTTAATAAAACGGAATAGATCTTAATATAAGAAATTACTACCCGAGGCTTCCTTCCATTTCCAACTCTACCAATCGATTGAGTTCAACAGCATATTCTATCGGTAATGATTCCGTTATTGGTTCAATAAATCCTGCAACGATCATTTTCTTTGCATCTAACTGCGAAAGGCCTCTGGACTGCAAGTAGAATATATCTTCATCCCCAATTCTACCCACTGTCGCTTCATGAGCTACATGCACATCACTCTCATGGATTTCTACATGAGGCATTGTATCTGACGTAGACTTATTGTCGAACATCAAAGCATCACATTCAACTGTTGAAGAAGACCCGACTGCCCCCTTTGCAATATGAACCAATCCTCTATAATTCGTCCTTCCCCCGTCTTTGGAAATAGATTTGGATTCTATACTGGATTTAGTATCTGGTGCATTATGATACACTTTTGCACCCGTGTCGATATTTTGACCAGCGCTAGCAAAGGCTATTGTCATATGTGTGTCTACTGCCCCTCTTCCTTTGAGAATTGTACATGGGTATAGCATAGTGGCTTTCGATCCTATCGACCCCGAAATCCACTCCATACGACCTTCTGTATCTACTATCGCGCGTTTGGTGTTCAAATTATACGTGTTCTTCGACCAATTTTGCACAGTAGAATATTGGACGTGGGCACGATCCTTGACAAAAACTTCTACACAACCCGAGTGCAAATTAAAAGCCGAGTATCTTGGGGCCGAACATCCTTCTATGTAGTGGATTTCTGACCCAGCTTCTGCTATTATTAAAGTATGTTCAAATTGACCCATCCCTGCAGAGTTCATTCGGAAGTAAGCTTGTACTGGCATTTGGACTTGGATATCCTCTGGGACGTACACAAATGAACCTCCTGACCAAATTGCTCCATGCAACGCTGCAAATTTATTATCGCTTGGAGGAACGCATTTGGTCATAAAGTATTCTTGTACTATGTCTGGATGTTCTCGAACCGCCCTATCCATATCCATGAATATGACTCCTTTTTCTTCCCATTCTGTACTCATATTTTGATATACAATTTCAGATTCATATTGTGCACCAACGCCTGCAAGAGATGTTCGTTCAGCTTCTGGAATACCTAATTTATCAAATGTATCTTTTATTTCATCAGGCAAGTCGTCCCAATCTTTGACACCTCCTCTAACTTCCACATCCGGTCGAATATATGGGATTATCTCATCAATATCTACTTCTGATAAATCAGGTTGTCCCTGCCAGCCAGTTGGCATTGGTAAAGCTTCCCAAAACTTCAATGATCTCAATCTGCGATTTAACATCCATTCTGGTTCCTCTTTATCTTCTGAAATTACTCTGACGGTATCTTCTGTGAGTCCCTTTCCCACCCGAAATGCATATTTCTCTTCTTTTTTGAAGTCAAACCGCGCGCTCGTGTCCGTTTCACGCAAATAATCCTCTGCTGCATTACTCATTACAAACTACCTTACGGTTTCTAACCATTTAACCATTGATTTCTATCATTCAATTTGAATCGAACATTCTTCTCTAGTCCCGTCTTCATTGTACCTGTACAATACCCCTTCTTCTTCATCTTCGGTTTTTCGATGAGATCCATTACAGAATGGAAGATTGGATGATAAACCACACATGCAAATCCCTCTTAATCTAGTATTTCCTTCGTCATCAACCACTTGAACTTTATGTGAAGCGTGGGCATCTTTCATAATCACTCTAGCCATACACGTCTTACGCCCTCTTTGTTAAAAACAACGTCGATCGTCTTCCTGTCATGGCTCATCCGGCAAAAATGACTAAACCTCTGAATCTTCCCAAGCTTTATATTCACTGAAATCAATAAAGATCAAGTGGCGTGTCGCACTTTTGTTAAGAAAGTATGAAATGTCACTAAATTAGTTGACAAAGTCCGTAGCCCATCTCTGGGCAATAGATACTACTTTGTCAACGTCATTTTTATCGACAGCGTTTAACATGGTTTTATTTCCTTGGAGTAATCGAACGCCTTGACAAATTGGTGTTCTTCGGTATCTGTGACGCGTCCCAGAAACTCATAGAACCATCTCTTGAGGAAGTGTTTTAACCCTGGAAAAATAAGCTGAAAATGCTGAAAATCGTGGGCACTTTTCGGGGGTTTCGAAAAGTGGTTCATCCGGGATTTGAACCCGAGTCTTTACCATGAGAGGGTAAAATGATTGGCCGGACTACACCAATGAACCTAGGGCAATTTGTTTTCGTTTCTGTATAACGGTTCTGTTTTAATATTTTATTTTATGGAGTCAATCTAAATGGATGTTTTTTCTCATAATATGCAAAAGTTTGAGGCATCCATTCTTTCGCCTCTTCAAGCAACATTCTCGACATCTCTCTGATCTCCCACTGGCTATCTGCTTTCATACGCATATCTAAGAGGTGCATTAGAGAACGTGCATTCATACTAAATGCTAAATTCACTTTTGTTCCAATCGGAAGGAGCATTCTAGCATCCTCTTTTGGTATCCCTACTTCGACCAATTTACAATATGCATCTGCACAATTTTTGTAGACCTCATCAACTAAATTTTGACGTTCTTGGACTGACATACTAACATTTCCAACCCCCTCCCGAGAGATCACTTCTTCTTGTTCAAACGTATCTGGATAGGTGAACCTCTGTTTCAAATCCATCCCATCTGATAAATCCACATATCGTAGGGACATAACATCAAAAGACGCATGGCGGTGTCTAGTTAACTGTGCCATACAAGCCCGACTGATGCCTTCTATTGCAAAGGTCACCTGAGGATGTTCAAATGGTCCCCAATGACCAGATCTCATTAAATGATCGAGTAAAGTTCTTTTCTTTTCCTCTATGGTTTCTCCTTCAACCCGTTCCATAACCTCTTCGAACGATCTGCTTTTACCAACCCATTCGTCGGAATAATCACCTCTTGCACAGCGGCAAACGAGTTCTTCCGGATTTGGAGTACCTTCTAATAATTTTACTCTCATTATTGTTTATCCTCTATGTTCTACCCTTATTTAGCATATCTTCTTGTCCTTCATACGTTCATTTTATTAAATCATAGAGATGATTTTTTCCCTTCTTCCCTCTAAAACATTAAATTTTTGACCTCGTTGTTCTTCAAGTAATAATAACAAAAACTCTGCCCATTTTAACTTACGTTTTTTTTCAACTCCCACCAACCTATCGTCAAAATCCCACCCCGCAAAAATTATTTCATCTGCCCCTAATACATCTCCCAAAAAAGCCGCTCTATCCCCATCTGTAAATCCTCCATAATTCACAATATTCCCAATTGGCTCCACTTGAGTAGTTCCTATTACGTAGTTTAAATCACATTTCGGTACCCACTTTCTTAGACACTCTATATTATCCCCATGAGCTGCAATCGCAACGGGGATTTTTCTTTTACTTAACCTAACTGAAGTGCCTGGGTTTTTATCCAAATCTGTTACCATCATGTCAATTTTTACACCTTCCTCTAGTAATACGTCCGCTGCAGTCGAAACCGCGATAATTTTATCCACCTCTTCAACCATATATAGTTCCTTTTTTATACATCTCGCACCTCCCACAATCATCACCTTCGCACCTTCAAATTTAGTTAAATTTTTGACCCTGAATTTTGGGGAAATTTTCTTCAACACATCTCTAGCATATTCATCATTTTCTCTCTGGAAACCAAATTCTTCTCTTATCCTTTCATAGATTGGTTCCCATGCTTCAAATTCCATCCAATTTCCCTCCTGAAAATGTATATCCAACCATGGCAGCGTCCCGGGTTTCTGAAATATCGTGCGTTCTTATCACTCTGACTCCCATGCCAACAGCCATCGCAGTTGCCGCAAGGCTAGCTGGCAATGCATCTTCTGTAGATTTGCTAACTATTTCTTTAATGAAATTTTTCCTATTTATCGATATTAAAACAGGAGGTCCCAATTCACAAAAATTCTTCAATCTCCGAAACGTTTCTATGTCTACTTCTAGCGTTTTCCCTTCGCTCCACCCCCCAAATGCCGGATCTATTATTGTTTTATCTGTTAAATTTCTATCTAATTCTGCATAGATGTCCTCTACATTTTCTAGTGCCCCTGGACGTCCCAAATCTCGTGGACCTGCCATTTTCACAACCGCTGCATTATATTTTATACAAATCTTTGGCATTTCCACATCTGCAAACCCACAAATATCATTCACCATATCCCACCCGCCTCTCAATGCCATTTCTGCAACTCTTGCGTATCGAGTTTCAATTGAAAAAATAACTTCTTTCTGAACGCCATTTTTGATATCCATTGCCAATTCTAGTCTTTCCATTTCCTCTCGTTCTGTCAATGGCTTTACCTTACGATTCGCAGATGATAACCCTACGTCTATTATGTCTGCCCCTTTCTTAAGCATATCCTCAATCCCTTCTATTGCCTTTTCCGAATCCACATATATGCTTGGTCCATAGGGGGATTCTGGACTCAAATTTAGTATTCCCATTATCCGTGGCGGGTGCGACCTTCCAATCGATAATCCCTTCACATCAACTGTTTGAAATCTACTATTTTGATCTTGTTCCATGGCGAAACTCATTATTTTTCTACTACTATCTTCTTTTTTTCTATGTAGATTATTTTTCCTATATCCTTTTAGAGACGCATTTCTAATTTAACACAATGGATCCTGACATATCTATCGTCCTTATAGGTGTACAAACCCCTGGAAATATAGGTACTGCAGCGAGGGCAATGAAAAATTTTGGATTTTCAAAACTTCTTTTAGTCGATCCCCCTACCCTTCCACGAGACGGCGATGCGTATGGATTTGCTGGACAAGCACGTGAGGACATCCTTCCCAATCATAAAATCGTTTCTTTCGATTATGTCGTGGAGAATTACCATACTGTTGCTTTCACCGCAATCACAAACCAAAGTGGGGCAAAACACATGCGATTCCCCTTCCTTACTACCCGGGACATTTTAGACGAAGTTTCTCAATTATCTGGTCCTATCGCCTTAGTTTTCGGTCGAGAAAGAATTGGACTTACTAATGTAGAAATAGCCAAATTAGACCGAATATGTTCTATACCTGCATCTTCCCTTTATCCAACTCTCAATCTAGGCCAAGCCGTAACTGTAGTCTTATATGAACTTAGCCCGCTGTCTCTCTTTGAATCCCAACATCCAAATCTCGAATTCGATCTAGCAACCCCTTTGGAATTAGAGGATTTCTATGCACATTTTTCTTCTTTACTCACGGCTTTAGATTATCCTTCTCACAAACACAAAAAAACTTTGAGACTAATCCGTCGCGTTTTCGGAAGGACCCGCCCCACTTCTCGTGAACTCACCACACTTCGTGGAGTATTCCGGAGAACAATTAGAAATGCAAGTTCTACTCAGTCCCTTTCTCAAAAGAAAGATATTCTTTAATCACAATCTTTTTTCAATCTCTTCTTGTAGAATAGAACTCACCACGGATCCTTTTGTTTTCCCTCTTAGTTCAGTCATACATTCTCCCATAAGTGCAGAAAAAGACCCCTTTCCCTCTATTTTTATTTTCTCCTCATTATTTTTCACTATCTGTTCAATTATTTCTCGCACCCCTTCCTCTCCCACAACCATCCACCCCATCCCCTCCATCGCCTCTTTAACTGTGGAGAATTTATTTTCAGATATCAATTTCATCACGTCCGTTATCCCTTCTCTCATAAGATCCTTCTCTGTTACAAGTTGAAATATTTCCTCAAAATTCCTATCTGATATATTTTCTATCGGAACTTTTTCTCGACGCAGTTCTGTATATTTATTTTCAAGAATATCTATGGCTAAGGTTGGTTCAACTCCTGTTTCCACCGCCTTTTCAAAAAGTGGCATTCTCTCTGAATAAGCCATTTGCTTCGAAAGATCTTCTCCAATTCCCAACTCCTTGTTATATCTTTCAGCTTTTGTTTCTAGTGTTTCTATTGTTCTTACCCCTTCAGTTTCCACTTTCACTGGAAGTACATCTGTCTCTGGATACATTCTCGCTTCTCCTGGCAATGGTCGTAAATATCTTGAAGTACCGTCCTCTTTTACTCCTCTAGTCTCTTCTGGAACTTTCTCTAAGCATCTCTTCGCTCTATCCAATACTGCAATAATCGCTTCATTTGCCACTTTTTTCCTTGCCGCAACAATGGCGAAAGCCGATTCATTTTTTATTCCTATTCTTCTTCTAATTTCGTCAATTTCTTCCTGTGTAATCCCATAGCCTGGCAATTCATCAGTATGGAATATTCCTCCAGCTCCATATTTTTTTGCATAGTCCGATAGTTCCGTTCCAAGCCTCCTATTTGGGGCTATCACCTCTCCTAGTATACCTTGAAATCCTTCTAATGGAAGTGCCATTACAACTCCCTTCTGACTAATCTCCTTCTGAATCACTTCACTACTTGTTCCCCTGAACACATCGGTGATATCTATGGGTGCTTTTATTTCTACCTCTTTTGACTCTAATGTCCTCTGAATCTTGATAAGATTCCTTTGACGATCAATTTCAATCTGTATTATTTTTTCAATATCATCTAGATTTTGAACGCCCTTTAATTCAACACGAGAACCCGAGTTTATTGAGATATTGATATCTTGTCTTATTGTTCCAATTCCTCGCTTTACTTTTCCTGTGGATCGAAGCAACATTCCAATTCTAGCAGCTACATTCCGCGCCTGATCAGGAGTCTTGATATCTGGCAATGTGCTAATCTCAACAAGAGGAATTCCAATTCTATCTAAGCTATAAATCACCTCTCCTTTTTGTTCTTCTATTTTTTTTGCACTTTCTTCTTCCAACATCAGCTCTCCCAAACGAACCACTCCTTCTTCAGTTTCAATCTGACCACCTCTTGCAATCAAAGCAGTCCGTTGAAATCCAGAAGTATTCGACCCGTCTATCACTAATTTTCTCATGACTTGAATCTGATCTACTGGATTCATTTCCAGTAACAGCGCAACCTCTAACGCTATCTCTAGTGCTTCTTGATTAAGACCACCTGGCGGTTCTTCGTCTTCTTCAACAAGACAAGTGCTATCGAACGAAAGATATCTAAATTTTTTCCCCGTCTGGCTCTCTTCTAATGCTGCTTTATCTATTTCTCCCATCTCTGACATAGTGGCATGCAAACTCCGAGAAAATGACCTAACATGCTCTTCAGGTTCTCGAAACACCGTTGGACACTGACAAAATAATTTGTGTTTCGTGTTGAGTTGTTGGTGTATTTCCAAACCCACTACCAGTCCCAAATCCTCATACTCATGTCCTTCCATTAAATTGAATGGGGCTTGAACAGGTAAAAAGAAATCCGTATAATGCTTATTTACGAACTATTCTTCTGCTTCAAGAATACCTGGTTTTGTCATTCTCCTAGCATCTAACATATCATCCGCTTCCACTTCAGAAATCTCTCCCATCTCAATGGCAACTTCCCGAACTGTCTTTTCATTTGTATACGCCTCTTTTGCGATTTTAGCAGCTTTATCATATCCAATATGCGGGCTTAGTGATGTAGCAAGCGCTATACTCCATTCAACTTGACCTTCACATTTTTCCCGATTTGCACTTAGTAGGTCAATGAATTTTTCTGCAAAAACTATTGCAACATTAGAAATTATTTTAGACGAGTTTAAGAAATCATTTGCCAGAATTGGTTTGTACAAATTCAATTCCAATTGGCCCTCAGCTGCCCCATATGCTATGGTCATGTCGTTCCCAATCACTCGTTTATGAACTTGATTCACTGCTTCCGCCATGACTGGATTTATTTTGCCCGGCATTATTGAAGAACCAGGTTGATTTTCAGGTTGTTTAATCTCGCCCAGTCCATTTCTGGGTCCTGATGCCAATAACCTCAAATCATTTGCTATCTTGTTCATTGATCCCGCTACGACTCTTAATGCGGCATGTGCTTCAGACATCGCATCATGTGCAGCTTGGGCTTCAAAATGATCTATAGCTTCTTTAAATTGAATTCC
>Ga0066376_10004473_pt1 | contig 12130 bp, 11 predicted proteins | sample Knorr_S15_td_Bot_FD_77009 | JGI IMG/M metagenome (GOLD analysis project Ga0066376, IMG submission 77009) | Marine microbial communities from Southern Atlantic Ocean transect - Knorr_S15_td_Bottom_ad_5009_LV_A | ecosystem: Environmental > Aquatic > Marine > Oceanic | place: Southern Atlantic... | reverse complement strand
TTTTAAAACCCCAATATTCCTCTTTTTGTATTTTGCCACCTTTGGATGTTATAAAATCATTTACTTTTTTTGCCAATTCTTTAGCGCGAACAGGTGAAACTTCTTGCCTGGCAATAAAAACTAATTCATATAATGACATAATTTTTTTATAATATATATTTTAAAAATAAGGTTTTTTTACTCCAAAATAGTTTAAACATCAACATAAACTATTTTTTTTTTTTTTATATTTATGAATTCAATAGTTTTTCCAGGCCAAGGTTCACAGTATGTAGGAATGTGTAAAAATTGGTATGAAAATTTTGATGAAGCAAAAAGAGTTTTTAATGAAGCAGATAAAATATTAAATGAACCTTTATCAAATATAATTTTTCAGGGACCCAAGGAAGATTTAACAAAAACAAACAATGCACAACCAGCAATATTGGTATCAAGTATTGCATTATTAGAGGTGATAAAATCTCAGAAAAAAATTGATTTAAATAATTTTTGCAAATTTTTAGCAGGACATTCTTTAGGTGAGTATACTGCTCTTTATGCTTCAGAGGCTCTAGATTTTCAATCTGTATTAAAATTAGTTAAACATAGAGGGATTTTGATGAGTAAGTCTGACAAAACTGGAAAAGGTAAAATGGCTGCAATTATAGGATTGAAAATAAGTGAAATTGAAAAAATACTTAAAGACATTAAAGAAGAAGGAGTATGTGAGATAGCAAATGACAATTCAGAAGGACAAGTTGTTATTAGCGGTCATAAAGAAGCCGTTGATTCATTTAAATCTATTGCAAAAAATTGTGGAGCCAAATTAACAATTGATTTAAAAGTAAGTGCACCGTTTCACTGCAAGCTAATGAGAGATGCGGCTACAAAAATGAATACAGAGATAAACAAAATATCATTTAATCAATTTAAAGTACCAATAGTTTCTAATGTTAAAGCTATTCCCTGTAGTAATGGTTTAGAATTTAAGTCATTATTGTCGCAACAAATTACTATGACTGTAAAATGGAGAGAAACAATTTTATTTATGGAAAATAAAGGTGTAAAAAAAATTTTTGAGATTGGACCAGGCAATGTTTTATCTGGATTAATTAAAAGAATAACAAAAAATATTGAATGTTTTTCTATACAAAATCCAGAGGATATGGATAATCTAAAATAATAATTTTATGGCTGATTTAAGTTTAAAAAATAAAACTGCTTTAGTAACAGGTGCCACCGGGGCAATTGGCGGATCTATTGCAAAAAAACTTTTGTTATTAGGTGCTAACGTAATAATAACTGGCACAAATAAAAAAAAAATTGATGATTTAAGAAAAGAATTAGGACCAAAAAGTTTAAGCTTGATTGCTGATCTTTCAAAAGATAAAGAAATTGAAGATCTATATGATCAATCAATTAAAAAATTTAAGTCAATTGATATTTTAATTAATAACGCAGGAACCAATAAAGACGCTTTAAGCATAAGGATGACTAAAGAACAGTGGGATGAAGTGATAAATATAAATCTCTCAGCAGCTTTCAAATTATCTCAATTAGTAATAAAATCTATGATGAAACAAAAATGGGGAAGAATTATAGGCATAAGTTCTATTATTGGAATAGTTGGTAATGCTGGACAAGCCAATTATGCTGCTTCAAAAGCAGGAATGATTGCACTACATAAATCTTTAGCATTAGAATTTGCTTCAAGAAGAATAACAGTTAATTGTATTGCACCTGGTTTTATTGAAAGCCCAATGACAGAAGTTTTATCTAATGAGCAAAAAGAAATTATGTTAAAAAAAATACCTGTAGGTAACATTGGCAAACCAAATGATATTGCCAATTGCGTTGCATTTTTGACAGATGAAAAAGCATCTTTTATAACAGGTTCTACTGTTAATATTAATGGTGGAATGTTAATGGTTTAATTATTATAGTTTATAAATATTTTTTTTAAGGAGTTATCGAATGTCTGATGAAGTTGTTGATAGAATAAAAAAAGTTATTACTAATCATCTTGGAGTAAAAGATGAAAAAGTTACAGAAAATGCAAAGTTTATTGAAGATTTAGGAGCTGATAGCCTCGATCAAGTTGAGCTTGTTATGGCTTTAGAAGAAGAGTTTAAATGTGAGATACCAGACGAGGCTGCTGAAAAAATTGTAACAGTTAAAGACGCTATAGAACTTATTAAAAATAAAACCTAATTAATAATATGAGAAGAGTTGTCGTAACCGGAATGGGGATGATAACCGCAATTGGTTGTGGAGTTAATGACAATTGGAAAAATTTAATTTCTAGCACATCAGGTATCAAATTAATTGATTCTTTCAAAATAGACGATTTATCATCTAAAGTTGGTGGAACAATTTCAGATGAGTTAATTGATAATAATTTCAGTGATAAAGAAAAAAGAAAAATGGATAAATTTATACTTTATTCATTAATAGCAGCTGAAGAAGCAATCAAAAACTCAGGTTGGATTATAAATGATGATAATAAAGCATCTAGATCGGGAGTAATTGTAGGATCTGGTATTGGGGGTCTTTCAACTATATATGATAACTCTATTTTATTAGAAAAAAGTGGTGCAAGAAAAATAAGTCCTTTTTTTATTCCTTCTAGTCTAATAAATTTAGCTTCTGGACAAGTTTCAATTAAATATAATTTTAAAGGACCTAATCACTCTACAGTTACAGCATGTGCTTCTGGGGCACATGCTATTGGCGATTCATTTAGACTAATTCAATTAAACAAAGCAGATGTAATGGTTGCTGGAGGTGCAGAGGCAGCAATTTGCAGAATTGGCATGGCTGGTTTTTGTGCTCTAAGAGCTTTATCGACAAAATTTAATAATGATCCAAAAGATGCCTCCAGACCTTTTGATAAAGATAGAGATGGATTTGTTATGGGTGATGGAGCAGGTATATTAATTCTAGAAGAATATGAACATGCAAAAAAAAGAAATGCAAATATTTTATGTGAAATAATAGGTTATGGCTCAAGTGGAGATGCGCATCATATAACTTCACCTCCTGAAGATGGTAATGGAGCGGAAAGATGTGTACTATCAGCATTAAATGACGCAAAAAAAAATCCTGAAGATATAAATTATATTAATGCTCATGGCACTTCAACACCGGTAGGTGATAGAATTGAAATAAAAAGTATAAAAAAAGTTTTTTCTAAAAATTTAAATAAAATAAAAATGTCATCTACGAAATCTTCTATAGGACATTTGCTTGGCGCATCTGGAAGCGTTGAATCAATATATTCTATACTTTCAATAAAAGATGGGAAATTACCTCCAACTTTAAATTTAATATCACCTATGCCTGAGGCAGAAGGTTTAGATTTAATACCTTTAAATTCTGTAGATCAAAAAGTTAATTGTGTATTAACAAATTCTTTTGGGTTTGGTGGAACAAACGCATCTTTAATCTTTAAATCAATTTAAAAAAAATGAAAAGTATGTATTCAATAAAAAAAAATATATATATTTTTTTTTTATATTTTTTTTTAATTTTTTTATTAATCTTTGATTTAGTATTTACAAAATATCAATATACGCATACTTTTTTTATTAAACGCAATCAATATTTAAATGATATAACAACAAATTTATATAAAGAAAAAATAATTAATAATAAATTTTTCTTTAAATTAACAGTTCGTTTAACTTTAGCTGAAAAAGTATTGAAAGCAGGTGAGTACAAATTTTATAATAATAATATTTTTCAAATAATAAAAAAAATTAAAATAGGCGATACATTTCAAAGAAAAATAACAATTCCTGAAGGGTTAACTTCAAATGAAATTATTGATATTATAAAAAAAACAGAGGGTATCGTTTTAAACCAAAAGGGATCTAAACAAATATTTGAAGAGGGCACATTGTTTCCGAGTACTTATTTTTATGTTTACGGAACAAATTCAAATATAATTATAAATAATATGAAAAAAAGAATGAAATCAACACTTATAGAAGCTTGGAAAAATAGAGATAAAGATTTAGATCTTAATAACTATAATGATGTATTAATTCTTGCATCAATAATAGAGAAAGAGACATCACTAAATTATGAAAAATCAGGAATAGCGCAAGTTTTCTTAAATAGATTAAGACTTAACATGAAATTACAAGCAGATCCGACTGTAATTTATGGTATAGAAAATGAATTAGGAATAAAAAAAAAAGAATTAACAAAAAATGATCTTAATCATAAATCCAGCTTTAATACTTATTTAATTCATGGTCTCCCAAAGGGGCCAATATGCAATCCAGGAAAAGAGTCTATTATTGCGGTTACAAATCCTAGTAAAGGAGATTTATTATATTTTGTTGCAGATGGTGAAGGAGGTCATAATTTTTCATCAAATTACCAGAAACATATAGAAAATGTTAAGAAGTTTAAAGAATTTAGTATGGAAAAATATGGGAACTAAAAAACAAGGTTTATTTATTATTTTATCTTCTCCTTCTGGTGCGGGTAAAACAACTTTGTCAAAAAAACTTTTAAAAAATAATAAAAATATTGAGTTATCTATTTCTTATACAACTAGAAAAAAAAGACCATTAGAAAAGAATAATAAAGATTATAATTTTGTTTCAGAAGAAGAATTTGAGAAATTAAAGAAAAAAAAATATTTTATAGAATGGGCAAAAGTATTTAATAATTATTACGGTACATCTTTAATAAAAGTTAAAAAAATTAATAATAAAGGAAAAGATGTTTTATTTGATATTGATTGGCAAGGATCTAGAAAAATAAAAAAAAAACTAGGCAAAAATGTTGTTAGTATTTTTATATTACCTCCATCAAAAAAAGAATTAATTAAAAGATTAAAAAAAAGAGCTCAAGACCCTGATCATATAGTTAAGCAACGACTATCATTTTATAAAATGGAGTTAAGTCATTGGAAAGATTATAAATATGTTTTAATAAATAAAAATTTATCAGATACTGTAAAAAAAATTAAAACTATTATTGAAGCTGAAAGATATGAAAATTTTGTCCCAGTAAAAAATTTAACTAAACAAAAAATTAAAATTATTTATGAAGCTAAAAGAATCGCCATTCAAAAAAAAAATTTAATTTTTAAAAAAATAAGATCTTTATAATTCTTTTTTATGTTTACTTAGGAAATTTGATAAATTAATAAAATCTATAAAATCTAGCTCCTCTGGTCTTTTTTTTGAATTAATTCCACAATTTAAAAATACTTGGTCTGAAAAATTTATTGTTTTTTTTAGGTTATTTTTAATAGTTTTTCTTCTTTGACTAAAACATTTCTTTATTAAGTCTGATAGCAAGTCTTCATTATCTACTTTTTTAATTTTTTTTTTAAATTTAAATTCTAAAATCGAAGAATCTATTTTTGGTTTAGGAAAAAAATAGTTTGGCGATAGGTGCATTTTTTTTTTTATATCACATAACCACTGGGCTATTACAGAAATCCTACCATAACTTTTTGTATTCTTTTTTGCCATTATTCTTTCTGCTTGTTCTTTTTGAAACATTAAAATTAATTTTTGAAAGTAATTTCTATTTCTAAAAATTTTTGCCAATATTGGTATTGCGGTTTTATAAGGAAGATTTGAAAAAACTACAACTTTTTTTTTATACTTTTTAAATTCTCTTACTATTTTTTTGAAAATATGATTTTTTAAAAAATCACCTTCTATTAAAATTACTTTATTCAAAAATAGTTTTTTTTGATAATTTATAATTTTTACGCACTTTAAGTCTTTCTCTACAGCAATAATATTCTTTACCCCAGCTTTTATTAATGATCTAGTCAAACAACCTGGGCCAGGACCTATTTCAAGCACAATATGATTTTTAACATCGGATGTTCTTACAATTTTGTCAGTTATATTCTCATCTAGTATAAAAGTTTGACCAAGAGACTTTTTTGAAATTAGATTAAATTTATCTATAATTTGTTTTACTGTATCCACAATTTTCTTCTTTTTGCAATGTTTTGAGACATTTTAATTGAAGCATACAAACTTTTTTCAGATGCTATTCCTTTACCAGCTATATCTAGCGCTGTTCCATGATCGGGAGAAGTTCTTATAATTGGCAAACCTAGTGTTACATTAACACCATTTTCAAAATCTATAATTTTTAATGGTATAGTTGCTTGATCGTGATACATGCAAATAATTACATCAAATTTTTTCGAAAATTTTTTAATAAAAATAGTATCTGCAGGGTAAGGACCAAAAACATTAATATTTTTTTTTTTAATTGTTTTAATTGCGGGTATAATGATTTTTTTTTCTTCGTTTCCAAAAATTCCTCCTTCACCAGCATGTGGGTTTAAACTAGCAATAGCAATTTTTGGAACTTTTTTTCCAAAAAAAATTTTAAAATATTTATCAGTTATTTTAGTTGTGGATACTATTATATTTTTATTTATAGATTTTAATGCTTTTTTCAAAGATAAATGTTGTGTTATTGGAACAACGCTTATTTTAGGCGACGTTAACAGCATAATTGGTTCTTTTACATCTAATAATTTTGCAATATAGAAAGTGTGACCACTGAAATTTCTTTCTTTTTTTTTTATGACATTTTTTTCGATAGGATTTGTTACAATAGAAGATATTTTTTTTCTAAAAGCAAATTTAACAACTTGTTTAATTGAATTTAATATTTTGTCTGCATTTTTTATTGATGGAGAACCAAATTTTATATTCTGATTTAGTTTTATTTTATAAACTGGCAAATAATTATTAAAAATTTTAAAACATTCATTAATTTCGTTAATTATTTTTATAGGAACTTTAAATTTAAGTTTTGTACAAGTTTGTAATAAATGAGAAGGATCACCAAAAAAAATAAAAGGATCTAACTTCTTCCTATGATTTTTCCAAGTTTTTAATGTAATCTCTGATGAAATACTCGCTGGCTCACCCATCGTTATTCCTGTAATAATTTTTTTTCTCATTTTTTAAATTCTAATATCTATTAATGCTTTTGATCGTAATTCTGACATATATTGTCTGGCAATTGTATCAAGTTTTTTATTCGTTAACATATCTCTAATTTTAAATTTACTAGGTATAATAGGTTTTGTTTTTTTTATATCACATGTCATTATTTGAAATTCTTCAGAACCAAATTTTAAAGGAGGACTAATTTGATTTTTTTCCATTTTTTTTATTGCAGCTTTTAAATTATTAGATAATTCAGCATAATTTACATTTCCTAAAGACCCAGAATCCTCAGTAGCATATTTTTTAGAAAAGTTTTTTAATTCATCACAATTTTTAATTTTATTTATTAATGAATTTGTTTCTTCATTAGCTTCGATAAGCTTAAATCTAAATAATGATACTTGACTGATTATTTCTTCTCCAATTGTTCTTTTACTAAGAACTCTTATTATAAAATATCCATTTTCTCCTTTTAATGGGTTTGAGGTTTTATTAATTTCTAATTTTTTTATTTCATTTAAAATTTTTGAATCTAAATCAACTTCTGGTATCCATCCCATTTTTCCAGTTTTTCCGCCAAACTTATCTGAAAATTGTGTTGCTATTGATACAAAATCACCTCCACCAAGTATTTGTTTATAAAGATTATTAATTTTATTTAATACTTCATTTTCATTCTTATTTTCAAATGAAATAAATATTTGTTCAATAAAGAATTCTTCTTTTCCAATATTAGATTTTAATTTATTATGTATTGTATCGATCTCTGGATCTTGAATCATTACTTGATTTCTGAATTTGGTTGCTATTAATTGTTTCCATCCAATAGAAACGAATACTTGTTTTTCTAAAATAGATATTTCAGTTTTATTTTTTTTTAAAAAATTTTTAAATTCTCCTTTTTTAAAACCATTATCTTGTTCAATTTTAGAAACAATATCTTCCACTTGTTTATCACTAATTAATACATTTTCTTTTTTAATTTCTTGCATTTGTATTATTTGATCTATGTAGCTTGATATTAAATCTGGTAAAATCTTAGTTCCAAATTCTTCATTAATAGGAATTTTAGCTGAAACACTAAATAAATTAGATCTTTGTATTAAATCATATATAGATATTGGATCATTATTTACTGTTGCAAAAATACTAGTAGGGAGTCTTTCTAAAATTGGCACATTAGCTTCATTTGTATTATTTGCTAAAACTAATTTAGTAAAAACAATAATGGTAAAAAAAAAATTTAATAAAAAAAAATTATTAAATATTTTTTTTATCAGATTCATTTAATTTTTTTATTTACTAAATTTATTAATTAGAAATATTTCTTCCAGTGGCAATAGACCCAAGTGTTTTAAAAATAAAAGTGATCATAAATGTATCATTTGGTTTAATTTCTCTATCCAAATAATATGATCTATTTAAACCTATTTCAGTAGTAAAACACTCGTTATTAAATGTTAATGCGAATTTTTGTCCTAGCATCCCTCCTGTACTCGTTAAATCTTCTCTTATTGAATATCTAAAAGAATAACTATCATTAAAAGTATGGTTGAGTGAAATATTAAATTCCTCTCTTTCATCTGAAATTCCTGTAGTAGGTTCCAAATAGATATAATTTATAGTTACATCAGTATTATAAATTTTTGTTGAAACAGTAAATTGATCTCTTCTAGTTGTAAACAATGAGTCTTTGTTAATTAAAAATCTGTATGATAAATTAAGATTTTTTCCGAATCCAAATCCTATTCTTCCTATCAAATCAGATAATTGATCATTTAATCCTGATGTAGAACCAAAATTATGATTTTTTCTAAATCTAAAGCTTTGCCCTATAAAAAAATTAGAATTAAGATTTTTTTCCTGGGATTTAACAGAAAAATTTAAACCATAATCTATTCTTTGGTTTGATTTTTCTAACTTGTCGTCTCCTGGATATAAACTTGAATTAAATAAATGGGTTTCACTAAATTCAAAACTATTACTATCTTCATTAGGTATATCTTCATCTCCTCCTCTATTTGGCGCTAAAATTATTGCAGCTTGTGGTTTCAAAAAAAATATTGAGTTATTTTGTTTTTTTTGTAAAGGAAGATCCCATCCAAAAAGAAATTCAGGATGTATTCTATTTTTAATTCCTTTAAAATCATTTTTATTAGTCCTTTGTACATGGCTTAACACGTATGAAGATACAGTTGTTTTAGCTTGAAATTTAAATCTGTTTCCAAGATTGTCTTGGAATGGATATGTAATAATTGGTTGTAAAGAAATTTTTCTTAAATCAGAACCTTGACGACGTGTTAAAGATAAAAAGTTTGCATTAAAATCGACAAAACCCATTTTAGTTTTTTTGCTACCTTGATAATTATAATTAATTGATGGCAAAATAAGTGGTGTTTTATTACTTTGATAAGTACTTGATTGAACTTGTGTTGCTATTCCAGTAGCATAAAAATAATGTTCATCATCAAATCCTTCTATAAAAAAGTCTGATTGAAGTCTATCGCTAGCTCCTTCAAACATATATCTTGCTAAATAAGTATCATCTGTAGTACGTTTTATATTAAATCCGTATCTCCAAAAATCACTATGGTCAAATTTTCCATCAATAAAAAGATGGCCTCTATTTTTATTTGAATATGTTTTAACTCTTGTTCTTCTATCTGCATTAGTAAAACTGCTTTCTGCATTTACTTCTCCATTATGAAATCTTTGTCTGTATTGAGCATACATCAAAGGTCTTTGACCACTGATATACATTGGCTCTATTGTAAGATCTTTATAAGGGGAAAGAGCATAGTAATAAGGAGTGCTAATAACTGTACCTAATTCTGAATTTGATCTATAACTTGGAAATAAAAAACCACTTTGTCTTTTCACGCTTGGATCTGGATGTGAATAATATGGTGTATATGCTACAGGAAACCCAAGAAATTCAAGATAAGCATTTTTATAACTTATTTTTTTTCTTTTTGAATCATGAACAACTTCAGATGCTTTAATTTGCCAAGTTGGTTTTTTATTTGGATCATCACAATTACATGCCGAGTACAAAGCTTTTTTTAACCTAGTAATTGTCCCTTTAAATCTTTTACCTGTTGATGCGGCCATTTTAGAATTATCAGGAAAAAGTATAGAGATATTTTTTGAAAGGCCATTTTTAAAGCCTTTATCAACTTCAGCATAATCTGCAAAATAAACAACACCATCTTCATCTAAAATACTAACATTTCCTTTTACGTATACTTTATTTTTTATTTTATCAAATTCTAAATAGTCAGCTCTAAGGACCTCTTTTCCTTGAATAACTTCAACATCACCTGTAGCTATTACTTTTGATTCATTATGATTATTTACTATTTTTTGTGCATTTAGAATAAAAGGCACATTATCTTTTGACAAAAGATTTTTATTAAATAAAAAAATTATAAAAAATAGTAATAAAATTATTTTTTTCATTTTTTAATTTGTTTTTTCAAAATGGATTATAAAATAACCCCCTATCATAATAGTTATAATAGGTGGTGATAAAGATGCAAGCCACGTAGGTAGTTTATTAGCAATCCCAAGTGAATATATGGTTTCTGAGAGTACGTGAATCAAGAAACCAGTTACAGCTCCAGTTAATATTAAAAATAAGGTTTTTGCTTTAGTTTTTGTAAATTTAATTGTAAAAGAGCCAGCAATGAATATTAAACCAATTAAATATAGAGGTAAAAAAATTGTTTTATAAAAATACATTTGATGCTTGGTGGCTGAAAACCCCGACTCTTTAAGTAAAGATATAAAATCTGGAATTTTCCAAATGGACAGACTTTGAGGATCTAAAAAACTATTCTCAATTTTTTCAATTGTTAAATTTGTTTTTAGAGTATATTCATCTATTTTTACTACTTGTTTATTTGGTTTATTGATTGTAGCATTTTTTATAATCCAAAAATTTTCTTCAAGGGTAGCGTTTTCTGCATCTATTCTTTCTATAAAATTATTTTTTTTTGTATAAATATAGAAAGTTGTATCTTTAAATAAACTTTTTTTTGGTAAAAAATTTGCTGCCCTTATTACAATTTTATTATTTTCAGACCCTTGTCTTAACCAAATACCAGATTTACTAATTGAAGCTTTACTTAACTTGCCTCTAAATACTTCTTGTTCAATTTTTTGATATGCATTAGTTGCGTGTGAAAAAAATGGATTTAAAAAAATAAAATAAATTACACAGAAAAATATTGTAAAAACAATGAATGGATATAGAATTCTAAAAGAATGTAGACCAGCATTTTGGATTATAACCATTTCTCTATATTTGTTAAAAGAACGACAAGTTATCATTGTTGTTACAAAAATACTAATTGGTATTATAAAAGCTATACTTTCTGTTATTTTTAAAAAAGCTAAATAAAGTACATAAAAAATTGATGAAATATTAGGATTTTCTGATGTTCTTCTAAGTAATTCTACAAATTCAACTAAAAAAACTATTAGCAATGAAATAAAAATAAAATAAATAAAATTTTTTATAAATTTTTTAAAAAGATATTTTTCTAATTCTCTATTAAAGATATTAAATGATGAAATTTTCATTTTTTAAATTTTTTATAAGTTTTTTTTAAATTATAAATTATTAAAAGAAAAAATAATGATAATGGAAAAATGTATATGATTGGTAGCAATGAAAATTTTTTTACAATAAAATTAGGTAAAGATAAATAAATAACTTCAATTAAAAAAATTACAAATATAATAATAGATATTTTTTTTAATGCTGGTTTCAGAACTAACTTGTCAGATAATAAAAAAGTTAAACTTATTAATGTAAATATTATACAATAAATAGGGTCTATTATTCTTTTATGTCCCTCAACAATCATACTAGAAATTTGTCTTGGATCATACCGACCTTCTACTTTGTGCTTATCATCCCATAATTCTGTTAGAAACATTTCTTCTGGTTCTTTAATTCTTTTTTCGTTTTTATTTTTAAGTAGGAGATCTAAATTGACCTCATACTCATCAAATTTAACAATGCTTAATTGTGAACTTTTTTTATCAATAATTTGTTTATTACCATTTTTTAAAATTACTTTATTTACATTATCATTTTGAACTAATTCTGCTTGTTTAGCTATGTATGTTGCAGGATCTTCTTTATTTCTGTTATCATAGACGAAAACATATTCATAATTATTTTTGTCTACTAT
>Ga0066376_10004471_pt1 | contig 12134 bp, 7 predicted proteins | sample Knorr_S15_td_Bot_FD_77009 | JGI IMG/M metagenome (GOLD analysis project Ga0066376, IMG submission 77009) | Marine microbial communities from Southern Atlantic Ocean transect - Knorr_S15_td_Bottom_ad_5009_LV_A | ecosystem: Environmental > Aquatic > Marine > Oceanic | place: Southern Atlantic... | reverse complement strand
GTCCATTGCCTCGCTCAATTTCATCGCACCCATGAACAGTCCGGTGAACAGCCCGGTACCGAGCAGCGACTTGAGACCGAACCACCACGTCGGCGGAAAGCCGGGCAGGCCAACCGTCAACGCCTGAATCCAACCGGCGATCGTCTTGACATAAACCGGGTTGACCAGCCACGAGACGGTGTTGCTGACGAGGTAAAAGAGCAGCGCGCCAAGCAACGTGCCGAGGAACACCCGGCCGAAGCTCCGGCGCTTGGCCAGCCACTTGGCGAGGACGACGAACAGCGCGAGAATCATCCAGTTCGAGATCAACTCGGGCACCATCACCGGCATGTTGTAGGCGAATAGATTGAGCAGGATGTCGGTGACGATGATGGTCGCCAGCGGCAGCACCCAGCCCATCCAGCCGGGCAGCCAGAACGCCGCGCAAAATAGCAGCGCGTGCGCGGCGCTGAAGTTTTGCGGCAGCATGCCGGGCCAGCGGCTCGCCGCAAAGACGAGCATCAACACCAGCGGCAACCATGTTTTGCGCTCCACGCCCCGATGCTACCCAAGCGCTTGGCCAAGCGCAAACCGGCTGCTTGCCCGCGCGTCAGGCCAAGGGTAGGTTGCCCCGCGACATGACGAACAATGCGCCCCCAATGATTTCGCCCGGGCCAAGTCCGGCACCGGCCAAGAAAAGCCGGGGCTGGATGTGGTTCTCCCTGCTCCTGATGGGCTGCCTGCTGTTGAGCGGGTTCCTGATCGTCGTGATGGCCGTCGGCTCCGCCGGCATGTCGCTTGGCTCCGGCGACTCCAGCAATGTCGAGGTCGTCACCCTCCGCGACAACGACAGCAGAAACAAGATCGCGGTGATCGACCTCGCCGGACTGATCGCCAGCTTAAGCGTCGATGCCAACGGGAACAACATGGTCGAGTCGATCCGGCGGCAGTTCAAGTGGGCGCGCGAGGACGACGACGTGAAGGCAGTGCTGTTCCGCATCAACTCTCCCGGCGGCGAAGTGCTGGCGTCGGATCACATTTACGAAATCATCCGCGATTTTCAGGACGAGTCCGACAAGCCGGTGGTGGCCGTGATGGGCGCGCTGGCGGCGTCGGGCGGCTACTACGTCGCCGCGCCGTGCAACTGGATCGTCGCGCACGAATTGACGATCACCGGCAGCATCGGCGTGATCATGCAGGGCTACAATCTGCGCAACCTGATGGACAAGGTCGGCGTGCGGCCGATGGTGTTCAAGAGCGGCAAGCACAAGGACATGCTCAGCTACGACAAACGCGAGGAGGACATCACGCCGGAGGAACGCCAGATCGTGCAGGATTTGATCGACGAGACGTTCGGCCGGTTCAAAAAAATCGTGCGCGAGGGGCGCGACATCGAGCGGCGGGACAAACCCAGTGACGGCAAGGCGCTGGCCGACGATTGGGAGGAGTACGCCGACGGCCGAATCTTCTCCGGCACACAGGCGCTTGGCCTAGGATTTGTGGACGAACTGGGCGACCTCGACACCGCCACCGATCAAGCGCTGACGCTGGCAGGCATCCCCGCCGCGGATTTGATCCAGTACCGCGAGCCGCTGAACTTGGCCAATCTGTTCCGGCTGTTCGGCAAGAGCGAGGCCAAGGCTATCAAGATCGACCTTGGCGTGGACCTCCCCAAACTCAAGACCGGTCGGCTCTACTTCCTCTCGCCGTTGCTGATGTACTGATCGGCCAAGCGCCCCCCGGAAAAACAAAAGCCGGCCAAGCGGCCGGCTTCTGTTGTTTGGGTCGACGGGTTGCTACGAAATCTACTTCCTCCGTCGTTGCCGAGGCCGCGTTGAGGGCGGATCGGCGGCGGGCAATCTGTACTGACCGCGGAGTCGCTGCAACTCGTTTTCGAGTCGCGTTTGAACCCCGGCATATTCCGCGCGGCCGTGGAGGCTTTGCAGTTCGTTCGGGTCGGCGGTGAGGTCGAACAGCTCCCACTGTTTGTTTTCGTAAAAGTTAATCAGCTTGTAGTTGCCATCGGTCACACCGTAATGGCGGGCCACGCTGTGCGCGCCGGGGAACTCGTAGTAATGATAGTAAAACGCCTTGCGCCAGTCGGCGGGCGTCGCGCCCCTGAACAGCGGCACGAGGCTTCGGCCCTGCATGTCGCCCGGGATGTCCGCCCCGGCGATCTCGAGGAACGTCTCGGCGAAGTCGAGGTTCGACACGATGTCGTTGTTGATGCTGCCGGCCTCGATCACCCCCGGCCAGCGCACGATGAACGGCATCACGAGTGACTCCTCGTACATCCAGCGCTTGTCGTACCAGCCATGCTCGCCGAGGTACCAACCTTGGTCGGACGAGTAAATCACGATCGTGTTTTCGGCTAGGCCGGTGTCGTCGAGGTACTTGAGAACGCGGCCAATGTTGTCGTCCACCGACTGCACGCAGCGCAAATAATCCTTGATGTAACGCTGGTACATCCACTTGACCTTGGCCTTGCCTGTGAGGTTGGCCTTGCGGAACGCCTCGTTCTTCGGGCCGTAGGCGGCGTCCCAGATTTTTTTCTGTTCCGGCGTCAAGTTGTTAGGGCCTTTGTTGAGCTTGAGATCGTTATCGGAGAGATGCCGCGCGACGGTCATCGCTTGGCTGCTGGCGGCGGAGGTGCGGCCGGAGTAGTCGTCCCACAGCGTCTCCGGCTCGGGGATTTCCACATCGTCGAACGTGTTAAGATGCGCCGGGCCGGGCTGCCAGTTGCGGTGCGGCGCCTTGTGCTGGAGCATCAACATGAACGGCTTGTCGGCAGCGCGATCGTTCCTCAGCCACGCGAGCGCCTTGTCGGTGACGATGTCCGTCGTGTAGCCGGTGTTTTTCTCGACGACCACTTCGCCCGCGTCGTTGGTCGTGCGCATCGGCGGGTTGTAATACGGCCCCTGCCCGATCAACACGTCGAAGTAATCGAAGCCGGTCGGCACACTCTTGAGGTGCCACTTGCCGATGATCGCCGTCTCGTAGCCCACCTTGCGCAGCAGCTTGGGGAACGTCTGCTGCGAGCCGTCGAACGGCGTGCGGCCGTTCTGAAAAAAACCGTTCAAGTGGCTGTACTTGCCGGTGAGGATCACCGCGCGGCTTGGCCCGCAGATCGAGTTGGTGACGTAGCACTTGCGGAAGCGCATGCCCTCCTGCGCGATGCGGTCCATGTGCGGCGTCTTGTTGATGCGCGAGCCGTACGCGCTGATCGCCCGCGCCGAGTGGTCGTCGGTGAAAATGAAGAGGACATTCGGCCGCTTAGCCGCCTCCGCTTGCGGTGCGGCCGCCAAGCCGCAAACCAAGCCAAGCGCCACCAGCGCCACGGTTTTTTGTGTGATACGTTTCATGAAAAAATCAGCCAACCGGCCAAGCGCTTGGCCAAGCCGCCAAACACACCGCCGGTGAGGCAGGGAACCTAGCCAAGCCGAGAGGCTTCGGCAAGCGCGGGATTAGGAAGCGGTCACCTCGATGCGGGTAGAGTAGCCAAGGTCGCTCAGCAACGATTCGCAGTCCTCCCAAGCCAAGCCGAACGCCCGAACGTCCGCCACGCCCAAGCGCGGAACGACCGTTCGTAAAACGTCGGCGTCCGTCTCCGCGAACTCGTCGTTCGCCATCGCATTCTCCGCCCAATCCACCAACGCATCCAAACTGATGTCATGATGAAGGTAGGCTGTCACCTTGTCCGCAACGGTCTGTTTCGTAATCAGCATGTGGCTACCCTAAACCTTTCTGTGCCCTTTATCCACCGGGAATTTCTCATGAATCTCAACCATTTTTCCGTTTTCGTCGTAAATTTCCTGACAAAATCGGAGTGTGTTTTCCTTTGAATCGACTTCTTTCACATACCGGGCCGTCCATCCGTTACGACCCAAGACGTCACACCAATAACGCCGGCCGCCTCCGGGCAACTCCTCCCATTGCCCAAACTTGATTTCATTTCGCCCGCTCGTTCCCATCGCAAATACTACTCCACAAACTCCAGCTCCGGCAGCTCGGGCACGACGCCCATCTCGTGGCCTCGGCGCAGGAAACGGCGGATCGACTCGCGGCCGGCTTCGCCGTAGTCGAGCGTCCAGTCGTTCACGTACATGCCGACGAACTTGTCCGCCAAGTCGATGCCCATGTCGCGGGCGTACTGCAACGAATGCTCCACCGCCTCGGCCCGGTGCTCGAGGCTGTACCGGATGCTGCGCTCGAGCACGTCCGAGATCACCTTTCGCTCCGGCGCCGGGATGCGCTTGTGGATGACATTGCCGCCGAGCGGCAGCGGCAAGCCGTCGTTCTCGCGGCCCCACCACACGCCGAAATCCTCGCAGCAAACAAGCCCCTCATTCTCATACGTCAACTGGCCCTCGTGGATGATCAGCCCCACATCGGCCTCGCCCCGGTTCACCGTTTCAAAAATCTTGTCGAACGGCACGACGGTGTAGTCGATCTGCTCCCCTTTTTTGCCAAGCCAAAGTTGCAGCGCGAGGAACGCACTCGTCATCGTGCCCGGCACGGCGATGCGGCGGGAGGCGATTTCCTCCCTCGAGAATTTCTCGCGCGCGACGAGCATCGGCCCGTAGCCGTCGCCCATGCTCGCGCCGCTCGGCAGCAGCGCGTACTGGCCGCACACGTACGCGTAGGCGTGGATGCTGATCGCCGAGATGTCGAGCTCGCCCCGGCTGGCCCGCTCGTTCAGCGTCTGAATGTCCTGCAGGATATGCTCGAAGTCGTAACCGCCGTCGTCGATCAAGCCCTTGGCCAAGCCGTAAAACATGAACGCATCGTCCGGATCGGGCGAGTGGCCCAGCGTGAGTTTTCGTTTTTCCACAGCGGGGACGGTAGGGGCCGACGCGCGATTTGTCACGCCGCCGCTTGGGCAAACGCCCCTCAAACAATCCTTCCCTGCCACGGGGTTTCCGGTAATAGTCTCGCCGTACCGCAGCCATGTCCGCCGAAGTCTTCATCAGCTACGCCGCCAAGGATCGCACCCGCGTCCTCGATCTCGTCGAGTGTCTGCGCGACGCCGGGGTCTCGGTATGGATCGACCAGATGGGTATCGAGGGCGCCACGATGTGGAGCCAGGAAATCGTCGCCGCCATCCGTGGTTGCAACGTGCTCATCCTCGCCATCTCCGAAAACTCCGCCGGCTCGGAGAATGTCGTCAAGGAAGTCGCCCTCGCCTCCGAGGGGCGCAAGCGCATTTTGCCGGTCTACATCGAGCATGCCGAGATCCCGGAGTCGATGGCCTACCAGCTCGCCGGCATCCAGCGCATCGAGTTTTTCGAGGGGCAGGAGGATGCGGCATTGAAGGCAATCATTCGCGCCTTGGCCAAGCTGGGCATCACCGTGCACGACGAAGCCAGCGCCGCCGCCGCAAACACACCGGGCAGCGCCTCACACGGGCCAAGCCACCCCACCGGCAAATCCGAAGCCAAGGGTGAAGCCGCCGTTTGGCTGAAAGTGGCCGCTGCGGTTGTTGGCCTCGCTGTGCTTGGGATGGCTGGGACATTCTTTTTCGGCAGCAGCACAACGACCGTGCCGCTGCCGGTTGCGATTGGCCAAGCGCAAACCAACAAGATCGCGCTGGCAACGCTCGACACCAATCGCGTCGTCGTGTTGCCGTTCAAGGTGATCGGCGGCGCGAAAGATTCCGAGGACTTGGGCTACGGCTTGGTCTCGACGCTCACCAGCAAGTTGCAGCCGTTGCAAAATCTGGTGGTCATCGCGCACGAGTCGGCTCGCAAGTTCAAGGACACCGAGCAGTCACCGAATGAAATTGGCCAAGCGCTGAATGTCGGCACCATCGTCACCGGCGAAATCCAAACCGGCGGCAACAAAGTGCAGGTGAACATCCGCGTGATCGATGCCAACACGGAAGCACTCGGCTGGGGCAGCACCTTCACCAAAAACCTCGACGAATATCTCGACCTCCAAAACGAGATCGCGACCAAACTGGCCAGCGAACTCAAGGGCGGCCTAGCCGCCGGTGAGGCGCAGCAACTCGCCCAAAAAGCCACCGAGAACCTCGAGGCCCAAAAACAATACCAAGCCGGCCGCCGCGAATGGAACAAACGCAGCAGGGAGGGATTCGACAATGCCATCAAATATTTCGAGAAAGCCATCGAACTTGATCCAAACTACGCCGACCCGTATGTGGGGTTGGGGGATACTTATGGCCTGTTGCCGGTCTACAATTTTGCCAAACCAATCGATGCGATGCCCAAGGCCAAGGCCTATGCCGAACAAGCAAAAACAATCAACCCGAAGTTGGCCAGCGCTTATACATCGATTGCCTGGGTTCAGCATAATTACGACTATGATTGGGCTGGAGCAGAGGAGCATTACCGAAAAGGAATTGAGTTAAACCCGAATTACGCCACCGGTAATCATTGGTATGGGATATTTCTTCATGAGACAGCGCGAACCGAGGAGAGCGTTCAAATAGCAAAAAAAGCCAAACAACTCGATCCTACTTCAAAAATTATCAAGTTAAGCCTGTCATCATCATTTTGGCAGGCAGGTCAAGCTGATATGGCATTAAAAACAATAGAGGAAGCTCTCGCCATTGATCCACACTTCCCATTAGCCCTCCAATTTAAATACAACAAATTTCATGCGGACACAGGGACAGCCATTGAACGTTTGACTGAAGCTCTCCAAGTATACCCCAACCAACCCCTTCTCCGACAGGCTCTGTTTGAAGTACATTGGAGAAATGGAGACCGTGAGGCAGCCAAGGATCAACTAATCGAGTTACTCGATATCTACCACGACTCTCTGAGCAAAACTCGTTTCGCTGAAATCTATTTTTTGATGGGTAAAACAGATCACGCCTACCGATGGTTGGAAAAAGGATTTGAAAACCGTGAATCTACTGTACCGGGTTATGCCAATGACCGGAAATTTTTGGAATTACGAAAGGAACCCCGCTTTCGGGAGTTGTATAAAAAATCAATCATCCGTTGTATGTGGATTAGTTCACGATCATTTTTCCGGGAACTTCAAAAACCCAGTTCTGCCAGAAATAACATGGCTGAAGATAAGCGCCAACGGCGCGGCCTGATACCAGCCCGGGGCAACGCCCCGGGAAACAATGCGCCCTCTTTTCAAAGCCCTGAAGGGGCGTCCCTAAAAACCGTTATCTTCCGCCCCTTCAGGGCTTGTTTTTCCTTGTCGCATAAACCCGGAGCGTTGCCCCGGGCTGATATATTGCCGCCCCGTTGGGGCTAAAAAATGATGACACTGGGCAAATTAAAAAAAGGAAAGTCAATCTGTGTGTCACACGTTCCAACCATGAAATTCAAATCTCTCATTCTCGGCTTGGCGCTTGGCCAGGCGCTTGGCTTGTCAGCGTTGGCGGATGACTGGCCGCAGTGGCTTGGAGCTAAGCGCGACGGTGTTTGGCGTGAGAGTGGCATCCTCAACGAATTTCCCGATGGCGGACCGAAGGTCAACTGGCGAGTGCCGATCGGCGGCGGCTACGCCGGGCCGGCTGTGGCCAAGGGCAGGGTTTACGTGACCGATCGGCAACTGGCCAAAGATGCCACCAACCCCGACAACCAATTCGCCCGGGGGCACATCCCCGGCTCGGAGCGGGTGATTTGTCTCGACGAAAAAACCGGCCGCCAACTCTGGATGCACGAGTACGACTGCGGCTACACGGTCAGTTACCCGGCCGGGCCGCGGACAACGCCGACGGTGGATGGCGACCGCGTTTACACGCTCGGCGCAGAGGGCAACCTCCTCTGCCTCAACGCCGACTCCGGCAAGGTGCTTTGGCAAAAGGATTTCAAGACGGAGTACGGTGTCAAGACACCGGTCTGGGGCTTTGCCGCCCACCCGCTCGTGCGCGGCGGGCATTTGATCTGCCTCGCCCGGGGCGACGGCTCGACGGTGGTCTGCCTCGACAAGCTGACCGGCAAGGAGGTCTGGCGCAGCCTCACAGCCAAGGAGCCGGGCTACTGTCCGCCGACGCTGATCCGCGCTGGGGGTGTGGAGCAGTTGATCATCTGGCATCCCGAGTCGCTGAACTCGCTCAACCCGGACACCGGCGAGGTTTACTGGTCGGAGCCGTTCCGGGTGCGTTCCGGCCTGTCGATCCCCACGCCGCGCCAGCTGGGCAACCGGTTGTTCATCACCGCGTTTTACAACGGGTCGATGATGATGAATCTCGACCCGGACAAACCGGCGGCCACGCTGGCGTGGAAGAGCAAACGCGCCAGCGAAAAAAACACGACAGAACTCCACAGCATCATGCCGACGCCGTTTTTTGAGGACGGCCACATTTACGGCGTGTGCAGTTACGGGCAGTTGCGCTGCCTGCGTGCCGACACCGGCGAGCGGGTCTGGGAGGATCTCACGGCCACCCGCGGCGGCAAGGAAGCCCGCTGGGCCAACGCCTTTCTCGTGAAGCACGAGGATCGGTTTTTCCTGTTCAACGAGCTGGGCAACCTGCTCATCGCGAGGCTGACGCCGAGCGGTTACGAGGAACTGGACAAGGCGCACTTGATCGAGCCGACGGGACGCGCCGCCGGCCGGGATGTGGTGTGGTCGCACCCAGCGTTCGCCAACCGAAACGTGCTCGTGCGAAACGACAAGGAAATCGCCTCGTTTTCGCTGGCGGAATAGTTGAAGCGGCCAAGCGCTTGGCCAAGCGCCGCGCTAAAGGAAACTTCTGCGAAAGTCGTTGGCGTTCACCCTCACCCTCGAGGAAGGGGAGCATACGCGCCTCGCGTGTGGATTCCGGCGCCCCGCCGGAATCATCCTGCGGCAACACACGGCTTGAGCCTTGGGCGGGGCGCCCAAGGCGGCACGCGGGGGCGCGTACGCTCCTCAAAAAAACACCCGCCTCCGGCGGCGTGGAATTAGGCGAGTTGCACTTGGCGGTTGCCGCTGTCGATGAAGCCGATCTCCCAAGCGTTCATCTTCTGCGCGCGGATGGAGCGCAGCACGGCGGCGGACTGGGCTTCGCGGACGATCACCACCATGCCGATGCCCATGTTGAAGACTTGGTGCATCTCGGCGACGGACACTTTGCCCTTGGCCTGCAGCAATTCGTAAATCGGCAGCACGTCCCATGTGCCTCTTACGATGACGGCGTTGCAGTCGCCCGGCAGCACGCGCGGGATGTTGTCCACAAACCCGCCGCCGGTGATGTGCACGAGGCCCTTGACGACCCACGAGCGGCACGCGGCCTTGTTGAATTTTTTCAGCAGCCGCTGCACGAGCGGCCCGTAGCTGACGTGCACCTTGAGCAACTCGTCGGCGACCGTGATGCCGAGGCCGGGCAGGCGGCTCGACGGCTTGAGCTTCATCTTGTCGAACAGAATGTTGCGGGCGAGGGAGTAGCCGTTGGTGTGCAGGCCGGACGCGGCGATGCCGATCAACTTGTCGCCGGGGCGGATGGTGCGGCCGTCGAGGATACGGCTTTTCTCGACCACGCCAACGATGGTGCCGCTGACGTCGTATTCGCCGGGCCGGTAAAAGCCGGGCATCTGCGCGGTCTCGCCGCCGACGAGGGAGCAGTTGTTTTCGCGGCAGCCGATGGCGAAGCCGCGGATGATGTCGGTGAACGCCTTTTTCCGCAGCGTGCCGGTGCCGATGTAGTCGAGGAAAAACAGCGGCTCGGCGCCGATGACGGCGATGTCGTTGACGCAATGGTTGACGAGGTCCTGCCCGATGGTGTCGTGGCGCTTGGCGGCGAAGGCGACCTTGAGCTTGGTGCCGACGCCGTCCACGCTCGAGACGAGGACGGGGGTCTTGTATTTGCGGGTGTTGAGCGCGAACAACCCGCCGAAGCCGCCGACTTGCCCGAGCACCTCGGGGCGCTGGGTCGATGCGAGCAGGGCGGGGAGATCGTCCTTGAGCCGGTTGCTGACCGCGAGGTCAACCCCGGCGGAGGCGTATGCCGATTTTTTGGCCATTTATAAATCCGACGATTTAATAATACCCCGCATCTCCAGAAGTTGTTGGCCGTTCTCCCTCTCCCCAACCCTCTCCCGCTGGGAGAGGGAGCTTGGCCAAGCACGGCCGGTTTGATTCCTTCTCCCTCAGGGAGAAGGTGGCCGCAGGCCGGATGAGGGTGAAAACTCTCGGATGGTTTTCTGTAAAGGTCACTGCTTGATCGCCGGAATAATAAACGCTACCCGGCCGGGTTAGCTGGGGTTTCCTCGGCGGAGCTGTCGTCCTGCGCCGGGCCCTCGGCGGCGGCCGGTGGTTCCTCGGCAACAGCGGGCGGCTCGTCCGCTTGGCCAAGCGCTTGGCTTGGCTCGGGAGCTTCCACTGTGTCGCTGGCTTCGGGGGCTGTCGACTCGGCAGCGCTTTCGTCTTTCGCGTCACTCTCTTCGGCAGCCGGGGGTTCTTCGGTGGTGGCCTTGGCCTCGGCAGGCTCGTCCGCTTCGGGCGTGTCACTGGCTTCGGGGGCCGGCGGCTCGGCGCTTGGCTCCGGCTTTTCGGCCGGCTTGGTTTCCTCGGCGGCAGGAGCGTCGGCCGGGGTTTGGGACGAGGTGGAACTCGTCCCTCCCGTTACGGGCGTTTCGGCCGGCTTGGTTTCCTCGGCGGCGGGGGCGTCGACCGGGGTTTGGGGCGAGGTGGAACTCGTCCCTCCTGTTGCGGTTGGCTCAGTCTTGGGCGTTTTGGGCGGCCTCGGCTTTTTCTTTTTTTGCTGGGGCGGCTGCGGCTTGGGGGCGATCTCCATTTGGCCGTTGGCGTACTCGACCACGTGGCCCTGATGTACGAGCCAATGCAGGTCGCTGAGGATGGCGGTGCGTTCTGGTGAGAGCGGGGGGGGCGCCTTCGGCTCGTCGCCCTCCGCGGGTGCCTCGGCAGTTTCCGGTTTCTCCGGCTCGGGGGCGAACTTGTCGAGGATCATCCGGCGGGTGCAATCCTTGTTCTCAGAAACAAAGGTCACGATGTTGCGGATGCTGTCGCTCACCGGAGTTTGCTCGAGGTTCAAATGATGCGGGCGCGACACCGAGACGTGGGTGACACTTTTCTTGCGTTTGAAGAATTGCAAACCGTGGCTGCTGAATTCCTGACTGAGCATGTTGACGACCTTCAGCGGAAAACGCCGCTGGTCGTCGATCGCGTAACGGACGAGATTCTGCATGCGGGGCGGTGTTTTTTTGTTGAAAACGCTCGCCTTGAGCGCCACGTCGCTCACGCTTGAAATCAGGTTGGACAGGTGATGCTGGCAGAAATGTTCGCGAACCGCCACGCGCGATTCGAGCCTGATTTCCTCTGGCAGGTTGATGGCGATGTACTCGGTCTTCCAGCTTTGGTCGTCGAGCCACTTCTTCACGACCTCCTCGTCGTGGACGATTTTCACACGCGACTTGAAGACGTCGAACGGCAGCCGGGAGAACCTGTCCGCGTGCAGGGCGCGTAGCTTGTCCTGATAGCCGTGGTAATTCGGCGGCCCAAGAACCTGGTCGCTCATGCCGCACTGCGCCACGAAAGTGTAAGTGCCCTTGGGCGGGTCGATCTCGATTTTGTCCGTCTTGTAAAATGTGTCGAAGTGCCGACTCAACACATGGTCCACCGCCTGATCCTCGGAGAGCCAAACCGTCTCGTCCACTTGGCAAAAAAACAGCGGCTGGGCGACGGAGCCGTCCTCTTTCTTTCGCGTCTTGAGGACGACGAGGTAGCGCTCCGGCTTGGCGAGGATTAGCCGCGCGATGTCGAACAACGGATAGGAGCGGCCGGTGTGCTTGATCTGGCGGGCCAGCGACTCGACGCCGTTTTTCTCCGGCTGAATCGCCACGTCCAACTCCAGCGGCGGGCGCGGCGGCGGGGCGTCCCGGCGGAAGCCTCCCTTTTTGTCGAAAGGCCGCTGGCCGTCGCGCTTTTGAAATTTCGGACGCTGGCCACTGTCGCGGCTGCCACCCGGCCCGCGATCCCGGTTGTCACCCGGCCCGCGATCCCGGTCGCCGCGTCCCTTGAAATCGCGACCGCGATTATCGTCGCGCTGACGGGGAGATCGATCACTCCAATCGCCGCGTCCACGCGAACGAGATCTCTCTTCGCCAGCGTAGTTGGCGAACGGTTTTGCGTCATTCGGTTTCTGCGCCCAAGCGGGGAGAAACTCCAGATCCAGATCCAGCTCATTCAGCGGATCAGTGTTTTTGGCTTCACTCATTGCGGATGGATATCCG
>Ga0066376_10004467_pt1 | contig 12138 bp, 11 predicted proteins | sample Knorr_S15_td_Bot_FD_77009 | JGI IMG/M metagenome (GOLD analysis project Ga0066376, IMG submission 77009) | Marine microbial communities from Southern Atlantic Ocean transect - Knorr_S15_td_Bottom_ad_5009_LV_A | ecosystem: Environmental > Aquatic > Marine > Oceanic | place: Southern Atlantic... | reverse complement strand
GCAGTGTAACCATTTAGATACCTGCTTTTATTCAAAACTCACAAATTATATTCAAGAGTCAAATGTTATTATTGTTAATCATGCGTTGTTTATGTCTGATGCAATTGAAAATAGAAATTTACTACCCCGTGAGCACCTGTTTGTTATTGATGAGGCGCATGATTTATTTAAAGCGACTAAAGATATCTTGACTTTAGAGTATGACAGATCATCTTTAATGGACTATTTGTCTAATATTTCAATTTTAATAAATAAAGATCTAAAAGATGACAGTCCTGATAATATCAAAGATATATACCAGAGGATACAACTAACCATGGAAGATGTGGAGCTATTTTTTAAAAGCTATTTAGATTCCAAAACACTTGGCAATAGTGAGAATCCCAGCTATCCTTCAGTTTCAATGTATAATGATATAGAAATTGAATTTCAAGATTGCTCACCTACTTTAATGGAATTATTTGAAAATCTAAAAAAGTTAAAAAATATGTTTTTGTTAATTGATGAGGACAATCCTAAATATATAAATTTCAAAAAAAATGGTTTAATTGATTTAATAAATCAGTTTATGGATTATATTGAGATATTATTTAACTGCAGTGACTCAGATGATTATCTATCATGGATGAAATATTTTCATAAAACCCAAACATGCTCAATTAACTATCTTTATAAAGATATAGGCAAAATATTATTTGAAAAATATTTTAAAAATAATAATATCGGTCTTCTGTGCTCTGCAACAATGACTGTCAACAATAGCTTTGATTATTTCATTTCTTCAATAGGCTTAAATGATTTAACATATGATGTGGAAATAAAAAAACTCATACTACCCAGTCCATTTTTCCTTGAGGATCAATTAAGCTTTTATAGTTTTAAATCTGAATTAAATATTAATTCAGATGAGTATATCGATAAGATCTCTGAGCAAATATTTGAGATTTCAAGCTACTATAATAAGAGAATGCTTGTGCTTTGCACATCATATAAGCAGGCATCACAGATAAAAAACAGATTAAGATCAAGGTTCTCTAAAATAAATAAAAGACTATTAGTCCATGAGAAAGGAAGAAGCAAGAGTTCACTGATTAGAGCGTATAAAGGATCTAAAAATTCTGTGCTTATTGGAACGATGGCTTTCTGGGAGGGAATTGATTTGCCTGGCTCGGAATTATCTATATTAATGATGCTGCGAATCCCATTTTCAAATCCAAATGATCCATATATGAGATACATGAATGAGAAGCTGTCATCTCAGGGTGAAAATGGTTTTAACGAGATTCAAGTCCCGGATGCTTGCTTAAAAATGAAGCAGGGGTTTGGAAGGTTGATTCGAACTGAGGATGATTCAGGAATATTCATTGTTACAGATCCTAGGATTTATAACTCTACCTATGGATACAAAATTTTAAATTCATTTCCAGTTGAAACTATCCCATATCAACATTTTTCAACAATACTAAATAATAAAAAAATTCTTTAGTATTTTTCATTATTTTTAAAATAAGTTATCCAATGGAAGAGCAAAATAATAATATAGCGAATTCTAACCCTATCGAACTTAATGGTAATGAGCTTACCATTAATAATCTTTATCAAATTGCCTGTGAAGGAAAAACAGTAAAATTATCTCAACATTCTATTGAAAAAATTCTTGCATGCAGAAAAATGGTTGAAGATAAAATAAGTGAAGGTGAAATTATATATGGCATAAATACAGGGATTGGCGAGTTCTCTGAAACCATATTAGATGATTCTCAGATTGAAGATTTCCAAAGATATTTAGTATATAATCATGCTGCTGGGATAGGTGACCCCGCTCCCAAGGAATATGTTAGAGCTGCAATGGCCAGTAGAATTAATGTGCATGCAAATGGGAACTCTGGATGCAGATTAGGAATTACAATGACGCTTGTTGAAATGTTAAACAAGGGAGTGACTCCCTTTGTCTGCCAAAAAGGCTCTGTAGGAGCATGTGGGGATCTAGCTCCTATGGCTCAAATTGCTTTGGTTCTACTGGGAGAGGGCAAAGCATACTACAAAGACAAGCTTCTTGGTGGGAAAGAAGCGATGGACTCTGCGGATATTAAAATTCCTGGTCTCAAGGGAAGAGATGGACTTGCTGTTATCAATGGCTCTAATTTCTTAACATCAATGAGTGGACTATTTATTTATAAACTTCGAAATATTCTTAAGCATGCGGAGATAGGCGCATCAATGTGCTTAGATGCTCTAAAAGCAAATCTAAAGCCATATGATCATAGGATACATAAACTCCGAGGATTTAATGGCGCTATTCGATCTGCAAGTGCAATTAGAAAGATGCTAAAGGGTGGAGACCTAGAAACGGGTAAGCTGAAAACAAAAGTTCAAGATGCCTATTCGCTTCGATCTACTCCACAAGTAATTGGAACTGTTCATGATGCCGAATCATTTTGCACAGATCAGGTAGAAATTGAGCTCAATGGAGTTGGAGATAACCCCATTTTCATTCCAGAAGAGAATATTCAAATTTCAGGAGCCAATTTTCAAGGGACCCCCATTGCACTGCCCATGGACATGCTGGGCGCTGCTCTTACAATGATCTGTGTTATGTCTGAAAGAAGACTCAATAGACTTATTAATCCAGCTCTAAGTGAGGGCCTTCCCGCATTTTTAACAAAAGGTGCTGGAATGTTTTCGGGTTTAATGCTAAGTCAGTACACTGCAGACATGTTGATTGTTGAACAGAGAATTTTATCAACACCAGCATCAATTCAATCCATACCCGCAGCTGCAGATCAAGAAGATTTTGTATCCATGGGAATGAATACGGCTATTAAAAACTTTCAAATTTTAGATAATGCCTATGGAATTATTGGTATCGAATTAATGGCAGCTGCACAGGCTCTAGATTTTAGAGAACATCAGTTTGGTCGAGGGGTCAAGATTGCAAAAGATACAATAAGAAAGCATATTGATTATTTAGATGAAGATAGGCCCCTTTATGATGATCATAATAAAATAAAAGCAGTAGTAGAATCAAATGAGATACTATACGAAACTGAAAACTGTATTGGTGAAATACATTAATTAGGAAATCATATGAAAGAAAATTATAAGATAAGAGAAGCGTTCACATTTGATGATATCCTGCTGGTTCCCCAGTATTCTGGGATTCTACCTAAAGATGTCAATATATCCTGCAAATTAACAAATAAGATAAAACTTAATATTCCGTTATTAAGCGCTGCGATGGATACTGTGACTGAATATAAAATGGGAATTTCGCTTGCAAGAGAAGGGGGAATAGGTGTTATTCATAAAAATCTTTCTATTGATAAGCAGGCTGAGCAGGTAGATCTAGTTAAAAGATCAGAAAGTGGAATGATACTTAATCCAATTACAATTACAAAGGATAAGACAATCAAAGATGCCCTTAAGATAATGGAAAAGTTTAGCATCTCAGGCATACCCGTGGTACATGATGAAAAGCTAATTGGAATTATTACAAATAGAGATATCAGATTTGAAGATGATTATACTATTCTAATCTCTGAGCGAATGACAAAAAAGAATCTTATAACTGTTCAAGAGGGAATTAGTTTACAGAAAGCAAAGAAAATCCTTCAGCAGCATAGAATTGAAAAACTATTAGTAGTCGATAAAAATGGAAAATTATCTGGATTGATAACAGTAAAAGATATTTTAAAGAAACAGAGCTATCCAAATGCCTCTCTTGATAAACACGGTAGATTAATCTGTGGAGCAGCGGTTGGCGTTGAGAAGAACACCTTAGATAGAGTTGGAGCGCTATTGGATGCCTCGGTTGATTTAATATTTATGGATACCGCCCATGGCCATTCAGTATCAGTTTTAAATCAAATTGATATGATTAAAAAGGAATACTCCTCATGCGAGATTGTGGTTGGCAATATAGCAACAGCAAGTGCCGCTGAGGTGCTCATTGATCATGGCGCAGACGTATTAAAGGTTGGGATCGGTTCAGGATCAAGTTGTACCACCAGAATTGTTGCGGGGGTTGGTGTCCCTCAGCTTACCTCTGTAATGGATGTCTATGAGTTTGCAAACAAAAAAAATATAAAAATAATTTCAGATGGTGGAATGAGATACTCGGGGGATATTTCTAAATCTTTGGCTGCTGGCGCAGGATGTGTTATGCTTGGTAGTTTATTTGCTGGAACAGATGAAAGCCCTGGTGAAATGATTCTTTGGGAAGGTAGGAGCTATAAGTCCTATAGAGGAATGGGTTCAGTTGCTGCCATGAGGCTTGGAAGCAAGGATAGATATTTTCAAACCAAGTCTGATAATAAAAAATTAGTCCCTGAAGGAATTGAGGGAATCGTTCCGTTTAAGGGGCCGGTGGGTGATACTGTGCATCAGCTTGTAGGTGGGATTAAATCTTCAATGGGATACTGTGGAGCAAAAAATATTAAAGAATTTCCAAGCAAGGCAGAGTTTATTAAAATAACTTCATCTGGAATAATAGAAAGTCATCCCCATGATATTAAAATCACCAAAGAATCACCGAACTATCATAAGCCAAGGTAGGAAGCTATGAAAGAGTGTTTATGTGTCTTGAGATTCTTGATTTCTGGTTGGCAGCTTTATTCTTATGAATAATACCCTTGCTTGCAACTTTATCAATCACTTTAAATGCTTCATCCATAAGTGCAGTTGCATCTTTTTTTGAAGTCAAGCTTAAAACTTTCTTAATAGAAGTTTTCATCAGTGATTTATAATGATTATTATATGAATTTGCTTTTTCTGACTGCCTAACTCTTTTTAGCTCTGAACCTTTTGCGCTCATTTAAATTCCTTTTATTAAATTTCTTTTAACAATATTAAACTAATTTATAAATAGCTAGCAAAGTTATAAATAAAATAAATAAAAAAAATGTATTTTTTAATAGAATCAAAATATTGTAAAATAATTCATTCCAAATTGCTATGTTTGCATTAATTTATTTAAAGGAGGCTATAAAATGGACCTCGACTTTTTAGGATCCGTAAATATTTTTTCTAATTTATCAGAAAGTGAGTTAGTTGGCATTCAAGATATTTGTACAACAAGAAAATATCCAAAGAATAGCATGATAATTTTAGAAGAGGAAATGGGTGATGTTGTATTTATTGTAATGTCAGGAACAGTTAAAATTACAAGGGTTAATGATGAGGGCAAAGAGGTTATTCTTGCGATGCTGGGATCTGGAGAGGTGTTTGGCGAGATGGCAATTCTAGATGGTGAATCAAGATCTGCAAACGCATTATCTCAAGAAAATTGTGAAGTTATTACGATAAACAGAGAAGACTTTTTAAATCTATTAAAAACAAACAACAGGGTCTCTCTGAATTTAATGACAGAATTTGCAATAAGATTAAGAAAAACTGATCAGCAGATTGAAGCTCTATCTCTAGATGATGCTGAGCATAGAATAGGTGTCTCTATACTGAATTTAGCTGAGGATATGGGGGTGATTAGACATGGGGCTGTGACTGTTGAAAATCTTCCATATCAGCAGGATATCGCAAATATGGCTGGAACATCAAGAGAAACAGTGTCAAGGGTGATGAAAATTTTTGAAGAAAGAGGTCTTATTACAAAATCTGGTCATAAATTAAGTATTCCAGATTATGCTTTTTTTAAGCGAATATTTGGTTAAATCTAAATATCAAATCTAATTTTCTAAGGGGTTGAATTTTGGACGTTAAAAATATAGCAAAAATTATTTCCCTAATTGAAAACAATTCCAATCAAAAAAAAACCATTTTATCTGAAATTTATTCTAAGACAGGAAGTGCTCATCGCATAGGAATAACCGGCCCCCCTGGAGCTGGAAAGAGCAGTCTTATAAATAATTTAATTCTAAATCTAAGAGCGCAGGATAAGACAGTTGCTGTTATTTGCATTGATCCTACAAGCCCATTTTCTGGTGGTGCAATCCTTGGAGATAGGATCAGAATGCTGGAGCATCACGATGATAAGGGAGTCTTCATAAGAAGCATGGCTAGCAGAAATGCCTCTGGGGGATTATCCCTAACATCATCAGAGACCTCAGATGTGCTTGATTCTCATGGATTTGATATCATTATATTTGAGACCCTTGGGGTGGGTCAGGTAGAAATTGATGTGATGAATGAAACAGATACCGTTGTGGTAGTTCTGGTGCCAGAATCCGGAGATGATATTCAAATGATGAAATCAGGCTTAATTGAAATTGCAGATCTCTATGTGGTTAATAAATCAGATAGATCAGGCGCAGATAGACTTTCGACCACTCTTAATAATATGCTAGATACAAACCCATCTCTAAATTGCAACTGGCGAATCCCAGTATTAAAAACAAATGCTCTAAATAATGAAGGGACAGATGAGCTGGTGACTGTCATTCAGGATCATTTTACATTTATAAAAAAAGAGGGGATACTAAAAGAAAAAAATAATGATAGGTATCAGCGACAGATTAAATCAATTATTCAAGATAGATATGATAATCATTTTTGGTCTGATAAATCCAAGAACAGCTTGCTATCTAGAGAGTTATCCAAAGACATTAAAGAAAGATTATCTCCAACAGATTTAGTTGAAATAATTCTTAAAGATGAAAACTACTAACAACAATTCACAGATGCCCTTTTGGAATCATGTTGATGAACTAAGAAGCAGGGTCATTAAATCGTTGGCTACAGTTATCATATTTTCTCTTGTTGCCTATTTCTTTTCTGATATCTTCCTTCAAATTTTATCTCAGCCTGATATTGATATAATGGACAAGGTCAATCTTCAGGTTTTAAAAGTAACCAGCATGTTTATGATCAAGATTTATATCTCTTTGGTAATAGGACTGATGTTTTCAATACCCGTGATACTGTATCAAGTTTGGAAATTTGTATCTCCAGCGATAGATCAAAAATTAAATTTTATTACTCTATTGATGTTCATGATGAGCACTGTTTTTTTTATTAGTGGAGCCTATTTTTCATACAAAACCATTATCCCGCTGAGCATTACTTTTTTTACCTCGCTCACCAGCAAGGCGGTGCCGGTGGATTACAATATAACTCTAGAGAACTATCTCACCTATGTCGTATGGATGGTGTTTGTTGGTGGATTGATTTTTCAACTTCCAATCATTTCAATAATATTCAAGCGATTGGGGCTAATTGATCATCATTTGCTTCGGAAAGGAAGAAGATACTCGTTTCTTGGAATTTTTATTTTTGCAGCGGTTCTCACTCCCCCCGATCCATTTAGTCAACTACTGTTTTCAGTTCCACTTATAGTTCTGTATGAGATCAGCATTGTAATTATAAGGTTTATGAAATGAAAAACATGAAAAATTTACTTTCGGAAATGCTAATTCCCATTAATCAGGAGTATGAAAAATTTGACCAATATTTCACCGACAGCATGCTGAGCGAAGTAAAGCTTATCAATTCAGTGGTTAGATATATCGCGAAGAGAAAAGGAAAAAGATTCAGACCAAGGCTCTGCTTGCTATCTGCGAAGCTGTGTGGAGAGATAAACGAAAACACCTACAGAGCCTCAGCGCTCATTGAGATGATTCATGTGGCGACACTAATTCATGATGATGTGGTGGATGAGGCAGACATAAGAAGGGGTTGGCCATCAGTTGGAAGAATATGGAAAAATAAAGTAGCAATTCTCGTGGGTGACTATCTATTCTCAAATGCTCTTAGCAAGATTTGTGATATTGATGATTGGGATGCCCTGAGAGTACTCTCTAAGACCGCAAAAAGATTAAGCAGAGGAGAAATAATGCAGATAGAGAGCGCCCTTTCAAAGGATTTGGATGAGGATGGCTATATAAAGATGGTAAAAGATAAAACATCCTCGCTGATCTCAGCAGCAACGCTTATTGGAGCTATTACTGCCACAAAAAATCAAGAGCAAAGAGACGCACTTTTTAATTATGGAGAGAAGCTTGGGACGATGTTTCAAATTAAGGATGATCTGCTTGATATCACCGGTCTTGAGAGGGAGGTGGGAAAGCCCACTATGTTCGATCTGAAAAAGAATATGCTCACCCTACCTATAATACACATTCTCTCAACTCAAGATAAAACAAAACGAAAGCAACTGATCTCTGATTTAAAATATCTAAGCAAGAAAAATAAAAAAAAGAAGATAAAATCTATGATTATTGAGATGGGGGGTGTAGAATACGCAGAAAAGAAGATAGCAGAGCTCTCAGACAACGCAAAGAGAGAATTAGATATCTTTGATGACAATGAGTCTAAATCAGCGCTTATCTCTGCAATCAACTTTAATATAGAGCGAAAATCATAGAATGAACAGAAAAGAAAAACGTAGAATTAGAAGGAAGAAACTAAAGAGGATTTTCACCTATGCAAATATCCTGAGTTTTTCAAGAATTCTAATGGCAGTGCCCCTTGTGATGGCGCTTGATGGTCGCTTGTTTGATGAGTCAATAAGAAACTGGGCATGCTTTGGAATTATATTAGTTATTTTCCTATCAGATGTTCTTGATGGTCCCCTTGCAAGGTGGACAGATCAGGTAACAAATCTTGGAAAGATTATGGATCCAGTAGCAGATAAAATTTGCATGTTGGTGGTCCTTATTTTTCTTATTCAGGATAAGGATTTTGGATACTTGTTTTTTACTTTCTTTATGTTAATTACCACGCGGGATACATTTTTGATTATCACCGCGGTTTACCTGCTTCAGCATCAGGATGAGGTATTTGAGTCCCTTGTATCTGGAAAAATATTTATCTTTATTTCGATGGTGATGATGATTCTGTATGTTTTTCCAACACCCGATTATCTGAGGTTCATGACATACATGCTGAGCATTCTATTTTTTATTATCAGTTCCTACTTCTATTACCAGAATTTTCAAGAGAGCTTTAAGAGGATAAAAGGTGCTTGAAATATTTAAAAAAACATTCAAGGGACTAGAGAAAACACGAAAAAAAGTTTCAAATGTATTCTCAAAAATATCAAAAAAAACCTATCTGGATGAGGATGATATTGGACTGCTTGAGAATTGCCTATTGCAGGCAGATATCAGCTACAGAATCATTGAGGATGTGCTAGATGCCATAAGGGACAAAGACTCCTCTCACAGCACCTGGAGAGATAGAGCTCGCAGGGTGCTACTCTCAAAAGTCCAGATTGATCAAAACCCCGATGATATCAATAAAGTGATTATACTGGTTGGCATCAATGGATCGGGAAAAACCACCTCAGCCGCCAAATTGGCAAAGCTTTATAGCTCCAGCAATGAGAAGGTGTGCCTGGTGGCAGGTGACACATACAGAGCCGCGGCTGTGGAGCAGATTGAAATTTGGTCAAAGAGGCTAGATGTGAGACTGGTTCAAAATCCAGAGACCACGGATCCGGCATCCATCGCGTTTGATGGAGTGGAGTCAGGGATGGCAAGAGGAGAGAGAGTGATTATCGATACCGCAGGTCGGATGCACACATCGGTGAATCTAATGAATGAGCTTGAAAAGATCCACAGGGTAGTTTCTAAAATTACAGATAGTATTACCACGCTAATGGTGATCGACGGCAATATCGGGAAGAATTCACTCTTGCAGCTTGAGCAGTTTAATAAGTATCTGAAGATTGATGGAATTATTATCACAAAGCTTGATGGAACCGCGAAGGGCGGGATAGCGCTTACCGCGATAAATGACTATAAGGTTCCGGTTTATTTTATCGGAGTGGGTGAGGCCAGCGATGATCTAATTCCCTTTGCTCCGGAGGACTATATTAATTCAATACTAGGTGAAGATGAGTAATAGCGAGAATAAAATCTCACTGGTGACCCTTGGATGCGCCAAGAATTTGGTGGATACAGAAATGCTGATTGGTGGACTGAAGAACAATTCATATGAGATTGTTGATGCGCCTGCTGACTCTGATGTGGTGATAGTCAACACCTGTGGCTTCTTGGATAAAGCCAGAGAGGAGAGCATCGATACGATTCTTGATCTGGGCAAGCTAAAAAAAGAGGGAAAAATTAAGAAGCTCATTGCGATGGGCTGCTTTACCCAGCGATACGGCGATGCAGTCAAGCAGGATATTCCGGAGGTTGACAAGGTATTTGGTTCAGAGGACCACGCCAGCGTTCTCACCTATCTGACCGGCAAAGAATTTCAAAAAAATGACCCAGATTTTCAAAGATCAATGCTCACCCCGCGCCACTATGCCTACCTGAAAATATCAGAGGGCTGTGATAATGGATGCAGCTTCTGCTCAATTCCGCTTATGAGGGGACTTCAGCAGAGCCAGCCCCTTGAGTGGAATGTGATGGAGGCGCAGAGGCTCGCCGATAGCGGGGTCAAGGAGCTTCTGGTGATTGGCCAGGACACCACCACCTACGGATGGGATCTGGAGCAAAAAAAGGGAATCCACGATCTTTTTGATCAGCTTGATAAAATAGAGAGTCTGGAGTGGCTTCGCTTTCACTATGCGCATCCGGCCCATCTAAATAAAAAGATGATTGATAGATACTCAACCCTTGAGAGGTTAATTCCGTATATTGATTTGCCGGTGCAGCATGGGTCAGAGAAAATGCTCAAAGATATGAGAAGGGGATTGGGACCCGATGGCATCAAGCGAAGGATAGATAGTCTTCGTGAGATTAATCCTGATATGGCGATACGAACCTCGATCATTGTGGGGTTTCCTGGTGAGGGGGATAAGGAATTCTCTGAGCTACTTGATTTTATTCAGGATGTTCAGTTTGATCGGCTTGGGGTATTCACATACTCAGAGGAAGAGGGCACCCACGGAGCTGAGACGTTTGACGATGATGTGCCACCAAAGCTGAAGGATGAGCGCAAAGAGCAGGTGATGCTGCTTCAGCAGAGTATCAATTTTAAGAAAAACAAAGCTCTGGTGGGCACCACCCAAAGGGTTCTTGTTGATATATGCAACGATCAGGGGACCTCGCTTGGCAGAACCTATCGAGATTCACCGGAGATTGACAACTATGTAAAAATTAAACAGAAGATCAAGCCGGGAACCTTCTGCGATGTAAAAATCATAAAGGCGATGGAGTATGATCTTATTGGGGAGGTTTGCTAATGAATTTCAAGATACTTGCTATAGAGCACGTAGCCATCGCGGTGGATGATGCTAAAGAGCCAGCGGATGTCTTTGGAAATCTACTGGGAATAAAAAACATCTCCACAGAGGAGATAGCCGATCAGAAGGTGATCACCGATATCTTTGACACCGGCGCGGGAAAGATTGAGCTTTTAAAGGCAACATCTGATGACTCTCCCATTACCAAATTTTTAGAAAAAAGAGGCAGGGGCGTTCATCATATTGCGTTTCTGGTGGATAACTTAAGTTTGGCGCTTAGTGAGCTATCAAATGCGGGGGTGCAGCTGATTGATAGAGCTCCCAGAGTTGGAGCGGAGGGGATGCTGATTGCGTTTCTTCATCCAAGCTCAACCTCAGGTGTTTTGGTAGAGCTATGTCAGAAGCCATAGCCCCAATGCTATGGACGCTTCTCTAAAAGATAAAATCTCCTCAGTCCCCACCTCTCCGGGGATATACTTCTTCAAGAACAAGAAAGAACAGATCATTTACATTGGAAAGGCAAAATCTCTTCGAAAGAGAGTCCGCTCTTATTTTAGTGGTACCAATAAAAAAGATGCCAAGACCCAGGTGATGGTTCGCCATATTAAGGATATTGATTGGCTGGTGGTACGCTCGGAGACCGAGGCGCTTTTAAGTGAGGCAAACCTAATTAAGGAGCACAAACCCCGCTATAATGTATTTCTGAAGGATGACAAGACGTTTCCTTACATCAAGATTACCAATGAGAGCTACCCACGGATTGAGATCATGAGAATGAAGAATCTTCAGAAGGACAAGCACATCTACTTTGGGCCGTACACCGACACCTACTACCTTCGGGAGGTATTAAGCTCCATCCATAAAATTTTTCCTCTTCGAACCTGCAGCTTTGATATTAATAATGAGAGTATTAAAGAGAAGAAGCACAGCGTCTGCCTTGACTACCACATTAAGCGATGTGAGGGCCCCTGCGAGGGATTGGTTCCCCAGAAGGAGTACAGTCAGATGATAGAAAAGATAAAGCTTTTTCTAAGGGGACGAAGCGGGGATGT
>Ga0066376_10004466_pt1 | contig 12139 bp, 14 predicted proteins | sample Knorr_S15_td_Bot_FD_77009 | JGI IMG/M metagenome (GOLD analysis project Ga0066376, IMG submission 77009) | Marine microbial communities from Southern Atlantic Ocean transect - Knorr_S15_td_Bottom_ad_5009_LV_A | ecosystem: Environmental > Aquatic > Marine > Oceanic | place: Southern Atlantic... | reverse complement strand
TCTTTATACGGTTTACTTTTGATATCACAATTTAGATTATAATTTAAAATTTCTTTTTCCATCATAATAAAAGTTTGAGCATTTGGTATTTCGAAAGAAATATCTTTAATAAATTTTGATAAAATTTTATAACTCATCTAATCATCTTTATCTTGTTGGTTCTCATCAACACTTCCTTCAATAATATCTTTACTATTATTAATTTTCTTATTTTTCAATTTAAAAGATATAGATGAAATGAAAAATTTTCTTGTTATGGGTATTATTAATAAAAATCCAATTAAATCTGTCAAAAACCCCGGTAGGATAAGTAGCAATGCCGCGAAAGCTAGAGCTGCTCCTGATATAATTTCATAAATCGGAATCTCATTTTTTATTAATTGATTAAAACCTGACCGAATCGCATTTAAACCTGCTAATCTTGCGAAATACACTCCAGTTATTGCCGTAAAGAAAATTAAAAAAATTGTATTAAATGCACCAATCATACTCCCAACTTTAATCAATAAATAAATTTCTATTAAAGGAATGCAAATTATAAAAAGTATGACAGTGTTCATTAATCTTTTTTAATTGTGTTTGCATACTATATCATTTAGGTATTATAATCAAAAAACATATGAGTAATCAGTTGGGTTTAATAGATATAATTTTGTTAGCTATGTTTGCTGGCTTTATAATTTTGAGGCTTAGAAATATTTTAGGAAGAAAAACAGGTCATCAAGGAAAGTCAATAAGCAAGCATTTTACCGAAGGAATGGAAGTTCTTAAAGATATAAACAATAACGAAGCTATTAAAACAAATAATGTTGCTGAGGAAATTAAAAAACAATTTTTAAAAGGTGCGGATTTAGCCTATGAGCAAATAATTATTTCTTTTGCTAAAGGAGACAAAAAATCATTAAGAGGTTTGTTAGGGAAAAACTTGTTAAATGATTTTTTAGAAGTTATAGACGAAAGAAAGAAAAAACAACTTAAATACGAAACAACTTTTATAGGAGTAAAATCCTCAAAAATATTAGAATTTAAAAAAATTGAAAATATTTATAAAGTAACTGTAAATTTTGTTAGTGAAATAATTACTTGTGTGAAGGATAAAAATAATCAAATAATTGAAGGAAATCCAGATACAATAAAAACTGTTAATGACGTATGGAAATTTTCGAAAAATATGTGGAGTCAGGATCCTACCTGGTACTTAGTTGAGACATCACAGAAATAGTGAAAAAAAAAAATTTTATTTCATCCAAAGATAAAAAAGATTGGATTGTTTTTACAAAACAGATGGGCAATATCAGAGCTAAAGAATCCAGCTTATTAAAGCAAGATATTGAAATAAATAAAATTAAAAAATTAGATTTGCACGGATATTCGTTGATTGAAGCGAACAAAATAGTAAAAAATTTTATAATTAACTCATTTAACAGTGGTTACAAAAAACTTTTAATTGTAACTGGTAAAGGATTAAGATCTAAATCTCATGATAATCCTTATCTTTCTGAAAAGTTAAGCGTACTTAAGTATTCTGTACCAGATTATATTAAAAATGATGAAAATTTAACTAATAAAATAAATAGCATATCAACAGCAGATATAAAAGATGGAGGAGAAGGAGGTATTTATATTTTTTTAAAAAATAACAAAAAACTTATAGAATAAATTTTGATAAATCGGTATCTTTTGCAAGTTCACCAAGATTTTTTGTAACGTAATTCTTATCAATTACAATTTTTTCACCACCCCTATCTGTTGCAGAGAAGCTAATGTCATCTAATACTTTTTCAATTATAGTATAAAGTCTTCTTGCTCCTATATTTTCTATACTAGAGTTAATTTCAGTTGCTAGTTTTGCTATTGTATCTATCCCATCTTCTGAAAATTTAAGAGTAACTTTTTCTGTCTCTAAAAGTGCAGTGTATTGTTTAATTAAACTATTGTCCGGCTCTTCTAATATTCTTTTAAAATCACCACTAGTTAAAGCATTTAATTCTACTCTAATAGGCAACCTTCCTTGAAGTTCTGGTAATAAATCTGATGGTTTTGCAAGTTGAAAAGCTCCAGATGCAATAAATAATATGTGATCAGTTTTTATAGTACCATGTTTTGTGCTAACTGTTGTTCCTTCAATTAGTGGGAGTAAATCTCGTTGTACACCTTCTCTTGAAACATCTCCTCCACTACGATCACTTCTTGCTGATACTTTGTCAATTTCATCTAAAAAGACAATTCCATTGTTTTCCGTTGAAATTTTAGCAGATTTAATAATTGCGTCTTCTTCAATCATCTTATCAGATTCTTCAACAATTAAAATTTCGTGAGATTCTTTTACTGTCATTTTTTTCTTTTTTCCTTTTTTAATATTTTTTCCTAACATTTCTGATATATTTATCATTCCCACATTAGCTCCAGGCATTCCTGGTATTTCAAAACTTGGCATACTAGGAGCATCACTTACTTCAATTTCGATTTGATTATTATCAAGATCACCATTTCTTAATCTTTTTCTAAAGCTTTCTCTAGTAGCAACACTAGCTTTATTTCCAACCAGTGCATTTAGCACTATCTCTTCCGCAGCTTGTTGAGCTTTAGCATGTACTTGTTTTTTCATTCTCTCTTTTTCTATAGCTATAGCAATCTCTAGTAAATCTCTGATTATTTGTTCTACGTCTCTACCTACGTAACCTACCTCTGTAAATCGTGTAGCTTCTACTTTTATAAAAGGTGCTTCAGCCAACTTAGAAAGTCTTCTTGAAATTTCCGTTTTTCCTACTCCAGTGGGTCCTATCATAAGAATATTTTTTGGTAACACCTCATCTTTCATTTCACCTTTTAATGCTTGTCTTCTCCATCTATTTCTAAGAGCTATTGCAACAGCTCTCTTCGCTGCGTTCTGACCGATTACATACCGATCTAATTCGGATACAATTTCTCTTGGAGATAAAGATGAAACTACTGATTTATCATCTTTCTCTTGTTTAGAGTCTATTTTTGGTAGTGATGTTACATTTGTTTTTTGTTTCATTAAATTATATTTTTTCTAAAGTAATATTATTATTTGTAAAGACACATATTTCAGATGCAATTTGAATTGATTTTTTTGCAATTTCTTCCGCAGACATTTTGGTGTCCATTAAAACTTTTGCGGCAGCTAAAGCATAATTGCCACCTGAACCTATACCGATAATTCCTTCTTCAGGCTCAAGCACATCTCCAGTGCCTGAAATTATAAAACTTTTTTCTTTATCAGCTATAGCCATTAAAGCTTCCAATCGCCTTAAGTATTTATCTGTCCGCCAGTCTTTTGCTAATTCAACAGCAGCTCTGGTGAGATTACCAGCATGTTTTTCTAATTTAGCTTCTAATCTTTCAAACAACGTTAAAGAATCAGCAGTTGATCCTGCGAAACCAGCTATAACATTTCTTTTTTCAATCCTTCGAACTTTTTTAGCTGTACTTTTGATTACAGTATTGCCAATACTAACTTGACCATCTCCGGCCACAACAACATCTTTGCCTTTTCTAATTAAGATAATTGTCGTTCCATGCCAATTTGAATTACTATTCATTGTATTAAGATATGTGGAGATTTTATTGATATCTTCAAGTTCAAAAGTTCATTTTATTGATATATTCTTAAGTTATTTATATAACTAGTTATGACAGAAGCGCTATATGGCAAGAAAAGCTAAGATAAGCAGAAAAACTAAAGAGACCAATATAATTGTTGAAGCAAACCTAGATGGAACGGGGGTCTATAAAATAGACACCAAAATAGGTTTTCTTAACCACATGCTGGAACAATTATCCAAACATTCCTTAATTGATTTAAAAATATTGGCGAAAGGTGACACGCATATTGACTTGCATCACACTACAGAAGACACAGGTATCGCTGTGGGAGAATGTATAAAAAAAGCCCTTCACTCTTCAAAGGGAATAAAAAGATTTGCTCACGCTCAAATACCAATGGACGAAACATTAACTAGAGTTTCTATAGATGTGTCCAACAGACCTTATTTAATTTGGAAAGTTAAATTAAAGGTAGAAAAATTAGGAGAAATGGATACTGAGCTTTTTAAGGAATGGTTTCAAGCTTTTTCACAAGCAGCTGGTATTACACTTCATATTGAAAATATATATGGCGACAATAGCCATCATATTATAGAATCATGTTTTAAAGGGCTTGCGCGTTCATTAAGACAAGCCTTAGAAATTGATAAGAGAATTAAAAATAAAATTCCTTCAACAAAAGGAACGCTGTAATTTCGAAAATGATTATTTTTCCAGCCATTGATATTAAAAACGGTGTGTGTGTAAGACTTGTAAAGGGTGATTTTAGGCAAATTACTTCTTACGAAAATACGCCAATTGATCAAGCTAAAAAATATTTCCAAAACGGTTTTAATAATATTCATATTGTAGACTTAGATGGGGCGCTTCATGGAAGGCCAGTTAATTCTATTCTTATTAGAGAAATAATTCAAAAGGTTAAATCAAGGATTCAAATTGGAGGAGGGATACGAACAATTGACGATATAAGTCGTTGGATAGAACTGGGTGTCGATAAGATTGTTATGGGAACTGCTGCTGTAGAAAATGTAGAATTACTTAAAACGGCTTGCAATAAATTTAAAAATAAAATTGCCGTTTCTTTAGATGTTAAAGATGGTTTGATTGCTTTATCTGGGTGGAAAAAGCAAACTAATATTTCCGCTATAGATTTTATAAAGAAAATTAAAAATTTTGGAATTTCCAGAATTATTTATACAGATATATATAAAGATGGTACAAAACAGGGACCAAATATAAAAGGTGCAATTGAATTATCTAGTAAAGTAAAAATTCCTTTAGTTATTTCGGGGGGAGTTTCTTCAATAGAAGATATAGAAAGAATCAAATCACTAAATAATCCAAATATTGAAGGTGTAATAATAGGTAAAGCAATTTACGATGGTGATATACAAATTAATGATCTAGCGAAGTTGATTTAAAATGTTAAAAAAAAGAATCATACCTTGTTTGGATATTAAAAACGGAAGAGTAGTTAAAGGAATAAATTTTGTAGATTTAGTTGATGCTGGAGATCCTGCTGAACAAGCTAAAATATATAATGATGGTGGTGCAGATGAAATTTGTTTTTTAGATATTACAGCCTCACATGAAGATAGAAATACTATATTAGAAATAGTCAAAAAAACCACGGAAAAATGTTTTGTTCCTTTAACTGTAGGTGGTGGAGTGCGTAGCATAGAAGATATAAATAATTTATTGCTAGCTGGTGCCGATAAAGTTTCAATAAATACTGCAGCAGTCAGTAATAAAAATTTTATTAAAGAAGCAACAGAAAAATTTGGTTCACAATGTATTGTTGTTGCTGTTGATGCAAAAAAAGTTAACAATAATAAATGGGAAGTTTTTACCCATGGAGGAAGAAAATCTACTGGTAAAGACGTATTAAATTTTGTAAAAAAAATGGAGACTTTAGGAGCCGGTGAGATACTACTTACTTCAATGGATAGGGATGGAACTAAAAAAGGATATGATCTGGATCTTACAAAAAAGGTATCAAATCTTGTAAATATACCAGTAATAGCATCTGGCGGCGTAGGTAGTTTGGAACATTTGCACGAAGGATTTAAAATTGGAAAAGCAAGCGCTGTTCTCGCAGCTTCAATATTTCATTTTGGAGAATATTCAATATTAGACGCTAAGCAATATTTGGACTCAAAAGGCATACCTGTTAGAATTTAATTATGTCGGAGATCCTTGAAAAGCTTGTAAGAACAATCAGGTCAAGAAAAGGAAGTGACGTTAAATCGTCGTATACATCTTTCTTATTATCCGAAGGAAATGATTATTGCTTAAATAAACTTAAAGAAGAAGTGGACGAACTTAAAGATGCTATCAAAAATAAAAAAAATACAGCACATGAGGCAGCAGATGTTATTTACCATTTGCTGGTTACTTTAGAGTCTGCTGGTGTAAATTTTAATGATATAATAACTGAGCTTAAAAAAAGAGAGGGTACCTCAGGTTTTGAAGAAAAAAGAAATAGATAAATATGACTTATAACAAAGATAACATTTTTGCAAAAATTTTAAGAGGAGAAATTCCTTGTAAAAAAATTTATGAAGATGAATATGTGCTTGCATTTCATGATGTTAATCCACAAAAAAAAGTTCATGCTCTTGTTCTTCCTAGAGGTGAATATATAGATTTAGATGATTTTTCGTCAAAAGCATCTGAAAAAGAAATTTCAGGCTTAATAAAGGGAATAAGTATAGTTGCAAAGAAAATTGGAGTCTCTGATGAGATTAAAGGTGGAGGTTACAGATCTTTAGTAAATATTGGAGAAAATGGAGGACAAGAGGTTCCTCACTTACATTTTCATATTTTTGGGGGTGAAAAAGTCGGCAAAATGGTTTCTTAAAGATCTTCTTCTTTTGGGATCTTAAAAAAATCATCTATAATTTGATTGTTAGTTTTTAAATTGTTAATTGTAAAACTTACGTTATTAGAATAAGAGTCCTTTGTTTCCCAGCCTTTAAATTCTAGTGAATTTTTATCGAAAAATATTTTTATCTTATTTTTTTTTTTATCAATAAATTCAAATTCAATTAAACTTGAATTTATTTTGGTTGGTTTATTTTTTCTTATTAAATTTATAATTTTCTCTTTTTTTAGAATAAAAAAGAGTGGAGTTGCTTTTATAGGGTAGTAATAAATTTTTTTATATTTTTTTTTTATAATAGCCACAGTCTTTCCATTAGAAATTATAGTTTTTTGTTTTAAATTTTGATAATTACATTTCATAAGAAGGGGATATTTAATGAAACAATTTCCCGTTTCTTCTTTATCTGAAATTTTCTGTTTAAAATCAAAAGATAAAGTTTTAGTTGCCGTTAATTTATTGATAAGATTTTTTTGTAAATCTGCCAAAGAAACACTTACAGAAAACAAGTATATGAAAAAAATATTTAAAAGAAAAAATAACTTTTTTATCAAGATAGACCTATAAAATTTCTCTTTTGCCTACATGATTGGCTTGACCTACAACACCTTCTTTTTCCATCATCTCTATAATTCTTGCTGCTCTGTTATATCCAATTTGTAATTTTCTCTGTAGAAAGCTTGTGGATGCTTTTTCTTCTGCTTTAATAATATCTACCGCTTTGTTGTATAATTCATCCTTTTCCCCATCAATATTTCCTGTATTACTGTTTTCATTGTCTTTAACTACAGTAATTTCATTAATGTAGTTAGGTTCTCCTTGGGATCTTAAAAAACTGTTTACTTTTTCTATTTCAGATTCTGAAACGTATGGATTATGAATTCTCACTATTCTATTAGCTGAGGACATAAATAACATGTCACCTTTACCCAATAATTGCTCGGCTCCCTGTTCTCCTAAAATTGTTCTGCTGTCAATTTTTGAACTTACCTGAAACGAAATTCGCGTTGGGAAATTTGCCTTAATGGTACCAGTTATGACATCGACGCTTGGTCTTTGTGTTGCCATAATAATATGAATTCCAGCAGCTCTTGCCATCTGTGATAATCTTTGAATATAATTTTCTATTTCCTTTCCTGCTATTAACATTAAATCAGACATTTCATCGACTATTACTACAATGTAGGGCATATGTTTTTTATGTTTGGAATTATAACCATCTATATTTTTTACACCTACGCGCGTCATTAATTTGTATCTGCTTTCCATTTCTTTTACTGCCCAGCCGAGTGCTGCTGTAGCTTTTCTAGACTCAGTGATAACGGGACAAAGTAAATGTGGTATACCTTCATAGGCAGAAAGTTCTAACATTTTTGGATCAATTAAAATTAAATTACATTTTTCGGGAGTATATTTGTAAAGTAAAGATAATATTATGGTGTTAATACACACAGATTTTCCTGAACCTGTAGTTCCAGCTATTAATAAATGAGGCATTGCGAAAAGATCACCAATGACAGGAACGCCAGAAATACTTTTTCCTAAAGCTATTGGTAATTTTATTTCCTTTTTATAAAATCTTTCATCTGCAATAATCTCATTTAAAAATACATTTTCTCTTTTAGAATTAGGAATTTCTATACCAATTGTGTTTTTACCAGGTATAGTTGCTACTCTTGCCGAAATGGAACTAGTATTTCTTGCTATATCGTCCGCTAGAACGACTATTTTTGATACTTTTATTCCTGACGCTGGTTCAAATTCATATAAAGTTACAACGGGTCCACAACTAATTCTTTTAATTTTACCTTCTACACCAAAATCAAGTAAAATCTTTTCCAAAAATTCAGAATTTTTAGTCAACTCCGAGTCATCAATATTTTTTTTATTTTTTAGATCTAGATTTTTATCTAAAAAATTTATTGTTGGTAATTTAAAAATATTATTAGTACTTTCCACTTTCTTCTTATTTGAGAAAGGTAAAATTGGCTGTTTTTCTTTAGAAGTATTTTCTTTATAATTTTGTTGATCGAAATGAACATTCGAAATATCTGTATTGTCATCTATCTTTTTTTTATCTTTTTTTATTAAATTTACTATTTTTTTTATTATTTTAAAAGGAAGAAGTAAAATTTTTATAATTTCATTTAGTTTTATATCTAAACTTAATATAAAAAAAATAATTGTTAATAAAACAAGACTATAAATTACATACTGATTTTCAATTAAAGGAGTGAAGTAATAAATATTTTTATTAATTGTACGTCCAACAAATCCACCATTTCCATTATCAACTAACCAAAACGAATCATTATAGAAAATACTAAAAACAACTGTTCCAAAAACTATGTAAATGAATATAAAAAAAATTTTTGTAATAAAATTACTTATTGTTTTTTGGGTTGTAAGTTTTAAGCCCCAATAAAAAAGGTTAAAAGCAAGAAAAATAGAAATTAATCCTAAAGACTGCAGTAAAAAATCTGATATAACACTACCATAGAACCCACCAATATTTTTAATTTCTGTATTTTCTGGTGTATAGATAAAATTGGGGTCACTTGGAGAATAGCTAACAATTGATAACAGAAGAAAAATACTAACAAGTATGAGCGAAATACCTAATAGCTCAATTAGTCTATTTTTAATAATACTGTTAATTTTTATTAAAATTTGAGAACTCATTTTTCCAAATCAGTTAATTACCTTTTATCATTAATAGCCCTGATAAAGGATTCAAATTTTATCTAAAATTTAAATTAAAATTGATCAGTTTCTGTGGAATCTTTCATTGCTGTAGTAGAACTTTCTCCAGATGAAATAGCATTTGATATAGCATCAAAATATGATGTTCCAACCTCTCTTTGATGTTTTGTTGCGGTATAACCTTCTTTTTCACTGTCAAATTCTTGTTGTTGTAATCTAGAATAAGCCGCCATTCCATATTGCTTATATTTTTTTGCCAAATCAAAAATAGCATAATTTTGAGCATGAAATCCTGCTAAAGTTATAAATTGGAATTTATAACCCATTTTGCCTATTACTTTTTGAAAGATTTCAATTTCTTTATCAGATAAATTTTTCTTCCAATTAAATGATGGTGAACAATTATAAGCTAGCAATTTACCAGGAAATTTATTATGAATGGCAGTAGCAAAAGTTTTCGCCTCTTCTAAATTTGGTTTTGCGGTTTCACACCAAATAAGATCACTATATGGAGCATAAGCTAAACCTCTGGAAATAGCTTGATCTAAACCTTCTTTAACGTAGTAAAACCCTTCAGGCGATCTTTTTCCTGTTAAAAATGGTTTATCGTTTTCATCTACATCATTAGTAATTAATTTTGCCGCGTTTGCGTCAGTTCTTGCCAAAATAATTAATGGAACTCCCATTACATCTGCTGCAAGTCTTGCTGACTTGAGATTTCTAATCATAGTTTGCGTGGGAACTAATACTTTTCCTCCCATGTGACCACATTTTTTTTCTGAAGCTAACTGATCTTCAAAGTGGACGCCGGCTGCACCCGCTCTTATAAATTTTTTTGTCAACTCAAATACATTTAAAGGACCACCAAATCCGGCTTCTCCATCAGCTATAATGGGCATTTTGTAATCTATTTGATCTTTAGTATTAATTTTTCCCTCAGTAGTTTCCATGTGTTGTATTTGATCTGCTCTAATCAAAGCATTATTCATTGCTTCAACTAGTTTAGGTGCACTATCATAAGGATACAAACTTTGATCGGGATACATTTCTCCAGCACTATTCGCGTCTGCTGCTACTTGCCAACCACTTAAATAAATAGCTTTTAAACCAGCTTTAGCATGCTGCACAGCTTGATTACCTGATAATGAACCTAGTGTATTAACGTACGGTTCGACGTTTAATAAATTCCAAAGTTTTTCTGATTGAGATTTACAAAGAGTGTAATCAATATTGAATGTACCTTTAAGTTTTTCGACATCTTCTTTTGAGTAATCCCTTTTTATTCCCGCAAACCTTTTGAGATAAAAAGAAACGTTTGCAGATTTCATGAGTCCTTCTAATTTTAGTGACTTTATTCGGAATCTGTTTGAATGTCGTTCATTCCAGAGCTACCCCAATCTTGGTCATCATCTCGCACATAGACCGATTTTTGATAAAATTGCCTATTTTGCTGTTCTTTCCCATTGTTCTTTTCTGGATCTAGCAAGTCATTCATACCTTTACTATATTTACAAAAAATTGCATATTCAATATTATTCTTGATTTTAGCAATAAATTAGTAAATATTTGTAAATAAATTATTTACTATTTGTAAATTTTGTAAAGATGTCTCAAATAGACCTACAAATTGGCTATAAAATAAAAAGCAAAAGAAGAAGTCTTGGTGTTTCGCAAGCTGATATGTCAAGAAAATTGCTCATTTCCCCAAGTTACCTAAATCTAATTGAAAGCGGTAAGCGTAAAATAAATGTGGATCTTCTGCTTAAATTAGCAAATGAACTCGGAATTGAAATATCTGATATTTCTAAAAAAACAGACACAAATCTTTATCAAAATTTAATGGATGTATTGGGAGATAATTTATTTGAAGATTTGGACATTACAAATTTTGATATTAAAGAAATTGTTAATACAAACCCTTTAATTGCTAAAGCTTTGGTTAAACTTGGAGATAATTATAAGAAAAAAAATCAGGACATCGTTAATAAAGTAGAAAATATATCAGGCAAATTTATTGATAATCAAAAAAATTCATTTCCAGGAGAAGTTGTTTCAGATTTTATACAGGAAAATGAAAATTACTTTCCAAAATTAGAGGAATTTGCAAATAAAGTATTCTCTGAAATTCAAAATAATAATAGAACTAGTTACTTACCTTTATGTGCGTATCTATTTAAGAAACATAAAATTGAAGTTAAGAATGTAATTCCAGATGAAAAGAAACCTTTTACAAAAAAATTTGATCCAATTAAAAAAACTTTTCTTTTATCGGATTATTTGACGTTAACAACAAAAAAACTTCACACTGCTGCACAAATTGTTTACTCAGAGGCGAATGATATTCTTGATGAATATCTAGATACTTTCAAGTTTCCTTCAGAAGAATCTAGAAAATTATCGAAAGTTGCTCTGCTCAATTATGCAGCGGCTGCAATATTAATGCCTTATAAACTTTTTTATAAAGAATGCATGGAACAACGATATGATTTTGAGCTTTTACAAAATACTTTTGCTACTTCTTTCGAACAAGTAGCTCATCGAGCAACATGTTTGCAAGATCCTAATATGAAAGGAATTCCCTTTCATATGTTAAGAACAGATGTAGCTGGAAACATTTCAAAACGTTTTTCTTTATCAGGAATTGAAATTCCTCGTTATGGTGGCGCCTGTCCTAGATGGAATATTTATTCAGCTTTTACTGCACCAGGAAAAATTCATGCAGCAGTATCGAAAATGCCTGATGGAGAAAAATATGTTTGTATTGCAAGAACTGTAGAAAAAGGAATTGCTAAGCATGGAATGTTTAAAAGTTTACTATCAATAGGATTGGGTTGTCAGATAAAATATGCAAAAGATTTTGTTTATACCGATGCTCTGAATTTAAACGATAAAAATACAGAAGTGCTAATAGGAGTGAATTGTAGAACCTGTGACCGTATGGACTGCCAACAAAGGGCATTTCCTCCTCTTCACAAAAAATTTGAT
>Ga0066376_10004465_pt1 | contig 12140 bp, 7 predicted proteins | sample Knorr_S15_td_Bot_FD_77009 | JGI IMG/M metagenome (GOLD analysis project Ga0066376, IMG submission 77009) | Marine microbial communities from Southern Atlantic Ocean transect - Knorr_S15_td_Bottom_ad_5009_LV_A | ecosystem: Environmental > Aquatic > Marine > Oceanic | place: Southern Atlantic... | reverse complement strand
GTCTGGTCCCAGTCGGGCTACGATCCCGTCGCGGCCGCCAAGACGTGCTACCAGCATCTCGCCGGAGCCTTTGCCAAGTCACGAGTCCCTCGGCCCGCATGACCGGGCGGCTGCTCACATGTCCCGTAGCAGCCCGCTCATGAGAAAGAACTCGGACCCTGGGGTCAGACGCCGCCCACAACGGGGTTTGCTCCACCTGTCGCGTTTCACAGGCGGGGCCTGACCCCTTCTTCGAGTTGCAACGGGTGCTGGTTGAAAAGGGGTCAGGCCCCGCCTGCGTGCCGTTCTGGGTGGAGCGGGACCTTCTGTGGGCGGCGTCTGACCCCGTCCCATCCCCAAACTTGTGTTTTTCAGGGGCCATCCACTCTCGAGCTCGATAAAGTCCCAGTACAGGGTCGTTCCCACCGCAGTCGAGTTGTCATTCAACTCCAGCCGCACGGATGTCGCGTCGGGTCGGAACGTGACCAGCAGGCGGGTCCACTTGTCCCACTGAGAACCGACTCCTGCCCGAGTGGTCTCGGACTTGGCCAGCACACGATCATCCCGGCCCAGCACCCGCAGAACGGCTTTCTGGTTGGGTTTGTTCGAGTGGACCCAGGCCGACACGACGTGAGCCCGGTCCGCCGACAGCCCCTGGACCACCGTCGTCGCGCGGTTCGTGCGGGCTGCGCGTGTCATCTTCAGCCCGCCGCTGCCGTGCTGCGACCAACCGTTGCTGTCGTGAAATGCCTTGATGCCCGGCACCTCCCGGTACTTGAACAACGCGATCTCTCCTCCACCGGATTCCAACGTCCAGCCTCGTGCTGTTTCCAGTTGAGGATTGGACACCAACTGGTGCTTGACACCATCGCCGAACCGAACCGTCCGACGCTTGTGGAAGTAGTGGTCCGAGAGCTTGGCGAGGTACTCGGGAGTCACTTCGGCCTGGCTTCGGTAGAAGACCCAGAACATCACGCCAGGCATGGTGGCGGTGCGTGAGTCGTTGCGGATGGTGAAAAACTGCGTGTCGAGATGAGCCAGGAAACTACTGGTTGACGAGTCGTCGAACAGGTAGCCGCGCTGGGCCACTCCCAGCCCGTAGACCGTTTTGGCCAACAACTTCGGTGCCACGGCATCCAGTTCTCGAGCCCACTTGGGGAAGTATCCGTAAGAGGGACGTGATTCCCGGAGGTAGACTTCCAGCATCAGGACGTCGACGTGCTTTTCAACCGCCCGGAGCTGCTCGGTGTGACGTTTCGCATTTCGGCCCAGTTGCCAGGTCGCCGCGGCGTAGATCTGTTTGTCGGGAAACTGTTTTCGGATTCCCGCCAGTGCCTGGCAGACGATCTTCGACTGCGGGCTTCCGTCCAGATCCTGGCGCAGCTCATCGATGGCGATCGCGTCGTATCCGCCAGGCAGCTTTCCTCCGAGGTCATCCTCGAACGGAGCCCCCCAGCGTTTCAGCAGTTCGTCGACGCTGGCCCCCGGCGGGTTGTTCACGTGGGCGGCGTACACGCATTTCTTTCGGCGCAGTTCCTTGATGAACGCCGCATTCCGGCTCGTTCCTTCGATCACCGTGATCCGGGGGACCAGTCTGCGGAAGGCATCCGTCACGCCCTGGCCATCGTGGTGGCCGTACATGCAGATGAACGGGTGCGGGGTTTCGGCCACGGCACGGGAGCACCTGCCCATCGATACGACCAGCAGCCCCAGGCACAGGCCTCGCACCAGGCCTCGCGCCGGGATGAACCTCCTTCTGGTCACTCGCGTGTTTTCTTGCATGCCGCCTGCACAATAGTCGATCGCAGCATGCGGCGACGACTCTGCACGCTCGGCAACACCCCACCCTGCAGATTGGCCGCGACCTGTCGTGCGGGATACGATGATCGACCAATCGTTTCGAATACCTCCGCTGACTCTGACGTCATGATCGGCCAACTTCTCAGCCGTGCCCTTCTGATCGTGCTCTGCCTCGGCTGGTTGCCGACATCGCCACTTGTCGCCGAGGCCGCCGAGGCCTCCGACACGCGGCTCGACCCCGCAGACGCTCGCAGTTTCTGGTCGTGGCGACCCCTGAAACGGCCGGCGGTGCCGCGGATCGAATCGGCCTGGGCACGCAACCCGATCGACGCCTTCGTCGCCGCACGACACGCCGCCGCCGGATTGCGACCTGCCCCAGGCGTTACCGATGCCGTCCTGCTGCGAAGGGCAACGTTCGATGTGCTCGGACTGCCCCCTCGACCCGACCGCGTCCGAAACACCTCTCGAGGTCGCCATTCGGGCTGGAGCCAGACCGTCGATCGCCTGCTCGGCGACCCGCGGTTCGGCGAACGCTGGGGGCGGCATTGGCTCGATGTCGCGAGATTCGCCGAGAGTGACGGGTTCGAGATGGACTACGACCGCAAGAACGCCTGGAGGTATCGCGACTTCGTCATCCGCTCTCTCAACCACGACATGCCCTTTGACCAGTTCGTCAGGCTGCAGCTGGCCGGAGACCAACTGGAACCGGACGACCCCTGGTCCGTCGTGGCCACAGGGTTCCTGGTGGCCGGTGTCGAGAACCGTATCCAGACCCGCAAGGACTTCGTCCAGCAACGCTACGACAAGCTCGACGACTTCACTTCAACCACCGGCACGGCGCTGTTGGGGCTGACAATCGGATGTGCACGATGTCATGACCACAAGTACGACCCGATCGGCCAGGACGAGTACTACAGGTTCACCGCCGCCTTTGCTGCCACCGTCAGCGCGACACGTTTGTTGAAGACGTCCGCGGGTGACTGGACGATCTATGCCGCCGCTGAATCGGCTGACAAACGGATCATGATGCAGGTCACGGCCGAGCCGAGATTCAAGAATTTGCCGAGTTTTCCAGCCAATGTCAGGTTCCTCGTCCGCGGCGATCCCGACGATGCTCGCGACGTCGTCTCGACCGGATTCCCATCGTTCCTGGTCGGAACCGATGCCCAGCAGGCACGCTGGTTCAGCAAGCTCGAAGGCCGACCCGGTCGGGTTGCCTTGGCCCGCTGGATCACCGATCCCCGCGGCGGGGCAGGGCACGTGCTGGCTCGCGTGATTGTCAATCGGCTGTGGCATCACCACTTCGGGCGGGGCCTGGTCACGACACCCAACGATTTTGGAACTCGAGGTGATCGGCCGACGCATCCGGAATTGCTCGATTGGCTGGCAGCCGAATTGATCGACGGCGGCTGGCGATTGAAGCCGATCCACCGGCTGATTCTCACCAGCGCCACCTACCGGATGGGATACCAGTCGCACGGGGCATCACTCCGCAACGCCGTCTTTCATCCGGAGCCGCCGGAGCATCCCGATCTGACCAATCGGCTGCTGTGGCGGCGTGAGCCTCGGCGGCTCGACGCCGAGGCGATCCGCGACAACCTGGTCGCGGTCAGCGGCCGACTCGACCTCACCATGTTCGGCCCCGGCACACTCGATCAGAACGTCGCCCGCCGCAGTGTCTATCTTCGTGTGAAACGTTCGAAACTGATCCCGCTGCTGCAGCTCTTCGACAGCCCCGACAGCCTGCAGACCATCGGCCGACGATCGACGACCACGACCGCTCCGCAGGCGCTGATGATGCTCAACAATCCGTTCGTGAGCGACTCGGCCGATCACATCCGTAGACGCCTGTCGCTCGGCGAGGCGATGCCGCCGGCCGAATTCATCGACCAGGCCTTCCTGCTGTGTGTCGGCCGGATTCCCTCGAGAGAGGAACGTCGACTGGCCAACGCGCTCCTGGCACCCAGAACTCCCCAGTCACAACGTGACTTCTGCCACATGCTGCTGTGCCTCAACGAATTCCTCTACGTCGAGTGACACCTGTCGCCATGGCTCGTCTTCCACGGGATCGATCTCCGCAGGTGTCGCGACGCGACATGCTCTGCTTGTCCGGCCTGGGCGCAGGCGCCCTTGCGTTTGATGCGATCCAGGCCAGCCAGCAGGCGGTCGCCGGGAATGTCGGTTACGACTCCGAACACCCGCTCTCGGCCCGCTCGGCTCACTTTCCCGGCGTGAACAGCATCATCTGGATCGTGCTCAACGGGGGACCCAGTCATCTGGATACCTGGGACTACAAGCCCGAGCTGCAGAAACGCGACGGCCAGATGCTCAGGGACGCCGATCCCCGGGTCGGCTTCTTCAAGACCAGCGGACGGCTGCTCGCTTCGCCCTTCCGTTTCGCTCGGCACGGCCAAAGCGGCACCTGGTCGTCGGAAATCCTGCCGTTCACCAGTCGCCACGTCGACGACATGGCCTTTGTCCATTCCTGCTACTCGCTCTCGAACAACCACTCACCCGCGCTGTTCGAAATGAACACGGGCCTGAGCCGGATGGGGTTCCCCTGCGTGGGATCGTGGCTGGCCTACGGGCTGGGGACCGAGAACGCGAACCTGCCGGGCTTTGTCGTGATGTCGGACGCTCGAGGCCGCGGGTTGCCCAAGAACCACGCACAGAACTGGGGAAGCGGGTTTCTGCCCAGCGTGTTTCAGGCCACCCGTGTCAAGGAGTCCGGGGCGCCGATCGACGACCTGCTGCGTCCCGAGACGATCACCGCCGTGCGGCAACGCCGGCTGCTCGAGGCTGCGAATCAGATCAACCGGCGACACCGCCAGCGATTCGCCGACCAATCGCAGCTCGACGCCCGCATCAAGTCGCTCGAATTGGCCTTCCGCATGCAGATGGCCGCACCCGACGTACTCGCCGTCGACAACGAACCCGCACACATCCAGTCGCTCTACGGAATGCAACATCCCACTGCGAAATTCTTCGGACGACAGTGCCTGATCGCCCGCAAGCTGGTCGAAGCGGGTGTGCGATTCGTCCAGATCTACAGTGGAGGTACGGGCAACCAGGCCAGTTGGGACGGGCATCTCAACATCGACAAGAATCACCGCCAGTTCGCTCTCGAGACCGACCAGGGCATCGGCGCACTACTCGAGGATCTCAAGCAACGAGGCCTGTTCGAGCAAACGCTGGTGGTCTGTGGAGGAGAATTCGGGCGGACTTCCGATTCCCAGGGGACGGGCACCGGCCGAGACCACAACCCCAACGCCTTCACCTGGTGGTTTGCCGGAGGTGGCATCAAGGGAGGCGTCCACGTGGGAGCGACCGACGAGTTCGGGTACAAGGCGGTCGAGAACCGGCACCACATCCACGACCTGCACGCCACGATCCTGCACCTGGCCGGTTTCGACCACGAGCAGTTGACCTATCGTTTCAACGGTCGCGACTTTCGTCTGACCGATGTCCAGGGCGAGGTGATCAGGCCATTGCTCGCCTAGAGGATCCAGCATCCAGACCTTTCAAGGGACCTGTCCAATGCTCAATTGCTCCAATCACTCTCTGCGTCTCGCCACGCTCCTGCTGCTCGTTTCGATCATCCCGCTGCCGCCGCTGGCATCGGCCGCCGAGCCCAGTACCAGCAAGGGCATCGAAGTTCTCAAATCCAAGTCACTGCCCGGCCAGAGCATCGCTGTGGTCCGTACGCCGTTGGGCATCCCCAACGACTACAAGCCATTCGCGACCCGGCTGGGGAGTGGCGATCTGCTGGTCGTGGCGTTCTGTTTCGGACCGATTCCCGGCATCAAGGGATACGTCGAACGTGCGATCTTCTGGCGGTCCAAGGATGGTGGCAAGACCTGGGGGCCTCGTGAGGAACGACTGGATGTCCAGGGTCGCGAGTTCGGGCTGACCACGCTCAGCGATGGCAGCCTGCTGATGACCTGCCACTGGCTGGCCAACGACGTGCTCAACCCGTCCCGACACACTCACAGTAAGATCTTCCGTTCTACCGACGAGGGCAAGACCTGGTCGGAGACCCGCATCGGACCCGACGGGTTCCCCGACAAGGCCGCCACGTCGGCCGATTGGATGGCGTTCGAGATCCCCGACCCGAAGCGGCCGGGCAAGATGCTGGCCTGCATCGGAGTCAGCATGCAGGACGGACACAAGAACGCACCGAAGGTGGTCCGCATCTGGCGATCTGCCGACGGCGGCAAGACCTGGGACCGCTCGCTGCGTCCCGACACCAGGGGCTGGATCGACGTCGACGGCTTCTTCTCTCAGACGGTCACCCACCGCACCCCCACCGGCAAGATCCTGCACCCGGTCCGAGTCGATCGCACGGGGCCGCATTGGCACATCCCCGGGACACCCGAGAAGCTGAAGAAGGAGAGTGGTGACCAGGGCGACCGCATGATGCTGTGGGTCTCCGGCGACAACGGCAAGACGTTCCGGCGACACAACACGTTTGGGAACTTTGGAACCTACGGAGAAATGTACCCCCGGTTCCTGACCCTCGCCGATGGCCGGACTCTGCTGACGTTCACCGTCCGCAGCAATTCGACCGACGGGCGCAGCCTGGGCGTGCGTGCCATCCTCAACGACAACGACGGCAAGAGCTGGGACTTCATCAACGACCGCATGGTGATCAGCGACGTCAACTTCGGATCCAGCGGTGGCGGATTCGGCAACACGGTCCAGAACGCCGATGGCTCGCTGGTCACCGTCTACAGCTATCGCGGTAAGGGCGGCAAGACTCACATCGAGGCGGCTCGCTGGTCGCTTCCGAAAAAGCGATGAGCGACCCCACTCGCAGTTACAACAGGCAAGGACTCTTGATGAACACCTCGCGCCGCCAGTTCCTGAACACCTCCCTCGCTTCCGCCGCCGGGATTGCCGGACTGGCCGGCCCGTTGCCGCTGGTTCACGCGGCCAGCCGCCGTCGACGCTTGAAGATCGCCGCTGTCACGACGACCTACTTCAAGTACTCCCACTCGCAACACATCGTCGATCGTTTTCTCGAAGGATATGGCTGGGACGGCCGGCACCATCGGCCCGACATGGATGTCGTGTCGCTGTACGTCGAACAGGTCGGTGAGAACGACCTCAGTCGTGAACGACTGAAGCGGTACCCGGGAATGAAGCACGCCGAAACCATCGAAGAGGCCCTGACGCTGGGCACCGGCAAGCTGGCCGTTGACGGTGTGCTGCTGATCGGAGAACACGGCGACTACCTGATCAACGAGAGGGGCCAGAAGCTGTATCCGCGGTACGAGTACTTCCAGAAGATCGTCGACGTGTTCCGCAAGACGCGCCGCACCGCGCCGGTCTTCAACGACAAACACCTCTCGTGGAACTGGAAATGGGCCCGCAAGATGTACGACACCGCACGCAGCATGGACTTCGGCTTCATGGCCGGGTCCTCGCTGCCGGTCGCACGTCGCATGCCCGCGATCGACCTGCCCTGGGAAGCGAAAATCCGCGAGTCGCTGGTGATGCGACCCGGTGGGATCGACGGAGGCGACATCCACACCATCGAAGCGATGCAGGCGATCATCGAACGACGCGACCACGGTGAAACCGGGATCCAGTGGGTCGAAGCACTGCGGGGCGAGAGGTTCTGGAAGGCGATGGAAGCGGGGTCATGGGAGCAGGGCGGCTGGGACCCGCAGTTGATGGAAACAGCCCTCACCCGCAGCAATATGCTCAGCGTCGTACGCGATAACTACGGTGTCGTGCTTCCCAAGCTCGCCGACATCAAGCGGATGGCTCCCCATTCCTACGCCTACCGCTTTGCCTACCGCGATGGCACCCGAGCCACCGCATTGGGATTCCAGGGCAAACCGCGTGAGCAGGGAATCCTCAGCGATACCCCCGTCGCCGTTCGCATGAAAAACGACGAGATTTTCTCGACGCTCGTCTACCTGCCGTACTACGCGATGAGGAACTTCTTCAACCCGTTGGTGCACCACATCGAGACACTGTTCCGCACGGGCAAATCGCCGTACCCGGTCGAGCGCACTCTGCTGACGACGGGCATGACCGCCGCGGGCATCGAGTCGCTGTACCAGAAACAGAAACGGCTCGACACGCCGCACCTGGCGATCAAGTACCGCTCGACACGCAAGTCGACGTTCTGGCGGACCTAGCCCGCCTGCGGCGGATTAACTTTGTGGTCATTTCGAGATCGGAGCCATCGCCGTACCCAATACCGAGTCCGCCGAAGGCGGACAGCATGTCTTAGCACGGGGTGGAAACCCTCGTTGTACTACACAAGAGTCCCGGGGTTTCCACCCCGGGCTACCAAATGTCGCCCGCGCCTTCGGCGGGTTGAATAGCTCAGGCTCTTCCGGAAACAGCAACTCAAGTGTCATCCCTCGCTGCGCTCGGGATGATCCGCCTGCGGCGGACCACGGGACGAACAGGCTGCACGGATTGTTCAACCCGCCGCAGGCGGGCTAGCCGCGGACATCATAGCTGCACGCGTTCGCCTTCGGCCGCGACCTTCACCCCGCAAGCCTCGACCTGCAGAGATTCCGGCGAACCGGGATCGCAGAGCGGGTTGCTGTGGTTGAGATGAATCAACCGCAGATCGACCTCCGCCTCGTCGGCCAACCGAGAGTACTCCTGCAGGTGCTCACTGACTCGGGGATGAGGGATCTGCTGGATATCCCGGCCGGGCAACTCGGCGTCACTAAAGAACGTGCCATCCAGCCACGCCACGTCAACATCGGCCAACCACGATCCGAGCCGCTCGTCCCAGACATCGATGTCGGGCAGCCACAGCACGCGTCGAGACGGACCGGTGATCTCAAAGGCCACCGTTTCGGACAACTCGTCGCGATGAGGAACCGGCACCGGCCGCACCGACAGCCCACTCCCGAGCTCAACCCGGCGATCCGCCGTGAGTTCCTGCAGCACGACGTTGTGGTCCTCGACCAGCGACGCCCAGGGCTGGTTGCTCGAAAGGAATTCCGCCATCCGCGGCATGACCCACAGCGGCACCTCGTGACTCGCCATCACCTCCCGACCCAAATGCACCAGCCCGGCGTAGTGACCCACGTGGGCGTGGGTCAAGAGGATCCCGTCAGGCGGTCCGACAGCCGGTTGGCCGGCTGCCGCGTTCAGAGCCTGAAGCTGATCGGGAAACTGCCACGTGGCATCAACCATAAAGCGTGACCCGCTGGCCTCCTCGAGCAGCCCCAGGCAACTGGGTCGCCGGGCCCGGGCCGGGTCAACTCGTGCCGCCAGACAGGCACAACACCCACAGCCAGACTGCGGAACCGCACCGTCCTGAGCCGTTCCCAGCACGATCGCAATGGCGCCGGCAGGATCCAGGCCGGAATGTGTCACTGGTCACCTGCAATCCGTTGACGTGCCTCTTGCACGCAGCCCCCCTCAGCCACACTCCGCCGGCCTCTGATCTCTCATCCCGACTTCTGATGCACTAGGATAGCGTGACCGAGCAGGCAGGTGCGTGGGTCAGCGCGATTCTCAGCGACCTGGTCATCTCCTCGTCCACATGCCACCACCTCCATGCGTCTGAACCGGCTGACAATTGTCCTGCGTGCCATCGCCGCCCTCGTGGTGGGGCTGGGAACGCTGCAGGCCCAGGACCACTGGTCGTTTCGACCCGTCCGGCCCCCTTCGGTCCCGGCCGGAACTCATCCGATCGACGCCCTGGTTGATCTCAGCCTCGAGACGTCCGGCTATCGGGCGGTGGGACCCGCCGACCTGGCCACGCTCGTCCGCCGCATGAGCTATGACCTGCATGGGCTTCCACCGACACCCGCTCAGCAGAAGCTGGCTGCCGACAAGGGGCTCGATGCATTGGCCGACCAGCTCCTTTCCTCCCCCCACTACGGAGAACGCTGGGGCCGACACTGGCTGGATGTCGCCCGCTACGCCGACACCAAGGACGGCGTGCTGATGTACGGCGACACGCGGCTGCGGCCCTTCGCCTACACCTACCGCGACTATGTCATCCGCTCGTTCAACCAGGACAAGCCGTTTGACCGTTTCGTCCACGAGCAACTTGCGGCCGATCAGTTGGGGTTGCCCGGGGATGCTCCCGAATTGGCCGCGATGGGCTACCTGACGCTCGGCCGCATGTTCGACCGCAATCGCCACGACATCATCGACGACCAGATCGACGTGGTCACTCGAGGCCTGCTGGGACTGACGGTTGCCTGTGCACGGTGTCACGACCACAAGTTCGACCCGATCCCCACCGCCGACTACTACTCGCTGTACGGAGTCTTCGCCAGCAGCGAGGAACCGGTCGATCGGCCGCGGATCCAGACTCCCGTTGAGGCGGGCCGGAAGTTCGAGACCGAGCACCAGGCCAAGCTGGTCGAGGTCCGCAAGATGCTGTCCGACCAGCACGTCGCACTGATGGCGACCGCTCGGTCGCGAACCGCTCGCTACCTGCTGAAAGTTGCCACCACCAGGGCCGACATCAACGAAACGTCGATCTTCTTCCTGTCGTTGCTCCCCAAGCAGCTGCGGCCGCAGATCGTCCATCGCTGGCGGCTGCTGGTCGCCGCCAGATCCAAGCCCACCGACCCGGTCTTCGCCCCCTGGCACGATCTCATCACCGTCCGCACCTCGCTCTCACAAACCGATCTCCCCGCCCTCGATGGCCTGCTCGACGCCTGGAAAACCCGGGGCGTCGACCCCAGGCTGCTGGCAGCCATCACCCTGTCGCCTCCGCGCACCGTCTCTGACGTGGCCGCAATCTACGCCAAGGTATTCCTGAAGGCTGCGGCGGACGAAAAGGTGCCTGACACCGATCCGTTGCGGTCCATCCTGGCTGGCCGCACGAGCCCTCCCAGGTTCCCACTCCGCCAGACCTGGTACTACATGTCCCGCAAGGAAAAGGACAGCTACCGCGGGTTGGTTCGGGCTCTCGACCTGCTGGCGGTCAAGTCGCCCCACGCCGCCGCCCGGGCGATGACCCTGCGAGACACCGACGAGCTGGTCTCACCGGTGATCTTCCGCCGTGGTGATCCGACGCTGCCGGGCCGCACCGTTCCGCGGCGCTTTCTCGAAGTCCTCGCCGGGCCCGGATCGGCGGCTTTTGCCAATGGATCCGGCCGCCTCGACCTCGCACGTGCCATCACCTCGCCCGCCAATCCGCTCACCGCCCGAGTACTCGCCAACCGTGTCTGGATGCACCACTTCGGCGAACCGCTCGTCGAGACGCCCAGCGACTTCGGTCTCCAGGCCGAACAGCCCGCCCAGTTGCCGTTGCTCGACTTCCTCGCCGACCGTCTTGTCCGGGGCGGCTGGAGGCTGAAGCCACTGCATCGCCTGATCCTCTCGTCCCGCACCTGGCAACGCACGTCACTCGTACCCCCGACCGGGCCATTCACAGCCCAGTTCGCCTCCGACCCCACCAATCGTCACCTGTGGCGAGCCCACCGCCGCCGACTCGACCTCGAATCACTCCGCGACACCCTGCTCTGGGTCTCCGGTCAACTCGACCTCACCATGTTCGGACGCCCCGAGTCGATCACCTCGCCAGAGAACCGACGCCGGACGGTCTACGCGATCGTCGAGCGACAAGACATCCCCGATATTGTCCGCAACTTCGATTTCGCCACTCCCGATTGTTCGACCGCACGCCGGCTGGTGACCACGGTCCCGCAACAGCAGCTGTTCATGCTGAATTCCGAATTCGTTACCCGCACGTCCCGGGAACTGGCCCGGCGGAGTGAATCGAAGGACCCCGACGTAATCCGTCGTGTCGCGAGGATCTACCGCCTGGCCCTGGGGCGTGACCCGACTGCCGAAGAGACTCGCCTGGGCTCGGCATTCACAGAGGCCCGTGGCTGGGCTGAGTATGCTCAGGTGCTGCTGATGACCAACGAGTTCATGTTTGTCGATTGAGGACGCTGGCGGTGACCGGATTCCATCAACTCTCGACCGCGGCAGGCTCGCGTCGAGACGCATTGGCCACGCTCGGCACCGGGCTCGGACTTCTCGCACTGCCCGGCCTGCTCGAAGCCCGGCCCTCGGCCCTCTCGCCCCGTTCCGGGCACCACGGCCCACGTGCCAAGCACATCATCCACATCTACCTCAACGGAGGCCCCTCGCAGGTCGACACTTGGGACCCCAAGCCTCTGCTGGACCGTCATGATGGCCAACCGATCCCCACGGGCAACCTGACCACCGAACGGGAGACCGGTGTCGCATTGGCCTCACCGTTTCGATTCCAGCAATACGGCGACAGCGGACTGTGGTCGAGCACCGTGTTCGAGAAAACCGCCTCGCGGCACGCCGACCGGCTGTGCGTCATCCGCTCGATGCACTCCAACACGCCCAACCACGAACAGAGCATGAGGCTGATGAACTGCGGC
>Ga0066376_10004463_pt1 | contig 12144 bp, 9 predicted proteins | sample Knorr_S15_td_Bot_FD_77009 | JGI IMG/M metagenome (GOLD analysis project Ga0066376, IMG submission 77009) | Marine microbial communities from Southern Atlantic Ocean transect - Knorr_S15_td_Bottom_ad_5009_LV_A | ecosystem: Environmental > Aquatic > Marine > Oceanic | place: Southern Atlantic... | reverse complement strand
CTGAATGTATTGTGTTATCATGGCTGGAGGAAGCGGCACACGCTTTTGGCCATTAAGCAGAAAAATAAAACCAAAACAATTATTAAATATAATTGGACAGGAAACTATGCTTCAGATGACAGTAGATCGTCTTCAAAAATTATCATTTGTGGAAAAAATATTTATTGTTACCAGTCCTGAATTAGCTGAATCAATATTAATATCTACAAAAGGAATAAGTGAGAAGAATTTGATCATTGAACCCTCCGGAAAAAATACAGCTCCATGCATTGGCCTTGCTGCGCTTAAGATTAGCATGCTGCAGTCGGACGCAGTTATGGGTGTATTTCCGGCAGATCACCTTATTGAAAATTATTCAGAGTTTTTACAATCAATCAAAACTGCTGACCTATTGGCAAAAGAGAAACAATCTGTTGTAACCATCGGCGTTACCCCAACATTTTCATCTACTGCTTTTGGTTATATTCATAAGGGTGAAAGATGTGATTCACAATTTTCTGATGTATATTTATTAAAAGGTTTTACCGAAAAACCGGATGCACAAACAGCAGGGAAGTATGTTTCAAGCGGTGATTATTTGTGGAATTCCGGGATGTTCCTCTGGCGGGTAAATGTTCTGTTAAACTTAATTAAGTCACATATGCCGGATTTACATAGACATTTGGATAAAATCAAGAGTTTAATGGAAAGCGAAGAAGATATTACCCCAGTGTGGGACAAAATTACTCCTCAATCAATTGATTATGGAATCATGGAACAGGTGTCATCCAATTCGTTTGTAGTGAAGGCAGATTTTGAATGGAATGATGTTGGGTCATGGAATGCCGTTTATGATATCTTGCCAAAAGACAATGAAAATAATGTCATACATGGGAATGGAATAGTACTTTCGGGAAGCGATAATCTTATTCATTCTCCAAATCATTTTACAGCAGTAGTGGGACTTGATAATGTTGTAGTTGTTCATACGGAGGATGCCACGCTGGTAGTACACAAAGATAAAGTAGAAAAAGTGAAAACTCTTGTTAAGCATATCAGTGAAGCAGGCAAGAAAGAGTTGTTATAGATGAAGCCGGGACAATTATTTGAACAATTTGAAAAATTAGCTGAAAAGTTTGAATTACGGATCATCCAGGGAAAAGGAGATTTTTACGGAGGATCTTGTATCATAAAACAAGATAAGGTTATTGTAGTCAATAAAATGATGCCAATCGAACAAAGGCTCCGGGTATTGGCCCAGGAATTTTCCAGCTTGAATTTAAATAGCATCTACATTGTACCTGCATTGAGGGATTTTATTAATGAAAATGGATAAGTACTCTGGAGTGAAACAGGAGGAAAAACCTTGATTTTGACTGGAGATAAAGGCTACAATCCTCCCCGTTTTAATTGTGATGAATTAGCAAAAGGATCATTGTTGTGAAAGCATATCAAGCTGTTGACATTCGAAATATTGCTGTCGTAGGCCATGGAGACAGTGGAAAAACTATTTTATGTGAAGCAATGCTTCTGTGTGGTGGGCAGATCAACCGCATCGGTTCCATTGAAAATGGGACCACAATATCTGATTACCATCCGGGTGAAAAAACCAGACAAATATCCATACATGCTACCCCCATGTTTTTGGAATGGAAAGAGAAAAAAATCAATGTAATTGATGCCCCTGGTTATATGGATTTTATTGGAGAGGCTTTATCATCCTTAAGCATAGCTGATATGGCATTAGTTGTTGTTCATGCCGTAAATGGAATTGAAGTGGGAACGGAACAAATGTGGGCCCATGCAACAAAACAAGGGATCCCTAAAATTCTAGTGGTGAATGGTTTAGATAGGGAGCACACAAAATTTGATGAAATACTTGCTTCTGCCAGAAGCAGGTTTGGCAACAATGTTTTTCCAATGCAGTTACCCATCAATGCTGGACCGGGATTTACACAAGTATTAGATGTTTTGAGTAAAAACGTTTTCACACATCAAAATGATAGTTCTGGTAAATACACTGAAAAACCTGCAGAGGGGGATTTAGTCGAAACAGTAGAAAAACTCCATGAGGAGTTGATTGAATTCGTTGCGGAGTCAGATGATACTCTTCTTGAAAAATTCTTTGAAGAAGGAGAATTGTCAGAGGAGGAAATGCAGGGGGGACTCCATGAAGCAGTTCAAAACCAAACCCTAATTCCGCTTTTTTGTACATCATCAACAAAAAATGTTGGTGTTTCTACCCTCATGGATTTCATTGCGAAATATGGTTCATCTCCGGTTGACAGAAGTACAATTACAGCAAAAAAATCTGGTTCTGGAAACGAAGTAGATGTAAATCTTGATTCACAGGACACGGTCCTTCAGGTATTTAAAACAATAAGTGAAGCACATGTAGGTGATTTAACGTTTTTCAGATTGTACTCCGGGAAAGTTTCTACAGGAATGGATTTGTATAACACCAATCGAATCACAACAGAAAGAATCGGACAGATTTTTGTATTGAACGGGAAAAATCGTACGAATGTGAATTCCCTTTTTGGGGGAGATATTGGAGCTGTGGTAAAATTAAAAGACACCCATGTTGGAAATACCCTTTGTAGTCCGAAATTTAAAGTAACATTGCCGGAAATTGAATATCCAAATCCCAACATACATTCAGCAATTGTTTTGAAATCAAAAGGAGATGAGGAAAAAATTTCTATAGGGCTGGCATCCCTACATGAAGAAGATCCAACGTTTATGTATAGAGTAGACAGCGAGATCCGGCAAACCATAATTTCCGGACAGGGAGAGCTTCATATTAAAACAACAGTAGAGCGATTGAAGCGCCAGTATAATGTGGATATTGACCTTATCGAACCGAAAATTCCTTATCGTGAAACTATAAAGGGAAAAGGGGAGTCAAAATATCGTCATAAAAAACAATCTGGAGGTTCAGGCCAGTTTGCGGAAGTTTGGATGCGCATAGAGCCTAAGGAACGGGGTGGAGGTATCGAATTCATAGATTCTCTTCGTGGTCAAAACGTTGATAGGGTCTTTGTACCATCAGTGGAAAAGGGCGTAAAAACTGCTTGTATTGATGGCATTGTTGCAGGATATAATGTTGTTGATGTAAAAATTGATTTTTATGATGGGAAACAACACCCTGTTGATTCAAAAGACATTGCATTTCAAACAGCAGGGAAACATGCTTTTCTGGAGGCATTTATGTCGGCAAAACCAGGATTGTTAGAACCAATTACGAATATTGAAGTGACGGTTCCTGAAGATTATATGGGAGATGTAATGGGAGATATTTCGGGAAAAAGAGGAAAAATTATTGGAATGGATTCTGAGGGACATATTCAGAAAATTAAAGCTCAGGTTCCTCAGGCAGAACTTCACAACTATGCCACAACCATACGATCTATTACAGGTGGACGTGGATTTCATTCTGAATCACACAGCCATTATGAAAACCTTCCAAGGGATTTAGAAAAAAAAGTTATTGCAGAGTATAATCGTAAACGGGAAGAGCAATAAACCTATTTCAGACTATTTCATTTCCGCATGAAAAAACTCTGGGCACCCTGGCGAATTGAATATATCCGCAGTGAAAAAGATGATGGATGTATTTTTTGTGATAAACCCAAAATGGATTATAAAGAGGGTTTAATTCTTGTAAAAGGAAAAACTATATTCACTCTCATGAATCTGTATCCCTATACAAATGGTCATTTGATGGTTGCGCCCTATAGACACATTGATTCATTTCATGAGTTAGACAATTCAGAAAAAATAGAACTTTTAGAACACATTGATAAGTCGGTCATGGTTTTAAAAGAAGTAATGAACCCGGACGGGTTTAACATTGGAGCTAATCTTGGAGAAGCAGCCGGTGCTGGCATTAAGGACCACATACATTTCCATGTAGTTCCCCGCTGGGCTGGTGATACCAATTTCATGCCGGTTCTAGGACATACAAAAGTACAGGTTCAGGGGCTTCGGGATTGTTATGATTCATTGAAACCTCATTTCGATCGTATCAACATAACTAATTAAATATTAGTGGATTTATTTTCTCATTCCTGGTTGCCTTTCATATATCTGTATGGATTTGGGGGACTTATCTTTGTTTTTGGGATCATTATAACTTTGAAAGCCGGATCTTTTGATTTACGCCGACATACTCATAAAAAATGGATGTGGGTTCTGATTTTTGGTTTTGTGTGGTACGCATCTATGCACGTTCTCATGACGCTTGCAGCCCTTGATACAATTTCTGTATATGCAGTTCCAATTACTCTACTGATATTGGTTGGGATATTCATTGTTGTAACGGTGTTGTTCAGGAAAAAAGCAGGAGAGTAATGGAACACACAACAGCACAAACTTTCCATAATATTGGTACGACCGCGGACTGGATTGTCATGGTGGTTTATTTCATTGTGATTATGCTGTTTGGCAGTTATTTTGGACGGTATACAAAAAATACATCAGATTTTTTCTTTGGAGGACGCAGGTTTTCATGGTGGTTAATCACAATGTCTATTGTAGCAACCGGTGTGGGTAGTCACAGCTTTGTGAAGTATTCCGCAAAAGGTTTTCAGCATGGAATTTCTTCATCAATGACGTATTTGAACGACTGGTTTTTCATTGCATTTTTCATGTTTGGTTGGTTACCAATTATTGTTTATTCAAAGGTTCGATCTATCCCGGAATACTTCGAAAAACGATTTAGTCCCTCTGCACGGTTTTTGGCAACGATCCTCTTGCTTCTTTACATGATTGGATACATTGGGATTGGATTTCTAACACTGGGAAAAGCGGTGATTCCTATGCTCCCGCAATCATTTATTATTTTTGGAGCAATTATTCCGGTTACGCTTATGGGAGCGATTGTTGTGATCGCGATTATCACGGGGATTTACATTACGTTTGGTGGCCAAACAGCTGTTATTTTTACTGATTTACTACAGGGGTTCATTCTCTTGTTTGCTGGAATGCTGCTTTTCTTTTTTGGTATTACCTACCTTGGAGGATTCGATGTCTTCTGGAATTTACTACCCGTGGAATGGAAGCTTCCTCTGGCGGATTTTAATCAGCCTGCGAATTTTAATTTTGTAGGAATATTCTGGCAGGATGCCATCGCAGGGTCTATTGGATTCTTATTTATGAATCAGGGGTTAATTATGCGTTTTATGGCGTGTAAGAGTGTAAATGAAGGGCGTAAGGCTGCAGCGGTAAATATCTTATTTGTTCTACCAATATCTGCAATTGTTGTTGGGAATGCAGGCTGGATTGGGAAAGCCATTTCCATCGCAAGCCCGGATGTAATTAGTCCTAACACCTCCCCGGATCAGATATTTGTAGTTGTCGCAAATATTATTGCCAGCCCCGGGATGTTCGGATTCATAATGGCAGCATTGACAGCTGCACTCATGAGCACGGTGGATACACTTATTAATGCCACAGCAGCAATTTTTATAAATGATGTGTATCGACCTGTGCAGAATTTTTTGAAAAAGACAATCCCAACGGGAATTGAGAAAGAACGAAGAGAATTAGGTGCAGCTCGGTATGCTTCAGTTGGTGTAACAGTTCTTGGTGTGCTGGCTGTCTTGGCTTTTAAAAACTTTCCCACGGTTTATGAGGCGCATGGATATTTTCACTCTACTCTTACTCCACCGCTTGTTGTTGGTATTTTTCTTGGGGTATTCTGGAAAAAATTTACTCCTGCAGCAGTCATCACCACGTTTGTGGGGGGAGTTGCGTTGATGATTCTTGGTGCAAGATATCCCGGAATCCTGATTGCACCGTTTGATCACGGGATTGAAATGAACCAGGCGCATCCATATTCATATATTCGTGCCTTGTATAACATATTGGTTTGTCTGAGTGTAGCAGTTTTAGCTGTTGTAATGAATCCATTACTAAGGACATTTGTGTCAGCATTAAAGAATAACCAGAAGGGTAAAATGGCAATAAACATTTTAACAGGATTTGTTGTCTTTTTATTTGCAGTGGTTACTTTCAATATTGCAGATATGGCTTTACAGATTTTTGCTGTGATTGGTGTAATTCTTTTCGTTCCACTAGTTGTAACATATTTTGTTCGGTATGATGAAGAGAAGCAAACAAGAGGATTGACAGCCGGATCAATTGAAGAGGCCCGGAAATTTTTTAAAGATGGAGAGCCAAATGATAAAGAAGGAGAAAAGGTGTTTGTCCATTTCAAACAAGCTGAAGGTAAGGAATCTGTTGTTTGTTTTTCAAAAGAAAGTATGGAAAGAATGAATGCACAACCAGGCGATCTTGTGTACCTGTCTGATAAACGAAAATGGCTGGGTGGATTGAAATCAATCCATTCTGTGTTTGGAAAACCTCATGATGAGCCCGGTGTGGTTTATCTTACAAGTGAACAGGTTAGTCACGGATTATTTGTTTCAGGACGAATATTGGAAGCAGAAAAAGAAATGTAATAAGCAGTATGATCCACGTAATTTCACGTATAAAATCCGCCGGATTTTTGAAAGATAGAATTACAATTATATAAAATCCGGAGTAGCTCAGTTGGTAGAGCAGGTGGCTGTTAACCACTTTGTCGGGGGTTCGAGTCCCTCCTCCGGAGCAAAAAAAAGAGTTTTTTCTATAAATGGGGATTGTTGTTCTTAGTTTTTTTTCAACTCATTTCCAATATTTTTTAATCTACTTTAAATTTTAATTATTGTAAAACCAACAAAGTAGGCTACAGAAAAATTAATTATGAAAAAATGGAAATCATATAGAACTGAAATTTCATCTGAAAAATATGATGCAATAATTATTGGTTCCGGTATGAGTGGGCTTACCTGTGGAGCACTTCTTGCACAAGAAGGTAAAAAAGTGCTGCTACTGGAAAAGCATTTTAAAATTGGGGGATGGACGCACACATTCAAACGTAAAAATTATGAATGGGATGTGGGGATTCATTATGTTGGGGAAGTTCATAGACCCTGGTCACCAATTAGAAAATTATTTGATCGCATTACTGAGGGTGAATTGAAGTGGCATAAGATGGATGATAATTATGACCGTATAATTTTTCCTGATAAGCACTACAATTTTATCTGTCCAAAAGAAAAATTTGTGGAAGAATTGTCTAAGCATTTCCCCAATGAAAAACAGGCAATTCTGGATTATATGCAATTATTAAAACAATCAGTAAAAAGTGGTGTATCATATTTCAGTAATAAAGCACTACCGGATTTGATCCGTAAACTAACGTATCCATTTATGAGTAGAAAATTTATGTCATTTGCTGACCGTACAACCTATGATGTTCTTAAAGAACTCACTAATGATGAAAAACTGATTGCTGTTCTTGCTGGCCAATGGGGTGATCATGGACTTCCACCAAAGCAGAGCAGTTTTGTTTTGCATGCCATGGTGGCACGTCATTATCTGGATGGAGGGAATTACCCTGTTGGAACAGCCCGTAGAATTGCGGAAACAGTGACAGATGTTATTGAAAAACATAATGGTAGGGTTGCGGTTCATGCTGGAGTAGATGAAATTATTGTGAAAAATGGACGTGCTGAATCTGTCTTGTTGGAAAATGGAGAAAAAATTTCTGCACCTTTAATCGTTAGTAGCAGCGGTATTATTAATACCTACGGAAAATTTCTCCGTAATCATCCACAATACTCAAAATTCAAGCAACGCCTAAAGAATGTCCGACAATCTGGAAGTTATGTTTGTCTATATATAGGACTAAATAAATCGGCAACGGAGTTGGGTTTAAAAAATACCAATTTATGGATTTATCCCAGCTATGATCATGATAAAAATGTAGCAAATTATCAAGCCGATCAAAGTGCGGAATTCCCTGTTCTATACATATCATTTCCATCCGCAAAAGATCCAGAATACCAACAGAAATATCCAAACAACTCTACAATGGAAGCCATAACTCTTGCCCATTGGAGTTGGTATAATAAATGGGGAGAGGGCGCCTGGAAAAAGCGGGGAGATGAATATGAAAAAGAAAAAGAACAACTCTCACAAAGGATACTTCAAAAAGTGTTTGAATATGTTCCCCAGGTAAAGGGGGCGTTGGATTACTATGAACTCTCAACACCCTTGACGGTGAAAAGTTTAGCAAATTATCCCTCGGGTGAAATGTATGGCATTGATCCAACTCCGAAAAGGTTTAAACAGCGCTGGCTTAAACCAAAAACCGAAATCAAAGGTTTATACCTCACAGGTCAGGATGTATTGACAGTTGGGGTGAGCAGTGCTCTGTTATCAGGCCTTGTGACTGTATCTTCTATTCTAAATAGAAATATGTTCAAAACATTGTAGATATATAATATAGTAATATTGATTTTATAGGATAATATCATTAATGGATAAAATATATCAGACTTATTTAAAAATTATTGGTGTGATTTTGTCACTTTATCTATTTCTTGTCGGCATCAATGGACTGTCTGAGTCTATTAATAATATGGGTGAAGATTTTGCTACGAACATAATATCGACCACCAGTAATCCCTTTATAGCATTATTCATTGGGATTCTATCAACAACCATATTTCAAAGTTCCTCAACAACCACCTCTCTTATCGTGGGGATGGTTAGTGCCGGGGCCCTAACTTTAACCGGTGCAATTCCAATGATAATGGGTGCAAACATTGGCACTACAGTTACCAACATTATAGTTTCCATTGGTCATATTAATAGGGGCAATGAATTTAAGCGTGCGTTTGCTGCAGCAACAGTTCACGATTTTTTTAATGTATTTGCTGTAATAATATTATTTCCGATTGAAATTGCATTTGGTTTATTAGAAAAAACAGCTACAGGATTTGGAACCTTACTTTTTGGATCAGTTAATGCAAACGAAGTTTTTAAAAGTCCTATTAAAACTGCCATAAATTGGGGAACCACACATCTTAAAACCGTTAGTTTTGATAATAATGTAATATTTATTATTATTAGCGTATTGCTGACATTTGCGATGTTGTATTCCATTGTAAAACTTTTACGGAGCTTGGTATTGGATAATGTTCAGCAATTTTTTGATCAGTTTATATTTAAGACTGCAATCCATGGGATTTTGTTTGGAATGCTGTTAACAATTATGGTTCAGAGTTCCTCAATTACAACGTCAACAATTGTCCCTCTTGCAGGAGCAGGAGTTCTCACGCTTAGGCAGGTATATCCATTTACTCTTGGTGCAAACATTGGCACTACTGTTACTGCTTTATTAGCTGCACTTACACTGAATGTAACGGCTCTGGTAGCAGCATTTGCCCATTTATTTTTTAATCTATATGGAATTTTATTTATTTATGTAAATCCATTATTCAGAAATATTCCTTTAAAACTGGCAAATTGGATATCTGAAGTAGCTATAAAGAATAAATTTATACCATTGATTTATTTAGTGTGTTTTTTCTTTCTATTACCATTCATCATAATAATATTAGGGAGGTAGCAAATATGTTTAAACAAATATTTGAAATATTTAAATCGGATAGTTTATATGAACAAGCATTAATAGAATGCCACGAAATGCTGGACATTGATCTTGCGATGTTTAAAGCATCAATACAATCGTTAAGGCAATCAGATTCTGCAGAGATCGATATTGACATATATGCAATGGATAAAAAAATAAATGAGTTTGAACGGGATGTCCGCCGGAAGGTAATGACTCACCTTGCAGTTGGTGGCAAAGAAGATGTTGGCTCCGGACTTGTTCTTGTGAGCGTTGTGATTGATATTGAAAGAATTGGTGATTATACTAAGAATATTTATGATCTTGCAGTGAACCACCCCAAAAAACTGAATGGAAGAAGTATTGAAGATCGATTGGCTGAAGTAGAAAAAATATCCTTTAATTTATTTGAAGAGTCCACTCAAGCATTCAAGAATCAGGACATTCAAAGTGCCAGTGGACTGATGGGTTCTTACAAGAAAAATATTTCGTCCCAGAGTGATGCTATTACCAATGATATTATTAAAGGAAAGATTGGTGATCTTAACATAGGAAGTGCTTCTGCCGTTGGATTATACGCACGCTATTTAAAACGAATTGCTGCCCATTCAAGAAACCTGATTTCAAGCATTGTCAATCCTTTTGAACGAATTGGATATCCGGAATAAATGTATAAATTCGTCTGGCTTTATCTTTCAGCTTTTGGAATTATGTTTGCAATATTATCCTGGTGCCAGGAATCAAACTTACTTTCCAGGAACATTGGTTCAGGGAAAGGGTTTTTAGCTTTGATTTCAGGATCCATCCTATATTATTTCGTTGGCAGAAAAATTTAACGTAACGAACAAATCGGGAGAATAAAAATGAATAAGATAGCAGTAGCACTATGCACGTTTTGTATAATTTATGCTGAAGGGAAAATTGGCGGGGTTACCTATTTTGATTTAATCAACTCAGATGATTCCACTGCCTTTAATTTTCAGCGGCAATATTTCGGGTACGGCGGAGATATTTCGGATCAGGTGAGTTTTAAAATATTATTTGATGTGGGGAGAACTAATAAAAATGATGGTGAAGATTCTAGTCTTGTTGTCTTCCTCAAGAAAGCCCAATTTGATTATAGCACATCTTACGGAAAAATCAGCATGGGATTAATTGGGATGAACACTTACAACATACAGGAAAAAAATTGGGGATATCGTTTCATTGAAAAGTCAGCAATTGATAAATATAGATTTTCATCTACAGCCGATCTGGGGATTGGATTTTCAAGATCAATAACTGATCAACTCAGTATGAGCTTGCAGATAGTAAATGGTGAAGGATTTAAGAAACCCCAAAGCGATAAATACCATAAAATTGCATTTAATTCAACGTACGGTGAACGTAATTTGGTAAAAAATAGTGGTTTCAATGCGGGCGTTGTTTATACTACTGAACAAACTGATAATAAACCAAATATCATGACCAGTTTATTTGGCGGTTTTGCTGGTATGGGACTACGTTTAGGAGGTCAATATAACGTTGTTAGGGATGGTCAGACAAAATTAGTAGTAATTGATTCTGTCGGAGCAATAGGAGCGACAGTTGAGTTGGAATCCAATATTATTTCGGTCAGCGCTAATTATGCAGTAAGAAATAATATAGATATTTTCGCCCGATATGATATGGCAGATTGGGATACTTTTTATGAAGGAGACAAAAATGGTGAAAATTATCTCGTTACAGGAATAGTTCTAACCTGTAATTGGGGGTATATCTGTTGCGCCTAATGTGAGAATTACTACCCTCGAGGATGAAACAGATTCTGTAACTGAATATAAACTCAACTTCCAGTTCAAATTCTAGTTTATTAAAGGGATTGTTTTTAAATAACCTGAATGAAAACTGAGTGTTGGGTGTTATGATAATTCTTCGTTGAAAGACTTTAATACAGTTTCTATATCTTCAGAGGTAATTCCGTTATGGGTTACCAACCGAAATTTTCCTGCACCAATTTCAAAAAACAATATTCCTTTTTCAGCCATTTTTTTCACAAACTCAGAACCGTTTACAGTTTCTAATTTGAAGTACACAATATTTGTATGGATATCGTCAAGATTTATAAAAAAATCCGGAAGTTTATGTATCCCTTCTGCAAGTATTTTGGCATTATCATGGTCAATTTTAATCCGGTCAATCATTGAGTCAAATGCTTCTATCCCTGCAGCTGCCAGAATTCCTGCCTGGCGCATACCGCCCCCAAGAGATTTGCGAATTCTTCTTGCAATTGTAATAAACTCCTGAGTTCCACACACAAGAGAACCAACGGGAGCTGATAATCCTTTTGATAAGCAGAATGAAATGGAATCCGCATTATGTGCCAACTCTTTTACTGAGGTGTTTAGAGCTATTGATGCGTTAAAAATCCTAGCTCCATCTATATGAATTTTCAAATGATGTTCTTTTGCAATATTTGACACAGAATTCATATAGGATAAAGTTAATGGAGCACCGAAGCAGCGATTGTGGGTGTTTTCCAGACAAATCATTACAGTTTCAGGGAAATGATCATCTTGTGTCCGAATTGAGTTTTCAATATCAGCTAAGTCAAGTGTACGATCTCTCTGGTTTTTTGATTTTCTGGAATGAATTCCTCCATATGCAGACACCCCGCCACCCTCGTAAAGAAGTGTGTGAGATTGATCCCCAAGAATAAT
>Ga0066376_10004462_pt1 | contig 12146 bp, 9 predicted proteins | sample Knorr_S15_td_Bot_FD_77009 | JGI IMG/M metagenome (GOLD analysis project Ga0066376, IMG submission 77009) | Marine microbial communities from Southern Atlantic Ocean transect - Knorr_S15_td_Bottom_ad_5009_LV_A | ecosystem: Environmental > Aquatic > Marine > Oceanic | place: Southern Atlantic... | reverse complement strand
GACAACGCCTTTATCAAGTAAGGCATCAACCAAATGTTGACCATTCACCACTGATGTCTGATTAACGACCAAGCCAACACGTTTCCCTGTTAATGCAGGTACATAAGCTTGAAAATTGGCTGCGCCCACCTGTAAAGGCTGTGCATTTTTAGGCGCTTGTTCAGGTGTTTCTTGGCAACCTAAAAGCGCTAGACAACTAACAAATAAAACAGTTAAAAAACGCATTATTCTTCAACCGCCTTACGTAAAAAGCCACCCGCTTTTGACAATAACTGTTTTGCTTCAGGAGCTGGTTTTCCGGTTAACACAATTAAAATAGCCAGTTTTGCGCTTTGCTCGGCTTGCTTTAATGCATCCACTGCTTGCTGCTGTGTACAATCTGTTGCTTGCATCACAATACGAATAGCACGAGCGTGCAGCTTTTCATTACTAGCATTTACATCAACCATCAGGTTTTTATACACCTTACCTGTGCGGATCATGCTAGCTGTGCTTAGCATATTCAGTACGAGTTTTTGTGCCGTGCCCGATTTCATACGTGTAGAGCCAGTTACAGCTTCTGCACCCACCACGGGGCAAATGCCGATTTGTGGTAAACGCATCACCGCTGAATCAGGGTTACAAGTGACACCCACAGTGACACAACCAAGTGATTTAGCGTATTCAATTGCCGAGCAAACATAAGGAGTTCGACCGCTGGCGGCAATGCCAACCACAACATCTTTACTGGTTAAATTGGCATTTTTTAAGTCTTCAATAGCAAACGTAGTGCTATCTTCAGCGCCTTCTACGGCTTTTTTAACCGCGGTGTCACCACCAGCAATAATACCAAGCACTTGCTGATCGCTTACGCTATAGGTAGGCGCACATTCAACCGCATCCAAAATACCCAAACGACCACTGGTGCCAGCACCAATGTAAATTAACCTGCCACCTTGTTGAAATGCTTCAACGACATGATCGACAGCTTCACTAATTTGTGGGATCACAAGTTTCACGGCACCCGCTACTTTGTGATCTTCATTATTGATTTTAGTGAGGATCTCAGTGGAGCTGAGCAGATCGATATCCAAAGTGTCTGGGTTTTGTCCTTCAGAGACAATACCGTTTAACTCTTCGAGTAACTCACGTTGTTGCTTAAAGACGTGCTCAGGGCTCATTGGGTTGTCCTTTTTCAATAATGTCATGGTAATGCTTTGCCGCTAAAATGGCGGCACCAGTTAATGAATCTCCCTTACAAGGAGATAATTCGTTTTGTAAGGCCAGTGGCAATAACGGTTGGCTGACTTTCGCCAAACCACCAATTAAAATCACCGGTAACGGCGAGTTACCTCGGCTTTTATTTATTAACCGAACCACCGATTGGGTGTGCTCTGTTAATACCGTTTTTGCCGCCTCACAGTCGTTTTGTAAGCTAAACACCAACGGGCTAAATGCTGCATAATCCGCGGGTTTTGCTTGTTTAAGCCAACTACTAATTGTTTGACGAGTGCATCCTAGCTGCTCACTCAAACGAATCGTTAATCGGCTTTTTGGTAAATCGTAAATATCTATATCGTTTAATAATTGCTGCACAGCCATCAGGCCGATACGTGCTCCACCGCCAAAATCATCAACGGTAAAACCCCAGCCGCTCACCAACTTAGTTTGCTTTTGTGCGTTTAATCGTGCCCCGACAGCACCTGTGCCAAGAGCAATAACCACACATGGGTCACCAAGATTAGCACCATATAGTGACGTAATTGCATCGCTGGTAATTTGCAAACTGGCAAATTCTATTTCGTAAATCAGCTTGAGCATCACTGTTAATTGCTCAGCAAGACTCTGCGATGAGCCACCAGCAACACCCATAACGGTGACGATTTCACTTGGCTCTGCGCCACTTTGCTGGCAAACATCACGGGTCACTTTAACAATGTTTTCTAACGCTAAATCAAGATCATTCGAAATTGATGCCGAACCCGCTTGGGCACGAAAAGTAGCGCCACTTGCCTGCTCTTTTAGCTCTGCTAACACTTTGGTGCCACCACCATCGATGGCTAAAACATAGCGTACGGCCATTTATGCACTCTTCTCGTGCGCCGCTTTACCAAGGCAACACACCAATGTCGCAAGCAAAGTGCCAATGCACAGCTGCCAAGTAAAGCCTAAGTAAAAACGCATTGACTCAGGTAGTAGCCAGTCAATCATGTACGGCTGCATTAGTAAGGTCACCATAAAGCCCGCTATTAGCGCTGCTAACACTGAGCCTTCACTGCCTCGTTTGGTGAACAAGGTCGTAAAATACACACCTAACAAACCGCTGTACGAGAACACCATTACACTTAGCGCAAATTTTAATAATGGCATATCACTGTATTGCTGCCAGAAATAACAAAGAATAGCCATCAGCGCTAAGGCAAGGCTCACCAGTGCCATCCCTACACGACCTGCTTTCACAAAGTGATGATCGCTTACTTGCTTGTTATGTTTTTCTAAATACGGGCGATAGATATCCTGTACGATGACTGAAGACATCGAACTAAGCCCAGAGTTCAAAGTAGAAATAGCCGCAGCAATAATACCCACGCTGACTAAACCTTTAACCCCGGCTGGTACTTCGTTTAATACGTAGTACATAAAGATAGTGATTTTTTCGCCATTAAATTCTTGTACGACCGTTTGCCCAGCTTCGTTATTCATTAGTGCAGGTTGCTGATAAACAATATAAAGCAGCAAACCAATAAAGATAAAAATAGCCATAACGGGGATCACCATCACCACCGATAGTAATAACGCTTTACTGCCTTCTTTTGGACTTTTACAGGTTAATAAACGCTGCGTCATATCTTGGTCTAAACCAAATGCGGCGATGTTTAATAGCACAAACCCCGTTAACACAGAGGCCATGTTAAACACCCCTGACGGGCCAAAGTCTAAATCAAATTTAAACAGCGCGAGTTTTGAATCTGCACCAGGACTTGGCTCATTCAGCGTTGCAATAATGGTTGAAAAATCAGCTGGAATAACATTAAGCAAGCACCAAATAACTGCAATTGCCGCACTGACATAAACGATACTTTGCAGTACATCAGAATAAATAACGCTGCGAATACCCCCTAAAAAGGTATAAAGCAGACCCGCCAGCGCCAGCACTAAAGTCGCGATAACCACACTATCGGCATCGATATTGCCATATAGAATCATCGCCACAGCAATAGCGGCCATGTATAAACGAGCACCACTGGCAAACACACGGCCAAATAAATACATCATGCCGCTACGGCGCTTGGCCTTTGGCCCAATACGTTTTTCAAGCAGTTCATATACAGTGAACACTTTTTGCTGGTAGAACTTTGGAATTAAAAACGCCGACACCACAAATGCCGCAATAAACGCACCGATATTAGTCGCAATATATGAAAAATCACCTTGATAGCCTTGATCTGGCCCGCCAATAAATGTTGCCGCTGATTGCGAAGTCGCTAAAACAGAAATAGCCACCATCCAAGTTGGCATGCTATTTCCGCCTAGAAAAAAATCTTGGCTTGAGTTAGCGCGTTTGCGATTAAACCACCAGCCACTTAGCAATAAAATTGCACCGTAACTTGCGAATACTAGCCAATCGAGAAAAGCGTAATTTGCACTCATTTATTATCCTAACCCAAACCCTGATGGAATATATTATTCCACCATTATGACAAAATTAAAATACTTTTATTTTATTATTTTTATTTAGCTAAGTTAGGTAATTGCCACTGACTTTGCTTTTGTTGATATTGCGCTTTGGTCAAGCTGACTAATAGCGGCTTTTTACGCTCATCTAACCAAGCAAGTAACGCATCCATATCGCTTTCTGTCATTGCTGTACAACCTGCTGTAGGCTTACTTGGCGCACGCCATAAATGCATAAAGATACAACTGCCCGCACCATTGATATTGCTTGGGTTATGCTTAACAACAATGCCTTTTTTATAAAGGTTATCTTGGCTGTATATATCACGACGCATCCATTCTGAAGAGTCTTTTACGGCGTCTTCACCAACTTGTGCTTTATCAACCAATTGGTTGTAAAACGGTGAGCCTTTCACATCGATACAATAATCATTTGCTGTCATTGCTTGATAACTGAGGTTCGTTTGCAATGAATCTAAATAACCAAAAGCAGTACCAAGCTCAAAAATACCTGCCGGCGCTTTACCATCGCCTTCTTGTTTTTGCTGACCCGGTTGTGCCGGATGCAGCCCCACTCCCCACGCAAGGCCAGTACGACCTAGTACCACCGCGTGTTGCTGGCCTTGTTGTTGCCAGCTACCAGCGGTTTTTTCAAAGCGATACAAGGTGGCATCAATGGCATCACTGTCATTGGCTACCACCACGACGAGCTGTTGATGACTGTTATCAATAATAGGTTTAGGTAACTCTTTGCTGGCACAAGCCGATAAACTCATAACTGCAATAAGACTGACTAGTTTTTTCATGCTGGCCATACTCCGTTTGTAATTAGTTCAAGCCCCGTTATTGATTCAATGCCAAGACCAGGGGCATCCGATAAGCGTATTTGTGGGCCGCTAAATTCAACGCCCCCTTGCACAGGGTCATATTGACCAAGGGCTGGGCCATCTAAATCGATTTTACTGATTTGCTGCGCTTTGGCAGAGGCTAAATGTGCAGCCCCTGCAACGGCAATACTGCCCTCTAGCATACAACCTATCATACACTCTGCTTGGTATTGGGCTGTGATATTAGCAATCTCAATTGCTCGGCTTAAACCGCCCGTTTTCATTAATTTAATATTGATAATATCAACTGCGCCAAGCTCTAAAAGTTGGATCACTTGCTTCGGTGAAAAGGCGCTTTCATCGGCCATAATCGGGGCATTCACTCGCTCAGTAATATATTTGAGACCTTGAATATCACTGCTTTTTACTGGCTGCTCAACCAACTCTAATACCACGCCTGCTTTCTCTAGTTGCTGTAGTGCAAACACAGTTTGTTTGGCATTCCAGCCTTGGTTTACATCTAAACGCAGCTGCGTTTTAGCGGCAAAGCCTGCATGGATTGCTTTTACACGTTCAATATCTTGATTAAGGTTATTGCCGATTTTTATTTTTAATACATCAAAGCCTTGCTCAACCGCTCGCTGACAGTCACTAAGCATTTTATCTATGTTATCGACGCTAATGGTGATATCGGTTTTTAACTCTGACTTACCACCGCCAAGTAACTTATATAAAGGCGCTTGATAGAGCTTGCCCCACAAGTCGTAAACCGCCAACTCTAACGCCGCTTTTGCACTACTGTTACCAACCACCGTTGATTGAATAATGTGGGTAAGCTGATTAATGTTTTCGATTTCTTGCCCCACTAATTTAGGGGCAATAAACTGCTGAATGACCGCGATCATTCCTTGATGAGTATCGCCTGTAATAACCGGTGTTGAAGCCGCAGAGCCATAGCCAATTTGGCCACATTCGGTGTCGATTAAAACCACTAAATCCTCAATAAAACTCACTTCTCTCAGTGCTGTTTTAAATGGGGTAACTAATGGCACTTTGAGCTTTGCAAAGCGAACAGCTTTAATTTTCATAATGGCCTCTAGCGAATACGCTTAATGTTATAAACACGATCTAAGTAGCTGGTTTCTTGAGATAATCTAAGTGGCAATAATGGCGTGACCGACACCCCATTCAAGGCACTATTATAAAAACTACCATCGCCTTTGTTATAACCTAAGCCTTTAACGTCATGAATAACATAAGGCTCACCGTGATGCTCCCCTAGGTACATCATTACATGACCCGGAATATAAATTAGATCGCCAATCGCCATATTTTTAACCGTCGGTAACTTATCATCTGCCGCAGTATTTTTATCAAAGCGATTATTTTGCCCGTATTCACTACTGCCTTGCTGCCCTGAATTACGCGGCATTAGTAGGCCAAAGCTCTTATAAATTTCACCAACAAATCCAGTGCAGTCACGGCCATTGTAATCATGACCCCAACCATAACGCTCGCCTAAAAATTTAAAGCCCTGTTTAATGAGATTCTGCTCGTTGTAGTCTAGGTAGCCTAAATTTACATCGGCAGTTTTACTTATCATTGCAGGTTTAATAACCAGTTTGCCTTGCTCATCTCGAGTAGGTAACTGTACAACATGGCTAGCATAGCTATTTTGGCCGTTGAGCAAATACGGTACTTGCTCATTATCAACCAATGGTAAGCGTACTCCCATATCGAGCTGAACTTCTGAGAGGGTTTCATCGTTTGGCACATAAGCAGTATTGACCTTTGCACCGGTTACCACCAAAAAGTTATCTTGTTCTCGATAAGCTTTTATTTTATCTGCATCAGCAAAGGCAAGATCTTCGGCAGGCGTCCACGCAAGATAGTTGTAAGCACGTACTAACAACCATTTCTTATCTGCGCTTTGATGTAATACAGCAACCGCTTCGCCCGGAAACATCCCGCTTTCTTGAAAGCGATCTAAGTCTTGATCAAGGCCGCTATTTAAAACCCGATCCCAGGTTGGAAAAGTACGTAATGCGGTGCGCTTAACGACCACAGCAAAGCGTACCTCATTGTTATCTACGACCTTGTTAAGGTTTAAATTTGCCTGATATTTAGCAAAGTCTTTCGCGGTGAGTTGTCGGCCATCGGTAAAAAAGCGCGGGCTTTTTGGAATTGAACTTGCTGAATGAATGGCGCTTGTTAGCTCGTCTTTAGTGAGTGATTTTTGAAATGAAAGAGGATCAACTATGTATTTATTTTCTTTAATTAATTTCTCGTTGAAGGCTGCAATTTGCGCCTCAGTCATGATCACTTTTGCCGATGCACCTTGTGCTAGCCAGTAGCTAGGCGAAAGCTGTGACTGCGTGACCCCGATTACATCTGATTGCCAACCCTCAGCATGCATAGGTGTACTAAAAGCAACACCTAAAGTGATTGATAAAGCGATAATTGAACGACGCATAGCTGTACCTTAATTCTTATTGAACGCGTGAATCTAATAATTTTGTAAAAGCATGCTGCAATTTTTGCTGCATTTGCTTACCGACTGTTGGCAAATTGGCTTCGTCGGCCCCCAAAGTTGACTGCTGCACACTAAACGTAAACTCACGGCCACCTTGATAATTGCCTAAACACACATGTGCCAACATAACCGTTTCTGTGGTGGAGCGCGTTTCACTTGGCCCCCAGCCAATTTTTTGCCAAACACGCCACTGCCCATTCGTTGCGCTATCGAGCACTTCTTTTGCTGAGCGACTATCATTTGGCGCAATAACATTTGCCAATGCATTTGTAACGATATGACTGATACCCACCATCATACCGCCTACAGGAGCATGTTCATCTGTATGACCTGTGCCGTTAAGTAGCACATCAACATCACTTGCTTGTAAATAAGGCATTTGCGTACTTGGTTCACGCTGGTGACTAACCAGACGTTTTAACCATTCAGCTTGAGCAAGTGTGGTCATTGCTTTATTGCCCGTTAAACCACAGCTCTCACAACGATACCCTAAATAGCCCGGATCATCACTGCTTGCTTTGAACCGAGCTATCTTTGCATCAAGCTCATTATTGACAGGGTTATGCCAGTATTCGTCTGATGGCATAAACTGCTCTGATCCATATGCGCCGTTAAATAACAAACGCTGATCCTGTAGTTTTAGCCAGCCTTCATTAAAAAGCCCACGTAAATACTCGCGCCCTGCGACATTGACAAAATAACTGGCTATCGCATTTGAATTACCATCGGCTTTACCAAATGCTTCGTAACTATTAATACTGCTGATCAAATCAGCCAGTGCTGTATCACCGGCAAATGAAGCAGCACCAAGCTCAGGGTGGGTTTGCCTTACTTTTGACAGCGCACCGCTAAACGCTTGAATTTTTGATGAACTCCAAGGTTCATACAACTCATTATGGCTGCCGTCACTTAAATACCGGTAAGCTAGTTGTCCTGCTTGAACTTGATAATCGATTAGAAGTAGCTTGCCCGGTTGCTCTGGGGATAAAAAATACTGCCAATCAGCCGCCACTCTGTTTTGCCAACCTGTTTGCTGGTAATTAACCTCAGCCGCTGATTTATAGCTTTGCAGCTTAGTTTCACTCTCAAGCGATAAACAACCGGTATTCGTTAAATCGTTTGGCAAAATAGCAGGCGCTAACATCACCTGCTCAAAGTATTGTTGGTCGGTTAACGGGGCTGTTTTTGTGCTAGTTTGACAACCTGCCAAGAGTATCAGGGTGCAACTTATAGCCAGCCTGTTTTGATATGCACCTTTCGCATACATAAAATAAAATTCCCACTTGTTATTATTTTTGGAATATTTTATTAAATCTAACACAAATTGACCGTGAAGCAAATTAACTCGGTTTTAATGCGTAAAGGATTTGAAACAGTGAGGATTTAGGTGAAGTTGAGTGTGAAACTACACTCAACTTCTTAAGAGATTAAAGAACTTGCTCAGTGTATTTTTGTAAGTCAGTGATCAAATCTCGATATAGCGTTGAGCTTTTATCCTTAATGCGGTCGAGAAAGAAATCGTCGGCAATACGGGTGATCTTTTGACGCTTCTTTTTATCGCTTAACTTACTTTGCGCAACATCCATCAGTTCGGCTATTTTCTCACGTTCATAGCCGTTTAAAGAGGGGTCTGTGCTGATATCTTTTAGCATGATTAATGAGTCTATTGTTGAGCCATTTAGAGTTACCGTTAACGCTTTTGCTAAGCTTGGTAGCCAGGGTTTTTCAATCTGCTCACCAATCACATAAAACATGTTTTGTGCTGTCGCTAGGTCACCATCACGTACTGCAACACTGCCAATAATGAGATAAGAAATAAGCTGCTCTTTTGGATAGCTCTGGCTCACTGTCGCAAACAAAGGATCGGTGCGAATGAAGTCAGCTTTTTGTTTAGCCATTTTACGCCAGCCTTTGTTATAAAAAGCCAAAGACTGAGCACTGTATGCTAAATATTTACCCCGCATATCAGTCGCTTTAGCGAGCGCTAAGTCGCTTTCAGCAATTGCAAAATCTTTACTTACACCAAGGCTCAAAATGTAGCTCATCATGGCATGAGTCAGTGTTGGCTCAATTGCACCTATTTGCTCTAACTGTTCTTTTTGCAGTTTGTTATAACCATAAGCAATGGTATCGACACTGGTATTCGACACTCCCCTGTACGTTTCATAACTAAAACTATCTTGTAGATCAGCATATTGTTGTTGCTCAGTCTTTGTTGATTTGCAACCACTTAGTAAAGCGACACAAAACAGCGAGCACGTTGCTAATTTAACAAAAGGGATGCTATTTAAAGCGGTCATCAATAATTCCTTTTTCTACTTCTATGGCATCATGTGCCAAACCTTGATATATCGGGCTATGGATTCTACTTAACGAGAATATAATATTGCTGTCATCGACAACGCTTATTGCATGCTCAGATGCATTGATTTGCACACCAGCACCATCAAATCGGCTTTCATTCAGTTTTACACCTTGTTGAGCCGTAATAGTGACATTGGTTAGTTCAACCACAGAGCGCTTAACATTTAAAGCGAGTTTAGCCCCTGATAAGCTTACATTTTCTAATCTCACTAAAGAATCTTTAATACGGATAGATTCAGCAACCACATTTTTAAGTAACACATTATTACAGTCTTCAATAATCATATGACGGTAATGGCCTGAAAACTCGCGACTGTGCTGATCTTCACAATGAAATGTCTCGATTTGTTTATCTGAAACTTCTGCACTGGCTGGTTTTTTAACTTCCCCAGTTAACGCTCGATTTAATAAAGCTAAAAACTGGCTGGGCTGTTGCTTCATTGGCACATGACCCACATCAGGCAAAGTAGCTAAATCACTATTGATTAGCTGGCTGTTCAATACTTTTGCTGTTCGTAATGGAGCGACGGCATCTTCTTCACCCCAAATAATATGTGTTTCTATTTTCAGATTGCTGACAATCTCACTAAAGTCTTCCTCAACTAAACTCAGCGCTGCATTCATATTTGGTGTTTCACCCATTACTAGCTTCCACGCACCATCACTACGCTGTAATAACTCTGTCAGGTATGAATCAATCGCTCCTTCTTCAATGAGTCCGGTTGTAAAATCATTGAGCTGAGCTAACTTAGTTGAGAGAAATTTAGGTAGCTTAGTATTAGGCTTAGGTACGTTGGAGATAGGCTTTATAAATGCCACTTTATGTAAGATACCCGCCGCGTCAACTAACACCAGTTTATTGAGTTTCTCCGGGTATTTGCCAGCAAAATACAGGCTGACCGCGCCCCCCATCGAATGACCCACAACCGTGGTTGGTTCAGCAATATAGTGATCGACCACTTCCGCCAGTACCGCAGCATAATTGCGAGGAGAGTAACGCCCTTCGGGGCTTTCTGAGTGAGCAAAACCAGGTAAATCAATCGCAATAACATGATAATGTTTACTGAGTTCAGGGATAACCCCAAACCAATCTTGCATACCTAATACGCCTAAACCATGCACGAGCAGCAAAGGCGGCGCCTTTTTATCACCGGCTTCTAAGACCAAAATTGATGAATTAAAAACGGACTCTTGGTAAGTACTAAACAACCAATCTGCTTTAATAGGAGATTCAAATTTGAGTGCTTGGATTTGTTGTTGGTTTAATGGTGTTGATTGCGATACAACTGGCTCGCTTTGCGCAGCAAACGAACCAAGCAAAATGCAATAAAAAAAGAATAAGTGAAATAGACGCAAGGGATATTGGTTTAATTATTATTGTATTAGCTAGATTGTACCCTTTGTCGGTTAAATGTAAATAATGCATGAGCATGAACCTAACATTGAGAAATGCTTATTCTGGGATAGATAGCAAGATGTGAGAGGTGTAGATCATCATTTATGGCGACTGCATCGTGATGCGCGCGAAACACGTTTCACGCCTACGGGGTGCATTTTTTGTATTTTGAGTTGGGGTTTAATTAATAGTGTGGAAGCGTGATGTTCGCGACTGAAGTCGCTCCTACGCAAATTGTAGGCACAAAAAAACCGACTTTCGTCGGTTTATGTCACTTTTACTCTACTTGAGAGAAAAGTGGCGGACGCGGGACGTATTTTGAAACAGTGAACCTCCGGCTGCGTGGTTCAAAGTCGCCCAAAGAATATTGAGGTGCAATAAAACGGTATGTTTATTCACGACTGAAGTCGCTCCTACAACCACACCTACGCGAATTGCAGGCACAAAAAAACCGACTTTCGTCGGTTTATGTCACTTTCAAAGAGAAAAGTGGCGGACGCGGGAGGATTCGAACCTCCGACCGCCTGGTTCGTAGCCAGGTACTCTATCCAGCTGAGCTACGCGTCCGCAGTGTGATGATGCATGTTTAAGTCTTGCATTGACTGTATCTTAAAGACACAAAAAAACCGACAGCTTGTCGGCTTATGTCACTTTCTAAGAGAAAGTGGCGGACGCGGGAGGATTCGAACCTCCGACCGCCTGGTTCGTAGCCAGGTACTCTATCCAGCTGAGCTACGCGTCCGCAGTTGCATTTTATAATCTTGCAATGATTTTATCTTTATACTCGATGTGAGTTTTCAAATATGGTGGTTGCGGGACGTCTCTTGAAAGAGTGAACCTCCGACCAAATTTGTATCTTTATACTCGATATGAGTTTCAAATATGGCGGACGCGGGAGGATTCGAACCTCCGACCGCCTGGTTCGTAGCCAGGTACTCTATCCAGCTGAGCTACGCGTCCACACGCACATTTGAATATTGCTAATTTATTCTCTTAGCAAGAGTTAAAGTAAAAAGGGCGGTTGCGGGACGTCTCTTGAAAGAGTGAACCTCCGACCAAATTTACTAACATCTTATACTCGATGCAGAGTCAAAGTAAAAAGTGGCGGACGCGGGAGGATTCGAACCTCCGACCGCCTGGTTCGTAGCCAGGTACTCTATCCAGCTGAGCTACGCGTCCACACATATTACTTTCAAGACATGCCATTTTAGGAAAAATGGTGGAGAAGGAGGGATTCGAACCCTCGATAGAGCTACAAACCCTATACTCCCTTAGCAGGGGAGCGCCTTCGGCCACTCGGCCACCTCTCCGTCTTGTGGGGCGTATAATAAAGATTTCAGAAAATATGTCAAACACTTTTCAAGGAAAATCG
>Ga0066376_10004457_pt1 | contig 12149 bp, 5 predicted proteins | sample Knorr_S15_td_Bot_FD_77009 | JGI IMG/M metagenome (GOLD analysis project Ga0066376, IMG submission 77009) | Marine microbial communities from Southern Atlantic Ocean transect - Knorr_S15_td_Bottom_ad_5009_LV_A | ecosystem: Environmental > Aquatic > Marine > Oceanic | place: Southern Atlantic... | reverse complement strand
TTCTGAAGTGATTCAACGTAGGGAACTCCATTCATTATTGAATCAGCTACTGCTACTGTCATTACAGTATCATCGGTAAAATGAGAGTTTTTTTCTAAGAGTTCAAACTTCTTGGTTTTCATGGGATAAAATTCGAATGTAGAACCTAAAACGTCTCCAGTTATTGCACCTAACATATTGCCCCATTATCTTTGTTATTTGTAACAAAAAATCGTGAAAGTAACATCCCTTCCGGACGGGAAATTTACCTTATCATGAATATGAGGTTTTTGCAAGATTATTCGGAAATATTGGGAAATTCGATAATAAGGATTGAGTGGAGTAGTGGTTTCACTTGGTTTCCTATAAGTAGATTAGGAGAAACCGACCGATAACATTAATTCATAAATTTTTCCATCTTGATTTCTCAAATTGAAGTAATGAGACTTTGTATTGCGTTTTTGTCATCCTCTGTCTGTTTTTTTGATAAAAATCTATAAACATAATCATTTAGACTATCTTTTTGAAAAGTAGCAAACATGGCTCTTGGATAAGGAGTTTTAGAAATTTTATTATTTACTAGGTCTTCCATTTTTTTATACAGTTCTGAATCCAAATTTAGAAAATTTGGATCAATTTTTCTGAAGCGGAGACTGAATAAGATGCAGCTAAGTAAGAATTTCTTGAAATTAATAACATTATTTCTAGCCCACTTACCATATTCTGCCCATTTTTGTCTCGGCTGCCAATCATCAGATCCTCTATCCTCAACAACTTTACAGAGAGTTAATAAAACTTTTTCTACTTTTTCAACTGGTATGTTAACAGTGTGTTCATAATAACAAAGAGCTCTAAAAAATGACCAGTAATAGCATTTTGTATAAGTTGTATCATTATAAGCTGGATATCCCAATCCTTCTGATTTTTTTAGGAAAAAATCTACAAATAATTCGAAATCATCAGATCGGTAGAAAGTTCGACCAACAGCATAAACAGTATTCCAATTTGTAATTGTTGGATTTGTTTTTGAATATAAATCTCGTAGCTCTTGAATAAATGTTTCAGGGGCATATTTGAACATATAGTTTAAATATTGATGACGCTGATTGTCTCCATAATCCTTGTATATTAGATTAGAAATTTCTCTTGCCAGATTATCTATTTCTGGATCCTGCTCATCTTCAGCACCAAACAATGGGCGAGTGGGATTTCCCTGAGGTTTATGTATATCAATATACCCTTTGTCTAAAAATCCTCTATCTATGTACCCCTGAACAATATCAAGGATATTTTTATTATCTGTTATGCGCCCCTTAACAGGATAAAAGCTAGGACCAGAATATTGAGTGAAAACATAAGGCTTCATGCTTTTCCAGTTTAATTCAATTTGACTCCTCTCACCAAAAATGCCTTCATATTCAGAATCACCCTCTATAGTAACCAATGCATTACCATTGGCAGGCCTCATTTGCCCCTTAATGACAATTGGAACCTCATAATCATGTTCAGGTATGTTGGTCTCCAGCATTTTATAAGTATTTTCAGTGCTATTTCTCAAAATAGATTTAAAGACTTTTGTATTCTTTTTAAGACTTATTCCCTTTATTGGATTTTCTATATACTTAGTTTTTCCACCTTCAACTCTACCTTTTTTTATTATAGGTAAAGGTTCTTCCCCTTTACCCTTAACAGTCGTCAATATATCCAAACCTGAAAGAGTATCAAGATATGTAGGGAGGTTATCTTTTAACCTAGATGCATAATTGGAAGCTCCCTTAGCTACAGCAAGGTTATCAAGTCGTATTTCTTTTTCATTAAAAATCTTTCTTTCTTGTATCCTGCTCGAAAAACCGTTCCAAAGTACATAATTAGATTCTTGATATTCACTTGTTCCATGGACAATTTCTCTAACTTTTTGAAAATTAAAATCATTTACATTATGAACCTTAATCTCTTCAATCCATTCATCTTTTAAATCGAATTTATAATGAGATAATCCCGAGCGTAAAAAAATATCACTTTTTTTATTACCTTCTAAAAAATTGAATATATCCACTGAAAATGGCCCATTAACCAGTTGCTCTGCCTCATCAGAATTTTTAGAAATTTTTTCAACAAAAGTTCGTTTCAACTCAAATGAAGAATAATCTCCAAACGATTTTTGATTTTGTTCTGGCAGAGTTCTAACAGGTACCAGACAATCTTTGAAATATTCCAAATTTAAAACTGTTAATTCAGGGACATAACTATCAGTGTCCACTATCAAAAGTTGAACCCGATCATCTAAATTTTCTCTTCCCTTAGTATTCAGAAAGTCTAATGCAATTGCTACAGGCCTCCACAACAATTCAACACCAGGCACTTGATATTTTAAAAATTTCAGTAACGTATCCTGTTTGAATTCGTTTAAATTGTTATCAATTGTGAAGACCACTTTTTCAGCAGAGGATGGGATATTTCCTTTAACAGCCTCAGCAATTACATCCGCAGAAGGTTTACTTTCAGTATTTCCATCATAATTTAAGTAATCAAATTTAGTTGAACCATCATCTTTATTATCATCAGTGTCAGTTTTTTTCATGAACTCAGACCATGCATTTGTCAAAGATATGTATTTACCTTGTCTTGAGTCCCTTAATGCATTTGGTTCATCCCATATAATTGATTCATTTTTGCGAGGAGGAATTCCAATGATTCCTAGCCTAACAGAATTGTAATTTGAATCTGAACCAGTTACAGAACAAGCTAATCCGTATGGAAATAAATCTATTCCTAAAAACATTTTTTTGTTTATTTAGTAGTTGATGAAGCAGGTACTAAAAGTCCCATTTCTAATGCCAGTTCCCGGGTAATACCGAGTCTTAACTCTGGGCTGATTCCATATTCTGTAACTACCTTACCTTTCTTATTACCTGATTCTATTGTTCTGGTTACATTAGGCAAACCAAGAGCCTTAACCTTCTTTAATACATTTGCATGAACTGAACTCCAATTCAACTCAAGCTGACCCTGTCCTGCCCAAGACCTCAATGTGTTCTCTATTTCCATGCATGACTTGTCCTTACCAAGAGTATGCTCACTTATAGAAGATGGACGGGTAATCGAGTGAGTGACTTCTATTTCGGGAACAATTTCTTCTGCTGCAACTATTTCTTCAAAAGTACAAAAGTTAATAAGAGGTTCATGATGCCTCTGAATACTATTTTGCCAATCTCTAAAATCAGGTGGGACATCACTTAAAAATGATTTAATTTTATTTGCTGAACCACTTTGTCTAGAGTCTACTTTTTCCATTGCCCAATTACCAAGTAAAATCCATCCTTGTTTGCAACTAAAATTTTTATCATTTTCATTAAAATAGCTAATGTTCTCTTTAAGATTAGAATCCATACTCGAAAGATATTCTCTGTGTTCATCTTTAGAAAAATGATTTGGAGTTAGGATGCAGTAAACTGGCAAAACTATTTTTTTATCTGGATGAATAATTATAAACAAGTAATCAGCATTTAATAACGATAGTGGAATGAGCGAATCGTCTAATTTTTTTAGTGATTCATAATTACAATCAATAAAATAGAGCGTTGATATTGAAATACTATCAGGATTTAAAATAAATGGACCTGGGAAAACATCTGAAACAAAACTTGAACCCTCGACATGATTTCGTTTCCCATAAACAGTTTTTTTGCCTATTTCAATCATCAAACTATCAGAACTTTCCTTATAAGACAAAAGTGTATAGGATAAAAATAATGCACAGTAATCTGTCCACATTCTGCGATTCCACTTCCATAAATCTGCTCTAATATCTTCGTTTTTTACAAGTTTTGAGTATGCTTGCCATACTTTATGATATTCTGGATTTTGCATCAAAGTATAGTTAGGCATCCTGCAAGGTTGATTTAGAGAAGACACACCCTGAAAAGTTTTTTTTCTCAAAGGTATTTTACTTTCTACCAACAAACGTTCTACGTCTTTCTTTCTGCGACTCGACTCAGTATCAATGTGTGTATGAGCTTCTAAATATCTTGTAGCTGCTTTATTAACTAAGTTACAGCAATGTTTTGTGACCCTATTTTCAAGTATATTGATATCTCCAGTCCTCTTTACGGCCATTATACTTTGTGTTTTTCCTGCTTTTTCTACCACAACAGAGCCAGGTCTTCTTGAAAGGTCAATAATGCATTTTACATCAACCTCTCTTACTTTATTTAAACGTTCTTGACCATAAATTCTTCTGAGAACGTGTTTTGGTTTATCCGTAATTAGGTTAACAGGTAGAGTTAGTTCAAGGGGCCTTGACAGATCAACTACCAGAGCATATTTAGCAGGATCATCATCTTTTTTTCCATCTATTAAATATATTAATTCTTCCCAATAAACATTCTGTTTGTTTGTCTTATCGACTTTGAGTCCTTCACGGAAAATTGATAAAAGATTGTCTAAAATTTTATCAAAAAATATTTCAAATGATTTATTGTTTTGAGGGTCTATGCCTGATTCTGCAGTTTGGAAAAATTCCAGATCGTGTGTATTTTTTTCAATATTTATCTTTATCTGGCGAGATGAATCCCCTTTGATAGAGGGACCTGGCAGTTCTAAAATTTCCTTGTGATCTTTTAGTTTTTTCGTAGGGAATAATTCCCCTGTACTTGCATTCGAAATACGATCGGTTCCGTCATTCATTATTTGAAAGCACCATAGATTATTTGCAATCTGCGTAGTCCCTTTATTTTTTATTATGGAACTTATGCTTTCCCAAGGGTATGTAAGTTTGTAGAACATTTTGTAATTTCATGAAAAACAATTAAAACCTACCAATTAATTCCCCTCCAATCGAAAAAACCCATAGGATTATTCCGTGCTTTTTCATAAGCCTCTGTTAGTGGTGTATCATCAATTTGCCTTATTTGATTATTAAGTTTATTAAAAACGTTGGAAAACTCATTTAAATCTAGTCCCTTTAGTTTTGGCATAATCCTCATTACTATTTGATCAGATAGTGGCCACAACCCAGATTCTCCATTTATTTTGACATCAGGATGATTTGCTACGTAACTCATAATTGATTTATAAGTCCTCCAACCAAAGGGACGTCCCAACTCAGAAAGAGTATTGTTTAAATCATTTAAAAGGCCTTCAACCTCGTTAAAATCCTTTTTGATGGTGTCTTCCCCTGGTTCACGAATCCAATCTTGCCAATCACTCACCAGCATTGGTTCCCAATCATTTTGCTTAGTTGCATTATTTACTGTGGGATTTTTGGGTTTACCATAACGATCCGTTTGAACATTTTGTTTTGAGATTTTTAATTTTTCTGGTTTACCAAAGGTGAGTACATTTGCACGGTCAATTACTTTATCTGATAAACTTTGAGTTGTTTCGTCTTCATTCATAGTTCCTACAAATATTATGTTGTATCCAGCATAAAGAAAAATTGGTTCATTATTTTCAATTCCTTCTTCCTCTTCAGTTCCAGCATATATTTCAGTGCTAACAGTTCTGTAATCTTTTATATCGTTAAGGTTTGCATTTCTACGCATCTCTAATTTGCTCAAAAATTCACTAAAATAGTATTCTATTCGTGCTAAATTCATTTCATCAAGCATTACAATCAAAAGATTATCCTTCAAATTAGCATTTTCGTTACTGTGAGGAGAATCATTAAACTGTATAAGGGATCTGGCAAGCGTTGTTGACTCAAATCTATTCTCCATATAATTAAGGAAACCAAATAGATCTTGAGGGCTATCCCACCTTGGTTCAACTGCTAACGGCAGGAAATAGAATCCCATTGATTCAGCGTACATTTTTGGGAAAGCACTTTTACCAGTACCGCTTACTCCCGCCATCACTGTTAAGCAAGAAGTATCAGAAGCTTTTAGTGAAGTATGAAAAGCGTTTTGCAATCTTTTTGGAAACTCAAAACCTCTCTCTTCTGTCAACTGATAGAGATTTTCAAGTGCCTCTTTTTCTGAGATTTTTTCTCGAGATTTTTCTAATGGAGTAAAAACAATCTTATTTAATGAATCAAAGGCTTCTACTGGCATAGCCCCAATTGATTTGATCTTTTCGGTTTGCACTCTAACCTCAGCATCCAGACTGGCTTTTCTTTTTTCCTGTTCGTTGAGTTCTTCTAATTTCTTGTTTTTAGATTTTTCAAGGCCATTAATTTCCTCATTTATCTCATTTATTTTATCCTCTAGTGATTTGAGTTTTTCATTTTGATTTTTAATGTTTGCATTAATACTTTCTAAATCTTTATCTTTTTCTTCAATATTTTTTAATAATTTCTTCTCTTCTTCTTTTTTCAAGTTAATCGTTTTTTCAATTTCGTCAAGTTCAGATTTAATTTTAGCAAGCCTTTCTTTTGTGTCCTTACTCTCTTCCCCCAGGGTCTTAATTTTTTCATCTAGCTCATCTTTTTCCTTTTGCAGCCTTTCTGCAGACTGAACTAATGCATGCTGCTGGCTCTCGAGATTAGCAACCTTGTCTATGAGATCTTTGTTACCACTTTCTTTTTCAGCCGCTTCTTGTTCCAGTCTTTGAATTGCTGCACGTATTATTTCCTGTTCCTCTCTTTCGGCTTTTAGTCTTAATAGCTCATCCTTTTGTTCTTCAATCCATCCTTTGGTTGAATTGATTTCGCTTTCAAGTTTTTCTTTTAAAGTAGTCAATTCTGCAACCTCTTCAAGATTGAGTGCATTCAATCTTTTTCTATAAAAAAGTTGAATTGCAAATGTTAATAGAATAATTAATATTCCAGTTGCAGTAGCAATGGCCCAGAGAGTTATTGGCATTGTTTGAAGTGTGGTAATTGCTTCCATAAGTTTTTCCTTAGATAATAATTAAGTTTTTATCCAGTTAGTTATTTGCTTTGGTTTTCTTCAATTCTTTGTTTTGTCTTCCAAGTTTTTCTTGAATGCTAAAATAGACTTTATTGTGTCCTCAATGCTCTCTTTTAGATTATCAAGAATTTTTAGGTCAATTTTTTCTTCAAAATTCTTAGTACTTCTAATCATTTCTTCCAGAGAGCCGTCTGCGGATTTTATCTTTTTACTAATATCTTTTATATCTTCTTCTGAACTTGTAAATTCTCTTGTAATTTCAACCAATTTTTTTAAATTATTTTCCATCTCATCTAAAGTTTGACTAAATTTTTCAGAAGCTGACTGAATCTCTACTGTTTCAATTTCAAGCTTCTTATTAAAACTGTTCAGTGAATCTGATGATTTTTCTGAATCTCTAGTAATTTTTTCCAGCTTTTTACTAGAAGAGTTGAGGCTTGATATCTTTGCTTCTAATTCACTATTATTCCTTTTTAATTCAGTATTAAGTTTCCCAACAGATTCACTTGCTTTAGTTAATTCATCAACTCTTTGAGAAATTTGTTTATTAGAGTCTTTTAATGAAGAAATTTGATTATTAATCTCTCTATTACTGCTTTTTGCTAGAGATTCAAAAGTCTCAACTACAGACTCCATTTTTGTTTTTGAATCACGAATGTTTGTAATTTGATTATTAAAATTTAAATTTGTCTCTTGTAATTCCTTACTTGTCTTTACAGCTGAATTACTTGCAGTGATAAGTTTATCTGTTTCTTCAGAAATACGTTTTGTCTTTTCTGTAAAAACTGATGCCTGATCTTCTAATTCTGTAAAAATCTTTTTAAACTTGTTTGAGACTTTAGAAAGTTCAGTATTAATAGATTCTATGGATTCGTTTCCTCTAGTGATTTGTTTAATTCGTTCTCTTAATCGTGCCCATTTTTCATCCAGTCTTTGTATTTCAGTTTTTTTATCTTTTACATCCCTTTCTAGAACCTCATTTTCTGATTTTAGATTTTCAAACTCCTGTTCGAGTTCTGGCTTCTTGGCCTTAAGATTTTTGATTGTGGCCTGATCATCGGCAATTCGTTTTTGATTAATTTTTATTTGCTGTTTAGTACTATCAAGCTCAGAGCGTTTTTCTTGTTCTTCAGTTTGTGTTCTTGTTAATTTTTTATTTGCACTTTCTAATTCATTATTTTTATTAGCTATTTCACTTAAAATAATTTTTTTATCTGCTGTTGCATTATTTACCTTAATTATTAAATCGTTTAGGAGAACCTGATTTTTTTTTGTGTCTTCAATTATTTCTGCGCTTCTTTCTATCAACTGAGCGGTCTTTCCCAATTCGACTTCTCTGTCCTTCAGTGTAAACACATACCAACCAGAGGCGAACATTGATATTAAAAAAATTGCAAAAGTTACCAATAAGATAGGTGTAGAAAAAAACAATCTATTTATGAGTTTCTCTTTTTCATCCATCTTCTCTCCAAATTTCTTCAATTTCTGAAACACATTTTTTCATGTTATCTTTTAGGTTGTATACCCAAAACCTTTTAACTTTCCAACCCAAGCCCATAAGGTAAATATCTCTCCAGGTATCATCTATTTTTCTGGATCCATCAGGGTTTCTGTGGAAACCATCACTGTCAATCTCAATGTCTAGTTTTAATCCACCTTCTTCTTTACTGTGGAAAAGTCCCGATTTTATGAGGGCAAGATCTAATCTTCTTCCTGAAACAGGATATTGCGGAATGGTCTTAATACCCTTCTTCAATAATTCCTCAAAGAAGATTTTTTCCCATGGTGACTCATGAGGATACCAAGGTCCTTTATCTGTCACAGTATTCTTTTTTATTGTTGGCCTTGCCAGATGTTCGATGTGCTTTATGCCACATTTTTCTGCCCATGTTTTATTTCCCACTAGGTGCATAACGGCACGTGCTCTGCTGACAGCGACATTAAAAAGATGAGAATTTTGACTTATAAAATACAATGAGCCCCTAGGCATATCCTCTCCTGCACACAAGCTAAATATCATTACATCTTTCTCATCACCCTGAAAATTATGTGCGGTCTCGGCAACAAATTGAGCACTTTCTAATTTTTCAAAAGGGATATCACTATCATAAATTCTGTCATGTAACCTTTTTTGTTGTTGACGAAAAGGTGTTACAACTCCGAGTGTTCCTTTAAAAATATTGTCAACCAAAATTGACTTTACTAATTTGTATATTTCTTCAACTTCACTTTCTGAAACGCATCCACTTTTGCCAGCACTAACTACTGGACCTGAAACATCTGTCCAATGGAAACCTGGTTTTGTGCCTTTTGGTGTAATTAAGTCTTCCTCATTCGTTGCAACTCTTAAAATTCCATCATAGAAAACATTGTTTGAATATTCTGCGATTTCAAATGTGCTACGATATGTGTCTTTTAATTTATGTGGTACCACTGAACTTGTATTTTGAAAAAACTCATATATTGATGTTGAGCGGTATGAATAAATAAGATCATCCAATTCTTTGAGGTTATATTTTTTCCTAGTTAGTGAATCTTTTTCTGCAGTCATCTTTGAAATATGTTTTAATTGGTTTGGGTCACCCACAACAGCAGCACGTTTTGATCTAAATAAAATTGGGATTGCAGATGCAATATCGCACTGACTTGCTTCATCGAACACTGAAAGATCAAAAATACCTGGAGCTAGTGGAATCAGACGACCAACTGAAAGGTTTGTTACCGCCCATGCTGGAAATTGTTCAAGTAAAAAAGGGGTGTAATCTAATAACCTTTTTTCCATTTCATCTTTAAACGATTTGTCTTCAAAACTTTTGCTTCTGTATTCTTTGAGTGCTTTCCCTAGCTGAATTAATTTGTTACGGTTTGATTCATCTACATGGCCAGCTTGACCAAAAGTTTGAGAACGCATTGAAATTAATTGCTCAGTCTTTTTCTGTATCTCTTCACTTATTTTTTTTACCTCAATAACCAATTCACTCAGGTCATCAAGTCCTTTTAATTCTTTCAAAAGTGGTATCATCTCCTTGTTACAATTAATAAATTTATTAATATCCCCAAGAAGATCTAAATTAATATCTTCAATATTTTTTGTATTTAATGGAGGGATTTTTTTTAACAAAGATTCAATTCTAGATTGCCAATCTGGATCAGGAATCAATCCTTTTAATATCCTTTTACTTGAATACCACAAACGAAAGATCCTTAAAAAGCTAACAAAATATTCTAGTCGGTCATAAAAACCATGATGTGATTTATAATGATTTAGTAATTCAATGAGTTTTTTTAAATTAGTATTATTTGGAAGCATTAATACCGAATTATTTTCATCAAGTTTTGAAATTAATGGATCCTTTTTATCTCTAAGCCATGCTAAATCTTCCTCATAATCACCAATTTTACTTGAAAGAGACCATATTATTTCTAATGTAGAAGCATATTTACCACGATGTTTTAGTTTGTCATTTAGCTGGTCAAGTCTACGATTATAGCCTGAAATTATTTCATTATTACTTGAATTTGAGGTGATATCTGTAATTGCATTTGCAAAAGTATAATCGCTTACTGATGCATCTTTAGAGTTTCCACGTTTTATAATGGAATACCCGTTTTGATCTTTCAGTCTCTCTACTACTGAATCTATTGCCTTGTGATTCCTACTAGAGAATAAAATTGATTTGCCCTGAAGTATTAAATTGGCAACGGTAGCCATTACAACCTGGCTCTTTCCGGTTCCTGGTGGTCCTGTTACCAGGGACAAGTTATTTCCCAAAAGCGAAGCTACAGATTCTCTCTGTTCTTTATTCATTGAAATTGCATCTGCAACAACTCCTTCATGGTTAAAGTTTTTTTCCTCAACTTTCGTTGAGTCAGTATTTTTGAATAAATATTTCAGTGATGTCTTGTTAAGGGTATCATCATCTAGCTTTCTTATAAATTCCAGCTCTTTTAGTAAAGTCTGTGAAAATTTTGTGCGTGTCCCAATCATTATGACAGCTTTATTGTAGATGCCGTTTTTAAAGTTGACTGGTAATTCACGTGAACTTAAATAGTTTAAACTCAATGGTTCAATCACTTTTTTTGGCAAAAAAGTAGATAGTCTATTAGCTAATTCATCTAAGTTCGGTCTAGAGTCATCTGAGGTAAAGCCCATTGGTTCATCAAGAGGTTGTTGCTGATTAATTAGACCGCAGTGCGATAGGAAGTGGAATTTCTCACTATAAGTTGTTAAGGCATATTTCATCCAATCAAATGAAATTTCTGGTTGTGCATTTAATGTTTTTAAAGTCATTGAATTATTCGCAAAACCTTCAAAACTAAGAACAAATTGAAAAACTGGTCTAATCATTCTGACATCAGGTTGGTTATCTTTCTTAATCTTGACAGCTTCTATGGGGTACCCAAAGATTACAATGTTATCATCTTTATTTTTAGCTAATTGATTGGCAAAATCTGAGGTATGATCTCCCATAGGTATTACATAACTCCAACTTTTCCCAGTCTTTGGAAAAGAATTAGCTATACTGTTAACGAAAAAATATTTTTTCCCTATTTCATCAATGAAAGACGAAGCACTCGCACCTTCCTCATTTCTCACGCATTCCATATAATATGAAATTATGTTCCTAAATTTACCCCAAGGACCTTTTGCAAGATCAATATCAGGATCTCCAAATGGTTCCAATATTTTTGAAGAATCATTATTCTGACAAACCTCCACTTCAGGCGGTGACTTTGGTCCTATAATTGGAGAAACTGGTTCCTTTTTGAAAATATCTATAGGTAATTCAATTTTGCGAGGAGCATATCCAATCGAAGACCCTTTACTCTCAAAGCTAGAGCTTATCGACCATTTTCTTCCGTTTAGTTGTGCTTTCCCTTCAGATAATAGAATCCTCAAACTTCGAGTTATAAGATACTCTGGTAAAATAACACCACTCTTTTTGAGTTTCATTCTTATATCTGTGGCCGAGCACGGATAAGTCTCATCTTCTAGTACATCAAAAATATGGTCTTTATCTTTTCCAGTGACATTTTCTAAGGTCGCTAAGCTCATTTTTTAGTAATTTGATGTTTTATTTATATAAACCTAAATTATCTATAATGGGGACAATATCATATTTAATAACTTAATTCAAATTTATTGAATTTTTTTAAATACTTATAATATGATGCATTCGTAAAAAGTCAAATTTAGGAAATATGTGCTTAATAATATCAACAAGTTACATTTAAAAAATTGCCAAAAAAGGACTTTTTACGAAACCATCATAATATGACATTTTCATAATTACGAATGAACGTGAATCTTACAAACTACTT
>Ga0066376_10004455_pt1 | contig 12152 bp, 10 predicted proteins | sample Knorr_S15_td_Bot_FD_77009 | JGI IMG/M metagenome (GOLD analysis project Ga0066376, IMG submission 77009) | Marine microbial communities from Southern Atlantic Ocean transect - Knorr_S15_td_Bottom_ad_5009_LV_A | ecosystem: Environmental > Aquatic > Marine > Oceanic | place: Southern Atlantic... | reverse complement strand
TACGGCATCTGTCAGGCCTTGCACAACCTTGGCATGACCGACGCCGCGGCCAGAGACTGGCGAGCCTCCATTCAGTGCTACGAGAACGCCACCGAGATGGCGAAAAAACTGGGCGTGGTCGACGTCCTCGCCAACATCCTGGTGAGCCGGGCGACGGCCGAAGCCCGGGGCGGCGACCTGGACGAGGCCGATCTCTTTTGCCGGCAGTCGGCGGCTTTGATGGAGCAGCTGGGCGACCGTCTCGGACTGGCGGAGGTCCATAAGGTCGAAGGCATCATCTGCGCCTCGCGGCAACAGTACGAGCAGGCCACAGCCAAGCTGTCACAGGGCAGAACCACCTTTGCGGAACTCGAGAATCACCTCGGCGTCGCCGAATGCGAGCGCGAGCTCGGGCTCCTGCACCGCATCCAGGGAGATGGAGAAGGCAGTCGCCGCACCTGGCAGAATCCCTCCGACTGTTCAGCAGCATCGGCGCCGACGAAGATGCGGAATCCGTCGAGGCGATCCTGTCTGACCTGTCGATGGAATCCCCGACTGGCGCCGCCAAGGACATACCGAGGTGACGGACGCCGTGACGACATCGGCAGATACGCTGACGGGACAGCGGCTGGGGCCTTACGAGATCCGCGCCCCCTTCGATGAGGTCAACGGTGTGTACCATGGCCGGTGTAGCGCCGATGAGACCGATCTCCTGATCTACACCTGGCCGGCCGAGGAGCTGGAAGAGGGAGAAATCGCGCTCTTCGACCGCGAAGCCGAAGCTGCAACACAACTGATCCATCCTGGTATTGCCCCTGCTCATGGTTGGGGATGCCAACGAGGACACCTCTTCCTCGCTGCCGAGCCGCCCGGCGACCAGGTTCCCGCTCGCCACTTCGATACGGCGCTGCCGCTCGACCAAGCGTTGGACACATGCCGGCAGATCCTCGAGGCCCTGACGTTGGCGCATCAGCGAGGCATCCAGCGAGGCATCCAGCACCGCAGCCTCACCGCCGACTCTGTACTGATCGGCGCCGACGGCGAGGTGACCGTGATCGGGTTCGGCGCCCCGCGCGCTCATGCTCCCTTTGTCAATAGAGTGACCGGCGGCATGTCGCCCGATCTTTGTCCCTTGGCGCCGGAGCAGATCACCGGAGACGTCGTCGGCCCGGCGACGGATCTCTACGCCGTGGGCGTCCTCACTTACCAGATGCTGACCGGACGCCTTCCCTTCGCTTCCAAATCCTCCGCCGGACTCATCTACCAGTGCCTGAACGAGCCGCCGGTCTCGGTGTCTTCGCTGAACACGGCGGTGACCGGACAGCTCGAGACTTTCCTGCTCCAACTCCTGGAAAAGGAGCCAGCGGCAAGGCATGAATCCGCCCAGCACGCACTGGCGGAACTTACTCAGGTACACCATCGCTACCGACTCGCCGCAATCGCGGGCAACCCGGATGAAAGTCGCCAGACCGACGCGGTTGGGGTAACGCCTGCCGACCGTGACTTCCGGACGCGCTTCGTGGGCAGAGAGGCCGAGTTCAAAACTCTGGCATCCCGCCACGCCCAGTCCTCGGGATTGACCAGCCTCGTGTGCGGCGAGGCGGGCATTGGCAAGACAAGGCTGGTGCAGGAACTGGCCCAGCAGATTCGGAATTCGGGGGGTCGTGTCGTTTGGGGCACATGCCCCTTCGAGCAGGGCGTGGGATCCTACACAACCGTTTTCGATGTCGTGGGTCAGCTGCTCTCGGCACAGGTCGGTCAACCGTTCGCCGAGCAGCGCCAGAGGTTGACCGAGACCCTCGCGCGGCAGGCACCGGAACTGATCACGCTCGCCACATCCCCGGGAACCGTCGCGGCCATGAGAGCCGGCTTTGCCCAGGCCCTGGAGGGAGAGGAGGAGCCAGAATCAGCGCGCCTCAGGCTCTATGAGGCTGTTCTTCAAATACTGATGACAGCTGCGGCTGACCAACCACTGGTCATGGTAATCGAGGATGCCCACTGGGCTGATGACGGCTCTGTCCAGCTCATCCGCTACCTGGCTCCAAGGCTTCGCGAATCTTCTGTCTCGCTCCTTGTCACCTACCGCCCCGAAGAGATCGCCCACAATTCTGCCGGCGAAAGTGGCCGCGATCATCCACTGACGGCGTTGCTGCGGGATCTGGAGACCGACGAGACCGTGACCGAGGTGGCACTGGAAAGACTAAGCGAGAAGAACACGCTCGAGTTGGCCGAGTCTCTCTTCGCGGAGGCGAACTTCAGCGACGACTTTCGGCGGCAGCTGTACGCCCAGTCTCAGGGGAACCCCTTTGTCGCCATCGAGATGCTCAAGCTGCTCTACCACCGCGGTACTCTTTACCAGGATGAAGGATTCTGGGCCGCATCTGACCTCGAGGGAAAAGGCGTGCCGAGTCGCGTACACTCGCTCATTTCCCGACGCCTGGACGAGCTCGATCTCGCCGATCGAGAGCTGCTCCAGATCGCGGCCGTCATCGGCCAGCGCTTTACCGTCACCCAGCTGGAGGCGGCGGCCGGATTGCCGCGGCTGGCACTGATGAAGAGCCTCCTCGGCCTCGAGAAGCGCCCCGCCGAATCGTCGGTCATCGAGGCACCTACGAATTCGCTCATTCGAAAATCAGGGAGGTGCTGTACGACGAGCTGCCCTGGGAATTGCGCCGTGAATATCACCGCGCCGTGGGAATTCTTCTGGAGAACCTGGACGACGTGGCCGACCACGCGGCCATCGGTCACCATCTGCATCGCGCCGAGCAGTTCGAGGACGCGGTCCCGCACCTCGCGGTAGCCGCCGAGGAGGCGGGAAAATTCTGCGACTGGTCCGCCGTAGCCGCCCTCACCGATCAGCTGACCGAAGCCTGCCGCCTCGCCGAGACGTCCTACGGCCAGCTCGTGGCGGCGCTTCGACAGGCGGGACAGGCCGACGCGGACCTGGCCGTGGAAACAAAGGCACGCGAGCGCTTCACCGAGATGCGAGACGTGTCGTGGCGAGGTGGCAGGACCGTACACGAAGCCGACGCCTGGCTCCTGCTGGGTCGACTCGACAGACAGGTTGGGAACTTCCCCGCCGCCATCAGCGCCTGCGAGAGAGCCATCGACACCATCACCCGAGGCAAATTCGATGGCGACGGTTTGCTCATCCAGGTCCGGGCTCTGACTACCTGGGGCACCATCGATTTCGAGCTGGGCCATTACGAGATCGCCGAGGGGCGCTGGCAGGAGGCCCTCCTCCTCCTGCGTGACGAGGAGGCAGATGAGACCGCCGACGTGCTCAACAACCTGGCCGTGCTCGCTACTATGCGCGGCGATCTCGACCGCGCCTGGGAGCTCTACCAGCGGGTACTCGCCATCGGCGAGGGCGAGACACCCTCACGCCAGATGAGCCTCACCTACCAGAATATGGGCATGCTGCGGGCCGATCAGGAAAACTGGGACGAAGCACTTGCACTCTACGACCGCAGCCTCGACGTGTGCCGACAGACCCGAAGCATCCTGCACGAGCCCTCCGTGCACCTCAACTGCGCCGAGGCACTGATCGGCAAGGGCGTGCTCGACGAGGCGCGGGCCGCCATCGACCGAGCCTTTCGGGGCTTCCGTCGATTGGGGGACGCCCTGGGAGCGGCGGACACCATGAGGCTAGAGGGCAGGCTCTATCGAGAGCAAGGAAATTGGGACGAAGCCCGCGCCAGCTTGGAGCGAAGTATCGGAATCAACCGCGAATTCGGCGAGTCCGTTAGCCTCGCCGAGGCGCTGCAGGAGCTCGGACGGCTCCTTCATCAGACGGGAGAGCCCTCTCCAGCGATGGACGCGCTTCAGGAGGCGGAGCGCATCTTCGCCAAGGCCGGGGCCACGCTGGACCTGAAGCGTGTGCGAAAGGAGCTGGAAGGCCTTGATGCCTAGTGCGCTGTTCACAAGAGAGCTGAGTCTTTCCGGGGCATATACCCTTCCCGTAGTGGATGACGGGAGGGTCAAATCTCCCGATTCTGGCCTGCAGCAGAGGGAAAGATGCTGCCTCCAGCCGACCATCGTCCTTCACACGCCATAATTTACAAGGACTTATGAACTCCTTGCAATCACCTGGACCGATTCTTGCGTCACAGGAGGAGCAGAGGTGTACAAATGCCTTCGTCAAGGGCCGACGACCTAAGTGACGGTTAGACCGGCTCAGCAACGAGATTTGAATGACTCATATCTCATAATTCAGCACACCTGAGGGAGGTAGATGATCGTGGCACCCATCCGCTGTCTTTTCAAACGCTTCACGATCCTGGTTTCGCTGTTGAGCCTGGCCGCTTACGCCGCCAGCTGCGGTACCGCTCACTCGCCGGTGGCGTCCTCAGACGACAGGACTGCACTGGCGCCAGCTGCCAAGAAGCCAGGTTTTCGCTCACGCTCCACCAGCATCGAGTCTGTCGAGTCTGTCGAGTCTGTCGATCTGACGGCCGACGAAGTGCGGAGCGTGACCAAGTGGCTCAAGCCGAACGGTATGGGCAGCTTCCATATCGGGGACACCAACAGCTCCTACACCACTGGCGATGATCTCTATGTGGACTTTTCGGTACCCAGGGGAGCGACGACCGAACGAGTGCTCATCACTATGACGGTGTATGGCAACTACCAGAGCGATCTGGTGATTGCCTTCAAGCCGGGCGGGTTGGAGTTCGTCAAAGACGCCCTGCTGGAGTTGGACCTGGGACCCGACCTGGTTGACGTCGACACCAATGAGATTACTGTGTGGCACCAATACGAGGACGGTACGATCGAAGAGTTCACGGTGTCGGCAACGGATGACCGGAGCGCTTACTTCACCCATTTCGAGATCCCGGTATCCGGCTTCTCGAGTTACGGTCTGCGCGGCAGGTAAGAGAGCTGCTGACTTAACACGACGAGAATGACATGGGATCTTCCTGGAAGGCCCTGACGATTCTGCGACGCTCAAACAAAATGAGGGTCTAATGAAATCTCCCCTGAAGCACATCGCCGTCGCGGCAGCTGCCGCCCTTGTGAGCCTGCTGCTGATGATCGGCTGCACCAGTGAGCAATCGCCGCTCGCCACCCAGGCCGACAACAGTGCCACAATAGACGAAGGCCGCTTCACCCTAACCCTGTCGTCTCCGGGAATGCCGGCGGCCAAGAGTCTGATCGCCGTTGAGGGCCGAGTCGTCTCTGAGGTCATCGGGCCGGCCGGAGGCTGGCTGCAGGCTACCGAAGACGGCCCGCGAAAGCGCGACAAGCTCGAGGTGAGGTTCGTTGTACTTCCGAAGGCGCTGGATCAGGCGGCCTTCATCACCATGGAGGTCGTGGGAAAGGGACTGAGCGACCTCGTCATTCACTTCAGTCCCGCGGGCTTGCGTTTTGATCCGCACGCCATCCTGAACATCAGACTGGAGAAGCAGCTGTATACCCAGGACCAGTTAGAGGGCCTCACCGTCCAGCATATCGACGGTGAAGGAAATCTCATAGAATCTATCGACCCGGGCATTAAGATCGACAGCGAGGGCACCCTCATAATCACCCTGGGCGTCCCAGGTTTTTCCCGTTACTCGCTGCCGTAAGCGGGAACTGCCTCTCGAGCAGAGGAACCTGTCGGAGTATTCGCGGGGCGAGCCCCCATGGGATACTCCGACAGGCTCCTCAGGGGCTTTCCGCCCGCCAGGCCTCGAGGGGGTGCCGCCGCTCGGAAAGGGGCAGGTCGATGCGTCTTCCCCCCTCTCGGTGGGATTGGTACAGCCCCAGAACCATTTCGAACGCCCAGCGCCCCTCCACCCCGCTCCCGGGAGGGTCGGTGTCTTGCTCGATGGCCGCCGCCACGCTCTGGTACATCGATGCGATCGGGTTGTCGTTCGCCCTCTCCCCCAGATCCACCGCCTCCCAGTCCCCGTAGTCTGACGGCATTCCTTCCATGGGTCGCGGCAGATGCCAGAGGCCCTGCTGTATGTCGCCGGCAGCTCGAATCGCCAACTGTCCCTCCGAGCCCAGCACGTCCACCCCGAAGTTGCTGTTGTCTCTGGCCTGGTAACCGAGGAAGTGAATCTCGCCCAAACCTCCACCCGCAAAACCGTAGTGTCCCATAGCCACACTCCCCGCCACCAGTCCCGAGTCCCTGTCCCCGGGCGACATCTGTTTTGCCTCCATGATGTCCCCTACAATGACCGGTCTGCCCCCCTCGTAGATCGTGCCGGAGCACCACTCGGGAACGCCCCCGAAGCAGAGCATCATGTCGGTCACGTGGGTGCCCATCTCGGTGAACTCGTTGCCGCTCTTCCTGCCGCACTTGTTCCGCCCTCTGACCAACACCAGGTCGCCGATGACTCCCGCCTCTACCATCTGCCTTCCCCTGACGATACTGGGATTCAGGTGGTTCTGTTGATTGATGGCGAACTTGGCGCCGCTGGCAGCAGCAGCTGCCACCATCTCGTCCGCTTCGGCCAGGTCGATGGCGATCGGCTTCTCGCACAGAACAGAGATTCCCCTCTTCAGAGCAGCCACCGACGGCGCGCAGTGACCGCGGGTTTGCGTCGCCACTGATACCAGCTCCGGCTTCAACGCATCGTACATCTCCTCGAAGTCGGTGTACCAGGACGCGATCCCGTACTCGCGAGCCACCCGCTGCAGGTTCTCGTCAAGCACATCGCACACGCCGATAACCTCGAAGCCCGCCAGGCCACGCAACACCTCCAGGTGCTGACGGCCCATCCCTCCGCAACCCACAAGCGCCACCGTCTTCATGTCTGCCATGAATCCAGTTCATCCCTCCTTCAGACTGTCATTGAGAGCGTCAGCGATGCTGTACTCAACGCGCTGGATTCACCGATCAATCAAGATCACCCGCCAGAGCGCCGGCCCAGTACGCTCTCCCGTGCAGAATCGCACAGTGACTTTGCGCTCAACGCAATAGAGCACTGGTCAATTACGGGCATCCCCCGAGAGCGTCAGCGATCCATCAGCGATTCTGTACTCGAGGCGCTGGATTCACCGATCAATCACGATCACCCGCCAAAGCGCCGGCGAGCGCCTCCTGGACAGCACCACCATGCAGAATCGCGCTAGCGATTCTGTGACTGAGGCGCTGTGACTCACCGGCGGTTCAGACTAGCCGCCAGGAGCGCCTCCTGGACCAACAGCTCGTGCTCCAGCGTTCGGTCTGGCGGGCGCTCACCCCGGATCGCGGCCAGGAATGACCGCAGCTCGAGGCTGTAGAGATCCAGCCGGCCCAGCGCTTCAACCGATACCACCTGTTCGCCCTGGTCGTACCCTGCCCGCCCCTCGTCGAGGCACAAGCGAATGCTCGTGCCGGGCTCAAACGGCTCGGTGATGATGGCGCTACCCCTGGTACCGTAGACCTCGAAGCGACGCGCCATCGGCCGCGTTTCCATGGCGGCGATATCGATGAAGGCGATGGCGTTCTCGAACTCATAGACGACGAGCGTGTTGTCGCGGAACTTCGGCACCTGGCCGCTGTCATTCCGTAGAAAGGGCGTCACCTTCACCGGACGCCCCAGAATCCACACGACCTGATCGAGCATGTGCCCGGCGAGATCAAAGTGGATACCTCCCGCGTGGACGCTGATCCGCTCCCTGGCGGGCTCGTCGAGCCAGGTCGACATATGGGCGCGGATCGAGAACACCTGCCCCAGCATCCCTCCTCTCGCCCATTCCGAAACCTGCCTGAAGGCGGGGTGATAGCGCAGCATATATCCCATTTGAATCTGCAGGCCGCTCTCCCTGGCGCTGGCAAATACCCGCTGACACTGCTCCCAGTCGTCGCCCGCCGGCTTGTCGTACCACACGTGTTTTCCCGCCGCGACGATCTGTTCGGTCTGCCCCAGGCTCTCGTCGTTGGCTCCCTCTGAGGCGACCGCGTCGATAGTTCGGTCGCTCAGCAGCTCTTCAGCCGTGGTGTAGAAACGAACGCCCAGATACCCCTCACTCCCCTCGCAGGCTCGACGCTTGACCGGATCCGGCTCGTATACCCCAGCCACCTCCACCGACGGGTCGTTGAGCATCGCCCGCATCTTGCCACCGGCGTGACCGTGAGACGTGCCGTACTGTGCTATGCTGATCTTATCCATCCATCCATCGCTCCCCTCCTGGTCCTTCCACCGTCTGGCGCTCTAGCTTCGCTGTTGATCAACCCTCTCCCTCACCAGCTGCCTCCGGCCTATTTCCGCCAACGTGGCATGGAGCGATCAGCACCTTCATGATTTCCGCGCCTGCCTTCATCTCAGCAAAGACCCCCTGGAGCTCGTGTAGTGAACGCGTCGCCGTGATGAGCCTGTCCAGAGGAAGCCGGCCACCGGCGGCGAGCTCGATGGCTCGGTCGAAGTCCCTAGGCTCGTATACGCGTACGCCGCACAACCGCAGCTCCCGCCAGAAGAAGCGGAACAGATCCAACCTGGGGGCTTCGGCAAAGATCGCCACGACGATGATCCGTCCCCGCGTGCGGACCAGATCGGTCATCACCGACGCGCCCGCCTGTGTCCCTGACACTTCGAATACCGCATCGGCGCCAGCTCCCTCGGTGCGTTCCTCCACCCGCTTGACCAGATCCGTCTCCTGGGGATTCACCACATCCAGCCCCAGATCCCGGGCGAACTCCACCCGGAAGGGATTGACCTCCGACACGAGCACCCTCGCCCCCACCTCTCTCGCCACCAGCGAAACCACCGTGCCTATAGGACCACCGCCGATGACGACCACCTGCTCCCCTGGTGTAACTTCGCCCATCCTCACATCGTGACAGGCCACGGCCAGGGGCTCTACGAGGGCCGCCTGCTCGAGCGAGAGACCATCGGGCAGTCTATGCAGCGTGTGAGCGGGCACCGTCCACGCGGACTGGAAGGCACCCGGACTGTCGATGCCGATAAAGTTCAAGTTCTGGCAGATGTGACTGTGCCCCTTCAGGCAAGCGGGGCAGTGGCCACAAGGCTCCAGAGGTCGAACGACGACGCGATCCCCCACTGACCACCCCTCGACCTCGGGCCCGATCTCCGCAATTGTCCCGGACATTTCATGCCCGATGACCTGAGGCATCCGAATCCGCGGGTCCATGTGGCCGGAGAAAATGTGCAGATCCGTGCCGCAGACGCCGCAGTAGGCCACGTGCAGGCGGACCTCCCGAGGCCCTGGTGCGGACGGCACGCACTCCCCGACCCGGATGCGTTGATTCCCCTCGTAATACGCCGCCTTCATCACGCCTGCCCGCCGGTCATGCCGGCCGCTGGGCGTCGCTTAGCTGGAGCACATACCATCGCAAATAGTCCTTATTGACGATCTCGTCCACGGCTGTTGAGCTATTAGGTCCCGCTGATACGTGGGGGGGGGCAGTCCGACCCAGCGCTTGCAGCTGGCGGGCAATGTCCGCCATGGCGGAGACTGTGTCAATCCGACTGGCCCCTGTAACGACCGCATCCTCGGGTGTAGCACCTGCCACTGGCGAAAGGACTCCGATTAGGCGATAATACATCGCCAGAAACAGCCGCACCCAACCATCCCGGCTGCAGGTTGCGCGCAACCTGCGGGTCCGGACGAAGATCCTGCTGGACTTCGCTCGCTCGCTCGCTCACACGAGATTTCACCGGAGAATTCGCCCCCTTGAATAAAGCAGATCGCCTATTTTTCGAGCAGCACGGCTACGTCAACCTGGGCAAGGTGATAGACGGCACAGAGCTGGCGCGCTGGATCGGCGTCTTCGATCGAGATCGATCTAAGACGGGGTACTGCTGGAGATCCTACGCCAACCACCAGACCATCAACTGCGACGGCCTGGTTACCTCACCTGAGCTCGATGAGCTCATACGGCATCCTCGCGTGCTGGAGCCGATCGAAGAGCTCATGGGGAATCCGGTCTGTTTTTCCGAGATCTGCCTTCGTCACATGGCTCGGTACGAAGGTGCCCCCGCTCAAAGCTGGCATCGAGACCGGCCGCACTGGGCCGAGCACCCCCTGCGCATGGAGTACATCCAGCTCATGCTCTATCTGTCCGATGTCAAACCGTCAACCCACTGTTTCTCGCTGTCCCCCGAATCCATTGATGAACCGGTGCTGGATCGGGAAGAGCAGTTGAACCGGGGTGGTGTCGTCGATCTGCACGGCGTTGCCGGAACGGCGACCCTGTTCAACATCGCCGTCCTCCACACGGCCACGGTTCGCGCCACCGAGGCGGAACGCAAAACGGTCCAGGTCTACTACGGGCATCGACATCGGCCGTATCTCAGCGACGATTCGGCGATCCCCGCCTCGCTCTGGCGCGACTGCGAGGACACCGAGACCCGGGCTTTCTACGGTAATCTAAACGACAGGACTCGCCGCTATTGCGCCGCCTTCGAGTGACGCTCGAGCGTACGCGCCATCCACCCGCTGCTGAACTGGAACAGGTTTAGCAGCAAGGGACGCATCTCGCCAGCAAAGCGACTTTTTCAACGGATTGTCAGAGGGATGGACAAAAATAATAGGGGACCCGTTAGGGCCCCCTATTGGGGAGAACTCACTCGGGCGGGGAGAGTAGAGGACCCGCCCGCGTTATCCAAGAACCCGGTATGAGGCGTCAAACCGGAGTCTCGGTTTCCTCATCTCGCGATGAGGAACCACTGCCGAACAGGCATCATCGGGGGACGGTGCCTTCCCGGCAAATGGTTTGGGGATGCTAGAACCGTACGATCTGAGAGGGCCGGTGTCAAGGAAAAACGACGAAAAGGGGCCGATAGGATCGCCTCAGTCCTACCGGCCCGACTTCGATTCGCACCCGATTCGCACGTTAGAGCGCAACGGGTGACTGACTGCCTAATACTACTTGGTTCTCGGTTTTTTGTCAAGCAAAAAAACAAGCCTATGTCTTGTTTTTTAAGCATTTGTACGAAGTCGTACCAAGACTGGGAGATAGCTGCATGGACCGCCAGATAGCAGACTGGGCAGCTGACAATCCGAAGCTGAGAGCCAGCCTCGATTCTCTGGATGCCTGGATCGACTCAACAATGGGCTATAACGCGTTTGCCGGCGCTGTCGGCGGGTATTGTCCGCGACCAGGAGCTCATCTGGGCGCGCGGATTGGGACGGGCGAATGTGGCCCCCCTCAAGATCGGGGAGGGTTTACTTTCCCAGTCGACAGCTGGGTACAAAAACCGAAGGCTGATGGAGACTGAAAGCTGATGGAGACCGAAAGCTGATGGAGACCGAGCCACTCGTTCCCGATGGCGAACCCGTCCTCTATTATGTGGGTGATCCCATGTGCTCGTGGTGCTGGGGTTTCGCCCCCATTCTCGAAGCGGTGGAAACAGCAATCGCCGGTAGAATCACCCTCCGCCAGGTTATGGGCGGGCTGGCGGCGGATTCGGACGAGCCCATGACCAACGAGACCCGGCAATATATCCGGGAGGCGTGGCGGGCCGTGACCCAGGTAACCGGAGCGGAGTTCAACTGGGATTTCTGGGAGCTCTGTGAGCCGCGACGATCGACCTACCCCGCCTGCCGCGCGGTGCTGGCCGCCGATCGACAGGGGGCGGGGCCGGCCATGTTTCGGGCGATTCAGCGCGCCTACTACCTGCAGGCTCGCAACCCCTCGGACGCACAGGCCCTGGTGAGTCTCTCCGAGGAAGGCGGTCTGGATCGGGAGCGCTTCGCGCGGGATCTACAGTCGCCGGAGACTGAGGGGCGTCTGCAGATGGATTTCGAGTTGCGACGGAAGCTCGGCGTCCGCGAGTTCCCCAATCTGATTCTCGAGAGCGACGGTTCGCGCCAGTTGATCATGCGGGGATACGGCGATGCGGACTCGGTTCTGTCCGCCCTGCGCCCGCTGCTTTAGCTAACGGCGGCGGTCGGAAAAGCGCGCTTCCCCGCCGCCGGGTCAGTTCCGCTCCCACTCGAGGAAGATTCGTACATCGGCCTCAATCCCTCCCGTACCGAAGCGGGGCAAAAGTGCGAATACTCCGGGCTCGCGCCCGTTGCTGGTAACCGCTGAAGGTCAGCGGCAGGACACCGGCGAATGACTCCAGGCGACTGACCGCCAGAGCGATGGGCTCGCGGTGACCGCCGGCGACATCATCCTCCTCCCGGGGGTCGGCTCGCAGATCGTAAACCCGTGCCGCTGCGGCGAAGTCGGCCTCGGTGACGGGCAGGTGGACAGCGAAATTATCGTCCCTCACGCAGGCGAAATCTCCCCAGCC
>Ga0066376_10004452_pt1 | contig 12158 bp, 9 predicted proteins | sample Knorr_S15_td_Bot_FD_77009 | JGI IMG/M metagenome (GOLD analysis project Ga0066376, IMG submission 77009) | Marine microbial communities from Southern Atlantic Ocean transect - Knorr_S15_td_Bottom_ad_5009_LV_A | ecosystem: Environmental > Aquatic > Marine > Oceanic | place: Southern Atlantic... | reverse complement strand
TGGTTGACGTTGGCTACGCGCGCGAGTTACTGCATCTCGTTGAGGGCAACATCCTCGAAACGTTGCCGCGACATTCACCGGAACAGATCGCGCTGCTCCGGCTGGACACCGATTTCTACGAGTCGACGCGCCACGAACTGGAACACCTCTATCCTAAGTTGGTTCCGGGCGGCATTTTGATCATTGACGACTACGGCGTCTTTCAGGGTACGCGCAAAGCCGTCGGCGAATATTTTGCCGCCAACGGCCCGGCGCCATTCTTAAGTCGCATCGACGCGGACGCTCGGCTTGTTGTGAAGCCAGTCGTGTAACCGCGATCGTCGCCCGCAACGGCGGTGTAACATTCGTTGCTCCTAAGGAATAGCCTCAAACGCCTGACTATGGCCACCCCTTCCCGTGGGCCCGAGCGACGAGCGACAGGAGCAGCCTCCTACGCCGTGGCCGGCTGCGCCTCGGTGTCCAGCACCTTCCTGCCCCACTAGACCGCCTCGATCCCGTGGTCGATCGTATTCGGCGGCGCCGGGTCATTGACCAGGTCTCGCCCGGTGGCGCGCTCGAGGAGGTCTGTCGCCGCGGTCACGCCTCCCTCTTCCGTCGGGTCCGCCGCTTGGCCGCCTGACGCTTCGGCGCTGGCGTATCGTCCTCACCCACGCCTGACGCCAACTCCCGGAGCAGGTCGTAGGCGATCCCGTGCAATTGCCGCTCGACGCCCTCAACCCGCGAGCCGGGAGACATCTTGAAGATGGTCAAGAAAAGCGCCAAGCGGTCGAGCAAAACACGCCGTTAGCCCACTACCCACAAACCAGCTAGCCCCTCATGCCCCGCCCTGAACCACGCCAGCGCCGTCAGACACGTGTATGCAGTTGCATGGACACAGGTCCGCTCGTCTATTAGGGTGCATACATTTCGATGCCTCGTCCTGAACCCGGTCAGCGCCGTCTCCCCTCTGGTTTCTAGTCATGGGTCGCAAGGGCAACCGCGTCCGGATCGCCCCGTGTATCTACCGGGACGGCTCCGGCCTGAGCGCCACGGTGAACGTCGGGCGCACGGTCACAGAGAAGCGGTTCCCCGCTGACGGGATCGAGGACGCCCGCGACTGGCAGGCCGCCACACGGCTGCAACTCAGGCGCCAGCGCGGCACCGCGACCGAGCGCGGCACGCTCCGCCATGACGCCGAGCGCTATCTCAGGCTCATGACCCACCTCGTCGGGTTCGCCTCCAGGCGGGCCGAGATCCGCGCGTGGCTCGCGCTGCACGGCACCACGCGCCGCGACAAGATCACCCCACAGCACGTCCAGGCGGCGCGCGTGAGTTGGCGACGGGACGGCGTGGCCCCCAAGACGATCAATCATCGCGTCGCCAGTTTGCGCCACCTCTACCGCACCCTCGACGGCAAACGGGCGTACTCCCCGTGTGACGACATCGCGGCGCTGGCCGTGCTGAAAACGCCACCGGTCGTCGTGCCCCCCACGGTCATCCGGCGCGTGGCGATGAACATGCGCGCCGCAGAGGCGGCCGGCACGTTGCGGAGCGCGAAGACACGCGCCCGGTACATGGGGCTCGCCAGCACGGGCAAACGCCCGTCCGAGCTTCGACGCGCCCAGCCGGCGGATGTCGACCTCGAGCGCCGCGTGTGGAACGTGCGCGACGGCAAGGGCGGGTGGGGCCCCGGCGTCTACCTGAACGACGACATGATGACGGCCTGGCGCCTGTTCGTGAAGGCTGACGCGTGGGGCGTGTTCGACATCAACAGTTTCTCGCGCGTGCTACGCTCTGCGGGGTGGCCTCGCGGGGTGCGCGCCTACAACTTACGGTACGCCGTCGGGATCTCGCTGTCGGAGTCCGGCGCCGATCTGTCCGACGTGCAGGCCCACAGGGGGCACAGGCGCATCAGCACGACACGTGAACATTACGTCCCGGTGCTCGGATCACGGATGCAGGCGATCAGCGAGCAGATCGACGGTCGCCTCCAGTGGGACGACGAGCCGATCATGGCACCGTCCGCAAGTAGCAGCGAAATAGCTGGTTCTCACCCCACGCGATAGGTTGGCAGCCCAGCGCCCTCCGCGGTCAACGGCAATGGCGAAGAGCTACACGGCGAAAGACATCACTGTACTGGAAGGCCTGGACCCGGTCCGACGGCGGCCCGGGATGTATATCGGCGGGGTGGGTCCGGCCGGGTTACACCATCTGGTGTGGGAGATCGTCGACAACGCGGTGGACGAGGCAATGAATGGGCACGCCGCCAACATCGCGGTGACCCTGCACGCCGACGGGGCCTCGGTGACCGTCACCGATGACGGACGGGGCATCCCTGTCGACCTGCACAAGACCAGCAAACGGAGCGCGTTGGAGGTCATTTTCACGACGCTCCACGCCGGGGGCAAATTCGAGCACGGCACCTACCGCACGGCCGGAGGCTTGCACGGCGTCGGCGCCAGCGTGGTCAACGCCCTCTCAAAAGAACTGGTCGCCACCTCGCGTCGTGACGGCGCCACCTGGGAACAGCACTTCACACAGGGTAAGCCAGTCGCGAAGCTGAAACGGGTGGGCAAGGCTCGCGGCACCGGCATGACGGTGTATTTCCGACCCGATGCGACGATCTTCCCAAAGACGACCTTCGACGCCGGGTTGATTGCCGAGCGTCTGGAAACCGTCAGCTACCTCCATAAGGGGGTCAAGGTGGTGTTCGAGGACGAATCGTCCGGCCAGCGGCACGTGTTCCATCACGACGAAGGGCTGATCGACTATCTTCAGCGTATTCTGGCCGACCGGAGCACGCCGGCGGTGCACCCGACTGCTTTCACCGTCGTGCGCGAGCACGCGGCCTCCAATACGCGCTTAGACCTGGTGCTGCAGTGGACGGAGTCGACCGACGAGCATCTGCGCAGCTATGTCAACGGTATTCCGACGGGGTCCGGCGGCACCCATGAGAACGGGCTCCGCGCTGGCCTCGGCCGAGCGATTCGCAACTTCATCGACACCCACGGGCTGGCGCCGAAGGGTGTCACGCTGACCACCGAGGACATCAGGGAGGGGATCATCGGGGTCTTGAGCGTCTTTATGCCGGACCCGCAGTTTCAGGGGCAGACAAAAGAACGGCTCAACAATCCGGAGCTCGCGTCGGTGATCGACGGGTTGGTCCGCCCCGCACTGGAACATTGGCTGAACCACAACATCAGCGTGGCCGAGGCGATCGTGGCGCGAATCACCCTGGCCGCGCGAGCCCGGGCCGCGAGCCGGGCGGCGCAGCAGGCGGTGACCCGCAAGAGCGCCACCTCGAACCGGTTGAATCTGCCCGGCAAACTCAGCGATTGCACCTCGCCGGGTGCGACCGGGAGCGAGCTGTTCGTGGTGGAAGGCGACTCTGCCGGTGGCTCGGCCAAGCAGGGACGCGACCGGGTGCACCAGGCGATTCTGCCGCTACGTGGAAAGGTGCTGAACGTCGAGAGCGCGCCACTCGCGAAGGTGCTCGAGAACAAGGAACTGTCCGATCTGGTCACCGCCCTCGGGTGCGGCCTCGGCAAGCAGTTCGAGCTGACCCGACTCCGTTACGACCGGGTCATCATCCTGGCGGATGCCGACGCCGACGGCAACCATATCGCCACGCTGCTCTTGACATTCTTCTACCGGTATCTGCCCAAGCTGATCACCAACAACCACGTGTATCTCGGCCAACCGCCGCTGTATCGGATTGACGCCGGAAAGCAGACGTTCTGGGCGTTGGACGACAACCAGCGCAACACCATCCTGGACGAGATCGCGCAACGCAACGGACGAGTCCGCCCGGAGGTGACCCGCTTCAAGGGTCTGGGCGAGATGATGCCAAAGGTGTTGTGGGAGACCACGATGAACCCGAAGACTCGGCGTCTCCTCCGGGTATCGATCGCCGATCAACTGCGGACGGACCGTGTCATCGCGGACCTGATGGGACGGGATGCCTCAGCGCGATTCCGGTTCATCATGGACCGGGCCGAAGACGCCGACGACCTGGACGTCTAGGTTTTCCGACGAGGCGCCCGTCTGGCGGCGTTGCTGCGTCGGTCACAGCCCACCTGGCTGCTCCCTCCTTGCGCCTGGCCAGACAGACGCCTCGTCAGAAAACCCCCTCAACGACCCAGACTAGCAGGGTGCGGAAAAACGATCCGGAGCGGTTTCCTGTCGAGGTGTTCGGCTGGCAAGGCGCAACGAGGGAGCAGGCAGGCGGCCTGTGACCGAGGAAGCAACGCCGTCCAGACGGGCACCTCGGGAGGAAACCAGACTACTGTGGTGGGTTAGCGCCTAGCCCCCCGCCCACGACCCGGGTCCCGCCAAGGCCGAAGCTCCCCTTGATCTCGATGTCCATGGACCTGGCTTCGGTCAGCGTGGCGTACGGCCCGACCCACACCAGATAGTGGCCGACGGTCCCCGCCGGCGCCGATACCGACACGGCGCCCCCCAGTCGGCGCAGCCGCTCAGCCAATGCCTGCGCGGGAGCCAAGGTGTCGAACTCACCGGCGATCACCCGGTAGGCAGGGTCATCGATAAAACCGGACTCCACCGCCGGGTCTGCGGCGGCGATCGACGCCGCCCCCGAGGCCTCGTTTGGGGTCCGTGACTCTGTGGGCACCACCATGGTCACCCACCAGCCGAGACCGACGCCGGCCGCCACCCCCACCGCCGTCGCCAGCCAGCGCTTTGTCCGCGACGACACGCGCCGCGGCTCGTCCGCCACCGCCGGCGATGCGCCGACACTGCTCGGTACCGCCGGACTGATCGGCACCGCCGGTTGCTGGGTCAGCTCGAGCGCCTCGGCCGCTTCGACCACCAGCGCCTCCTCCACCGTCGGGCTCTGCACGGCGAATCCGGCCTCGAGAGACCGATCACAGATCTTGTTGATCTGGCGCGGGACGCCCCCGCTGAATTTGTAGACCAGCTCCAGCGCACCGGCCGAGAACATCATTTCCCGGTCGCCACGCGCTATCCCGATCCGGAACGCGACATAGCTCTCGACCTCGTCGCGATTGAGCGGACTGAGCGCACACCGACGAGCGATGCGTTGGTTCAACGGCCGCATCTCGGGGGTTTCCAGCATCGTCCGGAGCTCTGGCTGCCCCACCAGCAGAATTTGCAACAGCTTCTGCTGATCCGTTTCGAGGGTCGTCAAGACCCGCAACTGCTCGAGCACGGCCGGCTTCAGATTCTGCGCCTCGTCGACGACGGCGAGCGCACTGGCCCCGACGGATGACAGCGACAGCAAGAACCGGTTCAGGGTGTCGACAAGGGTCTGTCGGTCGATATCCTGTATGAGGCGCGAATCGGACACGACACCGAAATCCTGCAGCAACATGCGCAGGAGCTCGTCGGCGGTGACGAACGGATCGATGACCAGCGCCGTGAACACGTCGCGATCGAGCAACCCCAGCAGCGCACGGGTGGTGGTGGTCTTGCCCGTGCCGACGTCCCCGGTCAGCAGCAACATCCCCTCGCGACGCCGAACGCCGCGCAGCAACTCTTCGAGCGCCTTCTGATGAATGGCGCTCTTGTACAGAAACTCCGGGTCCGGCGTGGGACTGAACGGTTGGCGGCGGAAACGGTAATAGTCTTCGTACACGGCGGTGACCAGTCAGAGACCCAGCGGGCACGGTCGACGGCGGCTCGCAACCCGTGGCGAACGCCCCGCGGCATTCAGCGTGCGCTTCATCCCAGTTGACGGCGTTGCTTTTCTCGGTCAGCAACTGCCCGTATTCTCCCTCATCGCGCCTGGTCTTGGCCGTACTTGTCGTACCAGGCCAGCATCTCGGCGTGACGCCGGGTTTCGCCACGAGCTTGGGAGTGGCCTGTACTGGCCGCGCCAGTCACATCACTGTTACCATACAAGGATGTTCTCGGCCGCGCCGGGCACACGATGCCCTCTGATGACTGTTTCGGCCCATCGGGCGCACTGGCCCCGACTCTTCGCGGTGCCAGCGCGAAAAAACCGTGCCCCCCGTCCTCGGTTCCGCGGCGGTCGCCGGGGCTGAAGCCCGTACCGAGGAATTGTCACAGTGTGTGGGGCCCCCGGCGACACCACGGCGTCCAATGCGATAGCGGCGGACATCGGTCGCGAGCGACTGACGCCGTTCGAGTTTCAGCCCCGCACGCGTCTGGTGTTTGGAGCGGGCTCGATCACCCGCCTGGGTGCGATCGCCTCCGAGTTGCGCTTCCGCCGGCCGCTGCTCGTAGCGGACCATGGGCTGGTGGAGGCAGGGCATGTCCACCTGGCGGTGCGGCAATTGGCGTCTGCGAACATCCGCGCGGTGCCGTTTCACGAGTTCGACGTCAACCCTGACACGGTCATGATCGAGACCGGATGCGCGGCGGCACGTCCACACGAGGTCGATGCGATCATCGGCCTCGGCGGCGGCAGCTCGATGGACTGCGCCAAGGGCATCAACTTGCTGCTGACCAACGGCGGCCGGATGGAAGACTACCGAGGCTACGGCAAGGCGCGTCGACCGCTGCTGCCGATGATCGGCATTCCGACCACCGCCGGCACCGGCAGCGAAGCGCAGAGCTATGCCGTCATCGCCGATGCCACGACACATGTCAAAATGGCCTGTGGCGACCCAACGGCGGCCTTCCGAGTGGCGATCCTCGACCCGGACCTGACCCTCTCGCAACCGGCCTCGGTCACCGCAACATCTGGTTTCGACGCCCTGGCCCACGCGGTGGAAACGGCCGTCACGACGCGGCGCACAGCGCTGTCGGACTGCTTCGCGCGCGAATCCTGGCGTCTGCTGAACGCCCACTATGAGACCGTGCTCGACCACCCGGACGACGTCGACGCCCGGGCCGCCATGCAGCTCGGGGCGTTCTACGCGGGACTGGCCATCGAACAATCAATGCTCGGCGCCGCCCACGCCTGCGCGAATCCGCTCACGGCGCGTTATCAGGTCACCCACGGGGTGGCGCTGGCGATCGTGCTGCCGCACGTCGTCCGCTGGAACGGCATCGAGGCGGCGCCGATTTACAGCCGTCTGTTGGGCGACCCGCCGAATCCCGATGGCGACGACGCGGCCCGCCGATTGGCGGCTCGACTGCGTCATCTGGCCGATCGTGCCGGGCTCCCATCGCAACTCAGTACCGAGGGGGTCCGCGAGACCGACCTGCCGCAGTTGGCCGATGACGCCGCCGTGCAATGGACCGGTTCATTCAACCCAAGACCGTTTACGGCAGCCGATGCCCTGGAGATCTATCGATGCGCCTTTTGATGACAGTGTCGTTCCGCGCTCTGACGGTGGCGCTGGCGCTGGCCACCGTGCCACACGCGGCCCAGGCCCAGACCCGTTCCGACACGTGGTCTCAGTTTCGCGGCAACGCGGGAAACGGGGTGTCCGAGTCCACACTGCCGGACGACCTGACTCTGAAGTGGACCTACGAGGCGGACGAGGCCATTGACTCGTCGGCTGCGATCGTCGATGGCGCCGTCTACGTCGGGACCTATGCCGGCACGTTGATCTCGCTCGACCTCGAGACCGGGACCGAGCGCTGGACCTATTCCACCGGCGACATGGGTATCGGCGAGTCGTCGCCGGCCGTGGCCGGAGACCTGGTGTTCATCGGCGACCTGGGCGGTGTGTTCCATGCGGTCGACACGGCGACGGGTAAGGCCCGCTGGACCTTCGAGACGATGGGCGAAATCAAATCGTCACCCGTCATCGTCGGGGACCGTGTCCTGATCGGATCGTACGACGGTTTCTTGTACGCGCTGGCCATTGCCGACGGCGAACAGGTGTGGAAGTACGAAACCCAAAACTACGTCCACGCCACGCCGGCGGTCTGGGACGGCGTCGCCTACTTCGGGGGGTGCGACGAACTGTTCCACGGCGTCCGGATCAGCGATGGCGAGGAGGTCGTCAGTCTGTCGGCCGGCGCGTACACGGCCGCGTCGCCGGTGATTACCGACGGCAAAGTCTACTTCGGCACCTTCGACAACGAAGTGATCGGTATTGACCTCGACACCCACGAGTTGCTCTGGAGATACGAGCATCCGCAACGGCACTTCCCGTTCTATTCCTCGGCGTTGGCCACGGCGGATACGATCGTGATCGGCGGTCGCGACAAGATGGTGCACGCCATCGATGAAGCGACCGGCGAGCCGCGCTGGACGTTCACCACCAAGGCGCGGGTCGATTCGTCGCCGGCCGCGAGCGGCGATCGGGTGTACGCCGGGTCGAGCGACGGCCGGCTCTACGTGCTCGACCTCGACACCGGCGAGAAGTTGTGGGAGTTCGACACGGCAGCGCCGTTGGTGGCATCACCTGCGATCGCCGAGGGCCGGCTGGTGATCGGGTCCGAGGACGGCGTGTTGTATTGCTTTGGCTAGCGGACCCTCGTGTATGGTGGCAATTGATGGCTGATCTTGGACATTCGACGACGACCGAGCAGACCGACGTCGGCAGCTATTTCGTCGCCAACTACCCCCCGTTCTCGCTCTGGACGCCCGAGGCGGTAGGGACCGACGCCAAGTCGGCGTTGGCCCAACCCCCGGCGGACGTCCCGTTGGGGCTGTATCTGCACATTCCGTTCTGTCGGAAGCGATGCCATTTTTGCTACTTCCGTGTATACACCGACAAAAACGCGAGCGAGGTGGCTGACTATCTGGACGTGGTGGGGCGCGAGTGGGAGCTGTACGCGACGCAACCGGCCATCGCCGGACGGCCGCTCCGGTTCATTTATTTTGGTGGCGGGACCCCGTCGTTCCTGTCCGTGCGTCAGTTGAAGAGCCTGGTCGATCGGCTGTCCGCCCGTACCCCATGGACCGACGCTGAAGAAATCACGTTCGAGTGCGAGCCGGGGACGCTGACCGAGCCAAAGCTGTCGCAGATTCGCGACATGGGCATTACCCGTCTCAGTCTCGGGGTTGAGCACTTCGACGATCAGGTGCTGGAGCTCAACGGCCGGGCGCATCGGTCGGCGGAGATTTTCCGCGCCTACGAATTTGCCCAGTCCCTCGATTTCCCCCAGGTGAACCTCGACCTCATCGCGGGCATGCTGGGCGACACGGACGAGAAATGGCACGCGGCCGTGGCGCGGACCATCGAGCTGAGCCCGGATAGCGTGACCATCTACCAGATGGAGCTGCCCTACAACACCACGATCAGCAGCGACCTCCTGAAGGGGACCGGACAGTTCACCGAATCGGTGGCGAACTGGTCGACCAAACGGCGCTGGGTCCGTGAGGCGTTCGACGCACTCGAGGCCGCCGGCTACACGGTGAGCAGCGCCTACACGGCGGTCAAGAACCCGGAGACGACCCGGTTCGTCTATCGCGACCAGCTCTGGCAAGGTGCCGACCTGGCGCCCCTGGGCGTCTCCTCGTTTGGCCATGTGAACGGGGTCCACATGCAGAACCTGGACTCCTGGGGACCCTACGCCGCCGCCGTACGACGCGGCGAGCTCCCGCTGAGCCGCGCCTTCAGACCGACCGATGAGGAACGACTCATCCGTGAGCTGGTGTTGCAGCTCAAGCGTGGATCGGTGCGTCCCAGCTATTTCAGCGACAAATACGGCGTCGACCTCCTGGATCGCTTCGGCCCGGCGCTCGGGTCGCTTCGTGCGGACGGCTATCTGATGGCGTCTGACGCGGATCAGATCGCTCTCACGCGGGACGGCCTGCTCCGGGTGGACAGCCTGTTGCCGCGATTCTTCCTCCCCGAGCACACCAATCTTCGGTACACATAACCGGCAACCCGGGGCCCGAGTCACTCCGCGACACCGTGCACCCCATGCCCAAGTCGACACGCACGCCTCGCGCCCGGCGCACCCGCGCTCAGCCAGCCCGACCGTCGACGCGAGACACTTTGTACCCGCTCAACGTCGTGTATGCCCGGGCCGGGGTGGACATGCCGGCCTGGCGCACGGTGACCCCGGACCAGATCCCGGCCCCGTATCGCTCGATGCTGATGCATGACGACGACATGACGAGCACGCTCGAGCGGCACTACGGGGGGCAGGTGGTGCTGCGGGCGCTGTCGACGTTTTCCAGAGGGGCCTGGTATTTTCGACGGGTCCTCCTGGTTCAGGAATACAGCGGGCGACCGGTCGAAATGGGCGCCATCCGCATCAAGCTCGACGCGTTCGAAACACGCCTCAAGAACGCTATTCTCAAGAACGAGGTGCCGCTGGGACGACTGCTGGCGGAAGGCCGGTTCAACTACGCGAGCCGTGTGAAGGACTACATCGCCCTGACGCCAAACCCCGAGATGATGGGGGTCTTCTGGATGCGCGAGCCCCGGACGCTGTACGGGCGACGTACCGAGATCATGCACGCAAACCGCAAGATCGGCGACATCGTGGAAGTGCTACCGCACGTGTAGACCTGCGAGGTCCAACCCTTCATGTCCACATCCACCTACGACGCCATCGTGGTCGGAGGCGGGCCGGCCGGGGCCACCACGGCTACCCTGCTCGCGCAGCACGGCCGGCAGGTGCTGCTGCTCGAGCGCGAGTCGTTCCCGCGCTATCACATCGGCGAATCGCTGATGCCGCACACCTGGTTCACCTTCGAGCGTCTTGGCGTGCTTGACTGGCTGAAACAGTCTGGCAGTCCCCGGAAGCACAGCGTGCAGTTTGTGTCGATCAGCGGCAAAGTGTCTCAGCCGTTCTATTTCTTCAAGACGATTACCGAGGACTGGGCGAGCACTTGGCAGATTCGGCGGAGCGACTTCGACAAGATGATGTTGGAGAATGCCGCCGCCACCGGGGTCGACGTGCGGCAGGGCGTGGCGGTGCGCGACGTGCTGCGGGAGGGCGACCGGGTGATCGGCGTGCGTGCAGACGTGCCGGGCGGCTCAGAAACGCACCGGGCGCGAGTGGTGGTGGACGCCACCGGACGGGACGCGCTGCTGGCCGCCAAACTGGGCTGGAAACAGCGCGACCCGGACTTGAACAAGATCGCCATTTTCACCTACTACACGGGAGCGCTACGAGACCCCGGCCTCGATGAAGGCGCAACCACCGTGGCGTACATCCCTGACAAAGGATGGTTCTGGTACATCCCGCTCGTGGACGACACGGTCGGAGTGGGCGTGGTTGCCGAGCACGACTATCTCTATCGGGAGACACGCGACCCGGAGGCGATTTTCCGCCGTGAGGCTGAAGACTGCCGCTGGATCCGGGAGCACCTCGCCCCAGGCACGCACCAGGGCCCGATGCGGGTCACCGGCGAATTCAGCTATCGCGCGACCCAGGCGGCCGGTGAGGGTTTCTGTCTGGTCGGCGATGCCTTCTCGTTTCTCGACCCGGTGTTTTCCTCCGGCGTCTACCTGGCCCTGAAGAGCGGTGAGCTGGCCGCCGACACCATTCACGCGGCGCTCGAGACGGGCGAGGTAACAGCGACGACCTTCCAACAGTATGAGCGAGATGTCCGGCATGGGCTCGACAGTTTCCGACGGCTGGTGCTGGCGTTCTACGACCCCGCGTTCAACTTCGGCGAGTTCATCGGCAAGCACCCGGACCTGCAGCCGCAGCTCGTGGACGCGCTCGTGGGCAACGTCTTCAAGGACCTGCGTCCGTTGATGGACGCGCTGGGCAGCTACACCGGTCGCACGACACAGCCGGCGGATGCGATCGGGTCCTAGGCACTTGTCATGGTGGCGATCAGCGAGTTTCGGCTCACCCGGCGCGTCCACTTCTACGAAACCGACAGCGCTGGGATCGTCCATTTCAGCGTGTTCTTCCGCTACATGGAGGAAGCCGAGCACGCCATGTGGCGAGCGGCGGGGTTGAGTATCGCCGTGCCCGGCGCCGCGATCGGATTCCCCAGGGTGGCCACCAGCTTCGAGTTTCTCAGGCCGCTTCGTTTCGAAGATGAATTCGAGGTCGTGTTGCGGGTCACCGGGAAATCGACCAAGAGTCTATCCTATGCCGCGACCATCGAGACCGGCGGTGTGGTGGCCGCGCGCGGCACTCTGACGATCGCCTGCGTGACCAAACGTCAGGACGAGCCGATGCGCGGCACGGCGATTCCGTCAGACATCGCCGACCGGTTCGAGGTGGCGCCAGTCCCGCCGAGCGGGGATCGCCCGGCCGACGCGCCCGTCGGGGAGACCGCCAAACCGCGCGTGCACGCGGTGGAGCCGGGCGACCGATGACCACAACCGGGGCGCCCCACCTCGTGCCACCCGCGTCCGAGT
>Ga0066376_10004451_pt1 | contig 12158 bp, 10 predicted proteins | sample Knorr_S15_td_Bot_FD_77009 | JGI IMG/M metagenome (GOLD analysis project Ga0066376, IMG submission 77009) | Marine microbial communities from Southern Atlantic Ocean transect - Knorr_S15_td_Bottom_ad_5009_LV_A | ecosystem: Environmental > Aquatic > Marine > Oceanic | place: Southern Atlantic... | reverse complement strand
TTCGCTACTCGTTGGAGAACCCACGAGCCTATCTCGACAGCAACCTTGTCGGTACATTCAACGTGATGGAGGCCGCGCGACGTTTGAAGGTCGAACACTTGCTGATGGCCTCAACCTCCTCGGTCTACGGTGCCAACGAAGACATGCCTTTCGCCGAGACGGACAAGGCGGATACCTCCCTCACCTTCTACGCAGCGACAAAGAAAGCAAATGAGGCAATGGCGCATTCCTATGCGCATCTATGGGATCTACCGACAACGATGTTCCGCTTCTTCACCGTCTACGGTCCCTACGGGCGCCCGGACCTGGCGCTGTTCAAATTCGTCGACGCGATCCTCGATGGGCGCCCCATCGATATCTACAACCACGGCGACATGTACCGCGACTTTACCTATGTCACCGATCTGGTGCGCGGCATCCGCCTGTTGATCGACACAGCCCCTGTCCGCCCCGATAACCGTGAGGTGCCCGAGGGCGACAGCCTCTCCCCCGTGGCTCCCTACCGTATCGTGAACATCGGCAATTCTGACAAGGTGCGCCTGCTCGATTTCGTAGAAGCGATCGAGGAAGAGCTTGGTCAAAAGGCCATCCGTAACTACATGCCTATGCAGATGGGCGATGTGCCCGCGACTTGGGCGAATGCGGAACTGCTAAAGACCCTCACGGGTTACAAACCACAGACCGATATCAAGGACGGTATTCGGGAATTTGTAGCTTGGTTCCGCGACTATTACGCCAAGTAGTTTTTGGACGAGGAGTTAGCTATGCCGACCTTGAATGACGCCCCCATTGCCGTGATCGGCTTGGGGTATGTTGGCCTGCCCTTGGCGGTCGAATTTGGTAAAAGGCGCAAAGTCGTCGGCTTTGACATCAACACCGCCCGCATCGCCGAACTGCGGGCTGGCAAGGACAATACGCTTGAGGTGGATGCCACCGAAATGGCGGAGGCCGCGCATCTGACGTTTACCGACAAGCTGGATGATCTTGCGGAGTGTACCACCTTTATCGTCACCGTCCCGACGCCAATCGATGAGCACAAGCGTCCCGACCTGACCCCCCTACTCAAAGCATCCGAGACGATCGGCAAGGTTCTGAAACGCGACGACATCGTGATTTATGAATCCACCGTTTACCCTGGTGCAACCGAAGAAGATTGTGTGCCAGTGTTGGAGAAAACCTCCGGTCTGACATTCAACCAAGACTTTTTCGCGGGCTATTCCCCCGAGCGGATCAACCCAGCGGACAAAACCCACCGCCTGCCGAACATTGTTAAAGTTACCTCTGGCTCCACCCCCGAGGTCGCCGATAAGGTCGATGCGCTCTATGCGTCGATCATCACCGCTGGAACGCACAAAGCGCCGTCGATCAAGGTCGCCGAAGCAGCGAAGGTAATCGAGAACACACAACGCGACGTAAACATCGCGCTGGTGAACGAGCTCGCCCTCATTTTCAACAAGCTCGATATCGACACCCAAGACGTGCTCGACGCGGCAGGCACGAAGTGGAACTTCCTTCCCTTCCGGCCCGGCCTCGTCGGCGGTCACTGCATCGGCGTAGACCCCTACTATCTGATGCAAAAAGCTCAATCCGTGGGCTACCACCCCGAAGTCGTCCTCGCCGGCCGCCGTATCAATGACGGTATGGGATGCTATATTGTAGGTCGTACCGTCCGCGAGATGATCGCGCGCGACATCCCAGTAAAAGGCTCGCGGGCATTGGTTATGGGGCTAGCGTTCAAGGAGAACTGTCCGGATCTACGGAATACGCGAGTAGTCGATATTATCCGTGAGCTTGAGAGCTATGGAATTGAGGTAGATGTGTATGATCCGTGGGTTGATGCCGCGGAAGCTAAGCGTGAGTATGGAGTGGAGGTGACCGAAGTGCCGGAAGCTAAAGCGTACGAAGCTGTGATTGTGGCCGTTGCCCATAACGAATTTAGGGACGAAGATATCGCCAAAGACTATGGCAAGCCTTTATCAGTTATGTTCGACGTAAAGGGAATACTGCCCCGAGGTGCTAATGCAATGCGACTGTGAATTACTTACCGACAGCGATCAACCCTAAGGTTTCTCCTGTTTTTTTGTCACGTGAGGTCACGAGAGCTTAAGTTGTCCGGCGAAATCGGCCAGCATGCAAAAATGTATTCGACAATGGTTTTGCTACACAAATCGTGCCCCCCAATGATTCTCCACAAGGAAGAAACGCGAGAACTGGAACTGGTAATCCCCCCCGCCTGAGCTTACCGAATGCGACCGTTTGCGGAGAGAAGCTTCGGCTATTCATGAGAGAGAACCATGAATTTAGCGTCCAGCCGCTTCAGCGCAACGCCTGAAATTGGCATGCGTCCCTGCGGAGTATCACTGAGCGGGAGGTTGAGTATGCCGAACTGAAAATAGCGTTTTGGCCAGTGGTCTTTTTTAAAGCGGGCAAGAATGGTTACTGCTTCGCTCTTGGCGTCAAGGTAGTAGAGGATTGCCTCTGGGGAAGTTTGGCTTGGGCAAAGTTCTGCGGTTGTTGCAAAGAGCCATCCACCAGGCAACGCAGCTGAATAGAATACGGGACCGTTAACCTGGGTCAGTTCGCTCAGAATTCCCGTCGCGCGGTCGTATCGCATGAGCCGGTTTGGGCTGAACTGGGCATCGGTGCCGAAATATACCGCCGTGGTCGAAAATTGAGGGCTGATTGTACGCCAGTCTTCACTGCCTGCGCCCCAAAGATCATGGTTAATGAAATCTATGTCAAAGGCTATGATACGACATTCCTTTTCAAGATCCCCTGTGCAAACAATTGCTCGTCTCGAGATCGGATCCCAGTTCACTGAATGAATATGGCGCACTTCGCCAGGGGCAAAACGATAGACCTCATGAACCTCGGTATCACCGGGACGGGCTCGGTAAAGACGGACCGCCACGCGATCAGCGTTGTCAAAGTATTCACCGAAGACAACGCTGCCGTCAGGTAAGACCGACGCTCCACCGCGTAGGACCCGATGTGCACGGGCCCGCCCACCCAAAGGTCTGGCATGGCCGTCAGAGCTAATAAAGCCGACCTCTGTAGCGTAGGTATAGAACAGGCCTCCGTCGGCCAAAGGCAAAATGTTATAAAAAGTTTCTCGACCTAACCGCCGTCCCAACCGCGTGGCCGCCAAAATGCGCCGGACTAGCGGACGAGGAATACGGGCAAACCGGCGTATGGGGCCATCGAGCATGTCAGAGATATATAGTTGAGGACCGCGAGACCAATAGATCGCTCCCGATGTGATGTGCTCACATGTTTCCGCGCCGTTTTGATTGAATCCACCCAGACGAGGGGCGTCAGAGGCCATTGTTGAGCCCCAATATCCTGTCAGGGAAAGCGCGCCGGATCACGTCGATTTCGGAAGCTGACAGCTTAGTTTGACCGATGCCAATCATACCGCGGTGCTCAGAAACGTGATTTGGATGGAGCATTAACTCCCGGTCAGCGAAAGTGATCTTACGACCAAACAAGCGGTTGATCTTACGCCTGAAATGTTCAAATTTCGGTGTTTTTCTGCGTGACTTCTCGTAAGCTGAGGAGATTGATAGCTCATCGCTGATCCTATCCAGTTTGGTTTCGTCGACATCAGCGCCTTCGAATGTAGCAATTTGGCGTACAGCTGTCGGCAAATCATCGAGCAAGAGTGAGTAGTCTTGGATCAGGACTTCGCCTGCAGGGCGCGCTATGAGCCACTGCTCTGCGTTCAATGCGTGGCGGACGCGTTCAATTGAGTGGGCTAGCGAAAAATTGAATTTGGTTTTCATGGAGTAAACCACATCAAAAAGGTCGCGATGGACATAGACGAACCGCACCCGCCCGCCCTCTTCAGCCAGCCTCCTTACACTTTCAGGCGGGAAGTGCATCTTTACGACGTGAAGTTTCTTCGCGGCCTCCATCCGCGCTAGCTCATCACAAGCGTACTCCCAGTCGTTCGAACTACGCCATTCAACGCGTTCACCTAGCCCGCTCGCTGCGGCCACTTTCCACGAGATGTTGAACTGTAAAGTTGAGCCAGAGCGTGGCATTCCGCAGCAGATTAGAAGCATAGGGTCAATCCAATTTTTTCGAGGTACTCAGCTCAGCAATCAGGGACGGCCAAGTCGGTTGCAATGGTGGCAGTTTAAATAGTTGGGGCGGAACTTTGATAAGGGCTTCGAGCGCGGAGCCTATGGCTTCAGGGGTAGCCACGTGTGGAACCGCCCCTATTCCTTGTCGTTTAAAGTCATGAGCCATTTGGCTCTCAGGTTCGACAAGAGCTAGGATCCGCAGTCCTAGGTCAAAATAGGTGGAGACCTTTGACGGGTAAGCTACGCGGTAAATGTTTGGATTCAACGAAACCAACCCGATGTCAGCCCCAGCAATGATTTCTTTGGCTTGAGCGAAGGGCAGGAATGGTGCGAACCGCACCTGTGTATGATCGCCCCAACGCTGCTTCAATTCGGGCAAAGCAACGCCGTCCCCGAGAAACATCAGCTCGAGTTCTGGGTGCCTGCCAAAACACTGCGCCACGCCGTCTGCCAATAGTGGCAGATTCTGAAAGCGCCCGAGGTTACCTGCAAATATCACACGGATTTTGCCCGCTGGTTTTACCAGCTCTGACGGCGGAGCGATCGCCTCGCCGTTAGTTTCCAAGGCGGGATTGTTGATCACGGTTATCGGCAGGGGGCCCAACTCACGGGCACGTAACGTCTCGGCCATGTCTTCGGACAAGGTCACGATAGTATCTGCCCGTCGTAGGGTTTGGTTGTCGAGTGCAGTGAGTATACGGGCGGGCAAACGGCGCCCTAGTAGTCCGCCAGAATAGACAGAGACTTCGGGATGAATGTCTTGGACATGGTAGACGAACTTCGCTCCGGTAAATCGTGCGGCCAAACTAGCAGTCCAAGCTGCAACTACTGGTGGAAAGGTGCATGCGGTCACCACATCAGCACGTGCCCTAAATGTATGAAAGAAAAGGGCCACGCAGTAGATCAGAACGTTCACAATACGTGCTATCGGATTGCGGTTAGTCTCCGATAGGACCCATACTCGGCGTACAGCTATTTTTCCCAAGTGCTCACGACGCGGGGCTTTGGCCAAATTACGCCCGTAAGAGGGGCGGGAAGTAAAGATATCGACCTCGTGACCTGCTTCGGCCAAATCCGTTCCAATCCGCCGTAGGATAATGCCATAGGGCGAGCTATCGGGGAGGAAATAACGGTGAGTTAGCAGCACTTTCATTCTGGCCCCCCAAATTTGACCTGCGCCCAGCGCTCCGCAGCTATGAGATCGCGAGAGTCAGGTTTGACTTGGAGGCCTATCGGAGTACCGAAAATTGCCATCGCAGTGAGTACGACTACTTTCAAATCACTAACAAACGATGCCCGATCCAAATAAGCGCGCTCTACCGCTAACTTGGCAGGCAGTAAACGTTCGACATAGGAACGTTCAGGATCGGAAGGATCAACTAATTCCTCTCCGTGTAGGTAGTAATACACGGCGCCTGGACTTGTGATACCTGGGCGTACGCAGAGAGTCTCCATCATCCAGGTATTATAGTGTTCATTAACGATTTTAGGATCTTCTGGGCGTGGCCCAACCACAGAAATATCACCCTTAAGTACGTTATAAAACTGAGGCAACTCATCAATTTTGACCTTGCGTAAAAAGGATCCTAGAGGAAAAATCCGATTGTCACCATGAGAAGTGATGACAGGGCCGCCCGCATTCACATGCATAGTTCGAAACTTATACATCTCGAAGTTAATGCCTCCGCGCCCGACACGCTCCGCACGGTAAAAGATCGGTCCCGAAGAGCACAACCGAACCCCGATCGCAGTTAGCAAAAGCACGGGGCTCAGCAGCAGGAGCAACACCAAGGAGAACACTATGTCGGCGGCCCGCTTCATCCGCCTAGCACCTCTCGTACGACCTCTACAACGCGAACACGCTCGCTTTTTGTCATCGCCATGTACATTGGTAACGAGACACAGCGGTCAAAATAAGCGTCAGCTGCGGGAAAAGAGCGACCCTGAACTAAAGGCTTCCAGTACGTCATTTGATGGAGTGGACGGTAATGCACTGATGTAGCGATGCCAGCTTCTTGCATCTTTATGATGAAATCGTCGCGTGTTACAGGGGCGTCAGATTTTAGCTGGACAATGTAGAGGTGCCAAGAGTGTGTGTCTCCCGGCGCAGGCTGTGGCGGCAGTACTAATGGCATGTCTAAAAATGCCTCATTATAATCTGCCGCAATAGTAGCACGAGCGGCATTAAACTCTTCGATCCGGCTTAGCTGAACCCGACCGATGGCAGCGGCAAGATCGGTCATATTGTACTTGTATCCCGCTTCGACCACGTCATAAGCCCAACTGGCCTTGATGTTAGTGAAGCGATCAAAGACGTCCCGGTCGATGCCGTGAAGGCGCATCTTACGGGCTCGGGCTGCTATCTCATTGTTGCTCGTTACCAGCATACCACCCTCGCCAGTGGTCATGGTCTTGTTCGCATAGAAGCTAAACGCTGTGACATCGGACCCGCTGTGCATTGAACCGATCAACTTACCTGCGTGGCGGGTGGGTAGAGCGTGGGCAGCATCATCTAGAATAGCAAATCCATGCGTGTCGGCCAACGCCCGCATTGCTGTCATGTCTACTGATCGACCAGCGAAATGTACTGGCATAAGGACTTTGGTCAACGGCGTGATAGCAGCTGCAACTGTCTCGACACTGATACAAAGCGTTCCTGGATCCATGTCTACAAAGACTGGGATTGCCCCTAGATATCGGATCACCTCAGCGGTGGCTGTAAAAGTCATAGTGGGCACGATTACCTCGTCACCCGGTCCCACGCCTAATGCCTCGAGTCCTAAATGTAGAGCAGCAGTTGCGGAGTTGACAGCTATAGCATGTACGTCATCTCCCATTACGGATCGAAAATCTGCTTCAAAAGCGCTTGTCTGTGGGCCAGTAGTCAGCCAGCCACTACGTAGACTATCGACCACGGCCGAAATTTCGGCTTCACCAATGGATGGGCGGAAGAATGGAACATTAATAGTCATTTTACATACCCGAGTTCACAAAGAGTCGTCCTCAAAGTTGAGTTAATTACGTCGATGTCATCAAGAGGTAACTTTTGCCAGATATTAAGTTCGTTTCGGCGCAGCTTTTTACGATAAGCGGCAAGAATCTTTTCCTTGTCTGGCATTGCCAGCTGTTCTAACAGCTTAGAGAGCGCCACTTCATCCTGGACTAGATCTTCGTAGCGAATTGTGAACACTCGAGCGGATGCATTTGGAATTCCCTGTAGATCTACGCTAGCCCTCGTGTAGGATTCCAGCCATTGTTGAGCACAGACCTGCGAAAGCGGGCCTTTTTCTGCAAACGTGTCAATTTGGGGAAATCTCGGTCCCCAGACTTTCCCACCCTTACGACCTGATAAAAGCCCCTTTGCAAAGTTCCACCCAAACCAAGCTACATATCCAAGATTTTCAACTGGGATTTCTCGAACCTTATGCCACAATGCCGACCAGTTCGGTGGAGCTTGCCATTGACGCATTGAGCTTTCGGTGACTTCTCGTCCGTCTCTAATAATGTGAACATACCGAGCAGATGGAAACACGGCATCGACAAATGGAACGCGTAACGTATTTGCGACAGTCTTTTCGATAAGAATATCGTCGCTGTTTGCCTTAGCTAAAGAATGCAAACTCTTCCGAATGAAACAGGCGCGTGAGTCGGTGATGCCCATCGGATCAAGAACATCATCGGGAGATTTTTCGGCACCGTATCGCCAAACGTAGTTGACATCATAGGGTACCGCAGCAGTTCCAGAGCCTGAAGCAAGTATGTCTCTCAAGAACTTTGTGCCTGAACGGGCGGCCCCAATTAAGATAATAGGTGAAGAATCAGTCAATGCTTCGTATCCCGTCCCATGAATTGGAAAGTCGCGCAGTTCCCAAAATGAGGTTCACCACTCTTTCGGATGTGTTGGAGACACAATATTCTGCAGGCACAGGATGGCCAGATTTGGCTTCCTCGCGATCTTGGAAGCCCTTTGTAATTGCTGCAATTCCGTCAAGGATAGTGTCAGGTTCTAGCCCTGTCATGATTAGGCAGCCAACATCCAAACCTTCAGGACGTTCAATTGCGTCACGCGGTGTAATTGCCGGAAACCCAAGCATCGAGCTTTCCTCAGCGATCGTACCACTGTCAGAAATCGCACAGAAAGCACGCATCTGCAGCTTATTGTAATCGTGGAAGCCGAAAGGCTTCATCCACTGTACACGCTTATCCAACGTGACATCAGTAAGCGCATCCAAGCGTTTGCGAGTGCGCGGATGAGTAGAGACAATGACCGGCATATCGTACTGTTGAGCAATTCGGTTGAGAGCACTGACCAATTGCAAAAGGCGAGCCGCACTATCAACGTTTTCTTCGCGATGCAGCGAGACGATGAAGTAACCACGATCGTTCAAGCCAATTCGATTCAGTATATCCGATGCCTGAATATCTTCCAGATAATGATCAAGAACTTCGCGCATCGGTGACCCGGTTAAATATATACGCCGGTGATGAACTCCCTCAGAAAGCAGGTGCCGACGTGCGTGCTCTGTATAAACCAAGTTGAAGTCTGAAATATGATCAACCAGCTTACGATTAGTTTCTTCAGGAACGTTCCGATCAAAAGATCGGTTGCCAGCCTCCATGTGATAAACCGGAACCTTCATGCGCCGCGCCATTATTGCGGAAATCGCCGAATTGGTATCTCCAAGAACAACAACCGCGTCAGGCTTTTCTATAGCAATAACTTTTTCACTTTCGATTAAAATCTTTCCTAGTGTCTCGCCTAAAGTACCGCCTCCCGTACCAAGAAAGTGGTCTGGTTTGCGTACGCCAAGATTTTCAAAAAAAACTTCATTTAGCTCGTAGTCCCAGTTTTGACCCGTGTGGACAACGACATGGTCAGTGTAGGTGTCAAGACGTGCCATCACACGCGAAAGACGAATAATCTCGGGCCTGGTGCCGAGAATAGTCATAACTTTGAGACGTTTCATTATAGAACCTTGTCAGCAAAAGTGTCGGGGTTGGTTGGATCGAAAAGGTCATGTGTCCAGAAAAGCGTTAATAGCTCAGTGTCGCCAACATTCTCAATCGAATGGGTGTGAAGCGTCGGCATGTCCACCGGCGCAGGATTATTTCCAGCAACATGATATTCCCAAACCACGTCGCTCAAAACCTTGCGGATACGAATAATTGCTTCGCCTTGAACTACGAGAAAGCGTTCGACTTTATTTAAATGAAAGTGATCACCCCGAGTTACTGTGGGCAAAGTCGTTGATAAAAAAGTTTGTCCGCCACCCCCGCCTTTTACAGCTTCGAACAAAGTCCCGCGCGCATCCGTATTTAGCTTTAGCGGCCGCGGGAACCCTTCCGGATACAACGCTGCACGATAAGTGTTAAATAGCACATTTGTGAAAGGGTCTCGAAGGTCGGGATAGATGTTAGCAGCATAGTCGAGGTGAAAACGCTGGAGCAGCTCGAACAGGTTAACTACCGCAATGTCATGCGCTGGCGGACGTAGAACACCGACATTGCCGCTAATTATCGCCTCGATCGCTGCGTGCGCTGCGGCCCCAGCATGCAAGAGTGATACGCGCCCCTCAGGGTTGATCACCGGTGTCTCTCCCTTGATGACCGCCTCGATGAACGTTGCTGTGACATTATTATAGTTAGGCCGCGCACATTCACCGAAGATATGTGGAAGGACCATGTCGGTGTATTTGCCACCCACTTGCGATAACACCTCGCCGGCAATGCGTTTAGATCTTCCGTATGGTGTGTCATTCACGGCGTGTGTTGAATTCGCATAGACAATATGGGGTGCAGCTCTGACAGCTTTACACGCCTCAGCTAATCGCATCGCGATTGCGGGGTTCGCAGTTTCCACCTCATTATCGGGAGCACGATTTACCCCCGCAAAGTGGAGCACAGCTTGAGCTCCGTCGAGCGCCGAATTTAGGGCTGCATCGTCGTCGAATGCAGTATGGTCTAGCGCAACGATATCGAATGGCTTTGGTTCGCCTTTGAAGTCGGCCGCACAGTTGGCGGCATGCAATCGAGCATGCGCATGCCAGCCGATTAAACCACGGGCCCCAGTGACAACAATACGCATCAACGTGCTCCGTTCCAGATGTCCAATTCGGCCTTTACTTCGGGAAGGGTGAGAAGAAGTTCTTTTACCCCATCGACATCAAGCTGTTGCGTATTGTGAGAATGATAGTCTTCTAGTTTCTTTGTTTCAGCTTCGCCTTCTGAAAAATACGGTTTGTAGTTGAGATCTCGCGTATCCAGAATGATCCGGTAATAGTCGCCCATATCCTCCGAGCTACCAAGCTCTTGCGCACTTGCAAGCGTTTCGTAAAGCTTTTCAGCGTGACGCCAACCGATCACCTCAACCGGGTGATTGGGGACATTAAACAACTCAGTCAGGGCGGCTACTAGGTCAGCGATGGTGGACGCTGGGGCTTTCTTAATGAAGAGGTCGCCCTGATTAGCATGTTGAAAGGCATGATGAACCAGAGCGACACTGTGTCGTAGCGGCATCAAGAACCTTGTCATAGTCGGCTCTGTTACTGTAATCGGAATGCCGGCTTTTATCTGCCGTACGAACAGCGGGATGGCTGACCCGCGTGAGTACATTACATTTCCATACCGTACGCAGGAAATGATCGTATCGCCTTCTGGACCCAAAGTTCGAGCAGCTGCTTGCGCCGTTTTCTCCATCAATGCCTTCGTCATACCCATGGCGTTCACAGGCAACACCGCTTTATCAGTCGACAGGCAAACCAGACTTTGAACTTTTTCTGCAATGGCTGATCGGATCACGTTTTCAGAGCCGATTACATTGGTAAGAACTGCTTCATGCGGAAAAAATTCGCAACTTGGTACTTGCTTCAAGGCCGCAGCATGGAAAATAGCATCGACGCCCTGCACGGCTCGATCAACCGCCCCACGATCTCGAATGTCACCGATATAGTACCGAACTCGATCGTCGCGCAGATCGTTCCTAAGGGCGTCTTGTTTCTCTTCATCACGGCTTAAAATGCGGACTTCTTCAATTCCATCTGCCAATAGATCGCGCAACATAGTCTTGCCGAAGGAACCGGTCCCCCCGGTAATTAGTACACGGTTGGGCTTTTGGGTTATTTGGCTTTTCATAGCAGATACCTTTGCAACAACGTTTTGTTCCATTCGCCATATCGCGAAGTTGAAATCATATTCATAAACCAATAAAAACTTTGTTCCAAATTTCAAAGTTGCGCATTGCTATTTCGGTTTAGTGGATCAACATTTCACACTTGGATAATATTAAAAGGGGGGGAGCGCGGCTTGTTTTAGAATTTATTTAGGCATCACTGCATAATCATCCCGCCTCTTGTTATTCACGGCTTTTTAAGGTCCAAGCCTCAACAAGACCATTGCCGATCAACGAGCTTATAATGTAGTCTTTACTGTAAGCAGCTACAGCGTCAGCCCTCTAGTTCGCGCATGCCTGTATCTAAGAGTGTGTCAATAAGTTATAATCATGGTTGCAAATGGTAGGGTACCTCCCGATATTGTCACCGTAGGACCAAGGTCGTGTTGGTGAACAAAAAGTCATCATTTAGTCGTGAGCACTAACAAAATGCCGACGAACGGACAATAGTAAAGATCAATATATAGCGTGGTCAAAGAGGTGGCTGCGCAAATCTGAACACCTGGGATAAGTGAATTTTCCGCGCAACTGCAGCATGATGCTGCAAGCGAGGAGAAGACTATGACAAGACGACCGCGCCGAAATCACAGTCCGGCCTTCAAGGCAAAAGTGGCCGTGGCCGCGATCAAGGACGAGAAGACGCGGGGTAGTCCCCCCATTTTTAATGGGGTCCAGCCGTAGAATTTACGCGGCTGTTTTCAGTTTCATGGCGGTTGTGATGCCGCCGATGCCCATGTTGGGTCGCTCATTGTTGTAAGTCTGACCTGCCCCCCGCGAAATCCCTCACCATGATGTAGAGTCTGCCCAACCCTGAAGGAGTAGACGAATGCGGAAGAGCCGTTTTACCGAGGCGCAGATTATTGGGATGATCAAGGAGCAAGAGGCAGGCATGCCGACGGCGGAGG
>Ga0066376_10004449_pt1 | contig 12163 bp, 12 predicted proteins | sample Knorr_S15_td_Bot_FD_77009 | JGI IMG/M metagenome (GOLD analysis project Ga0066376, IMG submission 77009) | Marine microbial communities from Southern Atlantic Ocean transect - Knorr_S15_td_Bottom_ad_5009_LV_A | ecosystem: Environmental > Aquatic > Marine > Oceanic | place: Southern Atlantic... | reverse complement strand
GGAACCCCACGGATACGAGGGGGGATACACCTAGCCCGGCGAGTGCCGACCTCCCACATCCCTCCTGGGGGAAACACGGTGGCTGGGGGTCGGTCGACGGTGTCGCCGGGTCGCCCGTCCAATAAACGGGGCTCCCGAACCCATTCGGGATGCCCACGCCGACAAACGGCGTAGACCCCGCCGCCATGCACTTGTCACCGGTCACGTCGGTCAATGTAGGGGCATCACCGACCACGCCACTGCCGGCAGGCCGGGTTGCAGGTGCCCCGGCGACGCCCCGCGCCGACGGGTGGCCTCGGGCCGCCCTCGCCCGCTGCCGCCCACGGCGAGGAATCACGTGTGGGCCTACGATTTCATCTTCGATACGTGTGCCGATGGACGGTCCCTGAAGTGCCTCACGGTCATCGACGAGTTCACGCGCGAGTGCCTGGCGATCGATGTGGCGGGAAGCATCCGCTCGAGTCGGGTGATCAACGTACTCGGGCAGTTAGTGAGCCGCCACGGTGCCCCTCGCCATCTGCGGTCAGATAATGGGCCCGAGTTCATCGCGACCGCCTTGCTCCGCTGGTTGCAGACTGCGGAGATCGACACGGCGTTCATCGACCCAGGCAAGCCCTGGCAGAATGGCACAGACGAGTCCTTCAACGGGAAGTTCCGGAACGCATGCCTGTCCCTCGAGTGGTTTCGGAATCGGACGAAGGCCAAGATCGGCATCGAGCATTGGCGGCGGCACTACAACGAAGAGCGCCCGCACATGAGTCTCAGCGACCTGACACCCGTTGAGTTCAAGGCGCAAATGGGGACCACCCACGGCTGGATAGCAGAGAGCCCAATGGTGAGGGGCTCCCGGAAAATCGGACCGTTCTCAGCGTGAGTGCTGCGGCACAATCGGCCTCACAGGTCAGGAGGATGTGCCGTGAAGAAGAAGCGCTTTTCGACCGAACAGATTGCCGCCGTGCTGCACCAAGCGGAGCAGGGGATCCCGGTGGTCGAGTTGTGTCGCCAGGTGGGAAGTTGAAGCGGTTGGTGGCGGACCTGTCGCTGGACAAGGTCGTGCTCCAGGATGTGCTTCAAAAAAAGTTCTAAAGCCCGACAAAGAGCGCGAAATCATGCGGTATTTGACGGGTCGGTACGGCGTCAGCACGCGGCGGGCGTGTCGCGTGGCACAGGTGACACGGTCGGGCGTGTACTACCGGAGGCGCAAGGATCCGCGTACCGGGCTCCGCGCTCGGATGCGGGAGCTGGCGCACACGCCGGTGCGGTTCGGGTACCGCCGGCTGCATGTGCTGCTGCGGCGCGAAGGCTGGGACGTCGGAAAGAACCAAGTCTATCGACTCTACACGGAGGAGGGCCTGGCGTTGCGCCGCAAACGGCCCTGGCGACATGTGACGGCGGTCCATCGGGAACAGCGCCGTCCGGCGACCGAGCGTAATGATATTTGGAGCATGGATTTCGTCGCGGACCAGCTGGTCGACGGCCGACGCTTCCGGGCGCTGACCGTCATCGGCCTGTTTCCGCGCGAGTGCCTCGCCATTGATGCGGGCCCGGCCTGACTGGTCGAGATGTGGCGGCGACGTTGGAACGACCCCGCTTCGAGCGCGGGCTGCCGCGCCGCATCTACTGCGACAACGGCAGCGAATTTGTCAGCGGCGCTATGGACCTCTGGGCGTATACCAACGGCGTGGTGCTCGACTTCAGCCGCCGCGGCAAGCCGACGGACAACGCCACGATCGAGTCGTTCAACGGGCGCTTCCGAGACGAGTGCCTCAATGTCCACTGGTTCGCGTCGCTCGCCGACGCTAAAGGCAAGATCGATGCATTCCGATGGGACTACAATGAACATCATCCTCACCGTGCGCTCAAGGGGCTGAGCCCCGGAGAATACGCGCGACGAGCGATGAAAACCGCCGTAGGCTCACCCTGACGGTGGTCCTAAAAATGGGGTCCCCTCAATGGGCGTCATTCTCCAGTAACCAGTGGTCCGAAGAGACCAGGCATGTCAGTTCGACCGGCACGGTTCGCAGACTGTAGACCATCATGCCCGCGCAGCCGGGGACCGAGCAGGGCTTGGTGGAGTATTCAGCGAGGGTGGTCATGCAGGCCGATCCGGGGCAAACTTGCACCACAATATTGCACCACCTGGATCGCGATCAACCCGCCCGTCCGTCTCCCGCACTGCGCACACCGCACGCGCCGCTTGATCTGCGGGATCAGCACGTCCCAATTCCTACACTGAGGCGGGGGTCAGTTGTCGTCGAGCAGGATGACTTCTCCGGTCTGCGTGTCCACTCTCGCGACCCTGTGGAGGCTTACCCCCCGCGACAGGGCGACGATCTGGAAGCGGCCGGTATTCTCGGGTTCGGGCTCGACGGAGCCCTCTATGAGAGTTTTTTTGTCCATGCGGCCCAGCTTACTTGACGTCCAGCCCGAAGACCCACTCGATGTGATCCGGGTTCTTCCCGCACACCCAGCCAGGCCGCCGTTTGGTCCCGCCCGTGATGACCGCTCGCAGACTGTAGACCATCGTGCCCGGGCAGCCGGGGAAAGAGCAGAGCTTGGCGTATTCGGGGGTGCCGCCGGTGCCATGACTGAGCGTGTCCATTCTTGCCGTAATGTCACGAAAACCAATGTAAACAGGCACTTTCACGAGTCGCGCTCTATGCTTACATTGGACAACACAAACCAACTAAACGACACGTAAGTTGTTCATTTACCAGGTATTTATGTGTCGAAAGTTCCTGGGATGCCAACCCTGCTGTGCCGAGATGGGGTGAAGCGGCGGCCAGTGTAGCACGCGAGGTCCGGCCCTCTTGTTCGCTCGCCCTTCACGGGAGAACGGATGTTTGTCGCTCGCGAGATCAGTCGAGGGTGGGCACGGTCACCGGTGGCGGGATCACCCGGGTGAACTGGCCCCGCTGAAGCAGCTCGCGCCCCTTGCCGCCGCGTCCGGTCACGCCGTACTTGGCGGTGCTGACGGTTTGGCTGGCGCCGCGATTGGTTTCGACGGTCAGGAGGTCACGGTCACCGGTGGAGGCGATGAAGCCGAGCACCTGATCCGCGCCCGGCGTGAGCTTGATCAAGATGACCCCCTTGCCGGGGCCGGACAGAAAGTTGATATCGTCGGCCGCGCACAACATGGCGCGGGCCTGGGCCGTGGCGGCGATGATCACTTCGGCACCGGTAGTATGGGCGACGCCGACGACGTGGGCGCCGGTGGTCGGTCTGGCGAATCGCCGTCCGGCCCGGGTACTCGGTTCGAGAAACGGCTCCAGGCTGAAGCGCAGACTGTAGCCGTCGGTCGTGACCGCGACCGCGTGGCTGGGCGGCGCGCCACCTTCGTGCGCCGGTGCGATCTTCGAGGCCACCCGCGGGTCTAGGCTCATGGCGGCCACGATACGCTCGTGGTCCTTCAGCTTGAAGAAGCGCTGTATCGGTTCGCCGTGACCGGTCGTGGCCGGAATGTCCGTGATGCGCAGGGTATAGGCGACACCGAAGCTGCTGAAGAACACACAGGTCGCGCGAGTGCTTCCGGCCAAGACCGTCACCAGTCGGTCGCCCTCCCGGAGCCGGGTGGCGGTGACGTCGCGGACCTCTTTCTGCCGTTTGATCCAGCCGTCGGCGGTCACCAGGACGATGGTGTCCTCGTCCACGATGAAATCGTCGGCGCGGTACTCGACCTCTTCCTCGACACTCTCTATCACGGTCCGGCGCGGATTGGTCTTCGCGCTCCCGTAGGCCTGTTTCACCTCGCGCAGCTCGTCTCGCACGAGCGTCCACCGTTGCGCGTCGTCCTCGAGCAGCCCTCCGATGTGGGTGGCGCGGTCACGCTTCTGACCGAGTTCCTCGCGGATGACCAGAATCTCCAATCGCGCCAGGCGATAGACCTTCAGCTCGAGAATGGCGTCGGTCTGTTCCGCGTCCAGCCCGAAGCGCGCCATGATCTTGGCGGCTGCGTCCGCTTTCCCGTCCGACGCGCGGACGATCCGCAACACCTCGTCGAGGGTGTCGAAGACCGTCTCGAACCCTTCCAGAATGTGGATGCGTCGTGCCAAAGCCGCCAGTTCGTGCTCGAGACGACGGGTCACGACGTCGAGGCGGAACCGCAGAAAATGCCACAGCACTTGATGCAGGTCCAGTCGCTCCGGCCGGCCCACTTCCGGTTGCTCGGTCGGAACCAGGCAGGTCAGGTTGACGGCGAAGTTGGTCTGCAGGGGCGTGTGCTTGAACAGATACGCCATGACCATCAGCTCGTCGGCGTCACGCTTGAGCTCGAGAGCGATCCGAACTTCGTCGGTGGAGAGGTCCTTGACGTCGAGGAGCGGTGGCAGTTTGCGGGCAATGATGATGTCGGCGATGCGTTCGACCAGCTGCGCCTTGTTGACCATATAGGGGATGCTGGTGACGTGGATGGTCTTGGTGGACCGTGTCCCCGGCCCCGCTTCCCAGGTGCATCGCAGCCTGACGGCTCCGCCCCCGGTCGTGTAGATCTCCTTGAGCTCCTCCGGGGTGTTCAGGATCTGGCCGCCGGTGGGAAAGTCGGGTCCCTTGACGTAGGCGCTCAGCCGGGCACTGCTCAACTCGGGGTCGTCGAGCAGCTTGAGCAGCGCCGTGCAGACTTCTCCCGCGTGATGCGGCGGGATGTTGGTGGCCATACCGACGGCGATGCCGGTGGCCCCATTGAGCAGCAGATTTGGCAGGCGCGCTGGCAGGACCACTGGCTCCGTTTTCGTCCCGTCGTAGTTCGGGCGGAACGGGACGGTATCCTGGTCGATTTCGCCCATGATCTCCGCGCTCAGCGGAGCCAGCCGACACTCCGTATAGCGCATCGCCGCCGCGGCGTCGCCGTCGAGGGAGCCGAAGTTGCCGTGCCCGTCGATCAAGGGATACCGCAGGGCGAAGGGCTGCGCCATCCGGACCAGGGTGTCGTAGAGCGCCGTGTCGCCGTGCGGATGGTAGCTGCCCATGACGTCCCCGACGACCTTGGCCGACTTGCGGGGTTTGGCATCAGCCGTGATGCGCTGTTCCCACATCGTGTACAGGATCCGCCGCTGGACCGGTTTCAGGCCGTCGCGAACGTCGGGCAGGGCGCGCGCGGTGATGACCGACAACGCATAGTTGAGATAACGACTCTGTGCGGCGTCGATCAGCTCGATGGTTGTTTCGCCCGGCGTCGGGCGCGTGCCTGTCGTGTCCGTGTCGTCAGGCTCGTCGAAAAGCGGCGCGCCGCGGCGCGGAGGTCGTTTGGCCATGATCTGTTACGTGCGCGACGCGACGGCCGACGGGTCCGCGTTCAACACCGTCAGGAGTTCGCCCAGCACCATCGCGGTTGCGCCCCACACACGTTCCCCTTGCAGTTCGAAGTAGGGCACGCGAATCGCCTGGCCCTGCCGCCAGCGCCATCCCTGTCTCAGATGGTCCGGGTGCCGCAGTTCGTCCAGCGACACCTCCAGGATTCGCTCGACCTCCCCCAGGGCCGGCGTCAGCCGTGGCCGCTCGTCCGACACCGCCACCACCGGGTGTAGCGCGAAATTGCTGACCGGGATGTACAGCGGTGAGAGCGGCCCCAGGACGCGCACGTCAACGGTGAGGCCGATTTCCTCACGCGCTTCCCGGAGTGCGGCCGCCTCGACCGATTCGTCGCCGTCGACCGCACCGCCCGGCAGCGATACCTGGCCGGCATGCTGACCCAGGGTGCCCGCCCGGCGTGTCAGCACCACATGCACCTGATGCGCCACCGGGTAGAACAGCACCAGCGCCGCGGCGGCGCGGGCTCCGCTGGGTATCACCCCCGCTTGCCACCCGATTCGGGGCTGCGGGGCGAACGCGTTGTGCGTGTCGTGGCGCGGTGCGGGGGCGTCGAGGGCGGCGCGAACGTGCGCTTCGATCTGATAGAGTGTCGGTGCGACTTCCACGTGCAACTCCCTATCCTACCGCGTCTCATGACGGTGTCCGTATTCGCTCGCCGCCTGACCGACACCGTATGACCGACTCCGCGCCGGCATCGAAAAAATTCGATCGGTCTATCGTCGAGGGGCCATTGGGTCGCGCAGTCTGGCATATCGCCTGGCCCACGATGGTGCAGAACGTCATCGGCGGGCTACAGGGCATCATCGACCAGGCCATGGTCGGCAACTTCGTTGGCTACACCGGCAACGCCGCCATCGGGGTCAGCCTACAGCTTTTCATCCTCGTCATCGTGTTCGTGGCGTCCGTCTTCACAGGGATGGGCGTGCTGGTGGCGCGGTTCGCCGGCGCCGGCGACCGCGACAAAGTCAACCGGTCGGTCTATCAGGCCTTTCTGGTGGCGGTCGTGCTGGCCGTCGGGGTGATGGCGCCGGTGGGCTACTGGGCGGCGCCCACGCTGTTGACGCTCATCAACGCGCCGGCCGAGGTGCAGGTCGAGGCGCTGCCCTATATCAGGATCATGTTCGTCTTCAGCATCGGCATGCTGATGTTCTTCATGTTCAGCGGCGCCTTGCGCGCCGCCGGCGATGCCAAGACTCCCATGCGCCTCGGCATCCTGATGACCGCGATGAATATCGTGTTCAACATTGTGCTGATCCGCGGGCTCGGACCGATTCCGGCGTTCGGGACCACGGGCGCGGCCATGGGGACGGCGATCGCCAGCGGCATCACCGGCATCATCTTCATGTGGCTGCTGTTTTCGAATCGGTTGGTCATCCAGTTCACGCGGACGATGTCGTTCCGTCCCAACTGGGACATTATCCGGCAGCTGTTCAAGTTTGGGCTTCCCGCCGGCATCCAGGGCATCGCCATGAACTTCGGTGGGGTGTTGATGCTCCGTTTCATTGGGTCGCTCGAGCACAGCGGTGAAGCACAGGCGGCCTATTCGGTCGGCTACACGGAGCTGTTTTCGCTGATCACCTGGACCTCCGTGGGCCTGATGGGCGCCACCGCCGCGGTTGCGGGTCAGAACCTGGGGGCCGGGAAGCCAGACCGTAGCGCCCGGTCGGCACAGGCGGCGGCCCTGATGGGACTCGGCGTCGCCGCGTCGGTCGGCGTGCTGTTCTTCGCGATACCGCGCCCGCTGCTCTCGATCTTTGGTATGCACGATGGTGTCGTCGTCGACCTCGGCGTCGAGCTGCTCGGCTATCTCGCCATCTCCGGACTGTTTGTCACCGTTGCGCTCGCCTACACGGGCGGGCTCCAGGGCACGGGCGACACACGGAGCCCGTTGTACATTTCCATCATCTCCCAGGTGATCATGCCGCTCGGAATCTGCGCCGTCATTCAGGCGACCTCCGGGCTCGAGTCGCACGACATTTGGCTCGCCATCGTCATCGGGCATGTGACACGTGCCGCCCTCAGCGTGATACGGTTCCGCCAAGGCAAGTGGCGCGACATCCGCGTCAATATCGGCTCGGCGCAGGCCTGAGACGGTACGGCCCGCTCGCCGCGGATCTGCCTCGGGGATACACCCTATCGACGTCTCAATGGTTGACGGGTCACAGGACCACCCTTCCACGCTCGCCGCGCAGGCGCTCGGGCGGGTCGACCCGGACACTCGGGCGATCATTCCGCCGATCCATCCCTCAGCGACCTACGAACGGGCGGCGGACGGCAGTTACCCCGGTGGGCGCACATACACCCGAGACCACAACCCCACCTACGATCAGGCGGAGGCGCTGCTGGCGCGCCTCGAAGGTGGGGATGCGGCACTGTTGTTCAGCTCGGGCATGGCGGCCGCGACCACCATCTTCGACACCCTCGAGGCCGGAGACCACGTCATCGCGCCTCAGCAGATGTATTGGACGATTCGGCGCTGGCTCGAGGAGCTGGCCGCGCGTGGACGCATCGAACTCGACCTCGTCCCCAACGGTGACCAGGTGGCACTCGAGCGTGCGCTGCGGCCCGGCCGCACACGAATCGTCTGGGTGGAGACCCCGGCGAATCCGAGCTGCGCCATCACCGACATTGCCGCGACCGCCGAGCTGGCCCATGGCGCGGGCGCCCGCGTGGTCGCCGACAGTACCCTGTCGACACCGGTGCTGTGCCGTCCGATCGAACATGGCGCCGATCTCGTCATGCACTCGGCGACGAAACAGCTCAATGGCCATGCTGACGTCCTGGCCGGCGCCCTGGTCACGGCGCGGCGTGATGACCTCTGGGACCGTATCGTCCACGACCGCGGGTATCGGGGCGCGGTGCTCGGGCCGTTCGAGGCCTGGCTGCTCCTTCGTGGCATGCGGACGCTGTTCCTTCGCGTCCCACGCTCGGCCGCGAGCGCGCAGCTGATTGCCGAGCGGCTGGCGTCGCATCCGGCCGTCGTCGCGGTGTTCTATCCCGGGCTCACGTCACATCCAGACCATGCGGTGGCGGCTCGGCAGATGTCCGGCGGCTTCGGCATGCTGTTGTCGTTTCGTGTCGCGGGGGGCGCGGCCGAGGCGCGACGCGTGGCCGGGGTGCTGCGACTGTTCAAGAACGCGACGTCGCTTGGTGGCGTCGAAAGTCTCGTCGAACATCGCGCCCCCGTCGAGGGACCAGGGACACCGGTGCCGGACGATCTGCTCCGCCTCTCGATCGGCATCGAAGCGGTCGACGACCTGCTGGCCGACCTCCACCAGGCGCTAGGCGGCAGAGATGGTTCGAAGTGAGCCCGGCCGCGTGGGGTTCGGGGCGCAGCTCCGATTAAGGAATGCTTAGCTATCAACTGACCCAATATGGGCAGCCTCTCGAGCGGGTCGAATCGGTGCGACCGGATCCGGTTGGCACCGAAGTGCTGCTGCAAGTCGAAGCCTGCGGCGTCTGCCACAGTGACCTGCATCTGCGGGACGGCTTTTTCAACATGGGAGCCGACAAGCGCCTCGACCTGTCGAAGGGACGAGAGCTGCCCCTGACCCTGGGACACGAGATCGCGGGTCGCGTCGTGGCGTGTGGCGTCGATGCCCCCGGTGTGGAGGTGGGTGAGCGTCGGGTCGTCTATCCGTGGATCGGATGCGGCGACTGCGTGACCTGCGGGGCGGGAGAGGAGCACCTGTGTCCGCGGTCGCTCGCGCTCGGCGTGGCGCGGCACGGTGGGTTCAGCGACCACGTGTTGGTCCCGCATCCTCGCTATCTACTCGACTTCGGTGACCGACCGGTCACGCTGGCCTGCACCTACGCCTGCTCTGGGCTCACCGCCTATGGCGCGGTGCGAAAAGTGCAGCCTCGGGTCGAGGGACGCCCCCTCGTGATCATCGGACTCGGCGGCGTGGGGTTCGCGGCGTTGCGACTGGCTCAGGCGGTGACGACGGCGGATGTGATCGCGGTGGACGTCAACGAGGCTACGCTGCAGGCGGCGGCGCAGACGGGCGTCGCCGTGGTCGACGCGCGAGCCGATGACCCGCTGAGACAGATCCGCGCGCTGACCGGCGGTGGCGCGGCGGCGGCGATCGATTTCGTGGGCGCCGAGACGACCACGTCACTCGGATTCAAGGCCCTCGGCACCGGTGGGGTGCTGGTGATCGTCGGGCTTTTCGGCGGGCAGTTCCGGGCGTCGATTCCGCTGTGGCCGCTGCGGAGCCTGTCGGTCCAGGGGTCGTTTGTCGGCAGTCTCGACGAGATGCGGGAGCTGATGCGTCTGGTTGAGGGCGGCGCAGTGTCGCCGATTCCGATTCAGCCTCGGCCGCTGGGCGACGCGCAGACCGTGTTGGATGACTTGGGCCGCGGCGGGTCCGTCGGCCGGATGGTGCTGACGCCCTAGTTTCCTGCCGATCCGTCCGCCTGACGGCGTTGCTTCCTCGGTCACATGCCACCTGCATGCTCCCTCGTCGCGCCTTGTCAGCCGAACGCCTCGGCAGGAAACCGCTCTCCGGCGTTTTTCAGCAGCCACCTGGTTTTCCGACGCGCGACTTCTGCAGACAGGGCTGTGCCCCGAAACCCCCCGCGACCGCTCCGCGGGGACCCCGAGAGCCCCACTCCGCGGCCGCGAGGCGCGCACGTGCGCGCCTCGTCGGAAAACCTACTCGATCTGTGACCCCGAGGGGGCCGACTGTGCGTCTGGCGATGGGCGGCGTGGTCGGCCAAGTACCCAGACCACGCCTCCGGTCGCGACCGACACGGCCACCCATTGCAGTATCAGTCGCCGGGTGTCGATCTCCGCGGTCCAGAGCCTGAGAGGAACACCCCGGTAGGTTCGGTTGACACGACCGAAGCGGCCGGCCCCGCTCCTGCCGCGTGGCTCGCCCGCGCCATCGGGCGCGACCTGTCGACCTACGCCGATGAAAGCGTAACCAGCGGCCACCCGAGTGTCTGGCTCGTCCGATCGCACGTGCACCCACGGCGGCATCAAGCCCATCAGGCTGAAGCACATCATGCCGACGCCCAGGGCGAGGTGCTGGCGGTTGGTCATCCTGCGGCCTCTCCGGCGCACGCCTCAATCAGGCGTCGCGTCTCGTCGCGCAACCGCACGGTCTCGTCCCATCCCGTGTCACCGGGGTGGAGCGGCGGGCAGACGGTCAGCGTGATTCGTCCCGGACGCAGCAGCATCGTGTCCGCCGGGAAGACCTGCCGCGTGCCGGCGAGCGCGATCGGCACGACCGGACGCCCGGTGCTGGCTGCGGCCCGGAACGCACCCAGTCTGAACGGCAGGAGACCGGGGGCCCGTACGAACGTGCCCTCCGGAAAGACGAACATCGATTCCCCGTCCGCGAGCGCGGCGCTGACGTCGTCGGCGCCTTCCATCCGCTCAGCCTGTTTCGTCTTCTCGATGGTGATGTATCCCGCTTTCGGAATGATGGTGCCCAATACCGGATAGCTCGCCAGACGGCCCTTGGCCGCGAAGCGCAGGTTCTCAGGGAGTGTGGCGAGAATCACCAGGACGTCGACATAGCTCGCGTGGTTGGCGACGAAGATGGCCGGGCCGAGGTCGCGCAGGCGTTCGAGTCCGGTCACCGTGAGCGGGCATCCTGACGCGGCGATCACGATCCGGGAGAAGCGCTTCAGCTGGCGACGGACCGTCGTCGCGTGTCGACTCAGCCCGACCAGCGCCCACAGCGGCGGGACGGCGATGAGCGTGAGGCCCAGGATGTACCCGGTATAGACGAGACGTAGCAGGAGACGTCCAGCCTGAGACAGGCGCCCTTTGGCAGCCTGCACGGCCAGGGTCAACCACTGGGTGGCCATCCAGCCCGTGCCCCGGTCCAGCGACCCCGCCAGGTACGCATCTCTGGTCGCTCCGCGACGCACTTTCCCGCTGGATGTCTTCAGCACCGATCCGGGCCGGGCGACCACGACCGTGTCCGGTGGAATCCCGAGCGCATCGGTGACCTGTTCGTGCACCGCCTGTCGAAGCCGCTCGCGGGCGGTGGCGTCGGTCTCGCGCGTTTCCGCCACGACCACGAGTTGCTCGGTGCCCAATGCCGCGTCGGCCACCCCGAAGGCCGCGATGCAGCCTTTGCGGACCCCCGGCACTGTCGCGATGACCGCCTCTGCCTCCTGGGGATAGATGTTCCGGCCGCCTTTGATGATGACGTCTTTTCGGCGTCCGGTCAGGAACAGCTCACCATCCGCCAAGTACCCCAGATCGCCAGTGTCGATCCAGCCGTCGTCTGTGGTGATGGCCCGCGTCGCCTCCGGGTTCCGGTAGTAACCGGCCATCATCGAGGGGCCACGAAACTGGACCCGTCCTTCGATGCGCTCATCGACGACGACATCGCCGTGGTCGACCACCCGGATCTCGTGTTCGGGAAGCGGCACGCCGCACGCGACGAACGCGAGCGCATCCGCCGCCGTGCTCGGTGTGGCACGTCCGGTCGTTTGGAAGCTCCGGTCGAGATGGTCCACTCGGGCCGGAAACCTCCGGGGGCTAACCGCCAAGCCGACGGAGCATTCGGCCAGCCCGTACACCGGGCGCATGGCCTCGCGAGGCAGACCCATCGGGGCGAATCGCTCGACGAAGCGGGTCATCGTGTCCGGCAGCACGGCCTCGGATCCGTTGAGCACGTTGCGCAGGGAGCTGAGGTCCAGACCCGCGAGCTCGTCGTCCTCGATCTTGGCCACACACAGGTCGAACGCGAAGTTCGGGGCGACCGCCAATGTGGCCCGATGCGCGTGGATGGCCCACAGCCATCGCGACGGTCTCGACAGGAACGCGAGCGGCGAGAGAATCGCGACCGGGATGCCGGCGTACATCGTGCCGAGCCATGCGCCAATGAGTCCCATG
>Ga0066376_10004447_pt1 | contig 12168 bp, 14 predicted proteins | sample Knorr_S15_td_Bot_FD_77009 | JGI IMG/M metagenome (GOLD analysis project Ga0066376, IMG submission 77009) | Marine microbial communities from Southern Atlantic Ocean transect - Knorr_S15_td_Bottom_ad_5009_LV_A | ecosystem: Environmental > Aquatic > Marine > Oceanic | place: Southern Atlantic... | reverse complement strand
GAGTTTGGTATGGGAATTACAGTTGGAGATTATGATAATGATGGTTTTGAGGATTTTTTTATAACTTCAATTTATTGTCAGGATTCTAATTGTATGGATGGAATGAGTGGAAATAAGTTATATCATAATTTAAATGGTAAGTTTGAATTAGATAAATTAGATGTTGCTAATGGAGATTGGGGATGGGAAACTGAATTTTTTAATTATGATTTTGATGGAGATTTAGATTTAATAATGGTAATGGGAATGAAAGAAAAGATAATGGGAGATCATGATTTTACTAGTAATGCAGTTAAATTGTGGAGGAATGATGGTGAAAAATTTGTAGATGTTACTTCTAGTATTGGTTTAGATATTGAGGGAGAGGGCAGAGATGTCGTTGTATTTGATTATGATAATGATGAAGATTTAGATATTTTTATTGTTAGAAATGGTGAGAATGGTGTTTTGTTTGAAAATAAATTATTATAACCACCCTTTTTTTCTTATACCTTCATTAACTATCTCAAAATAAAGATCTTTTTCTTGGATGGATCGGTGCTTTCTGATGATTGCTCGTTTTTTACCTTTTTCTATTTGTAATTCTATTGTACATTTACTCCAATATTTCAAAAGATCTCCTCCAACCACATTAACTCCTGCTTGTTTACCTGATAGCCATTCTTCTTCTGAGAGGAATTCGTTGTAAACTTGTCCGGTTATGAGGATTGGGATGTCTTGTTTTCTTGCTATTTCATATAATATTTTCATTTGATTGGCTAAATCTGCATTTATTTTCTGTACTTCTTCTTGGCCTTGTTTTCTGGCATCTGCTAATGCTAACCTATAGAGCATTGATATGCTATCTACAATAATTAAACCTATATTTTCTGATTGTAGTTCTTTGTGTATTTTTTCAAATGATTTGTTTTGTTCTTCGAAGTTTATTGGTTTGAGAATTGCAATGTTTTTTAGAATAAATTCAGGCAATCCCTGAGAGATTTGTTTAATTCTATCTAATGAGAAACTTCCTTCAGTATCTATAAAAATTATTTTTTTATTTTTTTTTGCCTGATGACATGCAGCTAACATTACAAAATTAGATTTTCCTGCCGCAGAAGGACCATAGAATAAAGTGATAATTCCTCTTTCATAACCTCCCTCTAACCATTTGTTTAAATCATATGATCCTGTCATTATTTTGTTTGAGGAATTGTTGGTTTCTTGTTCCATAATTAAAATAATTATTATATTATTATAAGGATTGTTGTTGTTCTGTATTAACAATATATTTATAAAGATTAATTTTATTTAAATAAGATGATTGATGAAAAGAGAAAAGAAGATATCTTAGAAGAAGAAGAAGAAGATTCCTCTGATGATATTATAGAAGAAGTTACTGAGGAAGATGGTTCTGGAGATGAGGGTAGTAATTCTGAGGATATAGGTAGTGTTGCAGAAGATGTTGTAAAATCTGAAGATACAATCACAGGTTCTAGTTCTGATGATACAATTAGTCAGCCCAGTATAGAGACTAATTCAGATACAAATCAAGAGAATAGTATTTCTCATTCACCTTTGCCTAAGACTGAAGAACCTAATCAAGATAATTCTTTTGAAAGTAAAAGTCAAGATTCTAGTGTTAGTGATAATGAATCTAAGAAAGAAGAACCAAAAATTTCTGATAATGCACCAATGGAGGATGGAATGGGAACTGGAGCACATACTGGAAGTGATGATCATATTAGTATAAATAAAGATGATTTTTGGAAATATCTTAAAATTATTGTAGTTGTTGCAGTTTTGATTTTAGGTTATAACTATTTTATTGGAGATAAAGCTGAAGATACTGATAATGTAATAATTGATGAGCCTGCAGGAAATGTTCCTCCTGTTCTGGCTAAGGTTGAAGTTAGTATAGATGATGATGCTATCAAAGGTGATGAAAATGCGCCAGTTACCATTATCGAATTTAGTGATTATGAGTGTCCTTTCTGTGCTAGATTTTATACTCAAACTTTAAGTCAGATTGATGAGCAATATATCAAAACTGGAAAAGTTAAGTTAGTATATCGAGATTATCCATTAGGTTTTCATCAACAAGCTCAAAAGGCTGCTGAGGCTGCTGAATGTGCTGGAGAACAAGAAAAATATTTTGATATGCATGATAAGTTATTTGAGGAGGGTGTTGCAGGAGGAGTTGCTAGTTACAAACAATTTGCAGGCCAAATAGGATTAGATCAAGGTAAGTTCGATGAGTGTTTAGATTCTGGAGCTATGGCTGAAGAAGTTCAGAAAGATTTTGCTGATGGAAGTAAGTATGGTGTTCAGGGTACTCCTGCTTTTTTTGTTAATGGTAAGTTGATTTCAGGTGCGCAACCTTTTTCTGTATTCCAACAAGCTATTGAGGCTGAGTTGGCTTAATTTTATAAACTAGCTTTTTCTTATTTATTTGAGGTGTATTATGAATAAAAAGAATTATTCTTTTATTATATTTTTTTTATTATTTGGAAGTCTTTCATATTTTTATTATAGATTTGATTTTCACTTAGATAATCATAGCTTATTTCTTAGTTTGTCTACTTTTTTGTTTGCAATCTTTTCTGGATTTTTTATTTCTAGACAGAGTAGGAGATATAGCCAATTAAGAGATGAAATATCTAGATTTGATGGTAGTTCTTCTGTGCTTTATAGATTTAGTGGACTTTTTGGCAGCAAAATGCAAGAAGGTATTAAGAAAATATTGACTAAACATTATAATCTCATATTGAAAAATAAGGCATGGGATTATTCTCTGACTCATAATACTACTACTATTACAGATATGATGTTGTTGATAGAAAAGGCTATTGGAGATAGAACGCTTAAAAGTATTAAGAGTTCTGGTCTAACTTCTTTGTTTAAATCTTTTACATTTATGGAGTTATCGAGAAAGAAGATGTATATATTGAGACTAGAGAGAATTCCATTTTTACAATGGTGGCTATTGACTTCTCTAGCTGCAATTTTATTAATATCTATTGGGGCAATAGATTCTACTGGGTTAATAATTTCAGCAATGTTAAAAGGAGCATTTAGTACATCTATACTATTGGTATTAGTTATATTGTATGAATTTAATAATCTGAAGTTTTTTGAAAATACAATTGGTGAAAGATCTGCCCAAGATGTTTTGGATATAATGAGTAAAAGAAAGTAATCTTTTTATACTCAGTATTATTTGAGTTCTTAATGAAGTCTAAAAAAATTACATCAAATTTATTTGATATAATTTTCTGTGAAAGGAGGATAAAATGAGTGAACAAATTACAATTAAGAAAGAAACAATTTGGAAGATATTGACTTTTATATTTGCTGCATTGTGGCTTTTTGCAATGTATGGTGGAGGAACTAATGTAGTAAATAATCCTACTGCTGTTCCACCTACAGTTCAAAATCCTCCCACAAGTAATATTAAGATTACTATTGATAATAGCGATCCAGTGTTGGGTGATAAAGATGCCGATATAACTATCGTAGAATTTTCAGATTTTCAATGTCCTTTTTGTGAAAGGGCGGCTAATGGTGCAGTTGCTGAATTTAAGCAAAGTTCCTATTTTAAGAATGGTGAAGTGAATCTTGTATATAAGCACTTCCCGTTAAATAGTATTCATCCTCAAGCTCAAAAGGCTGCTGAGGCTGCTGCGTGTGCGCAGGATCAAGGTAAATTCTGGGAGATGCATGATGCAATTTTTGCAAATACTGCACAGATGGATGTTGATAGTTTGAAGAATTATGCTGGTCAAATTGGTTTAAACCAAGCTGATTTTGATAGTTGTTTGGATGGCAATAAAAAAGCTGGAAAAGTAGCTAATGATTTGAAACAAGCTGGTGAAGCTGGTGGGAGAGGAACTCCTTATTTTGTATTGATAAATAAGGACGATGAGACTACTGTTATTTCTGGTGCCCAACCTTGGGTAAATTTTGAAGCTGCAATTAAATCATTACAGTAAACAATAAATGAAATTTTTTAATAAAAAGGTGAGGCAGGCAATATTTGCTAGACCTTATTCTTTTTATTTTATTTTATTCTTTTTTTTATTTATTGGGTTAAATATTTTTATCAATAAAGTTTATGTTACTGGGAGGATCTTATTTACTAATTTATCTATTGGCATCCCCTTTATCATTTTTAATGTATTGGTTGCAAGTTTAGTGGCATTAAATTTAAATTTGATTTTTATAAAGTATAAAGATTATAAGGGATTGAATAAGAAGGGGAGTGGAGTGGTTGGATTGGGAGTATTTGCTGGATTATTAGGAGGCGCATGTCCTGGATGTTTTGCTGGATTGTTTCCTGTTTTTTTGGGGTTATTTGGTGTTTCAGCTTCTCTGAGCATTTTGCCTTTTTATGGTATAGAGATCCAAGCAGTTTCCGCTGTTTTATTAATGATGGGTGCTTATTATATTAGTAAAGATAATGTTTGTGATGTTAAGATAGATTAATTATCGTTAGAATATTTGTAAAGCATTTGAAGAATAAATAAAACCTTAAATATAATTTAATCTAGTTTATTCTATGAACTATCAAAAGTTTTTAATTATAATAATATTTTTAATGTTAGTTAGTCTTGTTTTTGTACAAGCTCAAGAGAGGTATAGCTTTGAAAATGCAGAAAAATTGAAACCTTTAATTAAATGGAAAGATTATGGTCCTGATGCTTTTCAGGAGGCTGAAAAGCAAAATAAACCTATATTTTTGTTGTTAACTGCACCTAGTTGGTGCTATTGGTGTCAGGTTTATGAGAGCGAAGATTATTTGTTTAATCCACAAGTGGTTAGTTTGATTAATGAGAAATTTATTCCAGTTTATGTAGATGCAGATAAAAGACAAGATTTAACTAGAAAGTATTTAGAAGGGGGTTGGCCAAGTACGACAGTTTTCTCTCCAAGTAGAGAAAGGATATTTGGTTTTTCAGGGCCAAGACCAGTTAGTAATATGATTAGTAATCTGAATAGTGCTGTTGATTATGTTAAGAATAATAAAGGTAGTTTGAAGGTAAGTTATGATTATAAAAAAAAGAAAGTTGTTAGATTGAATGATGGTATGCTGAAGAGATTTGTTGAAAATTATTTTAGTTATATATTAAGTGCATATGATTCTGAATATGGAGGTTTTGGATTTGGTCAAAAATTTCCTCAGGGAAGAACTTTGGATTTAGCTTTAGAGATGTATGAAAAGACAGGCGATTCTAAGTGGTTGGATTTGGTTCAGAATACTTTGAAAAATCAATATACAAAAATTGATGAATTGGAAAATAATTATAATTTGTTTGATCCTGTTGAAGGTGGTTTTCATAGATATGGAACAACTAGGGAATGGACACCTCCACATTATGAAAAGATGTTATATGATAATGCTAGATTGCTTAGAGTCTATTATCATTTGAGAAATATTAATGATTTTAATATTGTTAACGAGGTGGTTGAGAAAACAGATAATTTTATTCAGGAGAAATGGTATGATACTAAAAATGGAGGGTTTTATGGGAATAGTGATGTTCATGGTGAGGATGCGTATTATGGGAAGAATCCGAGGCCTGCTGGAAAGCCACGTGTTGAGAAAACAAAATATACTGATTGGAATTCGGATGCGATTATGACTTATTTGTATTTATATGAGCAAAGCAAAGATGATAAATATAGGGATATGGCTGTTAAGAGTTTGGATTTTTATTTGAATGTTTATGATGAAAATGGGGCATATCATTATCACAAGGATGGTGAGAATGGTATTCAAGGAAATTTGTTAGATAATTCATATTTATTGTTGGCTTTTGTTGAGGGCTATAAGATTTTAGGAGATGAAAAATATTTGGATGCTGCTCGTGATATTGCAGATTTTAGTTTGGATAATTTATATGATTGGAATTCTGGTGGCTTTTTTGAAAGAAATAGTAAGAATATTGATAATTATGCTCCTGGAGAGAATATTGATTTGGATAAGCCTGTAAGTGAAAATGGGGTTATGGCTTATGGTATGTTGAAGTTATATATGGACACTGGAGATATTATTTATTTAAATGCAGGTATTAGAACTATTGCTGATAATATTGTTAATGTGAAGGGGTTGGATAATATTTATCATTATGTTAAATCTAGTGAGATGGTTATTGATGAAAAATTGTTGGAGAAGTTTGAATCTGTTGAAGATGAGATAAAATTGATTGAAGCTGATAGGTTGAATAGTTTTTGGTTGAATGTTCTTTTAGATAGTCAGGATAAGGGATTTGTATTATCTGGAGAGGGATTGGATAAATTGGATGGACCAATCTTTTTGTTATTATTTATTAGTTTAATTGCTGGATTAATCAGCTTTGCGAGTCCTTGTACATTACCTATTTTACCGGCTTTTGTTGCTTATACTTTTAAGAATACTGGAAAGAATGTTCGTGGAATGACATTAAGTTTCTTTTTAGGATTGAGTATTATATTTGTTATTTTGGGGATGAGTGCAAGTTTTCTTGGTGGTTTGTTAAAGGAAAATTTAAGTATTTTTTCTCAGGTGGCAGGTATTATTATTATTTTTTTAGGATTGAGTATGATTTTTGGTAAGGGGTTTGGTGGTTTGAATGTTAGATATAAGCCATCTAGTTATGTTGGGTCGTTTTTGTTTGGAGGGGTTTTTGGTTTTGCCTGGACTCCATGTGTTGGACCAATTTTGGTTGCTATATTGTTGTTAGCTAGTACTTCTGGATCTGTTTTTACTGGTGGTTTGTTGTTATTTGTTTATGCTGTTGGTCTTTCTGTTCCATTGATTTTGATTTCTTCATATTTGGATAAAATAGATAGAAATAACAGAATATGGAAGTTTATTCAAGGTAAAATGATTATTATTGAGTATGGTGAAGGAAAGAAATTTATGGTACATAGTACTTCTTTAATATCAGGTATATTATTTATAATTTTAGGATGGTTAATATTTAGTGGACAATTGTTTTTATTTAATCAGTATTTTGGGAATACTAGTTTTCAGAGATGGTTGTTTGAAGTAGAAGAAAAAGTTTTAACAATAGTTAAATAGAATAATAAGATTTAAATAAAGAGATAAGGATATAAGAAGATGGGCGAGTTTAGATGTAATGAATGTGATAGAGATTTTAATGGTCAACAAGCCCTAGATGATCATAATAGATCTAAACATTATGTTACTCCTAAGAAATCATTAGGTAAAAAAGTTAACAATAGATATATTTGGATATTGTTAATTATTGTAATAGTTGTAGGATATTTGTATTTTGTTCCATCTGTTGAAATAGAACCTGGAAAGTATGATAATTTTGCACAATGTGTAACAGATAGTGGAGCTAAGATGTATGGTGCTTATTGGTGTAGCCATTGTAATGACCAGAAAAAATCTTTGGGGGATAGTTTTTATAAAATTAATTATATTGAGTGTTCGTTGCCCAATAATGGTGGACAGACTAAGATTTGTAAAGATGAGGGTGTTGAATCTTATCCTACATGGGAATTTGGAGATGATATTAGAATGAGTGGTTTTGTTCCATTAGAAAAATTAGCTGAAAGGACTGGGTGTGATTTGCCTGAATAGTATGGCAAAAGAAAGTATTATTCAATTTATAGAATTATTAACCTTAATTAGCAGTTTGTTTATTGGATTGTTAGTATTATTATTTATATTAAAATTTATCTTAAAAAAGGATACGAAATTATATCAGGGGATTGTTCACTTTTTACAGGAGCATTATTTATTTTTGGGTTTTTTAGTTAGTTTAGTTGCTACTCTAGGTAGTTTATTTTATTCAGATGTTATAGGATATCCTCCATGTAGATTATGTTGGTTTCAAAGAATTTTTATGTATCCTCAAACAATATTATTTTTAATTGCTATGAAGGTTAAGAGAAACCCTGGAATTATATGGAATAGTTTGGTTCTATCTTTAATTGGAGGATTGATTGCAAGTTATCATTATTTGATGCAGATAGGGATAGTTAGTGAAGGTGGTTGTGATGTGGTTGGAATGACTGCTAAATGTTCAGAATATTTTGGGTTGAGTTATGGTTTTATTACAATACCAATGATGGCTCTTGTTGCATTTGTTTTATTGGTGTTTATGGCATATGGAAAGTTGAGAGCTTGTGAGGGTAGGGATATTTATAATAAGTAAAATGGTTAAAAAAGTTGGTGATAAGTTTAAATGTAAAGAATGTAGTTTAGTTTATTTGGAAGAACAAATTGCAATTCGATGTGAAAAATTTTGTAAGAAGAATCATGTTTGTGATTTAGATTTAATAAAACATGCTGTTAATGAACGGAAAGATAGTTAAATAAAATAATCATTGATAATATATGATAGAGAAATTATTATTTTTACATCATGAAGGATTACAAGCTGAACAGGTAGTTGCATCAACTGCTGAGTCTAGTGGATTAGGAAAAATTATTGTTATAGTAGTTGTTATAGTTTTAGTTATATTGTATTTTTGGAGTAAGAAGAAAAATGGTTGAAAAAGATCCAATATGTGGGATGGATGTAAATCCTGAAGATGCGAAGAAGAAAGGGTTAGTTAGTTCTAAAGAGGGTAAGAAGTATTATTTTTGTAATGTTAGTTGTAAGAAAAAGTTTGAAGGTAAGAATGAAAAAAAGTCCAGTGAGTCTTGGTATAAGTCAGAGAGTTTTGGGAAGATATTTCCTTGGGTTCTCGCTGTTATTTTAATTGGAGGAGCTGTTTGGTCTTATTATGGAAATTTTATGATTAAATATATGGGTGTGTTTTTTATTATATTTTCATTAATGAAAATGCTTGATTGGAGAGGTTTTGTTAAAGCTTTTTCTCAATATGATTTGATAGCCAAAAATATTAAGATTTATGGTTGGATTTATCCAGCGATAGAATTTGTGTTGGGAGTTTTATATTTGACAGGTAATTGGATAAATATTGCGGCTTGGGTTACTATTGTTGTTATGGGAATTGGTGCTATTGGGGTTGGAAAAAATATGTTATCAAAAAATAAGATTCAATGTGCTTGTTTGGGTACTAAAATAAATGTTCCTTTGACTAAAGTTACTTTATTAGAAGATGTAATTATGGTTGTAATGGCTGTTAGTTTGATTATTTAGCCTTCTTAAATTCATCTTGATACTTATCTAAATCTTTTTGGATCTTAGATATTGCTTCATTTAGAGCTTTCTTAGCAGTTTTTCCTTCAGTTTTTACCTTTAAAATTAAAGGTTTAGAATAATGTTCTTTTTTCCAGGCAGCTAGCTTTACGCTTGAATCTTTGTTTAGATAAGATCTAACTATTTCTACAACTGTCTGATTATCTACAGATGCTTCTAAATCGTTCTTTTCATCTTTTAGAATTTGTACTTCCATGTGATACTGAGAAAATTAGGGTTTTTAAAAGTTCCTATGAAACTTTTAACTTTTGAAAATTATAAATACAATCTAAATTAATTTTTCATCAAACTCCTCAATAGAATCATCATCTTTAGTTTTCCCTTTATGATTTAATAATTCTGAACCCCCTAGATAATTATAGATATCTTTGGATTCTTTTTCTCTTAATGTTTGTACTTCTCGTTTTCTTTGTTCTATTAATAATTGTCTTTCTTGTTCAGCTTTTTCTTTTTCGAGAACTTCTCTTTGTTTTTCTAATTCAATTCTTTGTCTGTCTCTTTCTCTTGATTCTCTTAATAATCTTTGTCTTTCTTCAATTATTTTTTGTTCTTCTAATTGTTCTTTTTCTATTGTTATTGATTTCTTTTCATGTAATTTTTGTAAATCACCAATTGTAACCTCTTCTTTGTTTATTCTATTTAGATCTAGATCTTGATCTTCTGGAAGATAGGGTATTTTTTCTGTAGGTTCAGGAATTTTTATGCCAAGTGCATTCTCTGCATGTTCTAATGAAATTTCTTCAGCACTTTTTTTGTGAATATCTGGTTCTAGTTCTGGTTCATCTTCTATAAAAATCATCTCTTCATCTTCTGGAACAAAATCAATTTTTTCTCCTTCTCCATCAACTAAGATTGGTTGAATATCTTGTTGTATTCTTGGTTTTTCTTTTCTTAAACTAATTTGAAAAACTTGTTCTAGTTTATTAATTATTCTTTTGGAATTCTCTGGAAGTTTAGCTTTTTCTATCATCTGAATAGCTATTTCTGATTCCCCTAATGATTCTGATAATTGTGTTTGGGATAACCTTCTTCTACGTCTTTGTTTCATAATCTCCCAATGAAAATTATCAATTAGATTTAGATTTTCTTTTTCAGGTAGTTCTAAATTTGGATTATTGTCTAATTCTTTTAGCATGTCTTCTTTAAAAAATGTGTCAGGCTTATCAGGTTCTCTAATTCCTGATAAGTCCCTCATCCTTTCTGAAACCTTAATTGTTTCAGATTCCTTTAACTGTTCAGAATTTGGTTTTTTAATTATAGGTATATTCTCTATTATAGAGCAACGTTCACATAAGCTAGACATTCTTAAATCATAGATTGCATCAAAGATTCTTACTTCAGTACTGGTAATTCTACATATATCACAACTTTGCATGAAAAACTAAGCTTTATTTGCTTTTTATTCTTAGTGGTAATTGGAAATATAGGTTTATATTTTTGTTATTTCTTCTTTAATGAGAATTATATTCTTTTCAATATCTTCTAATTGTATATTGCCTGATATTTTCTTGTTGTTGTTAATTATAATTGTGGGAGATTCTTCTATTTTGTATAATTTTTTTAAATTTTGTATTATTTCAGAATCTAGATTTATATCAAATGAATATATTATTAGATTTTTATTTTTCTGACTAATATAATCTAACAATTTTCCAGCCTTTTCACTTTTATCTATATCTCTTCCCTCATTAGAGTAAAAAAATAATATTGTTAAAAAATCCTTTTCACATTTTTTATTAATTTCGTTAATAAATTCAAAATGTTCTAATTCAACTAAACTATAAAAAATTTTTCTAAATTGTACTTTTTTATTATTTTTTCCAAATTTTGCTTCTAAATCTGTAATTGATTTTCCTTGATAGCCAAGATCCTGAGAAATTTTATTAAAATTATCTATCTTACAGATATCTATATCAAATAATCTATAATTTAGCTTATCTTCAAAAATTGCAAAAGATGTTTGATCTTGAAATTGAGATATTCTATTAAATTGTATTGATAAGATAATATTTGTTACTACAAATCCATTTATGAATATTAATGTTCCAATTAGAAAAGCTAGTAAATATCTCTTTTTACTTTGTATTTTCCCCATTAAAAACCTTATTTAAATTCATTAATATAGATTATGTAGATTAGATATAGATATTATTTCCAACTTACTTTTCTATTAAAAACTACATAAATTATTGAAACTACCCACCATATTCCAAATAGAACTGCAAATAAAGCCATAAAAAGAAGTACATTTAAGTAAAGAGATTCAGTTTTGCCTATCTTTTTTGTTGCATATCTTAAATAGAAAAAAATCATTATTAGGAATATTAGAATGAACCATATTGCTGCAGTAGTGAATATCTGAAAAAATATTCGTTCGAATAAATAGGTATTAAATTCTATTTGATTAAATATGTCAAAATTGATGCTTGAATAGAATAGAGCTTCTGAGATTAAATTGTTAGTTATTTCTACCGTGTAATATATTGTTAAAAATACTGCAAAGAATATTCCTATCCATGATATAGGCAACACAAATATGCCCATGTCTCCATATTCTTTTCCAAAAAGCTTTTTGTAATTCCATGTGTTTTTTATTAGTCCTGCATACCATCTTCTTCTTTGTTTTAATAGACTATTAAAGTCTGCTGGAGGAATGGTGTATGCTGGAGCTTCTGGAGCATTTTCAATTTTATATTTATGATATTGTATCCTTAATGCAATTTCTAAATCTTCAGTTATGTTGTCTTCATCATATCCTCCATGTTTTTCAAAAAATGATTTTCTGTATGCTGAGAATGCTCCAGGAGTTATATGAATAGCATTTAGTGCTGCAAAAGTTTTTCTTAGAAATAATCCTGTAAGATATTCTACACTTTGTACCCGTTGTATGATGGTTTTGGTTTCTCTAGTTACCATTGCAGGTGTAACTGACACTACCTCTGGATTTTTGAAATATCTGGTCATTATTTTAAGGCTTTTTTTATCAACTGTTGTGTCAGCATCCATT
>Ga0066376_10004445_pt1 | contig 12169 bp, 15 predicted proteins | sample Knorr_S15_td_Bot_FD_77009 | JGI IMG/M metagenome (GOLD analysis project Ga0066376, IMG submission 77009) | Marine microbial communities from Southern Atlantic Ocean transect - Knorr_S15_td_Bottom_ad_5009_LV_A | ecosystem: Environmental > Aquatic > Marine > Oceanic | place: Southern Atlantic... | reverse complement strand
TGCTGGCGACGCGTCGATGGTCATTCGCGAGAACACTACGAAGGAGCAAGTCGATATGCCCATGCCAATCACCGACAGCCAGCGAGTGCCGAGCTTGTCCGATAGCTGTCCGCTGATCGGCCCCATTACCGCCATTCCTATAGCGCTGGGCACCATGAATAGGCCAGCTTTGCTTGGCGAGTACTGCAGGCCTTGAACCAAGAAGAAGGGCATCAAAAAGAAGACAGAGGAGCTGCCCAGGAAAGAGCTGAACCTGGCCGCCACTCCCAACGAGAAGGCACTCTTCGTGAAGAAACCCAGGTCCAGCATGGGGTCTGGCGCACGCTTCTCCCACCACAAGAACCCAATTACCAGTGCCACGGCCAGTACGAATCCCCCTACGATCAAGGGAGAATCCCAGCCAAAACGGTGTGCATTAGTTAGCGAAAGCAAGAAGGAGACCAGAGCCCCCGATGACATGCCCGCTCCGCCCCAGTCGAAATTTAAAGACTTTTTCTCGGATGCTGTAGAGGTATTCTTTCTCAATACTAGTGAGGCGGCAGCAAGGGCCAACAAACCCATTGGCACAACGGCGAAGAATACTGCGCGCCATCCCAGGGCACTCACCAGAACTCCGCCCACTACTGGTCCCATGATCACGCCAGTGCCGATGATGGTCATGTAAAGGCCAAGGGCTTTGCCACGCTCCTTATCTGGGAATATCTCGGCAACCATGGCCATACCGTTAGCACCAATGCCAGCCGACGCCACTCCTTGTAGTATCTTGGCGCCCATTAGCATCGGGAACGATGTGGAGAGTCCACCGACTACAGCCGCAGCAGCGAACATAGCCAACCCGCCCATGAACACATACTTCCGGCCGACGATGTCCGAAAGACGGCCAGCGGGCATGAACAGGGCGCTTGTCGCAAGTATGTAGCTCAGCGTCACCCACTGAACTGTCGGTATGTCCAGCAGAAAGTGGTCGGCAATGGCTGGCAGCGCGATGTTGGTGCCGGACTGGTCCATCACGCTGGTGAACATGCCTACCGCCACGGCGCAGTAAACCCACCATTTGTAGTTAGGGCTGTTGGCGATTCTGGATATTGGTTCGAGGGTGAGAAGCGTCATTCGCAGGTAATAGGGTCTGTGGTTTGTGTGAGGTGCATCCCTAACAACGTACACCCCGGGCGAGCTACATACAACGTTCAGGCGGGGCGCAATTTGCTCAGACCCTGGCAGGGTGCCCGTTTCGGCCCGCGCCATTCCTTAATCACACTCCCAGGTCTGATATCGGTGGCTCACCTCAGCGATCGCAGTTTAGTGCTGATGGTTTACCTGTTTTTTGCTATGTGAACAACCGGCAATACCTCTGAGCTTCTCGTCTTCCCCGTCTCCCCGGCCTTGTTGGATATCAAAGGGCGTTTAGAGCCACGTTAAATACATTAAATATGAAGTAATTGAGTGTCGTGAATTCGATGTCTGTTGTGATGCAGTGGGGACGAGGTGGAGGTAGCTCAGATGTCGGCCGAAACCCTGTGTCAAAACGGAATTGGCATAGCTGAGGTATACGAGCATATTGTCTGACTGGAGATCCCCGATGAGGGGCCTAACCGATGTCTTTGGCACCCTAAAGACATCGCCACTGGCACTGCGGAGAACTGAACTAGGCGTTACCGGATTGGAAACTGCAATCATCTTGATTGCATTCGTTGTCGTCGCCTCGGTCTTCGCGTTTACTGTGCTATCAACAGGCATATTCGCATCAGAGCGCGGAAAAGAGACTGTATACGCAGGTCTGCAACAGACCAGCGGCAGTATCGAAATTAAGGGCTCGGTAATCGCCAGTGGCGTAGCTGACATCGCTATGGACGATGGCGATGATATATGGGACAACCCGGGCGCGAACCTCACGATATCTGTAGAAACCACCGATAAGAAACAGGGCACAGCCAGCACTGAAATTGACGTAGCCACGGCATTCACTACCGGCCTAATAGGCTCAGAGGACATCTCTCCTACGCTCGACCTGTCCAGCTACGAGTCGATCTCTCTGTGGATCAAGTCCGGCGTTACGACATCAGCAGGCCAACTCGAACTCGTAATAGACGACTCCACTGGATGCGCTAGTGCGGCGGAGAACATAGACCTTCCTGTGCTTACTGGAGACCTGTGGAAGTTTGTAACCGTAGGTATCACAAACAGCACCACCAGGTCGGCCATTGCCTGCGTTGGACTGAGTGTGGCCACAGACCTGTCCACTGCCAGCAGCACCAAGATTAATATCGACGAGATCGTAGCCCGAGGTCAGATGACCAGCATAGTGGTCCTTGTGGCCAACTCCATCAAGGGCGAACCCATCGATCTCACGGAGCCATCAGACTCTGACAACGACGGTATATCCGATTCCGAGGACCGCCGGCACAATGTGATAATCAGCTACAGCGACGAAGATCAACAGAAGAACGACCTGTACTGGACCATGGCTTTCGTAGGTGCCGATGACGGCGACGATCAACTGGAAACAGGGGAGCGAGTAGAGCTAACGATTTTCCTAAAGGGTCTGAACCAGGCAACTCCTCTTGTAAAAGACACCCAGTTTACTTTGGAGATAATGCCATCTGAAAGCAGTGTGTTAGTAATACAGCGTACTGCGCCCCAGGAAATAAGCGCCGTCATGAACCTCAGATAGTTCCAACGTGAGACATGACGTTTTCTATCAATAAATCTGTGAAGGGGTTCATCCAGTAAAGCAAAATGAGCAAAAAATAAACACCGGCCTTGGACATCTAAGGCCGGTGTTTTTATTTATACTCGTTAGTTAGACGGATTTAATGGGAAAACTACTTGGACTGACTCTTTCGAATCTTGCTGGGAAGCACGACCCACATGCCAAATAGTGCCACGAAGGCCAGGCCTGCGAATACTGCTTCCATTTGTTCTCTCCTCCAAGTAATCTACAAACGATTATGGAGGCCAGATGTTTCCCAAGTTTTGCATATTTGTTAAATCTTTGTTACATCCTTGGCAATCCTGACTATTGGCGCTCATAAAAAACGGCATCAGAGACGATGCACGGACCCCGTTCTCTATCTCCAACGGGTATGCAGAAAATCCTGGAAACGTGACTGCGATTGACACGCCTGCTATCTGACAGATATAAATTGCAATGAACTAAGCACTAACGCAAATATTCGAAAGACTACTCAAAGAGAAACCTTGAATAGGCCATCTCTTCAGGTCATCACTACTTTCAGGAGTATGCTTAATGCCAGATAAGATTCGCTTGGGCTTTGTGGGCGCTAACGTCAATTCGCACTGGTCGTCCCAGTCCCACTTTCCGGCACTGCTGGCCAGTCCGGACGTTGAGCTTACCGCCGTCTGCACGTCCAGAGCAGAAAGCGCGGAAGAGGCGCGGCAGGCTTTTGGGGCGAAGCTCGCCTTTCACGACTTCAGGGACATGGTGGCCTCGCCAGAGATTGACGCGGTGGCCGTAGTCGTGCGGGTCCCGTCGCACTATGGACCAACGAAAGCGGCCATCGAAGCAGGCAAGCACGTCTACACCGAGTGGCCGTTGGGCCGGACCACCGCCGAAGCCGAAGAGCTGGCAGCACTGGCCCGAGCTAAAGGCGTTCATACCGTGGTCGGACTGCAATCGCGAGTCAGTCCCGCCTTGATGTGCATCAAAGAGCTTATCGATTCCGGCTACATGGGCGAGGTGCTGTCCTGCCACGTCACCACCATGCGCGACGGTGCCCTGGAACGCCATTCCAGCCGCACCTGGCAACGGGACGCCAACCTCGGCGCTAACACACTGACCATTGCCAACGGTCACGTCATAGACGCCTTGCGCTTTGTGCTGGGTGACTTCTCACGGGTGGCCTGCATGGTCACGACGCAGGTACAGAAGTTGTACGAGACAGACACTAAGCAATTCGTAGACGTAACGTCGCCGGACAACGTTCGAGTCTCCGGCCAGCTTGTGAGGGGTGCAGCAGCGTCCGTCCACGTCGGCGCGGTCCCCTGGGCTGGCGGCGGCTTTCGAATGGAAATCTACGGACGGGAAGGCACGCTGGTCACCACAGGTAGCGTCTCGTCTCAGCGCGGTGAGATGCTGCGAGTGCAGGGCGCACAGAAGAGCTCCGAGCTTAAGGATTTGACCATACCCGACCGTTTCAACTACGTTCCCAGCGATTTCCCGCGAGGCGACCCGTTCAACGTCGGGCAGATGTATGCATTGTTCGCGGAGGCAATTCGCACCGGGCAAAACAGGCTTCCGACATTCGATACCGCCGTGGACCTGCATCGCTTTATTGACACTATACAGCTGGCGTCCATGACAGGCCGGGAAATGAAAGTCGAATAAGCACTTTTTGCAAAAGAACTCAATATTTGAAAACTCGTTTTTTAAAAGATAATAGAGGATAATCGAAGTGCCATTCTATGAAAGAGGCCCCGTCCGAATCCACTACGAAGAGGTCGGCACCGGCTTCCCACTGCTGATCATACCCGGCGGCGGTCTCAATTCCACCATCATGTCCTTGCAGACGTCCGTACCCTTCAATCCAATGGAGACGTACAAGGATGACTTCCGCTGTATCAGCGCCGACCTGCGCAACTCCAAGACCGGGCAGTCTAGTGGCCCGCTGGAGATCGACCGACCCTGGGACGCCTACTCCGACGACCACCTTGGACTGATGGACCACCTTGGCATTGATGAGTTCCTGGTGATGGGCTTCTGCATCGGAGGGCCGATGATTCACAACCTTCTCAGGTTGGCACAGGAGCGAGTCGTAGCGGCTGCGCTCATGCAGCCCAGCGGTTTCGATGCGGAGCACCCGGATATTTTCTACCAGAATAACATTACCGGCTGGGGGCCACCCCTTTGCGAGAAGCAGCCTGATATTACAATGGACATGGTCCACGACTTCCTCACCAGCATGTACACCAGCCGCGCCGAATTCGTATTCACGGTCACACGAGATTTCGTGCGTGCTCTGCAAACGCCGCTTCTAATAGCGCCGGACAACATACCCGCGCACCCATACGCCGCTGCAATGGAGGTAGCTGACCTCGCCCCGAACTCTGAGGTCACCATCTTTCCCTGGAAGGACACTCAGCCACACATCGACGAGGTCGTGGAGCACGCGCGACGCTTCCTCAAATCGCACGAGCCCAAGGCAGGTTAGGAATCCAGGCAAAGGGATGATCGTTCAAGCTGAAGCAAGGAATATTCAAGGAGCAACGCCTCAATGAGCACTACCATGACAAGCCGAGTTCACGTCGTCGCGGGTGGCTTTCCCCCGGGAGCCCTTGGCGGCCACGATATCGACTACGCGCGCTTCAAGCTACTGGAATTGCTGGTAGAGCAGGGCCTGCGGGCCACGGTAGGTAACGACTTCACGGACATCGGTCGTTGGTTGCCTGGCACCCAACTGATGATCACCTATCTTGCTGGACCGTACCTCGACGACGAGCAGAATCAAGTCGTGCTTCAGTGGCTTGACGAGGGCGGGCACTGGCTGGCCCTGCACGGGTCGAGCGGTGGCAAGGCAGCTCGCGTTGCAGACAGCAACAGGCGACGAATGGTCAAGTCCAGCCACCATGACACGCTGGGCGGATTCTTCCTCAGCCACCCTCCGATTCGCAAAATGCGAGTCGACGTTGTCGATACCAGTCACCCTCTGACGAAGGGCCTGCCTGAGTCTTTCGAGGTAATCGACGAACCATACATGATCGAGATACAGCACCCTGCTGACACTCAGCTGCTGCTCACCGCGGAGTTAGGCCCAGATGACTCTGCTCCAGGCACAGGCTTTGTATATGACGAGGACACCGCACTTCTTCCGGATGGGAAGACCCGGGTGCTTGGATACACTCGTAAGATTGGCAAGGGCGGTGTGACCTACATTGCGCTGGGCCATTGCCACTCACCCGCGAACCAAAACCGGCCCGCAACCAACGAGAGACCGGCGGTCCTCCGCAACACATGGGAATCAGACGCATACATGCAACTGCTGCGCAACGCTATCGAATGGGGCGTCGGATGAAGTAGTTCCGGCGGTAGTGGAAATTCCCAATCCGACCTAAGTAGCTCCCTCAGAGAATAGCTAATAGAGCCGACTGCATACCTGGTTTTAGGCGGAATCAAATCTCGCTTTGTTTTCAGCCATCCAGCGTTCCCCGTCCTCTTTAGTCTTGCTGGAATCGCTCATTACCTCAGGGTGTGCGACCTGGTAATGGAGCATAAGCGCTTGCATCCACGCCTCGAAGGTTTCACCTTCCGCTGTCGTGTCGCACATATCACTTTTGAGAGTTTTCATTCCATTCTCCTTTTGTTGATGTTGCCCATGACCATTCAAGTTTTAATAGCTTGGCTTGGTTACAAACGGTGTTAGTTGGAGTTCGTGGGTCCAGCAGGACTTGTCTTGGCTATGCAGGTAATGGAAGGCCTCAGCGATCTTTAAGGGATTAATTATCAGATCAGGGTTCTGCTGGGCCTTCGGCATTGCGCGAGTGCCGGGTGAGTCAATGGTGCCGTCTATGACGACGTTGGCTACATGCACACCGTACTCTGAATACTCCTCTGTCAGCACCTGGGCCAGCGTGCGCATCATCACCCTCGGGTAATACAGCGACTGGCCTGTGTAACGCTTCCGACCGCGCAGGGACGAAGAGTTGTTGGAGAAGAGGAAAGAGCCATGTCCTCTCTCTCGCATGGCTGGCAAGACCTCTTTGGCCACCAAAAACGGTCCGCGACTGGCGATGTGCTGCGCCGTGTCGAACATCTCTATTGGGATATGCTCAAGCAATTCCTTCTCGGGCGGAAGGTCTCGTCCCTCCAAGTAGCCTGCGTTGTAGATCAGCACTTCGGGATCGCCGGCCTGCTCTCGAATCTGAGCGAAGGCGCTAGAAATGGAGTCCTCAGACACCAGGTCCAGCTCAACAATCATGGTATCGCCACCCTGCTCCCGAATGGCCACCTCTAGCGAGGCCGCGTTGGAGTTAGTGCGGGTTGTCAGCACAACGAAGAAGCCTTCGCTCGCAAACTTTTGAGCGATGGCTCCCCCTATGCCCCAGCGCACGCCAACCGGCAGGTCGCTGTCATCGAGCACCTTGCCATGGGCCAGCTTGGTATTCCGACCATCTGCCTGCCACTTGGAAGTCGCTCCCACCACGACGGCGACCGGTTTATTGTTCGCATTCATATTGGAATCCCTTTCTGTTACTGTCTGACGCCTGCCATATTACCTGAAGTATATTCAGACAGGATAGTTTTGTCGTTCATGCAATAGGCAGTAGGATCTTGCTGTTTGTCATTCCTATCTTATCCACGCCATCGACCAGAAACAGTTGGAAGCGCGGGTGGCGAGATTTGACAACATCAGTGAGCGATTTTATAGTCCAACAAACAAGGCGCTATTAGTATTCAAGAGGTTAAGAGGACAGATGGCTGACGAGTTTACAAATGAAGAGTTCCATGTCGAATGGGAAGACGCCTCTGATTCGGGGCTGACTTGGCTCTGGGATGCTTCGCACTGGCCCAATCCACTGACGCCTTTGTCAGAGGATCTCACGATGCGTATCGCCCTTGATATGACCATAGAAATGGGTTTGAAGAGATCGCAAGCCATGCGGTTGGTATGCGCCCAGGGATTCATCTATATGTGGAGGCCACAGGCAAAGGATAGTGCGGCCACGGACCCTGTCTTGGTCTAACGGGAAAGTCTTAACATGGAAGCCGTTCCAAAAATGACGGAGATCTGGGACTCCCACTACAGGCCAGAGATTGAAGCTCTTTGCAAAAGCCTTCAAGATACCGACTACGTCTCTATGTCTTTCCAAGAGCTAGCTTCCCGAATGGCAGGCTACGTGGCAGACAGCACCCGAACGTGGGTTCTCACCATACTGCAAGCCGAGATGGTTGGCGCGTGTAGAATCAAGATAAATAGCTTTAGCAAGCGTGAATTCGATAAACAGGCAGAGCTCATAACAGGAATACTCACGGAGGGTTTTGAAAATGACACCAAATCCTCCGATACTGCCTTGTGGGAACTGGCCAGGTTAGCAGGTTCTCTTCCTGAAGTTGCTACGGCATTCGAAAGAATCGACGAAGGGCATCTCGCTTCGGAGTTACCGAAACTACAAGGGGGCGAAGAGTTCCTCAGCGAATTCAAAAAGTATCTCGACGTATACGGTTGGCGGGCAGACTGGTGGTTCGAGTTGTCCGACGCCACGTGGCAGGACGATCCCAGACCGGCTTTCCGCTTGATTAAGAGATACATAGGCGGTAGAGATGACGATCCGCAGAAATCCCATGAGCGCTCGGTCACAGCCCGACAGGAATTGACGGATGAGCTGCGGGCTAAGTTCGGCTCAGACGACGAAAAACTTTTGGAACTAGAGGGTGTGCTGGAAGCGGCACGGCAATACGTACCTGTCAAAGAGGGCCGCGCCAGATTGCAGCTTGTTGGGACAGGCAGCTTGAGGGTTCCTTGCCTGGCCCTGGGCCACAAACTCAAGGCCGCCGGCCTGGTCGAAGAGGTCGACGATGTTTTTTACCTTCACCTGGGAGAAATCCAGAAGATAGCGAACGATGAACCAGTCCAGAATATGAAAGCCATCATTGCTGACCGTCGAGCAGACCGAGAAAAGTGGAAGAATATCGTTCGTCCAGCTTTTGTGGGCGTCGCTCCGGCAAGGTCCGGCAAGGTCCGGCAATCTTTCGAGCAACGATGATGAAGAATCAATAGTCGACCAGCCCAACGTTGTGCGTGGGTTGGCCGCAAGCAAGGGCATCGTCCACGGTATGGCCACAGTTGTGCGAACGCTCGACGAAGGTAGCAGGCTAGAGGAGGGCGCCATTCTGGTATGTCACTCCACGTCTCCCTCCTGGACTCCTCTGATAGCCCGTGCTTCGGCGGTGGTGACCGACACTGGCGGGGTGCTGGCACATACGGCGATTGTGGCTCGCGAGTTCGGCATACCCTGCGTCGTCGGCACCGTCAACGCAACATCTATGATCGTGGATGGCACTTACATAACCATGGATGGCGGCGAGGGCACGGTACGCTGGGAGAAGTAAAGCCATTTCTCTAATGATGTGCGGCAATACGTCCCTTCATGAGGCCCTATGGTCATAGAGGAGAGACGCGTGGCGAGGAAGAAGACGGGTCCCCGGGGCGGCGAACAAGTTACCGCCCCGGTATGTTAGAAGACTTAGATTTCTATGCCGAGGAGCTTCGCAGCAGTCCCACTGAGGATCTTGATACGTTCCTCGTCGCTGAGCCCTGGAATCGCCATAATGTGGTCGACTGGGGTTATGTTCCACGGGAACGGGTAATCTGTCCCCAGAACCACGTGATCGATCCCCGCCTCGGCGATCAGGTGCCGCATGCCCTCACCGGTGAACATGATCGAGTCGAAAAACAGTTGGCCATCTCGGATATATTCTGTCGGCATCTTCTTAGGAAAAGGCCCGACCTTGTCCGGGAAGGTCTTGATAACCGCGTCCGAGCGGTTGGCGTAAGATGGCAGGTAGCCGCCGCCATGCGAGGCACAGATCTTGAGGCCCGGATAGTTGTCCAGCGTTCCTTCGAAGATCATATGCGACAAGGCTATGGTGGTTTCCAACGGGTTACCAATCGTGTTCGTCAGAAGGCCATTGCCGGATAGCCGGCCACTTGGTTCCAGTTCGCGGGTGCCTTGAGGATGCATGAAGACGAGCACGCCCAGCTCCTCGCACTTGGCCCAGAACGGGTTGAATCTCTGGTTGGCCAGCTCCTCACCAGCAACGCTGGCGCCAACGCTCACGCCCCGGAATCCAAGGTTCTTGACTGCGTGTTCGATCTGTTCCGCAGCGAGGTCAGGATACTGCAATGATGAAGTCGCAAAGGCGACGAACCGGTCATCGCCCGATGAGCAGAACTCAACCAGGGCCTCATTCTGCACGCGGATCAGATCGGCGACAGCGTCACGCTCTGCGCGGTACCAGTAGGGATTGATGCTAAGGGCCTGCACATCGACACCCGTCTGGTCCATCTGCGCCAGGCGGTCGCTGAGGTTGGCCCACATAAGCGCTGGGGCTTCCAGCGGGTGGCCGATCAGCTCCGCCGCCTCCGGGACGATGCAGTGAGCATGCACGTCAATGGTTTTGACGCGCTTGCCACTAATGACGACCTCACGGCGGCCCCCTGCCTGCGCCTGACTCGACCCTCCCCCTCCACCGCTGGAGCCGACCTCACAGTCGGCAAAGGCCAATCTCATTCCGGTATTCATATTTTCGTTAATAGGCATTTCCAGTGCTCCCGTTCTTAAAATAGTTGCTGCTGAATGCAAGAGTAGTCAAACATCCTCGCCCATTGTAATCGTTGCGGCTATTACATGCTATCGCACGCGCCCAAGCACTCTATGTGGAGTGTGATGGCGCCTGTGAAGTTCTGTGATTACTCGGGTTGGAACTGGCATCTCTTTGGAATAGCTTCGGAGGCTTGGGTCTCGAATGCCTCAGGGTTACTGACTTTTCAAATCGTGTCTGTGTTCACTACTGCCATCTGCGCATAAGGGCGAAGGAAGGCCGAACTCCGATGCGATGATGGTGCCAATCAAATATTAGTGCACCGAAACCAGGTCCTTTTGGCACACCCGGATTAAGGCCATAACCGAATGCATGTACCTCTGGTTTAGGCCCCGCCACAATCCTTTTCGATGATTCAGCTGCGAAAACGGCCCGGTTGTTAGGCCCACGACAAACACATAATTGTGGTGGCTATTTGAGGAGGTCGCCGATTTTGCCAACATAATTCCCGCATAGCACCGATATTAGGCGCCTTGGCTCGCTGAGCCATGGCCATGCCGCGCGTGAATGCGGGAAATCCGGACAACCCACGGCCATAATATGATAGGCCCTTGAGCGGTGCATTGCAGCTTTTAAGCCGACATGATAATGTGCAAGCCGTCTCCCTTACTATGTTTTACTTGTTGGCTATTCAAGCCTTCCTCCAGCGGGCCCTATGGATAGTGCTGAACCGATAATTCCAACTGATTGAGGCAAAACATACCTATGGCTAACAAGCCAAACATCACCCTGATTCTCGCCGACGACATTGGATATTCCGATATCGGATGTTATGGCTCCGAGATACACACACCTAACCTGGACAGCCTTGGGAACAATGGTCTTCGTTTCTCACAGATGTACAACTCGGGAAGGTGCTGCCCGTCGCGTGCTGCCCTGCTCACGGGACTAAATCCTCATCAGGCAGGTGTAGGACACATGATGGACCCGCTGGGACCAGATTCTTATCAGGGCTACCTGAATCAGAATTGCGCCACCATTGCCGAAGTGCTGCGGGAAAGTGGATATGCCACTTACATGGCTGGCAAGTGGCACGTCGGTGGGAAATACGATCTTCTTGACTCCAACAGTTGGAATCAGTTGAGGGGCGATGACTGACATCCCATTCCCGTTCAGAGAGGATTTGACAGGTTTTACGGAATCGTCGCAGGTAGTGCTAACTTCTTCTTCCCACGTATGCTTACGGAGGACGATCGGTTTCTGGAGCTCGACCCTGAGGGTTACTACTTCACCGATGCCATAACCGACAATGCCATAAAGATGCTGGGCGAAAACGCAGAAGAAGATAAGCCCTTTTTCTTACACGTCACTTACACAGCCCCACATTGGCCCTTGCACGCCCACGAAGAAGATATAGCGCGCTATGAAGGCAAGTATCGGTCCGGGTAGGACGCCTTGCGCACTGCCCGACACGAAGAGCTGAAGGGCAAGAGCATCCTTGACTCTCGATGGCCAATCTCGCCCCGAGATGCTTCATCGCGCCCCTGGATTGATGGGCGCAACACCGATTGGGAAGACCTGAAAATGGCGACTTATGCGGCTCAGATTGACCGCATGGACCAGGGTATCGGCAGGATCCTTGAAAAGGTAAGAGAACTGGGTGCCGAAGACAACACGCTGATCATGTTCTTGTCCGACAACGGCGGATGCACTGAGTTTCTGGCTGAGGACACTCATGAGTAAAACAAAGGCCCGTGGGAAATTCCCACGGGCCTGTCTAATATGCGGTTGGTTGTTGGAGGCGACGGGCGGATTCGAACCGCCGAATAGGGGTTTTGCAGACCCCCGCCTTAGACCACTTGGCTACGTCGCCTTGATGGGTTAACTCTGGTG